>OHHL01000790.1_pt1 | contig 10183 bp, 9 predicted proteins | sample 1568031 | NCBI WGS metagenome assembly OHHL01 (sample SAMEA3879513, study PRJEB24766) | human gut metagenome | biome: human-associated habitat; feature: feces | place: USA | collected 1985/1987 | reverse complement strand
CAGGGAACGCTGCCGGCGAACGGACATCTGGCCCTGCCGGAAAAATGACATATTATGATACGATTTTCTGCATTCATCTGTGCCGCTTGTTTGCGAATTTAGGCGAATTCTCATTTGGAAATAGTATCAAAGAAGCGATTGCATTCGTGCAGTCGCTTTTTTCGGTGCGGATAGCTAACGTGTTAGCCTAACAGAATGCAAGAGCATCAGCGCGAATCACTTAACAACGGTGGCGGAAATTCATGTTGAGGCAACGGAATGGTTGAAAAACGAACAAATGATACAGGAAAAGAACAAAAGTTACGCAGAAATAATGAAAGGAATTTGTTGAAAATCGCCCAAATTAACCAAAATGGGGTTGCGTAAACCGCGTAAGTGTAGTATAATCAAAAAGAGTAAAGTGCTATTAGCTAATAATAGACTAACAAAAGGGAGCAACGGGTAATGGACAAGCGTGCTACATGCCGGAAAATTCTGCGGAAAACAGCGCTGTCAGTGCTGGCAGCGAGCATCCTGATGACAGGGACGGTCGACGCGGTGCGGGCGGAGGAAACGCCAAACGTACTGCAGACGGTCGAAGCAGAAAGCGGAACACTGCTGGGCAAGGCGAAAATCGCTGCGACGGGAACGTGCGTGTCGGGACTGGAGCATACCGGCGACGGGGTGGAAGTGACCGTGACCGTGCCGGAAGATGGACTGTACGACATCATCGTGCGGACGGCGGTCATCGGCGGCGGAACGAAAGTCAACGAGGTCAACGCCAACGGGCAGCACGTTGGGGATATCACCAATAGCGGCAGCTGGTCGGACGAGGTTGTGCCGTATGTGTGGCTGGAGGCAGGCGAAAATACTGTGTCCGTCACGGCAAGCTACGGCTGGATTGCGGTTGATTCGTTCAGCATCCGCAGGGCAGCACCCTTGCCGACGGATGTGTACGAAGTCAAGCCGACGCTCATCAACCCTAACGCCACGGACAGCGCCAAGCGCCTGATGACCTACCTGTGCGATCAGTACGGCAAGACCGTGCTGTCCGGGCAGCAATCGCAGGATGGGGCGTTCGGGCTGACAAACGCGGCGGTCTGGCGCGGTACGGGCGGCGATTATCCCGCGGTGCTTGGCATGGACTTGATTTCCTATTCTCCCGCGCGCGTGGCGAAGGGCGACAACAGCTCCAACGTCGTCGAACGAGCGATTGAGTATTGGAACGGCGACGAAGGCAAGCGCGGTATCGTCACGCTGTGCTGGCACTGGTGCCCTGCCGCCCGCTATGATAAGAGCAAGAGCGATCCGTGGGGCACGTTCTACACCGACAAGACGAAATTCAACCTTGCCCGTGCGATGAACGGCAGAGACCCGGACGGCTATCAGATGCTGCTGGACGATATCGACGCGATTGCCGTGCAGCTCAAGCGCCTGCAGGATGCGGATGTGCCGGTGCTGTGGCGTCCGCTGCACGAGGCAAGCGGCGGCTGGTTCTGGTGGGGCGCATCCGGCGCGGATGCGTACTTGCAGCTGTACAAACTCATGTATGACCGCCTGACGAACGTCCACGGGCTGAACAACCTGATTTGGGTCTGGAACGGTCAGGATGCCGCCTGGTATCCGGGCGACGAGTATGTGGATATCATCGGCGAGGACATTTACCCCGGCAAGCATGTGTACACGTCGCAGGCGGCGCGGTTCATCAAGGCGCTGAGCTACACGGACACGCGCAAGCTGATTACCCTCTCGGAGAATGGCTGCATTCCAGACCCGGAGCAGCTGGTGCGGGACAACATCATGTGGAGTTACTGGTGCGTGTGGGAAGGGGAGTTCGTGCTGAAAGCGGCGGGCTTCAACAATTACAGCGAACAGTACACCGAAAAGAACATGCTCAAAAAGGCGTATAAGAGCGATACGGTGATTACGCGCAAGGAATTGCCGGATTTGCGGAATTATCCGCTGGGCGACTAACGTTTCAAAACGCAGCACGCGCATACAATAAGAAAGAAAAGTCAACGCAATCGCGAAAAAGGGAGTCCAGAGGGTCGAAGACCCTTTGGCAGGGTCAAGGGGCAGCGCCCCTTGGGTCTCTCCCCAAGTAAAAAGAGGAAGGTGAACGGTGTTGAGCGGAAAGAAGTCGCTGATGAGCATGGTGCTGGCATTGCTGCTGCTTTGCGGCGCTGCGCTGGCGGAGGAGAGCACAAGCGGCGCAACGGCGCTGACGAACGCGGACTACCAGCAGATTGTGAGTACATACTCCATTGATGCGTCAATTCCGGGGTATGCGGACTATCTGGAACGCTACGAGGATGCGGCGCACCCGGACGTGACCGTGACGGTGGACGCGGACACGTTCGTGCGCTACGAGGATGCAGGCATTGCCGCCCAGCCGCGGGTCTTTGAGAACTACGAGGGCATGGCGGGCAAGAGCGTCCTGACGGGCGAAGAGTCGCTGACCGAGTGGGTTGTGGATGTACCGGAATCGGGTCTGTATGACCTGACGCTGCTCTATTACCCCTACGCGGGCAAGAACAGCGCCATCCAGCGCGCGTTCTTTGTGGACGGCAAGCTGCCGTACAGTGAGCTGGCAATGGTGGACTTCAACCGCGTGTGGGTCAACGGCGCCTACGAGGAGTACACCGATGAGAACGGCATCGTCGTCCGCAAGTGGGACAAGGATAATCAGGGCAACGACCTGAAGCCTTCGCCCATTGAACAGCCAGAGTGGTGTACCCACGGGCTGTATGACACCAACGGCTACATTTCTGGCGAAATGAGCATCTACCTCGAAGCGGGGCAGCACACGCTGACGCTTTTGTCCATGCGCGAGCCGATGCTCCTGCGGTCGATAACGCTGTCTAACCACTCCCGCCCTGCCGCTTATGCGGATGTGAAGGCGGCGGGCGACGCGGCGGGTCATCAGGACGCGACGGGCGTGTCCGTGCGCTTTGAGGCGGAAAACGCCGTTAAGACCTCTTCTCAGATGCTTTACCCCGTGCAGGATCAATCCAGCGCGGTTGTGTACCCCATGTCGGCGCGGTATCTGCTCAATAACTCCATCGGCAGCAGCTGGAAGAACGCGGGCCAGTGGATTGAGTGGGCATTTGAAGTGCCGCAGGACGGTTACTACGAAATCTCGATGGTGGACAAGCAGAACTTCGTCCGCGGCATCGACGTGTACCGCAAAATCATGATTGACGGCGAAGTGCCGTTTGCGGAGTTCAACGCGCAGCCCTTCTCCTACACGCAGACGTGGCGGATAGAAACGCTCTCCGACGAGGACGGAAACGCCTACCGCGTCTACCTGACCGCGGGCAAGCATACCCTGCGCATGGAAGTTGTACTGGGCGATATGGCAAACATCATCGCGCAGGTGCAGGACTGCGTGCAGCAGCTGAACAACATCTACCGTCAGGTCATCTACATCACCGGCGTCGCGCCTGACCAGTACCGTGACTATCAGCTGACGGCGTCCCTGCCGAAGCTGGAGAGCGAACTGCGTGCGGTACAGGCGGACATCGACAGCGCCATTGCCGCGCTGGAAAAGACGGCGGGCAATGATTCCGATAAGCTGACCGTCCTGCGCACGATGAGCGACCAGCTGGACGAGCTGATTGAGGATCAGGAGCGCTTCACCGAGGTGCTTTCATCCTTCAAGACCAACGTCCGCGCGTGCGGCAACTGGATTACGCAGGTGCTGGCACAGCCGCTTCAGGTAGACCGCTTCTATATTCATGCTGCCGACACGCAGCCGAAGCTGGATAACAGCAGCTGGTGGGAGAGCCTTGCGCATGAAACGGAGCGCCTGTATTACTCCTTCATCATCGACTACAACAAGGTCGGCAACGTGGCGGAGGGCGACACGGAGAATGTCGTGCTGACGCTGTGGATTGGCACGGGCCGTGACCAGGCGAACGTCATCAAGTCGCTGATTGACGAGAAGTTCACGCCCGCGACGGGCATTTCCGTCAACGTGCAGCTGGTTGACATGAATACGCTCCTGCGCGCGACGCTGGCGGGCGAGGGCCCGGACGTCGCTATTCAGGTGGCGAACACCAACGGCATTGCGGGCGCGGTGCTGAACACGGGCAACGACACGCCCGTCAACTACGGCCTGCGCAACGCCGTGCTGGACTTGACGCAGTTCGAGGACTTCCCGGAAATCGCCAAGCGCTTCAACGAGAGCGCCATCATCCCGTTCTCCTTTGACGGTGCGACGTACGCCCTGCCGGATACGCAGACGTGGCTGATGATGTTCTACCGCAAGGACATTCTGGCGGAAATTGGGCTGGAAGTGCCGCAGACATGGGACGAAGTGAAGGTCGCCATGTCCATCCTGAGCAAGAACCAGATGGAATTCGGCATGCTGCCGTCTGAGCAGGTGTTCGCGATGCTTTTGTTCCAGAACGGCGGCCGCTACTACACCGATGACAACGCCGCGTCCGCGCTGGATGAGGACGTCGCCATCAACGTGTTCAAGAAATACTGCGAATACTACACGGATTACAAGCTGGACAAGGAAACGTCCGCTGAAGAACGCTTCCGTACCGGCGAATGCCCGATTATCATCTCCGACTACACGACGTACAACAACCTGCAGGTTTCCGCGCCGGACATCCTGGGTCTGTGGGACTTCACGACCGTTCCCGGTACGGTGCAGGCGGACGGCAGCATTGACCGCTCGACGGGTACGACGGGTCTGGCGGATATCATCATGAGCGCGACGAAGCATCCCGACGAAAGCTGGGAGTTCCTCAAATGGTGGACGAGCACCGAGACGCAGACGCTCTACGGGCGCGAGATGGAATCGCTGATGGGGGCATCCGCGCGCGTCGCGACGGCAAACACCGAGGCACTGGCGAACCTGTCGTGGCCCATGCGCGACTACCGCGCGCTGGTGGAGCAGATGCAGTATGTGCGCGGCATCCCGCAGGTGCCGGGCGGATACTACACTTGGCGCAACATCAACAACGCGTTCTATACCATCACCACAGATACCGCAACGAACAACACCACCCCGCGCGAGGCGCTGATGGACAAGGTGTACTACATCAACGCCGAAATCAACTACAAGCGCACGGAATTCGGTCTGCCGCTCCATCAGACGGAAGACACGACGAAGGAGGAGTAGTGTGAAAACATCAAGCACAACGACAAACAAGGCACCGCCGAAGGAAAGGTATAGCAAACAAGCCCGCAAAGGGCGATTGAAATTGTGAATGATCTACCCAGTCAACGCGGCGAGCGAAACGGTATCCTCCTGTAACACTCCCAGCGAAACAAGGAACTTAACGGCATCCTTGGCGGAAGAAACGATTTGCTTGCGCTTGAGTTGTTCAGGCATATCGTACTTCTGTAAATCGCAGGGGTTGAACACCTCGCCGGTCTTGAGCATGGCAAAGACGGCGGTAAGGATCATTCTGGCAATGGCGATGATGGCGCGCTTTTTGCCTCTGCGTTTGGAGATACGCTCGTACTTGGACTTGAAGTAAACACTCTTGGTGGACTTGACCGCCGCATGTGCGGCTTGTACCAACGCAGGCTTCAGGTAAACCCCGGCACGGGTGATTCTCACGGATTTCTTTTTCCCGGCAGATTCGTTGTTGCCCGGCGTCAGCCCCGCCCAACGGCACAGGCGCTTGGAGGAGCCAAATTCGGACATATCCGTGCCAATTTCCGAGATGATCGTAATGGCGAGATTACGGTCAACACCCGGAATGGTACAAAGCAGGGAGATTTGGCTCTCGTATTCAGAAACCATCTTGTTGATTTCAGCGTCGAGTCTGGCAACTCTGGCGTTGATATCGGAGAAATGCTCCTGAATGATGCGAACACGCTCCTTCTGCTCGGCGGACATCTTGAAGCCCTCGACAGCGGCCATGACATCTGCGGACTTCTTCTTGGCAGTGCGTTGGAGCAAGGATGCGCAGTAAGCCGGGTTTACGACATCCGTATCCAGGAGGTAATTTTGAATCGCCGTTGCGGATTTACCAAACATATCGGACAAGACGGCATCCAGCGTCGAATTGCACACAGTGAAAGCATTCTGGAAGCGATTTCTTTCACTGGAACGCATGGAGATGAGCTTGTAACGGTATCTGGTAAACTCGCGCAGCACACGAATCTTCTTGTTGGGAACGAAACTGCCGGGAACAAGCCCCATTCGGAATAGGTCGCCAATCCACCTGGAATCCTTGGTGTCGTCCTTGTTACCCTTCACAGCGGATACCCACTTAGGGTTGGCGACAACGACGTGAACGACATCCTCAAGGATATTCCAAACCGGAATCCAGTATTTGCCCGTACTCTCCATGCAGACATCCTTGCAGTTATTGTCAAGGAGCCATTGTTTGAAAGCGAGCAAATCACGACTGAAAGTAGAGAAACGCTTCTTATGGTACTTTAGAACAAGCCCATCCGTTTTGATGATGGTGGCGACGAGAAAGGTTTTGTGAACATCGACGCCACAGCAAATCGGATATGTGAGTTTCATGACGACCCTCCCTTCATCGTTGGAGAGAGGCAGGGACTGAGCCGCCACACATTTAGGCAATAGCTAAAACAATCCTTAGTGTGCGGCCTCTTACGACCACTTATTTGTGCTTGAAAGGCGACTCTTGCACTGATTAAAATTCAGCCTTGCAGGATTGCTGCTTGCAACTCCTCCTACCGTGCTTTGTAGTGTGCCTCTCTCAAGCCCATTGTATCAGAAAACGGAAATCTTGCGGCTCCGTTTTCATCACTATTTGTGCCGGCTGCCGCACCGGCATGGGGATTAAAATGATGTACTTGATTGAACTGATGAATGCCCGGCATATGTCCCGTACCGATCTGAGCGACCTGAGCGGCGTGCCCGAATCCACGCTGCGCGACATTCTGACCGGCAAGGCACAGCTTGACCGCTGTGAGGCGGCGACGCTGTACAGCATCGCGGAGGCGCTGAGCTTGAGGAAGCCAACGCGCCTGATACCTTCGCCGTCCATGAGGAGGGCACCCTCATGCCCTTCTATCTGCTGGTTGACGCCACCCTGAGCAAGCTGCACAAGGAAGGTGATCTGGCCGTTATTAGACACATTCGTGCAAACGAATGGATTGAACAGTTTTGGGATGGCGGGCTGTATCGGGCAGCGCTGTTCCTGCTCGGCCTGACGGACTATCTGTGCAGGAGAAACGGTGTCAAGCCAGATTCCAAGTTTGACGCCTGCCGAAATGCGCGTCTGGACAGGGCGGTGTATGCTCTGCGGACGCTGGAAGAAAACGACGACGCCTGCGCCTTTGAGGAAGCCCGCTGCTATACCGAGAACAATGCGATTCCCGAGCTTACGCGCTTCAATATCTACATGACGGAGGACGACATTCGCCAAATGGCGTGATGCTCCTCCGGCTCGGACGTGATTGTCCGGCCGGAGAATCGAGGTACTATGACTGAAAAACAGATACTCAAAAGCATCAAGGCGCTGGCTGCCGGTGAATGCGCGAACTATCACGGCGGCTTCTGTGCCGAAACCGACCGGCGCTGCCATCTGATCAACCCGAAATATGATTCCATCCGGGATGGCATGATCGACTGTGACTATTTTCTGGAGTGCGTTCTGCCCGCCAACTGGGAATTGAGCGATCTTGTCTCCTATGCGCTGTGGTATGACGAGGCGGAGGACGATGACCTGCCATCCAACATGAAGCGCTGCGAGGTATGCAAAGCCCTCTTTGTGCCTGCCAACGCCCGACAAAAGTATTGTAAGGGGTGTGCCGCCAAAGTGAATCGTGATCAAACGAGGGAACGGATGTATCTTCAGCGGCGAAATGTTTGATTTGAAGCCCTGTTTGGGGTCGAAAAAGCCTTGCAGCGCAACGCTTTTGAAAAACCAAAAACGCCTATTTTCGAGCAGGACGACCCGTTGATCGTCCTTGCTCGTTTTTCCTTTTGAAATCAAACGTTGGAGGTTAGAGGATTCATGAATCTTTATTTCTCGACTGAGGAAATCAATCTGCTTTGCATCTATGATGCCGGTGATCGGCGCAAAACCATCCGGTCGCTGCGCAACATGAAGCGCTATCTCATGTATGACGAAGACGAGCTTCGTTCCCTGACGGAAGGCGCAATCTCGAAGCTGAAAAACATGACGGATGCTGAATTCGATGAGCTGATCCGCGAAAACACATCGGATTTTTTCGACTCGGATTGACGGAACACGACTAATGGACAGGAGGACTCCCTATGGCAACGAAAGCACAGGTTTACGCAACGCTGGCTGATGATACCGCCCGAAAGATCACCGGCGATTACCTCGATTGGGCGGCATTTCTGGATACATCATCCAGATTGTACAAGTACCCTTTTCACGATCAACTGCTGATCTATGCCCAGCGCCCGGATGCGACGGCCTGTGCCGAGTACGATATTTGGAATGATACGATGCGACGTTATATCCGGCGTGGCTCCAAGGGCATCGCGCTGCTCTCTCCTGGGCCTGGTGGCATGTCTGTCCGGTATGTCTTTGACGTATCGGATACCGGCGAACGCCGCGGCTCCCGAAGGGTTGAACCCTGGGTGCTGGCAGAAGGCAATATGGAGCCTGTCAAGCAGATGCTGGAAAACGCGTACTACGCTGACGCCTCCATGCCCTTATCCGGCCAGATCGGCCAGATCGCAACGCAGCAGGCGTTAGCCTATTGGCGCGAGCATAGGCGGGACATCATCGACAGCGTTGACGGTTCGTATCTTTCGGAGTACGATGAATTCAACATCGGGGCTTCCTTCCGGAAAGCCGCCGCTGCCAGCATCTCCTACAGCCTCCAGGCGCGCTGCGGACTGGAGCCGGAGCTTTTCCGGGAGGATTTCACCGAGGTGCTTGACTGGAACACACCCGCAACTGTGGCGGAGCTTGGCAAAGCAGTTAGCGAGATTTCAGGCCAGGTGCTGCGCCAAATCGAAAAGACCATCCGACAAGTGGAAAGGAGTATGGAGCATGAGCGAACTGATTTACAGGAAGAACGGGGACTATCTGCTGCCCGACCTGGGTCTGACCGAAGCGGAACGCAAGCCGCTGGGCAAGTACGGGGGGATGCGGCAGCGCTACCTGGAGGAGAGCCGTCCGGGCCTGTATACGAGGCTGCTCCTCAGCGGCAACCTGATGACGCACCTTCAGGAGATCGAGGAGACGGCCCAGAACCGTCTGGACAACCTGATGAACCATCTGACGAAGGAAGCGGGCGTGACGGAGGAACTCAAAGCCCAGAATCAGATGGCGTGGGTGGGCCTGATGAACAACTGCAAGGCGCAAGCGGAAGAGATGATCCTGTCGGAGCTGATTTACGCCTGACGGACTATGAGCCGCAGCAAGAGCAACTGAGCTTCATCTTTCCAACGGAATCGGAACAAATTCAGATCATTGACAGCATGGAAGCGGAGAGCATCGGAATGATGCCCTTCGCTTCTTTGGTTTCCCAGGAAGTCGTGGATGAATTCCTGCGCGTCGGCGGCAATTCGGACGATCTCAGGCTGGTCATCGGCACGGCCATTATGAAGCAGCTTTCCACTGAATCCGTTGCGGACTACATGTGCCGGAGCTTTCATGGTGGAAACGGCCTGAAGGTAGATGGCAGGCAGTACAGCGCCTGGTACGATGAGGATGGTATTCACTTTTCGCTGGGAAAATCTGCCCGATACGTAACCATGGCGCAGACCCTATCGTGGGAGGATGCCGCCAAACGGGTCGGAGAACTCATGGAATCAGGACAATACATGAGCATGATGGAGCTTGCTGCTGCCCCTGCGCATGAGCGCGCTGCACTATCCCAGAGCTTGTGGTATATGTACAGCGAGACGGCACCGGAAGCTCAAGGCTTTTTCCCTTCCATTGAAGCGATTCACGGCGGCGGCTTTCTGAAGAAACCAGCCGTTTGGCTGATCGGCTTGCAGACCCGCAATTTCTATCTACCCTCACTGCTGAGGTAGAGCGCTTTGCAGGGGCATACGAAGATAATCACGATCTGATGCGGTTCCACTACCATCGCCCCGAACAGGTCTTACAGGCATTGAAGGAGCTGACGCTCCCTCGTAGGGAGTACGATTCCCTGCTGACGGAGGTCTCGCGTCCCGATGGTTTCATTACAGAGGATGAGCTTGGCGCTTTTCTTTCGTCTGGGAGCAGCATGGAGGGTGGAAAGGATCGGATTTACCGTTACTTTACGGATATTC
>OHHL01000787.1_pt1 | contig 10198 bp, 9 predicted proteins | sample 1568031 | NCBI WGS metagenome assembly OHHL01 (sample SAMEA3879513, study PRJEB24766) | human gut metagenome | biome: human-associated habitat; feature: feces | place: USA | collected 1985/1987 | reverse complement strand
ACATGCGCTTACCCCTTTCATGACGTGATTTCTCCGTCCACATCCCATAGATCCTGCCAGTCGGTTGCTCCGGGCCACAGAAATACCTGACCTTTGATCAGGCGGCAATTCTTGTCTGCTTTCCGGATCATCTCCATCTCTTCCACTGTCAAGGGATCTTCTGTGATGCATTTCAGATTATCCACATATTGATATTCCTTTACTGAAAAAGGAATCGGAATCTGTCCTCTCTGTACCGCCCACTTTAGGCAGATCATAGCAGGATGTACGTGATGATGCTCTGCAATCTCCATAATCTCCGGCATCCGGGTATCTGCAATATCCTCTGCCGTCCGGTCTCTCTCCGGTCTGGAGGGCGATCCGATGGGACAATAACCGATGGGTTGAATCCCCTGTGACAGTGCATAGTCATACAATTGCGGCTGCTGAAATCCGGGATGCAATTCCATCTCTAAGAACATCGGCTGAATCCTGCACAACGGCAATACTGCCTGAAGTTTCGGTACTGTCATATTAGACATACCAATGTATTTTACCCTGCCTTCTTCCACTAGTGCCTCACACTGTCTCCAGGTATTCAGAAATTCCGTCACAGAAAACGGTCTGGAATCCGGATTACGGGAATCTCCGTCACAGCCGGGAGCATGATAATTGGGAAAAGGCCAGTGCACCAGATACAGATCCAGATAAGATACCCGCAGATCCTTCAGGCTCTTCTCACAGGACTCCTTCACTCTATTGTGCATATCATTCCATACTTTAGAGGTGATAAACAAATCCGCTCGATCCACGATTCCTTCTTTCAGGACACGCTCAATGCTCTCTCCGATACGATTCTCATTCTGGTATACGGAAGCACAGTCGATCATACGATATCCTGCCCGGATACCGCCATATACAGCTTCTGCAATCTGATCGCTGTTATATTTATCGGATCCGAAGGTTCCGAGTCCGATTGCCGGTACCTTAGATCCGTCCACCAGAGTCCTCTTTGGGATCCGGCTCTGTTCTATGATTTCTGCCATATGATAACCTTTCTTCCCTTAGTCTTCGGGAAATACCACTGCCACCTTGCCACAGTTTCCACTTGCCATCAGTCTGTAAGCTTCCCCTGCCTGCTCCAGAGGGAATTCGTCCGTGATCAGATCTTCCGGATGAATTCCCCAACGCACCAGTCTTTCTACCAGTTCTTCCATTCTCCACAGCGAGGTTACCCAGCTGCCGTAGATTGTCTTCTGACCATGAATAATGTCCGGACTGGGGTTAAAAGTACAGGTGCCTCCCTCTCCCACGAATGCGATCCTGCCCCATTCTCTGGTAGCACGGATTGCCAGCTGTCTTCCTGGATCACTGGCGCTGGCATCGAACGCTCTCTCCACACCATTGCCGTTTGTTACTTTCATGATCTGATCATAAGCCTCATCCGGTGCAAATACATAATCAGCCAGTCCCATCTTCTTCGCCAGTTCAATACGGTACGGATTCGTCTCCACGCCGATGAGCATATTGGCTCCCAGTGCTTTTGCCAACATCAGTGTTGCCAGACCGACAGGTCCCAGACCGGTTACCAATACTGCATCATTGCCGCTGACACCTACCTTTTCGATAGCCTCATATACGGTACCGAAACCACAGGCCACCTGTGCTCCATCCTTGTAGGTCAGCTCATCTGGCAATGCGATCAGATCCTTCTCATCTGCCAGAATATACTGTGCCATGCCACCGTTTCTCTGCCATCCGTATGCCTGACGGAATTTACTCTTGCAGGAAATATAGTAGCCTCTTCTGCAATCGTTACATACACCACATCCGGAAATGTGATAAATAATAACACGGTCGCCCTTCTTGAATCTCTTCAAGCCTTCGCCTTCCTCTACGATCAGACCACAAGGTTCATGACCTGCTACAGTTCCGGGAATATAGCCTTCCGGACCTTTTCCCACATGTTCTCTGTAGATGCAGCGGATATCACTGCCGCAGATAGTTGTAGCCATTGCCTTGACCACAACCTGTCCATGTCCCGGCTTCGGCATATCGAATTCTCTAAGTTCTACTGTGCTGTTGCCCGGAAGAATTGCTCCCATCATCTTTTTCTGTTTCATTTCCTGTCTGTCCATCTGTTAACCTCCTTAAAAATAAAATGTTATATGTTCTTCTGTCATATTTTCTCCCTGTGTGGGTTGCTGTGATACATCCATTCTAACCCCACAAATATACGATTAATAGACATATTTGCGACATACGTTGTGTATTTTTGTCGTGTTATCGCACTTTTTTAATTGACTTTTTTCTTTACCGTTGCTACACTTAATATCATCGGATAGGTCACGGTAAATCCGGACAGCAGGAGGCTCCATGAATCAGACAACGAACAATACCATCTATGGTCTCGATGTGAAAACCACTATCGACAACACAACTTTTCTAATTCTGAATATTGCTTTCGAACACTTTTTCAAGCCACTGCCACGCCACAGCCACGGTAACAACAGCTATGAACTGCACTACATCCCTAATGGGCTCGGACAGGCAGTCATTGATGGCAGTTCTTATGAGCTTACGCCTGGCACACTATATATGACAGGCCCCCATGTAGAGCACGAGCAGATTCCAAGCCCTATGGATCCCATGACAGAATATTCTATCTATTTTCAGTTGCAGGAAGAAGATGCTCTCCTCGTTTTTTCCGGCAGCACTGCGGACAAATTTCTGAAAAAAAGATTCTGGATTGGTCCGGATACCCAGAATCTTGGTGTACTGATGGAGCAGCTCTTCTATGAATTAAAATATAAATATACCGGTTACATGATTCAGGTAGAGGCTCTGTTACAACAGTGTCTTGTAAAAGTTGTCCGCAATTACGAGGGAAACCGTTTCTCTAAACAGCACTTTGCTCCCTCCAATCTCATTGACGGTAAGACCCTGATCATCGAACGGGCCTTTCTCTATCATTACGAGACCATTACTCTGGAAAACCTGGCAAAGACTCTTGGGTTAAGTGTCCGCCAGACGGAACGGTTCCTAAAAAAATATTACGGCAAGACCTTTCAGCAGAAAAAACAAGAAGCCCGAATGTCTGCGGCAAAAATCTATCTGACAGACAAACGCCTGAGCATCACGCAGATTGCGGAGAAACTGAATTACTCAACATCCCAACATTTCACCCAGGCGTTTCGACAGCATTACGGCATCACTGCCAATAAATACCGCAGGCAGCTCCAGGATCCGATGGATTAAATCCTGATCCTGCGCAGTTCTCCCTGTTTTAGATAATAACATGCATCGTATTGCAACACCGGGCAGGAAATTCTGACCTCCTGATCCTCATAAGATTCCAGTTCTGCTTCCAGTATCTTCTTCTCCAGATTCCATGCCAGCTTCCGGATGCAGATTCTTGTTCTGGCCATCAGACCATCCACACTGCCCTGCTTCCACTCCTCCGGAAGTGCCGGCAGGAATTCGATCTCTCCCCGTTCGGAATACACCAGTGCTTCATGTATGATTCCTTGCAATCCCAGAATCGTATCCGTGCAATAGACCCCTCTGCAGCGATCCGTATTATGATCCGTCAGCAGGCTGCCGTAAAAAATATCACTTTGCACCAGCAGGCGCAAGATTTCTCCCAGGCTCCTGCCATCCTTCAGTCTGGCAGCCACCAGTCCCTTGTGGATCCAACCATGAGAGGCAGTATCATCTTTTCCGGCATTCCCGACATTCCGGTTCCTGATGGCCTGCCTGCAGCTTTCCGCAAGTCCCACATTATGCTGTGTCTCTACTCCGGGCCATGCGCAATAGAGATGGCTGATATGGCGGTGCTCATGATTGTCATGCATCTGTGGCAGTGACCATTCCTTTAATCCACCGGTCTCATCCATCTGGTATTCGGGCAGCTTTGCGGCAAGCTCCCTGCTGGCTGTCAGCCACTCTCCCGACCGTTCATCGCAGATCCTCTCTTCCAGTTCCCGGATCATGCGTAATACATCTGACGCCGCCGCAATGTCCATGGCTGCATTGGCAGTGATCGTACTGGAATAGCCGTTTGGATGATTCTCCGGAGAATAAGAGGGAATGATCAGGTATTTTTCTCCCTCCTCCAGAGCTGTCTTTCCTTTCTTATAATGAGGCTGTCCCTCTCTGTCGGTATAATATTCCGGGGTACACAACTGCTCCCAGAAATGAAACGTCTTCCACAGCAGGGGGCGCAGAATCTCCTGTTCCAGATCCAGGCTTTGTTTTCCGCAGACTTTGGCCAGATCCTCTGGCAGTGGGATCTGCCGGTTACCAAAGCACTGCCAGTACTCAAAGATCGGCACCATCAGCCAGGAAGCCCCGGCATTCCAGTACTGGAAAGGATAGTCAATATCATACTCTACCATAATTGCCCGATTACCGTCGGTATTCACCGGTGCCAGCAGGGCATCCCACATGCCGTAAACAGCTTTTGCATTCTCCTTCCAGTCCCCGATCTGGCGGAGGATAAAATACATATATCCCCAGGCCGCTTTTTCCATGTGCCCGGTATTCATACCAGAGACCTGAATATTCACATTGGCATCCATCGTATAGGCTCCGCTCCAGCCGGGATTCCATTCCCCTGTCCACAGTCCGCACAGCCTCGGTGCAGAATATCCGGCGCAGGCAGCCTGCACATATCTGCCTGTCTGGTAGATCCGTTCCATCAGTTTCTGCAACATCTGCGGCGTATTTTTCTGCCGCTGTAACAGTTCCGTATTGGTCTCCTTTTCTACGCCTTCCTCTCCGGAATCCGCTGTCTGTTCTCCCAGATGAAAACTTACTGTACCATAGGTCTCCCTCTGCTGTTCCTTCTGCAGTGCCAGCGCTCTCTCATAATTCCAGCTGCCTTCTTTTGTACGGTATTTCGCCACTGCGCTCTTCAGGTCTGCCAACACCGCATCGATGGTTTCCTGTGCTTTCACCCCCGGAAAATCTTCCATTTCTCCCATTTCAACCTGGGCAGCCGTCTTCGCCAAGATCCAGACTGCCTTTGCTCCCCGGATGTGGATTTCTTTGCTGCCTTCCGTCTGTTCCACATTTCTGCTTCCTCCTGTATGTAGAATCCGTACCATGGTCACATACCCCTTATCCTGCAGCTCGCTTTCCACAAATACCGGATAATGCGCTGCCTGTCCGAGATAAGTGCCCGCCTTGTCATAGACCAGTTCATATTTCATATTTACTTCCGGTCCGGTTCCCCACTTTTTTACTCCGAATTTTGGCAGCATCTCCGGCGGATCTATGGAAAGTATCAGTTCGGGAAGTGTCTCCTTTCCGCCTGCCAGATACTGTGTCACAACGCAGTCCTCTCTGGAGACAAATGTATGCCGACTGAAGTCCCCGGTCTTATCCCGATAGTCCATAATGACCTCCCCGGTCTCTCCTACCATCCGGCGGCTGTATGCTTCGAGCTCCTGCTGTGGTGTCGTGATCCGAAGCTGCATCCCCGGATGGTAGGCATACAGGTAAGTTCTTTTTCTGCCGTGTACATTCCAGGTAGCATCCATATGCAGCACTGCCTGTCTGGCCTCCTGCAGCTCACTTCCCACTTCCGGCGGAGTCATTCTGGGTTCTTCTGTCGGCATCAGCAGTTCTATATTCTGATAGGTCAGTACCTCTTCATAGGGATCACAGGAACAGATCACTCCGCTGTGTCCATTGCCTGCCACCAGTCTCTCCTGCCAGATTTCACCGGTTTTCAATTTTATTTTCTTTTCGTTCATTTGTCTTCTCCTCGTTTTGAATGCTTTGTATTCTATTTTGAAATATGTTATAATCTGCGTGTTATCTGAATATTACCTTACACGTGAGGAACCTGGTATGTATCAAGTAATCATCGTAGATGATGAACCCCGTATTCTGGAAGGAATCATTCATCTTTTTCCCTGGAACAACTTCGGCTTTGAAGTCGTTGCTTCCTTTACCAATGGGAAAGAAGCCCTGGAATATATCAATGCCCACCCACAGGTGGATATCGTTATGACCGATATCCAGATGCCTGTCATGACCGGTATCGAACTGTCTCAAAAACTGAAAAACGAAGATATCATCGTCATCTTTTTCAGCGCCTATCAGGATTTTGAATATGCCCGGGCAGCAATTATCAATCATGTCACGGACTACCTGATCAAACCAATGAAATATGACGCCATGTCTGCCTGCTTTGAACGCATCCGGAAAACCCTGGACGAACGGGAGAAGGGCCATTATCTGCCTTACGAAGCCAATGCAGACGAGGCGGATTATGTGACGATTGTGAAAAACTATATCAAATCTGATTATAAGACCGCAACATTGGAAGCAGCCGCTTCTCTGGTACACTACTCACCGGCTTATCTTTCTTCCGCTTTCAAGACGGATACCGGTGTCAGTTTCTCCCGTTATCTGCTACAGGTGAGGATGGAACAGGCCATGCAGATGCTGTCGGATCGTTCCGTCAAATTTTACGAGATTGCAGATGCCGTCGGCTATCTGAACCCCAAAAATCTCACCCGTAATTTCAAGGAATATTACGGAATCACACCACAGGAATTCCGTGCAGGGAAACAGCCGGAAGTAACTCCTGAGAACAGAGGATCGTTATCATGATGCACCGATTTTTCTTAAAACGCTTAAAAGTATGGAGTTCTCTCCTGTTAATCCCTACCGGTCTTTTGTTTATATGCATCATGATCCTTACCGCAACCTCCCAGCTACAGACCATCAAAGAGACCACCCAGTCCACTACGGATGATCTCTGTCTGAATCTGGAAAGTACCATGGATGTTTGCACTTCCCAACAGGAAATGATCACGCTGAATTCCCAGTTGCTCTTATCCATGCGCAAGATTCTCTACAACAGAGAGACTACTTACACCGACTATGTCTTCCTAAACAGTATAAAGACCTTCCTCGGCAGTATCTCCGCCTCCCATCCACTGGTGGACAGCCTTTATCTTTATCTGGATGACAATAATATCTTTTTCTCTTCTGACAAGACGATCCGTTTTCTGAGCAGCGATGTGGACGCCGGTTGGTATGATATCTATACCTCCCTTCCGGAAGATCAGGACACCTATATTGTCTCCAGGGAAATGAAGACATCCACCTTATCAACATCAGAAAATGTACTGACGGTATATAAGCGTTTTTCTTATCTGGATGGTGTCATGGTATCCAACCTTTCTCTGATAGAGCTGGAAAAAATGATGTCTGCAAAATCCACATCCTGGAAACACGGTATGTTTCTTCTGGACAGCGGGCAGAATCTTCTGGCTTCTCAGGGGTTTTCTTCTGTTCCCGACTTTTCTGAAGTGGATCTTTCCACACTGACGGATGGCTTTCACTGGGAAAAGGTAGATCATCATTTCTATCTTACTTATGTGATATATCAACCCACCTACCGGTATTATTCGGTGCAGCTGGTTCCTGTTTCCGCCATTATTCTCTATTGTGCACAGAATCTGCTGTTGCCACTGATCATGCTACTGTTTGCCCTGTTCATTATCTTCCTGTTCTCTTATCAGATCACAAGGGATAATTTCCGGCAGATCCAGTCAGTGATTGATCTGTTCGGTAATGCGGAAAAGGGGATCTACCCTACTGAAAAAGATTCTCCGGCAGACCAGCCGGATGACGAATACAGCTTGATCATGAACAATGTCATCCGCATATTCTTAAATACCACATTTTTAAACAGCCAGCTGGCAGAGCAGAAATACAAAAAACAGGCTGCGGAGCTCAGCGCCCTACAGTTACAGATCAACCCACATTTTATGGTCAACACCCTGCAGACTCTGGATTTTGAAGTCTACAAGATAGCAGGCGGTCCTTCCACCGCCAATACGATCATCAGCAATCTGTCAGATATTCTCTCCTACTCTTTGGCCAATCCACAGGTTTCGGTATCGATTCAGGATGAGATCACTTATATTCACAAATATGTGGAAATACAGAGGTTCCGCTTTCCCGACAGTTTTTATTACTTTGAAGAAATCGACAATTCTGTACTGCCGCATGCGTTTAAGCGTCTCCTGCTTCAGCCACTTTTAGAGAACAGTATCAGTCACGGGCTGCGTCCCGGCAATCGCCAGGGAATGGTAAAAATTAAGATTTTTAAACGGGATGATTGGATCCATATATCAATAACCGACAATGGTGTGGGAATTCCAAAAGACAAACTTCAGAAGCTGAGATCAGATCTTATGTCAGACGCTTCCATGCGTATCGGACTCGACAACGTGAACAAGCGTCTGACACTGACCTATGGTTCCGAGAGTGCTCTTCATATTTACAGTAAAGAAGGACTCGGAACCTGTGTGTTTTTCCGCATTCCGGTTCAAATTTAACCCTTCAGACCACTGGTGGCAATGCCTTCCACAAAATACTTCTGTGCAGCGAAGAACAGTATGATCAGCGGCAGAATGGACAGGAAGGACATTGCCATTACTTTATTCCACTGAACCACGGATTCTGCATCCAGAGACAGTCTCAAGGCCAGAGACAGGGTATATTTTTTCACAGAGTTAATGTAGATCAACACGTTTGTATAATCATTGTAAGTCCACATGAACTGAAACAGACCTGCGGAGAAAAGTGCCGGTTTCATCAGTGGCACAAGGATCTTCACGAATACCTTCAGATCACTGCAGCCGTCAAGATAAGCAGATTCATCCAGTTCTCTTGGCAGTCCGCGGATAAACTGGATCAGCATAAATACAAAGAACGAGTTCACAGACAGCAGGCCCTGTAAGTAAAACGGCCAGTAAGTATCCACCAGTCCCAGCTTATTAAACATTGCATAACGTGGGATCATAACTACCGCTCCGGGAAGCATCAGTGTGGCAATCAGAATACCAAACAGAATCTTTTTGCCGGGGAACTGGTATCTGGCAAATCCATAAGCGACAATCGCACTGGATAATACCGTAAATAACGTAGTGATGATCGTCATCACAAAGCTGTTTTTGAAAAATGTAGTATAAGTTATTTTGCTGTTCACATGCCAGCCGTCAATATAGCTCTGGAAGCTGAAGGATGACGGCAGCAGTTTGACAGATCCGAAGATCTCCGCATTGCTCTTGAAGGTTGCGAAGAACATCCAGATGATCGGATACAACATTGCCAGTCCGATCAGAAGTACTACTGTGTAGGTCACCCAGGATACGCTGTTTCTCTTTTTAAGCTTTTTTCTCATCTTAGGTTCCTCCTAAAAATCGTTTCCATCTTCGTAATATACCATCATGGAAGAGAATCGGAATAAAATCATCGTAACGATCATGATCATAATGAAGATCACCCAGGAAATTGCGCATGCATATCCCATTTTATAGAAAGAGAATGCCTCCGTGTACAACTTCATTCCCAACACGTAGGTAGACTTTAACGGGCCTCCGTTGGTAATGACCAGTGAGCTGGTAAAGCTTTGTAATGATCGTCTGCATGATAATATTGAAAAAAATAATAGAGGAAATCTGTGGCAATGTGATCTTAACGAATTTCTTCCAGCTGCTGGCTCCATCGATATCCGCTGCTTCATACAGATCCGCCGGTACATTTTTCAGGGCTGCCAGGAACATAACGAAGGAAGATCCAAACGTCCACAGTTGCAGTAGAATGATCGTCGGTAATGCTGTCTTGGGATCTCCCAGCCAGTGCAGGGTCGGCAGATGGATTGCTTTCAACAGGGAATTGATAATACCCTCCTCCTGGAACATCAGCTTCCAGAGAATGGCAATACCGATGCTGCCGCCGATCAGAGACGGGATATAATAAATTGTACGAATGAAATTGATTCCTTTCATGTTTTTATTCATAACCAGTGCTACGATCAGAGCCACTGTTAATTTTCCGGGTACAGTAAATATTGTGTATATCAAAGTAACTTTTACGGAATACCAGAATTCATTATCCGCCGTAAATAATTTCACATAGTTGGCCAATCCGATCCATTTCGGAGAGGACATGATATTATATTCTGTAAAGGAATAGAACAGGGATGCAACAAAAGGATATACCTGCAGTCCGATCAATCCGATCAGCCAGGGGGCAATGAATACCAGTCCGATCCACTGCTTCCTTTTTATTTTTTTCTTTTTCAAAGAAATTTATTGTTAATACAAGAGAGAGGGGGAACTCGTGATGAGTTCCCCCTCTTGTTTGTTATCTAACGTATGTGGATGAATTAATCCAATACGATAGGTTT
>OHHL01000785.1_pt1 | contig 10215 bp, 7 predicted proteins | sample 1568031 | NCBI WGS metagenome assembly OHHL01 (sample SAMEA3879513, study PRJEB24766) | human gut metagenome | biome: human-associated habitat; feature: feces | place: USA | collected 1985/1987 | reverse complement strand
GGTTTTCAGAAGCGGCACAGCCTGCCGCTTCATGTTGGAACCCATCAGTGCACGGTTTGCATCGTCGTTTTCGAGGAACGGGATCATAGAAGTTGCCACGGAAACTACCATTTTCGGGGAAACGTCCATGAAGTCAACGCGTTCTGCTTCGATTTCCAGAATCTGATCGCGGAAACGGCCTGCAACCTTGGCATTTGCAAAGTGACCGTCTTCTGTCAGCGGTTCGTTTGCCTGTGCGACAATGTAGTTATCTTCCATGTCGGCAGTCATATAAACCACTTCGTCGGTGACGCAGCCGGTTTCCTTGTCCACCTTGCGGTACGGAGCCTCAATGAAGCCGTACTGGTTAATTCTTGCGAAAGTTGCCAGATAGGAGATCAGACCGATGTTCGGACCTTCCGGTGTTTCGATCGGGCACATTCTGCCGTAGTGGCTGTAGTGTACGTCACGAACTTCGAATCCGGCACGGTCACGGGACAAACCGCCCGGGCCCAGTGCGGACAGACGACGCTTATGGGTCAGTTCTGCCAGCGGGTTGTTCTGATCCATGAACTGGGACAGCGGAGAAGAACCGAAGAACTCCTTGATGGCTGCCACCACCGGGCGGATGTTGATCAGAGCCTGCGGGGTGATGACGCTCTGATCCTGGCTCTGCAGGGTCATGCGCTCACGGATGACGCGCTCCATGCGGGAGAAGCCGATGCGGAACTGGTTCTGCAGCAGCTCACCCACGCTGCGGATGCGGCGGTTGCCCAGGTGGTCGATATCATCGGTGGTGCCGATGCCGTGGCCCAGGCCGTTCAGGTAGTTGATGGAAGCCAGAATGTCGGCCACGGTAACGGTGCGGCCGATCAGCTGGTCGTGGTTGCGGCGCAGCATTTCCTTCTGCTCTTCCACATCAGAAGTGGTATCGAGGATCTTCTTGATCTCATCGAAGGAGCAGCGCTCGTTGATGCCGCACTCCTTGACATCCACACCCTTGAATGCGGGGTAGTAGCTGTCGATGATGGCCTGTGCATCCACGCAGCCGTTGGTGATGACCTTGACCTTGTGGGGCTGATCCTTCATGGGATCATCGATCTTCAGCACGACCAGATTCACGCCGGCAGCATCGATCTGCTCAGCCAGCTTGCGGTCGATCTTCTTGTCGGCCTCGACAAGGATCTCGCCGGTGAAGGGATCCACCACGTTCTCTGCGGCCACATGATCCATGATGCGGCGTGCCAGAGACAGCTTCTTATTCATCTTATAGCGGCCGAAGCGGGACAGGTCGTACCGGCGCGGATCGAAGAACAGCATATCGATCTGGCTGGTAGCGGACTCCACCGTGGGGGGCTCGCCGGGGCGCAGCTTGCGGTAGACCTCCAGCAGGCCCTCCTCGCGGTTCTTGGTGGTATCCTTTTCCAGCGTGGCCAGAATGCGCTCGTCCTCGCCGAAGTAGTTCAGGATATCCTCGTTAGAGGACAGGCCCAGTGCACGGCACAGCACGGTGACGGGCAGCTTACGGTTCTTATCGATACGGACATAGAACACGTTGGAGGCATCGGTCTCGTACTCCAGCCATGCACCGCGGTTGGGGTTCATGGTGGCGCTGTACAGGTCGTTGCCGACCTTATCCTTAGCATGGCCGTAGAACACACCGGGAGAGCGGACCAGCTGGCTGACGATTGCACGCTCAGCACCGTTGATGACAAAGGTGCCGGCGTCGGTCATCAGGGGGAAGTCACCCATGAAGATCTCCTGGTCCTTCACCTCGCCGGTCTCCTTGTTCAGCAGACGGGCGGTGACGCGCAGGGGGGCTGCATAGGTAACGTCGCGCTCCTTGCACTCCTTGATGCTGTACTTCGGCTCCTTATCCAGCCGGAAGTCCACAAAGCTCAGTGCCAGATTGCCGGTGTAGTCCTCAATGGTGCCGATATCGTGGAAGACCTCCTTCAGGCCTTCATCCAGGAACCACTGATACGAGTTCTTCTGCACCTCGATCAGGTTCGGCATACTGATGACTTCGTCGATGTGGGAGAAGCTCATGCGCTCGGTTTTGCCGAGCTTTACGGGCTTGACTTTCATCATAAAATCAACCACTCCTTACTTTTATATTCTACGGGATGTCGTATACGCGGGTCAAATTTGAGCAGACACACATAATTCGACCCGCGTCCTGTGGAACCTTCCGGCATTTTGCACAAACTTTTCGGGGTGACCCCTCAAGCGGCAGCCATCACAGCTCCCTTTTTGACGCACTAGTCCATTATGTGATACTAATGCAGTATACACCCCAAAACCCCTGTTGTCAAGCCATTTTTCAGTTTTTTGCCGAAATAAATTTAATTTTCGGTTTGTTTTCGAACGCCCGGCAGCGTGTAGCCGTTTACTTTCCAAGTACTTGATTTTTTTATTTTGCACGTTCCTGTTCATAACACCCTTGTGCAATTTGTCTATCTTTGCTCTTGCGCCCGGAGGTATTACTTTTCCGCTTCCCTGCCGCAAAAAGAAGAGGCCGCCGCACGGAACACCGTGCAGCGGCCTTGTCCTATTATACAGAATGCTCACTCGTCCAGATAATCCCGCAGCAGCTTTGCGCGGCTGGGGTGGCGCAGCTTGCGCAGCGCCTTTGCTTCGATCTGACGCACCCGCTCCCGGGTCACGTTGAACTCCTTGCCCAGTTCTTCCAGGGTGCGGGCACGGCCATCCTCCAGACCAAAGCGCAGGGTGATGACCCTCTCCTCCCGGGGCGTCAGGCTTTTAAGGACGTGCAGCAGCTCCCGCCGCAGCAGCTGGCGCCCAGCTTCATCCACCGGGACACCGGCGTCCTCGTCCTGAATAAAGTCCTCCAGATGGGCGTCCTCTTCCTCCCCTACCGGCGTTTCCAGACTGATGGGTTCCTGCGACAGTTGCAACAGTTCCCGCACCTTGTCCGGCTCCATATCCAGTGCGGCGGCGATCTCCTCCTGCCGTTTTCTTGACCCGGTTGATGCTCTCTACCAGATGCACCGGGATGCGGATGGTGCGCCCCTGATCCGCAATGGCGCGAGTGATGGACTGACGGATCCACCAGGTTGCGTAGGTGGAGAACTTGAAGCCCCGCTCCGGCTCAAACTTTTCAGCAGCCTTCATCAGGCCGAGGTTGCCCTCCTGAATGAGATCCAGAAAAGGCAGTCCACGCCCGGCGTAGCGCTTGGCTACCGACACCACCAGCCGCAGGTTCGCTTCGCTCAAGGCGCGGCGCGCCTCTGCATCCCCTGCCCGGGCGGCCTTTGCCAGCGCCATCTCCTGCCCGGCGGTCAGCAGCGGTACCCGGCCGATCTCCTTTAAATAGGTCTTGACCGGGTCATCCAGTGCCACACCCTCCGAGGAAAGCTCATTCTCCAGCCTGCCGATCTGGGCATCATCCAGCACAGGCAGCTCGGCAGGCTCCTCCTCTGCCAGATGAACGCCCCGCTGCTCCAGCGCCGCGTAAAGCTCGTCCAGCTGTGCAATATCAAAATCCGCTTCTTCCATGGCACGGCTGATCTGCTCCGTGGTCAGGGTGTGACGGTGAGCCTTTGCGGCAAGGCTGCGGGCAAGTTCTTCCGTTTGCGACAATTTCTGCATGATTCCTGCTCCTTTTCTCTCCAGCTCCAGCCGGAGGGAAAACAGGGATCAGTCTTGTTCGGGCAGCGTCCCCTGCTTTTTTTCGCGCATCGACTGAAGATACTGTGTGATCTCATCGCCGGACATTGCAGCAGCTTTGCTAGCAACCGGCATTCCCCGGGCGATCCTGTCCAGATACAGACGGATATCGTCCGGGGTGCAGTTCACATCGCTGTATTGTGCCGCAAGCCGGCTCAGTTCATTCAATGCTTCTTCGCTTACAAATGCCCGCAGTGCAGTCAGGCTGAGTTCCACGCCCTCCCGGCTGCAATTGAGCATCGCTTCGTATAGTTCCTTCTGCTGCGGCTGGATGAATTGCTCCGCCGTCAGCTGCTGCTTGGCCAGTTCCAGATAGCGCGGCTCCCGCAGGATAGCTGCCAGCAGCCGCTGCTGGGCGCTGGCGATGCCCAGCGCCTGACTGCCGCCTGCGCTGTAAGGCACCTTGATCTGATCCATCTCACCGGAGCGCAGCAGCTCGCGGTTTTTCTCCCGGCGGTACTTGCCGCCCGCCCGCTTTGCTGCGGTACCCAGCTGCGCCAAAATGGCAGTTTTGGAGATGTTGGTCTCCTCTGCCAGCCGCCCGGCGTACACCTCCTGCTCAGTGGGGTTAGAGCGCTCGGCCAGCATCTCCACGGCTTCCTTTACATATTGCAGCCGCTGCGCATCCTGCGAGAGATCATACTGGTCTCGCAGGCGCTTGAGCCGGAAGTCCAGCGCATTGCCCACCCCATCCAGAAGTGCCTGAAAACGCTCCGGGCCGTATTTTTTGATGTATTCGTCCGGATCCTTTGCGCCGGGAATCTGCAAAACACCCACCTTTACCGGGCTGTTGCGGAACAGTTCCAGTGAGCGCAGGGTCGCCTTCTGGCCGGCCTCGTCCGAGTCATAGCTCAGAATGACCTCATCAGCATATTCGCTGATGATGCGCACCTGTCCGGGGGTCAGGGCGGTGCCGCAGGCGCAGACGGCGGTATCAATGCCCGCCTGCTGCATACTGATGACATCCATGTAGCCCTCGCACAGCACGAACCGCCGGGAGGCGCTGCGCTTGGCGATCTGCATGGCAAACACCGTCTCGGATTTGTGATAGACCAGCGTTTCCGGGCTGTTGACGTATTTGGGCTTGGAGTCGTCCATCACGCGCCCGCCAAAGGCAATGATGTTGCCGCGCAGGTCAAAGATAGGGGTCATGACACGCTTCCAGAACAGACAGTAGATGCGCCCGGACTGGCTGCGCTTGAACAAGCCGCTGGCGTCCAGTTCCTGCTGGTTGTAGCCCTTATCCCGCAGGTACTGGTACAGTGCCTGCCCATCGTTGGGGGCATAGCCCAGCCCGAAGCGGTTGATGGTCTTGTCGTCGAGGCCTCGCCGACGCCAGTAGGCACGGGCCTGCCGGGCCTCCTCCACGGTGGAGTTGAGGCAGGCGTGGAAGAAGCGGGCGGCCTCCTTATTCATGGAGAGCACCCGGCTGCGCAGACGTCCGGTCTTGTCGTCCTCCTGCGGCTCCGGCATACCGGCGCGGGAAGCCAGCATCTTGATGGCCTCGCCGCTGCTGATATTGTTGATCTTTTTGACAAAGCTGATGGCATCTCCGGCTGCCTGACAGCCGAAGCAGTAAAAGCTTTGGGTGTCAGGGTACACATAGAAGGACGGCGTTTTTTCGCTGTGAAAGGGGCACAGACCGCCGTACAGCCGTCCCTTGCGCTTGAGCTGCACATAGCTGCCCACCAGTTCCACGATGTCGGTGCGGCGGGTAAGTTCCTCGATGTATTCATGTGGGATCATGTTGTTTTAAACGACCTCTCCAGTTTTAAAGGACGTGCCATTTCTGGGGCACGAACAGTTCTTCAAAAGTGCGGATGGCAAACTCGTCGCTCATACCGCTGATATAGTCGGTGACGGCGCGTTCCCGTCCCTCCTGATAGGCCAGCTGCACATAAAAGTTGGACATCTGATCCACATGGGTCAGGTAGTACTCGTACAGTTCCGCGATAAGCTTGTCCACCTTCTGCTCCTCGCGCTTGGCGTTTTTGTCCACATACACGGTGGCGTACATGAAATCCCGCAAAGCGAGAAAAGCCTCGTATTCCTCGGTGCCCATGCGGACATCCCCCTCGCTGTGGGTGAGGATGCTGTTGATCATAGTGGTGATGCGGGCGGACTTAGTCTGCCCCAGCACTGCCGTGCAGTCCTTGGGCAGGGTGGCAGCGTCCAGCACACCGGCGCGCACGGCGTCCTCGATATCGTGGTTGACAAAGGCGATCTGATCCGCAAGACGCACGATGCGCCCTTCCGGGGTAGCCGCCCATGTGCCCTTGGTGTGGGTAACGATGCCGTTGCGCACCTCCCATGTCAGGTTGAGACCCTCGCCATCCTTTTCCAGCCGATCCACCACACGCAGGCTTTGCATATAATGGTGGAAGCCGTCCGGGCAGAGAGCGTTCAGTGCCTTTTCGCCTGCGTGGCCAAAGGGAGTGTGCCCCAGATCATGCGCAAGGCTGATGGCCTCGGTCAGATCCTCGTTCAGGCGCAGACCCCGGGCAATGGTGCGGGCGATCTGCGAAACTTCCAGCGTATGGGTCAACCGGGTGCGGTACAGATCGCCTTCCGGCGAGAGGAACACCTGCGTTTTCTGCTTGAGACGCCGGAAGGCCTTGCAGTGCAGCACCCGGTCGCGGTCCCGCTGAAACACCGGGCGCAGCGGATCCTGCGGCTCCGGTACGGCGCGGCCACGGCTTGCATCGCTGAAGGTCGCCCAAGGCGCAAAGGTAAGGTGCTCGATCTCCTCGGTTCTCCGGCGCACATCCATACAGATCCTCCTTTTGTTTTTCGGGCTTCTCCCCTCCCCTCTGCGCACAGCCGATCCCAATTGCTGCGCTACGGCAATTGTAGCACATCGGCCGTGTCGAAGGGGGAAGTTCCGTGTCGGTTTGCAAAAAAGACTTTGTTTTTTAAAATGGTGCGTAGAACGGGTCAGACACCGTTACCTGAGCGCTGCCCCGGGTCAATTCCCGCAGCTGCTCCAGCAGCGGGGCTTCGGTATGCTCTGGCATCTGCCAGCGCAGGGTGACCCGGTCTGTAAACTCCGGCGGTGCCTGCTTTGCCCCGGCGGCGTCAATGAGCAGAGATGCACGCTCGTAAAGGGCGTAGTCCACTGTCACTTGTAATTCCACCACGCTGCGCACAGTGACCACCTCGGCGTTTTCCAGCGCACGGGCAGTGGCGGTAGTGTAAGCGCGCACCAAGCCGCCGGTGCCCAGCAGCACCCCGCCAAAGTAACGGGTGACCACCACGATCAGGTCTGTCAGGCCGCTGTGCTGCAGCACTTCCAGCGCGGGCGTACCGGCGGTCTTGGCCGGCTCGCCGTCATCGGAATAGCGCTCGCGGTTGCCCGTCCGCAGGCGGTAGGCGTAAACATTGTGCCGTGCGGTGCGGTTGGCTGCCCGTACCTGTTCCAGAAAGGCCACAGCGGCTTCCTCACTGTCAGCAAAGGAAAGCTGTGCGATAAAGCGGCTCTTTTTCTCTTCGTATTCACCGGTGGCCGTGCCCCGGACGGTGCGGTAATCCTCCACGTTAGATCCTCCTGATAATAACTCAGAATAAGTATAACACAAACGGGCGCAAATAAAAAGACTGACGAAGCCTTGCGGCCCCGCCAGTCTTTTTATAAGAAGAAAGCAGTTAATCACTTGGTAAAGATCTGGATCCACTGATGGCCCCAAGTGCTGTTGCTGTTGTAGTAGTAACCAACACTCATCTTGCGAGCCTCAGGGTTCAGGATATTGGCACGATGGCCTTCGGAGTTCATCCATGCGTTGACGACCTCTTCAGGAGAGACGCTGCCCCATGCGGCATTCTCGCCGGTGGGGGTATCGGTGACGCCGTAGTCCTTCAGGACGGTGAAGCACTTGGAACCATCGGGACGGACGTGGGAGTTCACAACGGAGATCTCCTCGGCGCGGGTCTGTGCAGCGGCGGTCAGCGCGTCATCGCCCATTTCCAGAGCAGTCAGACCGTACTTTGCGCGCTGGGCATTGACCAGATTCAGAACTTCCTGACGGTAATCCTCGGTGTGAGAATTTTCGGGGTAAGAGAAGATCAGCACCCAATAGTTATTGTAAACACCGCCCTCATAGTAGCCAACGCTCACGGTGGTAGCATCGGCGTTCAGGATACGCTCACGGGTGAAGTCGGTAGCCATCCACTGATCCATTGCGGAATCGGGGGTGGAGCAGCCGGCCATGTAGTTCTCGCCGATGGAGACATCGCTGATGCCGTTCTCTGCCAGAACGGTGAAATCGCGCTGACCGTTGGGACGAACGTAGGAGTAAGAAACTGCCAGCTCTTCGGCACGCTCCATTGCAGCGGCGTTGTGGTTGCTGTCGCCCAGAGCAACAGGAGCCAGACCAGCCTGTGCACGCTCGTTATTGATCAGGGTCAGGAAGCTGCGCTGGTAAGCGTCTTCCTCAAAGTAGGAGTTCTCTTCTTCCACAGAAGCGGTGGCAGACATGGCAGCCTGTGCAGCGTTTGCGGTGACGGGCTTGAAGCCTGCAAAGCCAAAAAACACAGCCAGCGTCATTGCAGCTGCTGCGATATTCTTCACGGTACTCATTGCACGCTTCATAAGATTGCCTCCGGTCTGTTGCCTTATGCAGTGTGATCTTGGATATTGCAACTCGTTTGCAACTCTGTCGTATCACATCCGCAACTCTTGTGTAACAAGAGTATCACAAAACCATACAGACGTCAAGAGGTTTAGATCTTGATTTGCAGAAAAAATACAGATTTTTTAAAAAATTCTCGCCTTTTTATCGCAACTCAAGCGTAACAAAGAGTCCGAAAACGTTACAGTTGTGTTGCGCTTCTCGCCAAAACAAGCCAAGTGCAACAGCTTCCGCACACTTTTTGGGACACTTCGGTGCGTTTCGTTTTGTATATCGCTGTATTTATATGCACCGCTTTGCATATCGTGGTTTCTGTGTACGTTTTTGTGGCGCTTCGCTGTGTTCCCTTCTGCGTTCCTTTCCTGTGGAGCAAATCGGAGCTGCTGTGCAGTGGCTGGCACAACAGCTCCTTTATAAAAAACACAAAAAAGAGGCCGCTGCACAAAAATGTGCAACGGCCTCTCACAATTCAGGCTATGCTATTGAACAATGCTCAGGAACAGGCGATCACAGAGCAGCCTTTGCTGCCTCGATCTGCTTGATCAGCTCAGGCACGACCTTGAACAGATCGCCCACGATGCCGTAGTCAGCAACGCCGAAGATGGGAGCACCCTCGTTCTTGTTGACAGCGATGATGCACTCAGAATCCTGCATACCGGCGGTGTGCTGGATGGCACCAGAGATACCCAGAGCCACATAGATCTTGGGGTGCACGGTCTTGCCAGTCTGACCGACCTGATGGTCAGCGGTCATCCAGCCTGCATCGGTGACGGCACGGGAAGCGCCCACGACACCGCCGCCCAGAGCGGCTGCCAGCTGCTCGGCCAGCTCGATGCCCTTGTTGACATCCTTGCTGATACCACGACCAACGGAGACAATGACATCTGCACCGATCAGGTCGACCAGCTTCTCAGCGGCCTTCTCCACGCTCAGCACTTCGGTCTTGATGTCCTCAGCGGTCAGGCTGAAGGCGGGCTTGACGATCTGGCAGGCATCAGCCTTGGCCTGATCGAAGGGAGCCTTCTTCATAACGCCGGGACGCACGGTGGACATCTGGGGACGGAAGCGGGGGCAGATGATGGTAGCCATCAGATGGCCGCCGAATGCGGGACGGGTCATCTTCAGGTTGCGGTCTTCCATATCGAACTTCTGCTTGGACAGGTCGATGGTGGAGCTCTCCTTCAGGAAGTCGATGTACTTTGCAGTGTCGATATCCAGATGGGTAGCGTCGGCGGTCAGGCCGGTGTGCAGACGGGCTGCGCAGCGGGGGCCGAGGTCGCGGCCAATGTTGGTAGCGCCGATCAGCAGGACTTCGGGCTTGTACTCGTTGACCATGTCGCACACGACCTTAGCGTATGCGTCGGTAGTGTAATCCTTCAGCAGGGGGCTGTCGCAGACCAGAACCTTGTCGGCACCGTAGCCGCCCAGTTCCTTGGCAATGCCCTCCACGTTGTCGCCCAGCAGCAGGCCGGTGACCTCGCAGCCCAGCTCGTCGGCCAGCTTACGGGCCTCGCTAACCAGCTCGAAGTCAGTGGACATCAGTGCGCCCTGGCGCTGCTCGCAAAAGACCCATACGCCTTTGTATTCGTTAAAATCAGCCATTGTAATCCTATGCTCCTTTCATCAGATCAGGTGCTTCTTGGCCAGGATGCCAGCCAGCTGGGCGGCAACATCGTCGCCCTGCAGCATGGTGCCTGCGCCCTTCTGCGGAGGAGTGAAGGACTTAAAGACGTTCGTCGGAGAACCCTTCAGACCGATGGTATCGACCTCGATCAGCGGATCGTCCTTCAGTGCGTTGTAATCGAACACTTCCATCGGCTTGTCGTAGCAGGTGAAGATGCCGTTCACGCTCATGTAACGGGGCTGGTTCAGCTCCTTGATGCAGGTCAGCAGGCAGGGAGTCTGCACCTTGACCATCATG
>OHHL01000783.1_pt1 | contig 10238 bp, 7 predicted proteins | sample 1568031 | NCBI WGS metagenome assembly OHHL01 (sample SAMEA3879513, study PRJEB24766) | human gut metagenome | biome: human-associated habitat; feature: feces | place: USA | collected 1985/1987 | reverse complement strand
CGAGTTTCCTGCGCAGCCAGTACGAGGAGCGCATCAGCGGCCAATACAGCGCCCACTGCTTTTTGCGCGCCTTGCGGCGGAAAGGCTTGTTATCCGCCGCATGCAGATAATATTCTGCCGCAAACATAAACTGCCGGTTTTGCGTAAAGCGGATTAAGTCGCCTGTCTCGCCGTTTTCGCGGTAGAACGCCAGCCGCTCATCGAGAATATCCAGCATCGTCATGCGCTCCGGGGTAAAGCGTTTCGCCATCAGGCCGCCCTGATTCGCCGTGTAGAGGTACAGGGCGCCATCCACCATTGCCACCCGCCGGCTTCGGTAAAGCAGTTTGTATATCAGCGCCTCGTCCTCATGCAGCTTCACGTCCGGGAAGCGTTCCGTTTCCAGCATTTCGCGCCGAAACAGCTTCCCCCACGCCGTCACCATCCGCACCCATTCCGACCTGCGGTAAAGCATCATGTTTGCCTCGCGCCCATCCACCACGCGCACAGGCTTATTCGCCAGCGGCGCAGCTATTTTCGGCAGATATTCCGCTGGTGTCGCCTTCATGTAATCCCCGACAGCGATTTCCGCGCCGTTCTCCTCGCACGCCGCCAGCAAGCGCGCCACAAAGGCAACATGCAGCGCGTCGTCGCTGTCCACAAAGGTGATATAGTCGCCTGTGCAGATGTCCAATCCGGCATTGCGCGCCATTGACAGACCAGCGTTTTTCTGGTGGATGACGCGGATTCGCTTGTCCTTTTTGGCATAGTCGTCGCAGATGGCGGGGCAGTCGTCCGGCGAGCCATCGTCCACCAGAATAACCTCTAAGTTCTGATATGTCTGATTCAGCACGCTGTCCACGCACATCGGCAGGTACTTTTCCACCTTGTAAACCGGGATAATGACGCTGACGAGTTTGTCTGGTTCACGCATATTGATTCCCATCCTCCTGAAAATGAAGGTATCAATACCAGTTCGCGTCAATAATCACCAGTTCCGGCGGATTATTGATGCGCGGCAGAATCTGCCCCACGTCGTCCCCCAGTCCGCGGCTGATGATGACCTTCGTGCCGGAAATCGTCTGCACGCCTTCGGTCAAATCGGGCAGGAAGCCCTGATCCGGCGTGTAGAGCGCGCCGAGGAACGGAAGGCGAACCTGACCGCCGTGCGCGTGGCCGCAGAGCGCCATGTCGATGTCCTTGCCAATCAGCGCGCCCGTATCCTCCGCGTAGTATTCCGGATAGTGGACGAGCAGCATCTTGTAGCCCGGCTGGGCGGCGAAATCCTCCAGAAATCCGCTGGCGTACTTCTCATAGGACACCGGCGCTTCCGCAATGCCGCCGATGAGCAGCGTATTGCTGCCGATGGTCACAGTTTCGTACTTATCCGCCAGAAAGTGCACGCCCAGCGCTTCCAAATCCGACGCGAGTGTGCTGCCCTCGAACACAATTTTCGGCCACTCGTGGTTGCCCGGCACATAGTACACCGGGGCAATTTCCACCAGCTGCGCGCACAAGTCCGTCACGACGTGCGTGTCGTCGCTTTTTTTATCGTTCATGTCGCCCGTGATGGCGATGATGTCCGGCTTCAAGGCACGAATCCGCGCCACCAAATCGCAGTTGTTCTCGCCGAACTCCCGCAGGTGCAGGTCGGAGAGCTGCACAATCCGCAGATGGCTCGTCAGCTTATCCGACTGCACTTTGTAGTAGCTTTCCACAAAGTCCTGCTCATGCGGATACAGGAAGAGGAAGTATCCGCAAACGCCCGCCATCACCAGCAGCACCGTCAGCACATACAGCAGCACTTTTTTCCACTTTTTCATGGCTTAGTCCTCCTGCTTTCTGCGGTCCATCATTGCGCCGCGCAGCAGGGTACGCAGCGTATGGGCGTTGGCGGTGCGGCTTTCCGCCATGCCAAGGCTGTATTCCATCTTCGCGTCGCCGCTTTCCTCGTTGTAGGCGTGCACGAGGCGGTGCATGTAGTCCGCAAAGCTCTCCGCGTCTTCGCGGCGGCACTGCTCAAAGAAGCCGATGAACTGCCAGCCGCCGTTGTAATACACCGTACCGCAGGTTGCGGACGCTTCCTTGATGAAGTCCGCGAACCGGCGCAACACTTCGTTGCCCTTCACGCGCCCCAGCTCGTTGTTGATGTGGCTCAGGTTCGTCAGCTCCAGCACAACGCACACGTTGTCGTCGCCCAGCACGCGCTCGGTGTTGTTCTTGATGTACAGGTCGCACGCCGTACGGTTCGGCATTTCCAGCGACTGCTCGGTGAAGAACAGGTACTCCACGAAGTCCTGGATTCGCCCCAGCAGGATGGCGCCGCAGACGCCGAGGATGAAGAACACGACAACGCCCAACATCATGTACAGCTTGACGTTGACGCGCGCGCTCACCGCTGTGGTGGACAGCACGCCCACGTTCACCGCGCCCATGTACTCGTTGTACTCCTCCATCGTCACCAGCAGCACCTGATAGAGGTCATCCAGCCGGGTTTGCAGCGTGCTGATTTCCGCCTCCACCGACGCGCGGGCTTCGGCGGTGTTCTCCGTCGCGTCCGGCGCCTTGGAGAAGGTGTCGATGATGTACTGGCAGTACGCCGCGTCAATCAGGCTGTCGGACTTGCGGTTGAGCAGCGTCACATAGTCGCTGATGAGCGTGTCGTAAACGGTGGTGCGGTCTTTAATCTTGCCGTCCTCATCATGCTCCTCATAGACGTCATTCAGCACAAGGCCGTTCTGCCCATTCGTGTCCGTGCCGTTCGTTCCGGCATAGTACAGCGAGCCTTCCTTATTCTTATTGCCATAGCTTTCAATGACTTCCTTGACGCTTGCCACCTTATCGCCATCGGTGCCGCTTGTCAGCATGTAATTCGCATACCGCTCCTGATACTTCTTCAGCAGGATTTCGCGGTTCTGCGTCAGCCTTTCGCCCAAAATCTCCGAAAACAGGTACGGAATCCGCACCGACTGGATATAGCTGTATTCATCAAACAGGTCGGAGACGGACAGACCCGTGCGCGACGAGGTGAAATCCGGCGCAGCGCTTTGGCGGTTGCCTAACTGCGCAATAATCTCATCCACGGAATTGCTGAGAATTTCCGCCTGCTCAATGTAATCATAACCGCCCGCCAGCACGTTTTCAGCGTTGTTGGGGATGGTGGAGTAATCCACATATTTCTCCCCGAAGCTGGCAAAATAGCAGCTCAAAATTTCATCCAGCATCAAGCGCGCGAATTCAGCGCTTCGGCTGCTGCCAACAGTCAGCTTGACAACGTATTCTGTCGGATAGTATTCCTCCACCTCTTCACCCTTTTCCGCCAGCGCATCCTGCCGCGTCTGCACCTCGGCAGGGGTGATGCCCGTCACCGTGCCGCCGGAACGGATGGTATCGACATTGACGGAATAGCCGAGGCGCTCAATCGCTTCCTTGACGACCGTCGAGGAAAAGATTTCGGAAACGTCCAGCGGCTCGCCGTTCGGGGTCAATCCCTCCGACACCGCGTCGTAGGTGTACTTAATGACAGCCTGCGCCGTGTACGCCTGATTGTTGCTGGCATAGCGCATGAAGAACGCGCCGGCCAAGATGGACATCAGCGCAATCAGCGGCCACCAGCGCTTTAAGTAGCGGATGATGTTAAACTTTCTCATGCTTTTTTCTGCCCTCAATCACCAGCAACAGCACGCAGCAGACGCAGAACGTCACGCCGCCCATCAAGATCGACCACTTGATGCTGTATTCATCCATCGCGCTCATCTGCTCATAGGACACGGTAAGGTAATTGCGCGTCTTATAGCGGACATACTCGCGGTTGATGACATTTGTGCGTTCAATCAAATCCGCCAATTTGGTCTTCATGGTATCAATCAGCATCTCCGCCGTGACGATGTTCTCCGCCGCATTGGCGTCTTCCGCGAGCATCTTCTCGATGGTGTACTCATTGTCCTTGATTTTCTCCTTTGTATCATGGGCATGGAAGTTTTCCGTCTCAGCAGAGCTTGCCTGATAGTCAATCGCCACCTTCGTGCGCGACATATAGAAGTTTGCCTGCGTATCCAGCGTCGGAATCAGCACAACGCTTGTCAGCGCGGAATCGTACATATCAATCGTTGCAAGATGGTTCTGATAGTGGCTCATGAATTTCTGATACTCAATGTTGCGCAGCTGATTCTGATATTTCAGCTTGGACACATAGCGGTCGCGATTTTTGGATAACCCGCTCTGCCGCACATACGCGTTGTACTTTTCAAGGTCAATGTTAGAGAAATTCTGTGCCTTCTTCTGCAAAGAGATAAACGTCTCGTTGTTAGCTGAGGAACGGAACGTGCCGTTCTCGTTCGCGCGGCTCTTCAAAAAGCGGCTGAATGTGCCGATTTCCACATACTCCAGTTCATCCAGTTCATTCCAGTTCGGATTGAGCGCCGTATCGACGTAGGTGTAGTTCTCGTAGAACACTTCCTTGTACGCCTCGATAATCAGCTGGAGCATGGCGCCGGTGCTGATGCTTGCCGGCAGCTCCTCATTGCGCTTGTAGGAGACGGTGTAGGTGGTGGCAATCTTGTAGGCGCTGGCGCTGCCGGAATCAATCGACATGCCGCCGACGCTTGACGCGCTTACGCTGATGTGCTCCGCCAGCGCAAGGGGCTCCATGTTCGTTACGCCCGCCTTTTCAAGCGCACGCGAAAGCACCTCATCAGACTTGAGCAGCGAAATGTTGAATCGCGTCTGATTCGGATAAAGTCCCCTTGTCGCTTCCTCATAGTTCAGGGCAATGAGGGCGGTTGCCGACTGCATCTTTCCAGGATGCATCAGGGCGCTGGTGGTCACCATCGCCGCGATGATCAGCAGCAGGCAAAGCAGGCGGTATCTCCACACACCCTGCAGCATCCGCTCAAGAAGCGACCACACGCCGCTCCTTGCTCGTTTCCGGTTCTTTTCTTTCATGCTTGCCTTTCTCCTCGCCTTGTTCCTGCTCGCCAATCGCCATCGCAATCGGCAGCAGCATAAAGACCGTGTTGATATAGCAGTAGAACACCGTGTTGTCGGTGGCGTAGGTAATGAAGCTGTAAATCGTTTCGTACAGCAGCAGCAGGGCTGTCTGCATCCCGAACTCCTTCTGGCACCACACAATGCGCCCGTTCCAGCTGTACCAAATCCAGAACGCGAAGCCCCAGAAGCCTAACTCGATGTACATGGTAACAATATCGTTGTGCATTCCGCCGAAGTTGTGCGTGCCGAATACGCCAACGCCTGCTTCCGTCATGATGCTGATATAGCGTGTAACATAGCCAATGCCATACCCTCGGAAGCCGGGGGAAAAATCGTATACATCCTGAAACGCGGCATAGAGCCTGTCGCGCCCCATCGTGTCAATTTCCAGCGCGTGGACGATTTCGTTGAACAGCCCCGACTGAATCAGGTACACATACCCGAAGCAAATCGCAATAGCGCCAATGGAAATGAGGATAATCAGGATGCTTTGGGCTTTCGGTTTTCTCCTGCGGATGAACTCGCCCATCAAAAACACGCCGACCAAGCCAATCAGCGCGATGCGTTTGAGACCCAGAAAGAAGAACAGCCCCGATAAGGCAGCGTAAAGCAGGCGTTTTTTGCCTCGCTCGCAGCACAGGGCGAACAGCAGCATCAGCCCGAAGGCAAACGTCAGGTCATGCACTTCCAGCGCCTTGATGGCGGCGTTCGTGTCAATCCCGCCGGACTTTGCAAACGCAATCAGCCCGGTCACAAACGCCCCGATGCCGTTCTCCTTGATGGATCCCAGCACAATGCAGCAGTTCGCGCCGCACATGCCGTAGAGCGTATAATCAATGCTCCTGCGGCCGAAGAGGTACACCGCGCTGCACATTGCGCTGAGCGATATGACATGGTAGAGAATCGTCGAGCAGCCGCGCGACATGTAGTTAAGCTGCTGAAAATCCAATGCCCAGTACAGCATTGACAGCGCCGCCATCATCACAAACGGCAGCCCGAACATCACCGCAAACTGTCCCACGGTTTTCAGCCGCCGGAAGTCGCCCGTCACCAGCATAAACAGCAGCGCCATGCCCAGCACGCCGACTTGCAGCACATATTTCGTGAACCACGGCAGCCCCAGCCCACCATTCCAGAAGGCGATGGTCATCATGCCGATATACGCCCATTTCAGATACGCCGGGCGCGGTTGAATGTCCTTTTTCAGCATTTCTTTTCGTCCAGCTTCCGCCAGATTGACCCAATTCGCCGCGCCATGCTTGCCACAGAATAGCTTTCCAAGAATCGGCATCTGCCCTCCTTTGCCATGCCGCGGTACAGCGCTTCATCCTCGTAGAGCCGGCGAACCGCGTCCCGCAGCGCATCACGCTGTTTGGGAATGATCAGACCGTTTTTGCCCGATTCAATGTAGTCGCGCACGGTGTCCGATGCCGTGGTGATAATCGGCTTGCCGAACATCATCGCCTGCAGGAACACCAGCTGCCCCGCCGAAATGCGCGCATCGGCAAGCGGCACAATCACGCAGCAGCATTCTGACAGCATTTGATAGTACTTCTCGCCGAACACATCGTGATAAATGCGGATGTTGCTGCCGGGGTTCGGGTGGTTGTACGCGTCGGACAGAATGCGTACCTGATACGGCGTGTCCTTCAGCGCATCCACAAGGAAGTCATAGTCGCGGTTGCTCTTTCCCGCCGCAAGGATGAATCGCTCCTCCCCCTGCGGAATGTGCCCGCCGCGGTTCAAATCGCCCAGCCCCAGCGGCACATAGGTGAACTTGTCCGTGCCGAAAATGGACTGGTAATACGCCGGTTCGCTGCTGGAAAAGCAGACGATTTTGTCCAGCGCGGGGCTGTTCACCGCCTTGCGCATGAACCACGCGTACAGCTTTCCCTTCCAGCCCTGCTTCGGGTGGTAGATGAACGTGGTGACGATGAGATGGCAGTGCTTTTTCAGGTGGAAAATGGCGCTGTAAAAAGCGAAAAACAGCCCGTAAAACTGCTGGTAGGACAGAATGGTGCCAAATTCCTTGCGGTGGCGCAGGACTTTGAGTGGAAAGAGGAAGAATTTCGCCTTCTTCTTCCATGCGCTGTCCGAAAAATGGCTGTCAATGTGCCAGATGTTCCACTTTTCCCCTGTCTCCGCTTCCATCAGCGCCGCAAAGTTCCATTCCGGCTGCGGCGCGCTGTCCAGCAGAATGAGGTTTGCCTGCCCGTCGTTTGCTTTCATGACATCAGCTCCCTGATTGCCTGATGATTTCGCTCGCAGTTGTGGTCGTCGAGCGCGCCGAAGGTATCGCGGATGTGCTTCTGCATTTCCGGCGTGACGGCGCACTCCGACGCAAGCGCGGTTTCGATGGCTTGCAGCAGCGCCTCCTGCGTCGTCACGACCTCCCCGAAGCCGTCCACGCGATAGTCGAAATAGCCGCGGTCGTGGTGCGTGCCCCAGTACCGCGCCTCGTCAAACTGGTAGTAGATTTCGGGCTTGAGCATATACGCGAAATCGAACTGGATGCTGGAGAAGTCCGTTATCAGCAGCGCGGACTCCATCAGCAGCGTCTGCACGTCCATCTGCCCCAGTGCGCCGATTTTGACGTGCGGATTCTCTGTGTGGAAGGCGGACAGGAAGCGCTGCACCTCGAAATGCGGGTAGAACACGGCGTCATAGCCGTATTTCGTCAGCAGCTTCTCCAGCTCCGGGTCAGAAATGACCGCCTGCCAGTGCTGGAAATAGTCCGTCTGCTCAAACTCCGCCTGTGTTTTGCCCTCCACTGCGTACGTCCGCCACGTCGGCATAAACAGCACCTGCCGCTTCGTCTCGTGCGGATGCAGAAGCGCGTCATATCGGCACAGCCCCAATCGGCGGACGACGCCTTTTGGATACCCGAACGCCGACTCGACGAAATCACGCTCCTTTTGCAGCGTCGTGACAAACAAATCCATGACGACGTTGGGGTAATGGTACCACTTCATATCGTCAATCATGATGCCATGCTGCAAAAACACCTTTTTTCCGCGCACGATGTGGAGCTTATCGAGCATATAATAGCGTTCAATATCAGGCGTATAACCGGAAACATGGGTGGAAACCTTCATTTCCGACGCGGCGCAGAGCAGGTAGTGCCGCCAGCTGCGATACGGCACGACGCTGCCCAGCTGCGCGACGCGGTCATAGTCGGGCAGCTTGGGGTCTGCGACGTAGACAGCGTTGATTTCGGGGTGTGCCTGCCGAAGATACGCGAAATAGTGGTAGCCGTTGTCACGGGCTTCCCTGCCGCGCTCGGACACAAGCCAAACGTGGCGGTACCGCGGATTGGTGACCTTCAGCACGCCGGCGCAGAGGGCTGCCGCCTCGTACTTGATCAGTTCGCCCAGCAGGGTGGCGCCGCGGCGGAATTTTCGCAGGATGTCGCTCATAACATTTTTCCCTTACTGGTCAAGAATCTCCTCATACGCCTTCAGCCTTTCTTCCATATAGAAGAAAGGTGCGCGCTCGCGGACGCGCTGCTGGTAGCATTGGTAGACTTCCGGCTTGTCCAGCATCGTCCGCAAGCCCTCGAAGAGCGATTCCTCGGTGTTCTGCGTAATCAGGCCGTACTCGCTGTCGCCCAGAATCTCGCGCATTCCGGAGCAGTCCGTCGTCACGACGGGCGTTTCCAGCACAACGGCTTCGCTCACCACCGTGCTGAACCCCTCGACGTAGGACGGGCAGACGTACAAATCCGCCGCCGCCATATACGGGTACGGGTTATCGCGGAAGCCCAGCAGCTGCACGCTATCCTGCAAATGCTCGTCAATCACCTGCTCCGCCAGATCTTCGTACAGCTCCCCCTTGCCCAGAATCAGCAGGTGGAAGTGGTAGCCACGGCTTTTGAGCAGCCCGCAGACATGAATCAGCCGCTCAAACCCCTTGCGCGGAATCAGGCTGCCGACGCTGACCATCAGGAACTCGCCCTTCGGGATGTCGTCCACCGGCTCATCCTTCCGGCGGCGGATTGCCTGCTCATCCAGCATATTATAGGCGACATGGACGCGCTCCGTCAAGCCGAATTTCGCGGAAAACGCTTCCTGTACGTTCTCCGACACACAGTAGATGCCGTCAAACCGCTCATAGCACGCCTTTTGATGCCGCATGGAGCGGAACAGGCGATCCTGCTTGGTGTACGTCTGCACGTCGATATGCACCCACGCGTACTTTTTCGCGTGCTGATTGGTGGAGTACGCGAGGATTTTTGTCGGGAACGCCTCCATGAAGGCGACTTCCACATCCGCGTCGCTCCTGAAGAACCAGCGGTACAGCCATTTCGGCGGGATGATGTACTGCATGATGCCGCTGAGGATTTTCTGCGCCCTGCTGTTCTTCACGCGCAACGCCGGGCGGTAATGCACCTCCGGCGACAGCATCCCGGCGCGGGTATCGTCGTGGAAAAGCGTCATGAGCGTCACGTCGTAGCGGTCCTTGGGGAGGCGGTTGACTGTTTCCACCAGCACCCGCTCCGCGCCGCCCCCGCACAGGCTGTATATCAGGAACATTACTTTGCGCTTTTTGCCATCCATCACGCGCGTTTTCCTCCGATTTCCTCCATGTAGATTTCCAGCAGCCGGTCGCAGTAGCGGTCGAGCGTCATCATGCTTTCCTTCTTCGCGCGGCAGTTGCGCGCCATTTCATCCAGCAGCGCCGAATCGCTATACAGCGCGCGAATCTTCTCCGCATAGGCTTCGGGCGTGAAGGTGTCGTTGAGGATGCCCGTTTTGCCCTCTTCCACCAGCTCCGGCATTCCACCGATGCGGTTGCACAGCACCGGCGTGCCCAGCGACTGCGATTCCAGCAGTGCCAGCGGACAGTTTTCGTACCACAGGGAGAGGTGGAGGGTGAAGCGCGCCGCCGCGACAAGCTCCTGCAGTTCTTTTCCAGTCTTGAAGCCGACGAAGCGGACGTTGGGCAAGCCGCACGTTCGGCAGAGTTCCTCCAGCGGCCCGCCGCCCGCAATGACGAACGGAATCTCCGGCAGCAGGCGGCAGGCGGCAAGGATGCGGTCGATGCCCTTTTCCTCCGACAAGCGCCCGAAATACAGGACGTAATCGCCCTTGGGCACGTCTATCTCCGCCGTCTTGCTCAAGAAGTTATGAATCATGGTGGTTTTTCCGGCGTAACGCGGAACGGTCAGCAGTTTTTCCTCGATGAAGCGGCTGGGGCAGATGTAGCGCGCCACGCGGTCATACACATGGCTGCTGGTATAAACCGTGCCTTCTATCGCGCCGATGAGGCTC
>OHHL01000773.1_pt1 | contig 10347 bp, 10 predicted proteins | sample 1568031 | NCBI WGS metagenome assembly OHHL01 (sample SAMEA3879513, study PRJEB24766) | human gut metagenome | biome: human-associated habitat; feature: feces | place: USA | collected 1985/1987 | reverse complement strand
TATCATTCAAGGCCTTGATCAGATTCTCATTGTCGTTGGTTCCCTCATCAGAGGTCTCCTGAATATTGTTCTTGTACTCTTCCAGAGCATCCAGACACTGGAACAATACATCGATCATTTCCGGTTTTACTTTAATATTGCCGTTACGTACTTCCGAGAACACATTCTCCATGTCATGGGTCAGGTTCTGCATACGCTTGTAGCCCATGGTTCCTGCCATTCCTTTCAGGGAATGCGCGGCACGGAATATCTCATTGATATTGTCCATGTTTTCAGGATCTGACTCCAGTTCCAGAATCTGTGTGTTCAAGTTCTGCAGATGTTCATTTGTTTCATCCAGAAAAATTTCAAGATATTGGCTTACGTCCATCTCTTCCTCCATTCTGCCGGTCACGGTATTGCCGGAAACGGCATATATTGCTTGCTACTTTACTACTCCTACATGCAGTATGATCTCCTGGGCGATCTGATCTAACGGTACTACCTGATCTGCCAGCCCGGCTGCGATGATACTCTTAGGCATTCCAAATACTACGCTGGTATCCTGATCCTGTGCAATCACATAGGACTTTTTGGAAGCTTTCAGTTTCCCGATTCCTTCCGTTCCGTCCGCTCCCATTCCCGTCATAACGGCACAGACTACCGAATCAAAGCGGCTGGTCTGCAGGGACTCATACATATAATTGGCACAGGGTCTGACACCTTCCCTGTAAGGTTCCTCCGACAGATGCAGCGTATGGCGTCCAGCCGGGGATGTGACAACATTAAGGTGTTTGCCGCCCATGGCGATGTAGACCCATCCCTTTTTCAGTTCTTCTCCCTCTGCTGCTTCCTTTACATGAAGCTGGCTCAAATTATCCAGCCGTTCTGCAAGGGATGCTGTGAATCCCACAGGCATATGCTGTACTACCAGCACCGGTGCATCCAGATTCGCCGGCAATAAGGGAATCACCGACTGGAGAGATTTCGGGCCTCCTGTGGAACTGGCAATGGCTACGACCTTGCTACCCGACACGCTGACCGGATGATGATTGATGATCTTCATCATCTCTTTTACCGTGCCTTTTTCCTCGGTAAGCTTCGCTTCCTCGGCAAATACCGGCAGTTTGCTGTTCGCTACCACATTCAGTGTCCGCAGGAATTCTCTGCGGAAATTCTCACCACGACAGTCTACTGCGCTGTCCGGCTTATGTACAAAATCCAACGCTCCCAGTTCCAGAGCATCCAGAGTGGTTCTGGCGCCTTCCTTCGTATCGGTGCTGGCCATCATCACACGGGCGGGAATCTTGTATTTACGCAGCTCCTGTAAAAGCTGCAGGCCGTTCATACGCGGCATATTCACATCCAGGACAACTGCGTCGTAACTGTTTCGGCTCAACAGATCGAATGCTTCCAATCCGTCTTTTGCCCGGTCAGCCACCTGGAACCTTATGTCAGTATCTATTATATCACACAGCACTCTTCTCATGAGTGCAGAGTCATCAACAACCAGTATTTTTTTTGGCATTAGTCCAATCTCTCCTTTTTACGACTCTTACGCTCTTCTTCAAAAATAAAGCGGATGATTTCTTCTCTTGTATTTACGTCCAGGTTATAGTACTGTACCCGGTGTTCGAACGTCCCCTTGCGTTTCTCCAGTTCTCTTACCGCCAGTACTTTGCCTACCACCTCGTACTTTTTCTGTTCTCCGTCTTTCACCAGATGATAACTGCACAGGATCAGACTGCCGGGTTCATATCGCTGGGTAGACACAAATCGCAGTCCTCCGCCGCTGATGTCCACGATCACGCTGTGTTTCAAAGGAAGTCCCGGCTGCAGTTCATAAGGAGAATTTTTCTCCAGTGCCTGGATCTCTTCTTCCTCCAGATTTCTGGCACACATATCCAGCGCGCAGCTAAAACGATAATATTCTCTTCTCTGATATTTCCGCAGATTGCTGGTCAGTTCCATGACCAGCACATATACGTTGTTGCTTTTGTACCGGTCTATGATCCTTGCAAAGCACTGGTAAAGGCTGTTCTCCTCGAAAAAGATCATGTCGTATTCCGAGTCCACCGGCAAAAGTATCAGTCTGGTCTGCTCCATGGGCATGGAGATCTCCAGAGTATCCTCCGACAGAATCTGCAGCACCCGGCTCTGGTACACCTTTGCCGTGCTTTCTGCTCCCTTTTCCTCCAACCCCCGCTGCAATGCGCGGAGCTCTATTTTCGATCCTTCTTCCACAAATCTGGATAACATAAGTTCATACCTCTCTTATCTGGACTGTTTTGTAGCTCCATTTCTCGTACCTATAATGTGAGAAAAAAATGCTGCCATTCCGCGCCTGGGCTGCTGCTCCTGCGCTGTATCGTCTTCTTTTTCGCACATTCTCTCTGCGATCCTCTGATAAGCCTGGCTTGCCTTTGCTCCCGGATTCTGTATGGATACGGGTACCTGTTGCATCACCGCCTGCATGACCTGAGGATCCTGAGGTACACATCCCATATAAGTCATGGGAATTTTCAGGTATCTGGTCACGACTGCATTCAGCTTGTCGAACAGTACCTGGCCTTCCTTGATATTACTTACCCGGTTGGCCACCATCATCACCTTCGTGAAATCCTCCTGGAATCTCGGATGTCTGTACAGTGCCTTCAGCAGAGAATAGGAATCCGTGATGGAAGTAGGCTCCGGTGTGGTCACCAGCAGCACTTCCCCGCTGGCCACCAGAAATTCCAACACACTGTCAGAGATTCCCGCTCCGGTATCCACGATAATGATATCCGTCAGGGCATCCAGCTCCGCCAGATTCTGTATGATACAGGTCAGGGCATCTTTTCCCAGATTGGACATCCCGGCAATTCCCGAACCACCAGAAATAAATCCCACTTCCATAGGGCCCCAGGTAATGATATCACTGATGCTCTTGCCCTCGTAAACCAGATCACACAGGTTGTGCTTCGGTATTGCTCCGAACATGATCTCGATGTTCGCCAGCCCGAAATCAGCATCCAGAATGATCACCCGTTTGCCCATTTTGCGGAATTGAATTGCCAGATTGATGGACATATTGGATTTTCCCACGCCACCCTTGCCGGAAGTAACGGTAATGACTCTTTCTGTTAAAGCTTTCTTCCTTCCTCTCTATTCCTTACCTCCGAGGATCTGTTTCACCGTCTTCTGAGGATTGAACATTTCCATGTCATCCGGAACGTTTTGACCACAGGTCACATATGCGATCGGTGCATCCGTATAAAGCTTTATGTTCAGCAGATTCCCCACTGCTTCTGTTTCATCCAACTTTGTAAAAATCAACTCAAACTTTGCGATCTTTCCGTAACAGTCTGCGATCTTCTGGAGATCCCTGTATTTTGTGGTAGCACTTAATACCAGAAATACCTGATAGTCCTCCGGTCTCTTCAGTCCACCCACCATTTCCTTCATTTTCTCCAACTGTTCCGCATTCTGGTGCGATCTCCCCGCTGTATCGATAAAAATATAATCACAGTCCCAGTAATCATCAATGGCGGTCTGCAACTCCTCCGGTGTATAGATCACGCGGAAAGGTGTCTCCAGAATATTGGCATAGGTCCGCAACTGCTCCGCTGCCGCAATACGATAGGTATCTGCCGTAAGGAGAGCCACCTTTTTCTTGTCTTCCACACAATATTTTCCTGCCAGTTTGGCGATGGTAGTCGTCTTACCCACACCGGTAGGTCCGATGAACCATACGATTCTCGGTCCGTCCTCCGCCGGAGTGATTCCTTCGGATTTTCCGAATTTCAACACCATCTTCTGATAAATATTCGCCAGTAGATAATCAAAGGGAAGATCCGCTTTCTTTGTCTTGGAAGCATCCTCCAGAATACTGTTGACATATTTTTCATCCATCTCATTATCCAGCATTTTGTTATACAGCAGACGGATGAACTTATCCTGCTCCGGATTCTGCTCGTCCTCTTTTTCTTCCTGCTTTTCCACTGCTGCTTCCGCTTCACTGTCCAAAGCTTCTTTCTGTGCTTCCGCTGCCTTCTCCGTATTTGCATCTACCGGTCTGCTGTTTAACTGACTTTCCAAAAGCGTCTGCAGACTATCCAGCTTTTTTTCTATATTTTCCGTGCTGTTTTTCATCGATACAGTCTTCGCCGTACCTACACCTGCCCCGGAAGCTTCCGTACGATTCAGACTGTTTACCACAGATCTCTGTGGGGACTCATCCTCCAGCGCAGCGGTCACCTCGATCTGCTTCGGTGACAGAAAAGAGAACAGCCCTTTCTTTTTCACTTCACGGACATTCATGATCACCAGTCCGTTTCCCAATTCTTTTTTCGCAGCCTCTGTTGCCTCTGCTTCTGTTTTCCCGGTAAATTTCTTAATTATCATACTGTTCCTCGTTCCTGTGTCGGTTCAGTGCGCTTAAATATCTTAAGCTGTGACCATACCCACAGACTGCAATTCCACATTCGATTCTACTTCGTTGTAAGACACTACGACCAGATCCGGATAATAATCTTCGGTCAGCCGCTTGAAATACATTCTTACGATCGGTGATGTCATGATAATGGGGGTCTTTCCCATGTTTTCCAGCTTTTTGATCTCTTCTCCCACCGCATTGAGAATTGCTTTGCTTCTGGCGGGATCCAGATTCAGGAAAGCTCCTGTCTCTGTCTGTTTTACGCTTCCCATGACTTCCTGCTCGATCTTTGGATCCAGCGTCAGCACACTGGTAGTCTCGTGGGAAGGGAAATACTTGGTGGAGATTGCTCTCTTTAAGCTCTGTCTCACATACTCCGTCAGGATATCGGTATCCCTTGTCGTCGGTGCATAATCCGCCAGAGTCTCCAGAATCGTCAGCAGATCCCGGATGGAGATTCCCTCCCGCAACAGATTCTGCAATACTTTCTGGATCTCGCCCAGTCCCAACAACTTTGGTACCAGCTCGTCCACCAGAGAAGGATTGTTCTCTTTTACATTGTTGATAAGGTTCTGTACATCCTGTCTGGTCAGCAGCTCCGCAATGTGCTGGCGGATGATCTCCGTCAGATGCGTAGCGATGATGGAAGGGGGATCTACTACCGTGTAGCCCAGGCTCTCCGCCCGCTCTCTCTGACCTTCCGTGATCCAGATAGCCGGCAGATGGAAGGAAGGCTCGAACGTGGGGATACCCGTAATCTCCTCTTCCACATAACCGGGATTCATTGCCATATAATGGTCAAACAGGATTTCTCCCTCACTGACCTGAATACCTTTGATCTTGATGATATACTGATTCGGATTCAGCTGAATATTATCACGCAAACGGATAATAGGCACCACCGTACCAAGTTCCAGCGCAATCTGTCTTCGGATCATAACCACGCGATCCAACAGGTCACCGCCCTGGTTCACATCCGCCAGAGGAATAATACCGTAACCGAATTCCAGCTCGATAGGATCCACCTGCAACAGACTGTTGACATTTTCCGGCTGCCGGATCTCCTCCGCCGCAGCTTCCTCACTGTCTACCTCCTGTTCGATCTGTGCTGTCTCGATCGTGCCCTCGATATTTCTTGCCACGATGATAAACACCAGTCCCAATCCCACGAACAGGATCGTGTTCAATTCTGTCACGAATCCCAGGATTGCCAGCATGGCTCCCACCAGGTACAGACCCTTGGGTACACCGAACAACTGGCTTACCAGTGTCGTACCGAAGTCAGCATCCTTGCTTCCCTTGGTCACCAGAATACCGGTGGACAGTGAGATCAACAGGGAGGGGATCTGGCTTACCAGACCGTCACCGATAGTCAGGATAGCGTATTTATTCAGAGCGCTGGTAATATCCATGCCTTGTCTCGTCATTCCCATGATGATACCACCCACAATATTGATGGTGGTGATCAGAAGACCCGCAACCGCATCTCCTTTTACATATTTTACGGCACCATCCATGGAACCGAAAAAGCTTGCCTCTTCCTGGATTTTCTCTCTTCTCTTCTTTGCTTCCGCATCTGTAATGGCTCCGGTGTTCAGATCCGCATCAATAGCCATCTGCTTACCGGGCATTGCATCCAGGGTAAATCTCGCTGTTACTTCAGATACACGCTCTGAACCTTTGTTGATGACCATAAACTGGATCAGGATCAGAATGATGAAGATAATGACACCGATGACCAGATCACCGCCACCTACGAACTCACCGAAAGTTTCTACGACATTACCTGCATTGCCGTCTCTTAGGATCAGACGGGTGGATGAGGTATTCAGCGCAATACGGAAGATCGTGGTAAACAGCAGCATCGTAGGGAAGAAGGACATATCCAGAACTTCCTTACTGAACATCGTGGCGAACAGGATCGTCAGCGCCACGGAAATATTAATTGCTAACAGAATATCCAGCAGCCAGGAGGGAATCGGCACAATAAACATGATAATGGCAGCCATGATATAAATTGCTACCGCCACATCCGCTTTTTTCATTTTCATCTGTGCCTGACCTCCTTTCTCTTTTTGTGTATTTTCATCTTTTTGCTAATGTTTCTATTTCTTCTCTATACTTCTATACTTTCCCTTGCAGATGATATACAAACGCCAGGACTTCTGCTACCGCCTGGTACAATTCCGGTGGCACCGCCTGTCCCACATCCACATTTGCATATAGCATTCTGGCAAGTGGTTTGTTTTCTACGATTTCTATCTGATGCTCTCTGGCGATCTCCTTGATCTTCGCTGCCAGATAATCCTCACCTTTTGCGATCACAATAGGGGCATCCGCCACCTCCGGATCATATTTGATTGCCACCGCATAATGGGTTGGGTTCGTGATGACCACGTCCGCCTGGGGCAGATTCTGCATCATTCTCCGTCTGGAAGCTTCCTGCATCTTCTGACGGATACGCCCCTTGATCTGCGGATCACCTTCCTGCTGCTTGTACTCTTCCTTGATCTCCTGCTTGGTCATTCGCATGTCTTTGCTGAATTTGTACTTCTGGTAGATAAAATCCGCAGCCGAAATGATCATATAGACCAGAGACACCCGGATTCCCAGATCTGTCACCGTTCCGCCGATCAATGCAATAGCCTGCATCAGATCCATATCATACAGGGAAAACAGCAGAGGCCATTTATCTTTCAGATAATTATAACATATGTAAGTGATCAATCCAATCTTCAGAATGGACTTGATCAGTTCCACCAGCGCATTGGCAGAAAAAATTCTTTTGAAGCCCGAAAGCGGGTTCAATTTACTGAACTTGGGCTGTAGCGGTTTTCCCGTAGGCTTCCAGCCCACCTGCACCACATCGCTCAAAAATGCCACCACTAATCCCAGCAAAAGGAGCGGTGCCATAATGATGATGGCCTGTAAAAGCATCTGCCGGAATGCGATTGCGGTGTCCTGCTGTGGCATATTTCCATGCCAGAAAGTCACCACCTCGGGAATTCTCTCGTAAATGACGCTGAACACATTTATAAACTGATACCCCATGTGTCCTACCCATATTTTCAATACCAGGAACACCGTCAAAAGTCCAAATCCATTGGCAATTTCACGGCTTTTGGCAACCTGACCTTCTTTTCTGGCATCAGATAGTTTTTTCTCGGTAGCAGGCTCTGTCTTCTCTCCGCCCATCCCTTCTGCAGCGAAGAATTGCAGATCATATTCCAGGATCACATCATACCTCCGATAAAAGATACTACCATCTTTTTCATTTCCTGATAGACAAAATCGGCAGCCCCCGGAAGCATCCCGGTGGTAAGGAACATTGCCGTCAGCCCCGCCAGAACCTTCAGCTGAATACCTACTGCAAACATATTCAGCTGGGGAGACACCTTGGCCAGCACTCCCAGGATTGCATTCAGAAGCAATATCACACAAAAAATCGGCAATACAATACGAAAGCCGATCAGGATATAATCACTCATAAATTCTGTCATGGATTGTAACAGACTGTCCGCGTGAAACACCACCCCGTTCACCGGGATCAGTGTAAAGCTGTCTGCCAATGCTCCGAAGAGATACCTGTACATTCCGGAAGCGATCAGCATCAGCATAAAAGAATACTGATACAAGACACCGGTAATGCTGGTGGTCTCTTTCGTAGCCGGATCCAGTAACGTAGCCATGGACAGGCCTGTCTCCATGTCAGCAATGGAACCGGCAAAATTCACGACTGCCATACAGATATTGGCCCCGAAACCGATCAGCAGCCCGGCAATTGCCTCTTTCATGACGATCACCGCATATTCCATCACAGTGTCAACAACTACCGCATCCGCCGGTGTCAGCGTCTCATAAAGCAGCCACGCCGTAAAAAAGCTGATGCCGATCCGGATTCTGGCCGGGGTGTCATTCATCCCGAAATAAGGCGCTATATATACAAAGCAGGATACTCTTACGAATATCAGCAGAAAATATTCAAGATCATATATTGAAAAAGAAAGATCTACCATATTTCTTCCCGTCACCTATGTACATACTGGCTGAAACTTGACCACAATTGCACCGTGTACTCCACCATCGTGTTCATCATCCAGTGACCGATAACCACCAGACACAAAAAGATGGCAACGATCTTCGGTACAAAGGTCAGTGTCTGCTCCTGAATGGAAGTCACCGTCTGGAAAATACTGATGACCAGACCAACAACCAGGGATACCAGCAACACCGGCAGGGATACCTTGATGATCACATATAACGCATTATTCGTCATTTCCGATACTGCATCTATCGTCATAGCAAAACCTCATCTTACGAATCTAATAAAATGTCTGTACCAACTGCCCTATGATCAGTGCCCAGCCGTCTGCCAGTACAAACAGCAGAATCTTGAAAGGCATGGAGATCGTCGTCGGCGGCAGCATCATCATACCCATACTCATTAAGGTGGATGCCACTACCATATCGATCACAATAAACGGTATATAGATCATAAAACCGATCCAGAACGCCATTCGCAGTTCACTGATCATAAAGCTGGGAACCAACACGGAATTCGGAATATCCTCCAGGGTTCCGTCCCACTCCTGTCCTGCGATATCCATGAACAGTTCCACATCCTTCACCTGAGTCTGTGGATACATAAATTCCCGTAAGGGTGCCATGCCTTTTTCCAGAGCCTCATCCTGATCGATCGTGCCCTCCTCAAAAGGCTGGATTGCTTCCTCATTGATCCTCGTGATCGTAGGCTCCATAATGAAAAATGTCAGGATCAGTGCCAGTCCGATCAGGATCTGGTTCGGCGGTGCCGTCTGGGTATTCAGTGCAGACCTGGTAAAATGCAGCACGATGATGATCCTCGTAAAAGAGGTCATCATGATAATAATGGTCGGTGCCAGTGCGATCAGCGTCAGAGTGATCAGAATCCGAAGCGCACCGTTGATCTGTCCGTTACCGTTATTGTAGGTAATGCTGACAGTATTCGCCGTATTCAGCTGTCCTACCTCTTCCGGGGTCGTGGCTGTTCCCGCCGGATTGATCACCGTGGAAACTTCCGTATCTCCCGTCAGATGACGCTCCGATGCCTGCACCTTTACCGGCGTACAAATACACAATATGCCTACCGTGACCAGCAGGCATACCATATAGATAATCGTCTTTAATTTTATACTTGCATCAATGATCTTTCTCTTCATTCTCTTTCTTCGCCGCACGTTCCAATATCTCCCGGAAGTACTTTCCAATGTAGTCTTACCTTTCAGTTGTTCTGCAGGAATCTGTCCCAGGGCCGTTACGGTATCCTTGCAGACCGCAATGGCAAAATAAGACTCACCGATCCGGACCAGCTGAATGTATTTGTTATTTGCGATCCGAACGGTCTCTCTCACTTCAATATTGCCTGCCGCTCCCTGTTGTTTCTGGTATCCTGCGATCCATTTCGTTACCAATGCGGTTACCGCCAGTACTGCCACAAAGATGAACAATACTGTAATGAACTGGGCATAACTGTCTGCTTTTCCGGTAAGTATGATCATTAACCCACTACCTTTTTCACAGCTTCAATAACACGTTCTGCCTGAAAAGGTTTTACAATGAAATCTTTGGCACCGGCCTGGATAGACTCGATAACCATTGCCTGCTGGCCCATTGCAGAACACATGATAACCTTAGCACCACCGTCTAACTTCTTGATCTCCTTCAGTGCCTGGATGCCGTCCATCTCAGGCATGGTGATGTCCATCAGAACCAGATCGGGATTCACTTCCTTGAACTTCTCCACTGCCTTCATTCCGTTCTCTGCTTCTCCTGCAACATTGTAACCGTTCTTGGTCAGAATGTCCTTAATCATCATTCTCATGAACGCTGCATCATCGCAAATCAAAATATTCTTTGCCATTTAATTTTCCTCCATTTGTTTGGTCTATTCTCTGTTTTATTTAATAATTTCCGTA
>OHHL01000768.1_pt1 | contig 10381 bp, 9 predicted proteins | sample 1568031 | NCBI WGS metagenome assembly OHHL01 (sample SAMEA3879513, study PRJEB24766) | human gut metagenome | biome: human-associated habitat; feature: feces | place: USA | collected 1985/1987 | reverse complement strand
GCGTCAACGGCGGGCAGGAGCCGGGCCAGCCTCGGCGCGTCCTGCGTCATGCGTTCCGTCACGCCCGCCTCGCGGGCGTATTTTGTCAGACCATTTTCCGGGCTTACGCAGGCGGTCAGCACGGATTCCGGCGCAAAGCGGCGGAATTTCAGGATCGAAAGCTGCGCAATTTCGCCGCGCGAGGGGCTTTTGCCCGTTGTTTTGAACGCGAGAACGTAAAATGTTTCCAGAGATTCCGGCGCGGTCTTCCGCGTGAGCGCCGCAGTGTCGGGCGGCGTGTAGTCCGGCCTCTTTTCCGGCGCAGGCGCGTCGGCCAGTCCCGGCTGAATGGGCCGGAGCTGCTTTTTTACGCCCTCGAACCATTTCTGCCCCCGCAGCGCGGCCTCAAGCGCCGCCTGTTGCTGCGCAGCCTGCTTCAAAACGGCGGCGCTCAGATCCTCCAGCAGATCGCCGGACGTGCGGCGGCTGGGGATCCTGCCGTGCCTGCCGAAGCCCGGCAGAAGAAATTCGTTGGAATACTCGACAAAGCGCGCCTTTTCCCGCAGGATCGCAGCCGTCTGCGCATCTGCCTTCGCGCTGTCCCAGCGGGCGCAGAAGGCCTTGCAGAGCCGGATATCCCGTTCCAGCATCCATGCCGGGCCGCGGCACGAAAGCGCGTCAATGCGCGTATACGCGTCCGCAAGCGTTTTATACAGAGCCTCCGCCTCCGGCTGCGGCAGCGGGGGTATTTTCGGCTGCACGGGTGGGTCGGTCAGAATATCCGGCAGCAGCTCCGGCGCGGAAAGCTCCGCCGGGGCAGGCACGGGAGCTGCGGGAGCCGCCTGCGGCTCCTGCTTTTCCGCCCGCTTCGGCAGCGCGCTCACAACGACGGCGGCAAGCCCGCCCGCAGACAGGATCCCGGCTGCGATCAGGCTGTACTGCGCGGCGGCAAAGCCCAGCAGGATCAGTAAAAACCCAATGATAATGCCCTTGACGGAACGCACGGCATTTCCTCCTTTGCGATTTACACGGAACGCTGCGGGAACTTTTCCAGACAGTAAAGCTGTTCCTCGTCCAGCCGGTCGCCGCCGGGGGCGAAGGCGTAACCGAGTTCCTGATAAAAATGCAGCGCGTTGATGGAAGCGGGGATCACGACGCGCGGCGCGCGCAAAAACAGCGGATCACGCTCGATCGTCTCAATGAGCGCGCGGCCCACGCCGCGCTTCTGCTTCTCCGGCAGCACAAAGACGGAATAGAAGCAGCCCTCAGCCGGGTTTTTGTGGTACGGCCCAAAGGCGGCGCAGCCGATCACGGTCCCGTCATCCTCGCAGGCGACGTAGAAGTGCATCTGTTCGCCGCGTGTCAGGAAGTACGCGCGATCCTGCTGGGCGACCATTTCCTCGACGAAGGCCGCGTCATAGACAGCGCCGGAGGTGATGCGGGTGGCAAGCTCCGACACGCGGACGACCGCGTCCGCATCGGCGGGGTCAAAACGGCGGATATACATATTACGATTCCTCCCTGTGTGTATGTGTATAATGCCTGATCTCGTTTAAAAATGCCGCGCCGTAACGCTCGGCCTTGACATGGCCGACGCCGGAAACCTCCAGCAGCTCCTGCATGGAGCCGGGCCGCTTCGCGGCCATATCCAGAAGCGTTGCGTTGGAAAACACGATATAGGCCGGGACGCCCTGCTCCTGCGCGATACGGAAGCGAAGCGCCTTCAGCGCGGCCAGAAGCGGCTCGTCCGTCCGGGACGCAGCTGCTTTTTTCTGCGTTCTCGGCCCGGCGAGCGTCGTACGCTGCACGCGCGCAAGCACCTGTTCGTCGGAAAACAGCACAGCCGCTGCCCGCTCCGTCGTGTCGATCCCGCCGTGGACGGGATCAGTCTCCAGATATCCCGCGCGCTCCAGCAGCTCGATCCATTCTCGAATCTGCGCGCCCGGCAGCGCGGACATCAGTCCGTAGGTCGGCAGCATATCAAGCCCCAGCTCCCGCACGCGTGCCGAACGGCCCCCGTGCAGCGTTTGGCTTAGAATCGACGCGCCAACGCAGTAGCCGAGCCGGTTCCGCGCCCGCACAACGCAGGACAGGATCATCTGCGCCTCGCGCGTGAGGTCCCGCGTCTCGTATTCTGCCAGACAGTTCCCGCAGTTGCCGCAGGTTTTTTCATGCGGCTGGCCAAAATAGTCGAGCAGATACCCGCGCAGACAGTCCTGCGTCTTGCAGTAGCCTGTCATGGCCTCCAGCCGGGCCAGATCCTGCGCCTGCACCATCTGCCGCTCCTCGTCAGTCAGCTCCTCGTTCTCTGCGGATGAATTGAAGATCAGAAATTTAGCCGTCGTGATGTCGCCGGAGGAATACAGCAGGATGCAGTCGGCAGGGGAGCCGTCGCGCCCCGCGCGTCCCGCCTCCTGATAATACGCCTCCACGCTTTTCGGCATATTGTAATGAATGACATAGGAGACGTTCGACTTGTCAATGCCCATGCCGAACGCGTTGGTCGCGGCCATGACGGGGCTGCGGTCGCAGATGAACGCCTCCTGATTTTCTTTTCGCTCGTCAGCGTCCAGTCCCGCGTGGTAGCGCGTGGCGGCAAAGCCCGCCTCCTGCAGAAGCCCGCAGACCTGCTCGACCGTTTTGCGCGTGGCGCAGTAGACAATGCCGCTCTTGTCCTGCCGCTCGGAGAGCAGCTGCAAAAGCGCGGTGCGCTTGTCCTTCGGGCGCAGCACTTCGAAGCGAAGATTGGGCCGGTCAAAGCCGGTCACGACCGTTTCCGGCTCATGCAGCTGCAAAATACGGATGATATCGGCGCGCACCTGCGCCGTGGCCGTTGCGGTAAAGGCCGCGACAGCCGGGCGGCGCGGGAGCCGCTGCAAAAATTCAACGATCTTTAAATAGCTGGGCCGGAAATCCTGCCCCCACTGCGAGATGCAGTGCGCCTCGTCGACGGCGACAAGCGGGATCTCAAGCTCCTGCGCAAGGGAGCAGAAGCCGTCGGTCAGCAGCCGCTCGGGCGCGACATAAAGCAGCTTATATGCGCCATAGCGCGCGTCGCGGTACGTCTCGCGCAGCTCGTCCAGACTCATGGAGCTGTTGATGCACCCGGCGGGGATGCCCGCGTTCCGCAGCGCCATGACCTGATCCTTCATGAGAGAGATCAGCGGCGAGACGACGAGCGTCATTCCCGGCAGCAGCAGGGCGGGCAGCTCATAGCAGAGGCTTTTCCCGCCGCCCGTCGGCATCACGCCGAGCGCGTCGCGCCCGGAAAGCACCGCGTCGATCAGCGTCTGCTGTCCCGCACGGAATGCCGGAAAGCCAAAATACTGCCGCAGCACCGCAAGCTTGTCCATGCCATCGCCCCTTTCACCCTTTTTCAACATTATATCAGTCCGCACGCCCCTTGACAAGCCCGGAAGCGCCCCGGAGGCAGCCTCTTGCCAACTGCTTTTGCGCTTCAGCGCCTTTTACATGGATCGAGAGCGCCGGGGTCAACGACCTGCACGTTCGATATTTTTTTCAAGAACCACTTGACATCACGCGTCTACTTGTGTAGAATAGCGGCAGCTTCTACACAAGTAGACAAGGAGGTGTTGAAACTGGAAATTCCGAAAATTCACGAAGGGGAGTACCGCTTCTGCCTGATTTTATGGAAGCATGAGCCGGTCACGGCGGCGCAGCTTGCGAAGCTGTGTCTGGAGCAGCTCGGCTGGAAGCGCACGACGACCTACACGATCATCAAGCGTCTTGGCGAGCGTGGGATCCTGAAAAATGAGAACGGGCTTGTGACCTCGCTCGTTTCCAAGGACGAGGCGCAGGCCTGTGAGATCGACGAACTGGTCGAAAAGAAATTTGAAGGCTCTCTGCCCACCTTTATTGCCGCGTTCACAAAGCGGCAGGATCTGTCCGCGCATGAGCTCGATGAGGTGCAGCAGATGATCGATCGCATCCGAAGAGGAGAAACACAATGAGCGCACTCTTTTTAACCATCCTTCACATGAGCGTCTGCGCAAGCTGGCTTGTGCTTGCAGTGCTTCTTCTGCGTCTCTGCCTGCGCAGAGCACCCAAGTGGTTCAACGTCCTGCTTTGGGGCATCGTCGCTGTGCGGCTGGCTTTCCCGTTTTCCGTCGAAAGTCCGCTGAGCCTGCTTCCACGCACAGAGGCCATCCGTCCGGCAGCCATCGCCGCGCAGGCGCAGCCTGCACAGATCAGCTCTGCCGCAGCCGCCGGCGGCTCTGCTGCCCCGGCGCAGAGCTGGCTTTCGATCCTCGCCTGGGTCTGGCTCGCAGGAGCTGCCGCACTGCTCCTGTATACCATGGTCAGCACGCTGCGGCTGCGGCACAGGGTACGCGAGGCGGTCCGCCTGCGGGGAAACATCTACCAGTCTGAGCGGATTGATTCGCCGTTCGTGCTCGGTACGATCCGTCCGAGAATTTATCTCCCATATCGCATGGACAGCCGCGACCGGCAGCACGTCATTGCCCACGAGCAGGCGCACCTGCGCCGGGGCGATCACCTGTGGAAGCCGCTGGGCTTCCTGCTGCTGACGATCCACTGGTTCAACCCGGTGATGTGGCTCAGCTATGTGCTGCTGTGCCGGGATATCGAGCTGGCGTGCGATGAAACCGTGATCAGAGAATTGGGCTGCGAGCAGAGAGCCGATTATATGCAGGCGCTCGTCTCGTGCAGCGTCAACCGCCGCGGCCTGCCCCCTCGCCTTCGGCGAGATCGGAGTAAAGGAGCGTGTCAAATCTGTTATGAACTACAAAAAACCGACTTTCTGGATCATTTTGCTGGCCATCATCGCCTGCATCGTCCTCGCGGTCTGCTTCCTGACCGACCCGGTGGCCTCCAGGACAGAGGAACCTGCCGATCCCGTCGTTTCCAACACCGAAGCCACCCCCGATCCGGCGGACACAGCCCCGGAGGAGCCTGCCCAGCCCACCGAACAGGATGATAACCTGTCCGCCGAGCAGGAAGCGATGAAGGATGAACTGTCCGCCGCAGAGGAGGCTGACAATTCGGTTCTGGATGAGCTGATCGGCAAAGCGGTTCTGGACCACTACGCGGACGCCGTGCAGCCCGGCCAGATCCACGTGGAAAGCCATGTCGTTCTGGCAGAGGACAGACGCGGCACAGAGACAGTCACCGTATATCTGCTCGTTCTGCAGGAGATCTACAGCACAGACGGCGAATCGCTGACGCTAGAGAACGGAAGCTATATTCCCACAGCGATCACATTCTCCCTCAGCACCTCCAGCGGAGCGGTGACAGAATACTGGGAGCCCAGCGACGGCAGCTATTCCGACGACATCCGCGCCAAATTCCCGCCCGCCGCAGCCGAGGAAGCCCTGCAGAACGATCAGGCGTACATCGACGATCTGAAAACCGCAAGCTTCCAGAAAGCGCTCGAAGCGAACCGCAGTGCAGCGTCTTAAAAAATGCCCCTTGCCGGTTTCATGAACCGGCAAGGGGACAGTTCGTTATACAGCCGTTTTCTGCCGCTCCGGCAGCTGCGAGAGGATGATCGCCGTGAACATGACCGCGCAGCCGAAAAGCTCCCGTGCGGAGAGCGTCTGGCCGAGCAGCAGCCAGCCGAACAGGGCGGCGAAGACGGACTCCAGACTCATGAGCAGGGAAGCCAGTGCGGGCTGCACATCGCGTTCGCCGATGATCTGGAACGTGTACGCCACGCCTCCGGAGAAGACACCCGCATATACAATGGGCCACCAGCACTGCAGAATGGAATCCCAGTCCGGCGCTTCAAACAGAAACATACCGACCGCGGACAGCGCAGAACAGACCAGAAACTGTACGCAGCTCAGCCGCACGCCGTCCATATGCGGCACGACTGCGCCGACATAGCAGATATGGACCGCGAACAGCACCGCGCAGCCAAGCGTCAGCAGATCGCCGCCCGAAACCGAAAAGCCGGAGCCGACGCACAGCAGGTACATTCCAAACACAGCGGCCAGCGCGCACAGCCAGACCTTCAGCCCGGCGCGTCTGCCCATGAGCGCGCCCAGAATGGGGACAAACACGATATAAAGCGCCGTCACGAAGCCGGATTTTCCGACCGTCGTATCGAGCAGACCAAATTGCTGGAGCGTTGTCGCCGCGAACAGCAGCATGCCGCAGATCATGCCGGACAGCAGCTGCTTTTTCTTTTCAGCCCCTGTGACCGGCCGGTTCTGCGACCAGCCCTTCCGGTCGAGCACGGCAATGACTGGCAGCAGCACCAGCCCCGCCAGAAAAAAACGCGCCGCGCCCATCGTAAACGGCCCGATATACTGCATACTCTCGCTCTGGGCAACGAACGCCGCGCCCCAGATCATGGCGCACAGGAGAAGAAGAATACTGCCCTTTGCCTGCTTATGCATTGCCTTTGCTCCTTTATCGTAAAAAAGAATCCCAGCAATCATAGCATATCGCAGAGGCAAAGTCAAACAATCTTGCCGCGCGGCGGAATTTGTGGTATGATACACAAAAAAAGGGAGGGCAGACGTATATGGAACCGTTATTTCTGCCGGTGCTGCACAGCTTTGAAAACAACAACATCTTTACCGGGAGCTATGGCAAGCTCCGCTTCCGCGTCACGCCGAACATCGTCATGCTGACGCAGAAGGAGGTCAACTTCGACGAGAGCAGCATGAAATGCGAATGCTGGCACGGCGAATACTGCTACGAAAAAAGCCAGATGGAGGACGAAAAGGTCTTTCCGCTGAACGAAGCGGCCTATCACGAAATGCACGACTGGATCTCAGCGCATATATAAAAAGCAAGCCCTGGCCATTAGATGGGTGTTCATAAAACAGTCAATGGAGCGTATCGATACAGATGCGCTCCATTTCTCATGCCAGCATACTATGTAACGGGGTGCAGCCCCCTTGGCTCTCCCTTTGGGAGAGCTGTCACCGCAGGTGACTGAGAGGGTCTTGCAGCCTCTTTTGAATGATAAGATCGATTTGTTCACACACATTACGGAAATCCCTGTCAATATCCCGGTTGGAGAATCGCAAAATCTCCAATCCAAGAGACATCAGGAATTGAGAACGTTCCGCATCATAAGCAAGCCCCTGAGGTTCATAATGGTGAGAGCCATCCAATTCAATGACCAGTCTGGCCGAAGCGCAGTAAAAGTCCACGATGAATCTGCCGATAATCCACTGCTTGTAAATTTTTACCGGATATTTGCGGAGAAAAAGATACCAGAGCTTACGTTCGTGGGGTGTCATTTCCCTGCGAAGCCGTCGGGCATTTTCTAATTGGGTGTTGTCTTTTGGTATGGTCATTGTTTACCCTCTCCGTCCTCGCTGCGCTCGGCCACCTCTCCCAAAGGGAGAGGCAAGGGATGCTCGCACGGTACACCGAAAGGTGTATAGACGTGCGCCCTTTATCAGTTCGGCAAATTGGAGTTTACTGCTCAATACGGTAGTATTTGAATGTTTCATCTTCTCCGACAAAGCGAAAGCCTACCTTTTCCAGCACATGCTGACTCCGGGTGTTTTTCCTAATGGTATCTGCGTTTACCGCAGCCATTCCCAGCTCGTCAAAGGCAGTTTTTACCGCCAAACGTTCTGCCTGCGTTCCGTATCCCTTTCCCTTCATCGCATCGTTTTGCATATGGATACTCAGGGAACATTCTTTTTTATCATGGTCGATCTGCTTCAATTGCAATTCCCCGATCACCTTATCCCCAAGCATGATCGCAAACAGTCTGCGTGAAGCGTCCTGCCCCTTCATGTCAAAATATCGATTTACCGCAGCTTCGTCATAAACATAGGGCTGAAACAGGTGCATATCCATATAGATAGACGCATCATTCGCCCAATGCTTGTACAGTTCGTGACATAGTTTTCGCGTCATCGCCTTTAACTGAATCGTTGGCATGTTAGACCTTACCTACCTTATCATTCCGACTTATCGCTTTGTTTAATTCTATCGTGTGGCTTTAATATATGCAATAACATTCTCGGCAGACATTACTGCCGGGAATGAAACTGTCTTATGACTACCCGCCTTTGCTGCGTGGGCCGCATTTTGTTATGTGTCAGATCCCGGTGCCTGCGGCTGCGCCTCTGCTGCCGTTTCCTGCTGGCGGGGCTTGATCTCTGCCAGCGCCTGACGGAGCGCTTCGTTTTCCGTGCGGAGCACGTCAAGCTCTTCGCGCATCGGGTCAAGCTGCTTTTTGACCTTGCGGTCGGCGATGGCCTGATGCACCTTGTAATGGCCGTACACATTCAGCGCTGTGAGCGCGACGAACGCGCCGCCCGCGATCAGACCGATCTTTTTCATGTCTGACTTCCGGAGCACGTGATGCGATTTGTTCTTTCCGCCGCGCGTGATCTCCACGACAGCGGGATCATGCTCGGCAAGCTTCCGCGCAGCCAGCGCCGCGCAGCACTGTTTGACCTTGCAGTTCATATTCTGACCTCCTGTTTGCAAAAATCATCCATGTCTTTGCCTGTATTATATCCAATTCAGCAGACTTTTGCAAGGGGCAGATAGGCCTGTTTGTCCAAAGCCTACGCAGTCTCACGCGCAGCCTTTTTGTTCTGCACGATCTGCAGCGCGATGATCCCCGCGACGATCACAAGGCCGATCAGATCCGAGACGGTGCCCGGGATCAGCAGCGTCAGTCCGCCGATCACCGCAAGCACGCGCAGCGGCCAGTGCATCGTCCGGAGGATATAGCCCTCCAGACCGGCGGCGACGGCGAAAATGCCGAGAAGCGCCGTAATAACGATCTGAATGACCTGAAACACGCTTGTGACGTTCTCGAACAGCATCTGCGGGTTATATGCAAAGATGAACGGGACGATAAAGGCCGCGATGGCGAGCTTGGTCGCATTGATGCCGGTCTTCATGGGGTTCGATTTCGCGATGGCGGAGCCTGCGTAGGCTGCCAGCGCGACCGGCGGCGTGATATCCGCGACGATGCCGAAGTAGAACACGAAGAAATGCGCTGCAACGAGCGGATAGCCCATCTTGATGAGGATCGGCGCGCACGTGGAGGCCATGATGCAGTAGTTCGCGGTCGTGGGAACGCCCATGCCGAGGATGATGCAGCAGATCATGGTCAGAATCAGGCCGATAAACGTTGCATTGCCAGCCAGCTGCACAACGGCGTTGATGAGGATGGAGGCGAGGCCGGTGACGGTGATGCAGCCTGCGATGATACCGGCCATCGCGCAGGCAACTGCAACAGTAATGGCGCCCTTCGCGCCTGCTTCCAGAGAATCAAAGACGGAGTTCGCGGAATCGCCGGCTGCGCCGAGCGCGGCCTTGCCGACGGTGCGGAACGTGCGCGTCTGCGCGCTCTGCAGGCGGAGCATAAAGAAGTTGACAAGGCCGACTGCAATGGCCGCGAGAATGGAATACGCGGCGGAGTGCGACATGGTCTTTGCACCGGAGGACACGAGCCAGACCAGCAGGATCAGCGGCAGAATCAGATAGCAGTCGCGGGCCAGAAGCCGCCACTTGGGCAGCTGATCTCTCGGAATGCCGTTCAGGCCGAGCTTTTTCGCCTCCAGATGCACGGAGATGAAAATGCCGGTGAAATACAAGATCGCGGGCAGGATGGCCTTGACTGCGACCTGCGCATACGGAATGCCGATGTACTCCGCCATCAGGAATGCTGCTGCGCCCATGATCGGCGGCATGATCTGGCCGCCGGTCGAGGCAGCCGCCTCGACTGCGCCAGCGAACTCCGGCTTGTAGCCGGTTTTTTTCATCATCGGGATGGTGAACGAGCCGGTCGTGACCGTATTGCCGACCGAGGAGCCGGACACCATGCCGCACAGGGCGGAGCTGATAACAGCCACCTTCGCCGGGCCGCCGCTGGACCAGCCCGCCAGACGGTTGGCAAAGCTGATGAAGAAGTTGGCGATGCCGGTGCGCTCCAGAAATGCGCCAAAGATGATGAACAGCACAATGTAGGTGTAGCAGACGCTCACCGGCGTACCGATGACGCCGCTGGTGGTGTAGAACAGCTTATAGACGATGTTCTTCAGCGCCTTGTAAAAGCTGGGGTCCCAGCTGAGCTGGTTATAAAACGTGTAGATCAGCAGCAGGCCCAGCACCACCAGAATAGGCAGGCCCACGCACCGGCGGCACAGCTCGATCAGCACCACAATACCGATGGCACCGACAATGATGTGGACGGGCTGGAGCTTGGTGGCCAGCTGAATGATGGAAAATGCGTTGATGGCAAAATAGAAGAAGCTGCCAGCGCCCAGAACCATCAGGAGCCAGTCATACCAGGGCACATGGTTCACCCGGGCAGCGCCCTTTCTGGCGGGATACACCAGATAGCCGATGATGATGATAAAGCCCAGGAACAGGGACAGCCGCCGCTCCGGAAGCGCCTTGCTGAACAGGGTCATCAGGATACAATAGATTG
>OHHL01000767.1_pt1 | contig 10382 bp, 7 predicted proteins | sample 1568031 | NCBI WGS metagenome assembly OHHL01 (sample SAMEA3879513, study PRJEB24766) | human gut metagenome | biome: human-associated habitat; feature: feces | place: USA | collected 1985/1987 | reverse complement strand
AGTTTACTCTATTTGGAGTTGGCTGGGTAGGGTGGTGGGTTGTTGGGCGGGGACAATATACTTACAACTAAACCTTACTTCTTAGTAGTAACCGTCTTGACCGCCGACCAAGCGCCATAGTACTTCTTGCCATTCGATGTGGTATAAATTCTCATGCGAACATAATATTTCTTGCTCACCTTGAGCTTAGTAATGGTTTTAGCAGTCGTGGTCTTTTTAGTTATCGCTACCTTTTTCGCGCTCTTGAACTTGGAATTCGTGCCGTACTTGATCTCATAGCCGGTAGCCTGATCGTTCTTAGCCCAGCTAGCTTTGAACGCCTTCGATTTCGCGCTAAGCTTGCTGATACTCAGCTTTACGGGATTGATCTTGAACGACCTTTCGATCGTGCCCGCGTAGTCGCCCTTGCCGACGATCTTCATGCTCGCCGTGCCGATTTTCTTGTTGTTGCTGTACGAAACCGTGTAATCCGTGCCATTCTTCAGCGTTTTGCCGCCGAACTTGACAGTGATCTTCTGAGTCTGAGACTTGCCATTGTAGGTCTTATTGGAAATGCCGGTGATAGTCGCCTGCTTGAAATCATTTTTAATGTTGAAATTCTTAGTGACCGAACCGGTGTAATCGCCCTTGCCCGTGATCTTTACGGTCGCAGTGCCGGCCTTGACGTTGTTGCTGTAAGATACTGTATAATCTGTACCATTTTTGAGAGTCTTGCCGCCGAGTTTAACAGTCACGCTTGGCTTCTTAGCCTTGCCGTCGTAAACATAGGTCGATTTTGAAAGCGTAACAGTCGCGCTCGAAATGTTCTGCTTTGAAAGCGCGGGGATCTCGGCTGTTTCAAGCACCTTGCCGCAAACCGTGCACTCTTTGCGCTTCGAGCCTTTAACTCCGATAGCCGCGGGCTTGTCTACTATCCAATTGCTGGATTTGTGGCTGGACAATGGAATGATTTGCTGTGCTTCAATAACTGTTCCACAAACTGAGCAATGTGAGCCTTCGGTTTTTCCAGTTGATGTACAGGTTGCGGCTATAGCCTTGTCGATCACTATTGTGTGCCCATTTGCAGGAATCACTTTAGTCTCGATATTGCCACAATCACTGCAAATTCTTGTCTCTTCTCCCTCCTCCGTACAGGTAGGCTGTTTAGTGATCGTCCAATCGCTGAAGGTGTGACCCTTGCCCTGCTTTTCGACGGTGCCGCAATAGAGACCTATTCCGTTTATTGTCAAAGCATATTCAGATACATCATCTACTAAGGTTTCGCCATAAACTTCATAGTCCAGACCCTCTGTGAGAGTTTTTTCGCCGAGCTTGACCTGCGGAACTAATGAAGTTTTTCCATTGTCAAGCTGTATTTCATCAATGGTGATCTCAGCATCAGAAATATCCGTCTGATTCATTGGAATCACAAAAACCTGAGCGTCATCATAATCGCTTAAAGGAGCATACAAAATAGAAAGCTTGCCATCTTCGTCTGTTTCTACCTGACTTATGTACAGCAGATTATCTGCTGACATTAAATCATCGGTAGAGAATGATTTTATAACATAGAAATTATAGATCTCTTTTGGGTGAAGATTTTTAAAATAAGCATACCGGCTTTCAGGCTGAACGCTTTCGCTCTGTGTTTTTATCTCAGAAACATTGCTCGTTTCATCAAGAACTACTGTATTTGCGCTGTCAGCAGTGAGTGTGTTCACTTCTGAATTATCAAAAGCCATTTGTGCAGTTGAGCTTGCAGGGGTCGTGTAGGTGAATTCTACACCGCTGGGGAAAGCGCTCCATCCATAATAAACCCCATCAGGCATTGTAACTGTTTTCAGACCAGAGCCGTTAAACGCCTCAGTACCTATATATGTAACAGTATTTGGGATGGTTATATGTGTTAACGAAACACAACTTTTAAACGAATAATCACCTATATTTTTCAATTGATTCGACAGTTGAATATCTTTCAATAATTTGCATTCAATAAACGCCTCAGTACCTATATAAGTAACACTATTTGGAACAGTTATGTTAGTCAATGATGAGCAATATTCAAATGTACCGCGTTCTAATCCCTGCAATTGATTTGAAAGCTTTACGTTTTCTAAAAACTCACAGCTTCTAAATGCAGTAGAACCTATTGAAGTGACTGTGTCAGGTATAGATATTGAAACAAAATTGCAACATGCAAATGCTTCTTCACCTATTTCTGTTACACCGTCTGGTATTACAATATTCTTAAGACTTTTACACCATACAAAAGCTCCTATGCCAATATATTTAATACTATTAGGGTATGTTATATCAGTTAGCTTTTCACAAGTAAAAAAGGTTCTATAGGGAATGCCATCAATATTCTTTGGTAATTTTACTCGTTCCAGATTTGTACATTCAGAGAATACTGCCTTTCCAAAATTAGATACTGAATCAGGTACAATTACTTCTGTTAATGATAAGCATCGCTCCAAAGCAGAATCTCCTATTGTCGTAACGGAATCAGGAATAGTTATTTTAGTTGCCGATGAACAGCCGACAAAAGCATAATTGCCTATTGTTATAACAGAATCAGGAATAATTATTTCCGTAAAAGATGAACAGTATGCAAACGCATATTTACCCAAAGTATGAACACTATTTGGTATTGTCAACTCTCCTAAACTTTCACAACCTGAAAATGCTCTATCATCTATTTGCTCAACATTTTCAGGTATTATAATATGATTCAGATTTTTGCAATCCTTAAACAAACCATAATTAATATATGTAATTTTGTTCGGAATATTAACGTTTTCAAGATTACTACAATTAGAAAACGCCATACTACCTAGCTCTGTAATATTGTTTGGAAGCTCAATGCTTACCAAAGCCGTACATGATGCAAATGCCTCTCTCATTATATCCTGAACAGTATCCGGTAGATCAATATTTACTAAGCTTGAACAATTATAAAACAATCTTTCAAAAATTAAAGTGATTTGATTTGGTAGACTAACTGCGCTCAAACTTGTACAGTTTTCAAAACAACTTTCGCCTAAATATTTTACTGTGTCAGGAATGTCGATTGAAGAAAGAGATCTACAATCTTTAAAAGCACCTTTTGATATGGTTGTAATGCCAGTAGAAAGATCAATGCTATTTAAATTTGAGCAGCTCGCAAATGCATATTCGCCAATTTCATTTACAGTGCTCGGTACTTTGATTTGAGTTAATTTCTCGCAACCTACAAATGCCTTCTCTCCAAGTTTTTCAAAGCCATCAGGTAATTCTATATTTTCGAGATTACTACAGTCTCCAAAAGCATAATCGCCGATTTCCTTAAGACTATTTGGTATGTTTATTTCTTTTAAACTGCTGCAAATTGAAAAAGCATAATATCCTATGCCTGTTATATTACCTTTAATCGTAACTTTTTGAAGTGCCTTACAATAGTAAAACGTATACGATTCAATATATTCAACATTTTTAGGAATGTCAATTTCTTCAAGTTTAACACATTGTCTAAATGAAGATCCCCCAATTTCTGTCACACTTTCAGGAATATCAATTGCTGATATTGAAGTACATTCAAATGCTGCACTTCCTATAGTAGTAACACCGTTTGGTATCGTAATACTTAATAAATTGCCGCAGTCTTCAAAAGCATTATTACCTATTTCAATAACACTATCAGGTATAACATACTCGGTTTCTGATCTGCCTTTTGGGAAACATAGGATTTTGTCCTTATTTTTACTGAACATAATTCCATTATCAGATGAATAACGTTTGTTATTCGGATCTACATAAATATTCTTTAACGACCGACAATTTGAAAAAGCTTGACTGTTAAAATCAAAATTTCCTTCAGGAATTATTATATCAGTTATTTTGTCATTGCCCCAAAACCAGTGCAGATCAGTAACAATATAACCGTCTACTTCCTTCGGTATTTTTACCTTGGTTTTTTTGCCATAATAATTCATGATCATGCAAGTGCCATCAGAATGTCTATCTATATAAAAATTTTTTTCATCATTTTCATAATTGGAATCATCAACAGTATCGCTCAGATCTGCGCCTTTGGTGCTTAACCTAACGCTTGTGCGCTTTTCATTTATAACATATTCTTTTTCTTTGCTGTCTTTGTAATTCTCCAGCGTAGCTTTATAGGTGCCTGCTTTTAGGTATGCTGTTGCTGTACCTGAATCATCTGTTGTAAGCGGTTCGATGTTTTTCACACCTGTATCTATTACTGCATCCTTCACAGGATCTTTGTTTTCATCATAGACCGTATATGTTACTTTATATTTTTTCCGCGGACATTCGCCCCATCCAAATTTATGAAGGTCATTACAGTAATAGAAGTTTAATACTTTTAGCTTCAAATCAAACAACTGTGCTTCCCACGACAGCTTATTACTGTTGAACAATTTGCATTTAGCAACGAAAGATATCTCAGGCGTCATATCTCCGTCAAAGCAAAGAATACAATCATGTATTACTGAATCATTAGTAGTTGCAATAACAGCACTAGCATTTATTGTGAAGCCTATTCGTGTAGTTAGTGAGGCATCAACAATTTTTTCACTGATAAAAGAAGCTTTTAGGGTATATTGCATTCCAATAAAGGCAGATATCGATGTGCTCAATTCAGGTGTATACTCTGTAGTAGGTTTTTTAGTTAGATTTTTAAATCCGACATCGCTCGAAACAGAAAAACCTACAGACGCAAGAGTATATTTTACTTCATATTTCAGTGAAGCCTTGACCTCAACAACAAATGCCATTTTGTATTTTATAGTTACGCCTGTAACTGGTATGTATCTAGCTTCACCTAATGGTATAGAAAGTGACGCTTTATCTTCAATAGAAACGTTTATTGTTACATCAGCACTCAGCTTAAGTTCAAGGTATTGATACTTTGCCGATATATACAATTTGATATTTGCGCTTACGCCCATTTTTAAAGAGCCTTTTAAATGTGAATCGGGGTCATCTTCATTATTTTTTGCGCCCAAAAATTCATATACAAAAGTACCCTTCAGACTTGCGTCTGCATCTGCAGCTAACAACTGTGGCTGAATGCCATTCTCTGTATCAGGAGTTGATTCATTCTGATCTTCGATCTCAACGCCCTTATATACGGTAGAATCATCGCACCCGCTGGTATCGACCTCAGCGTCAGCAGCTCCCTGCTCGGCATCAATCTTCACATATTCAAAGACATTTTCCATATCAACATCATCGCCTGTGATGTTTGCAGTAGTTCCGTCGATGTCAATGCTCTTGATCTTTACGATGAGAGCATCATCATCAGAATACTGATAAGCAAAAATGTCTCCCTCTTTTAAAGAAGATATCGAGCTGTCGATATTTTCTATAGTGTATTTTTCGTTTTCCAGATCAGACAGCACAACATCATTAACGCCGTCTTTTCTGTCGATGATTATAGTATCATCAGAATAGACCGCGAAATTATTATCCTTATCGCTGTCGAAATTCAGAACCTTATCATCCTCGAAATCATCCGTATCCTTTTGGAAAAACTCCTGCATTTCGCGTGTATAATTAGGCGACTGATACGCTTTGCACAAAGGTCTGAGAGAATTATCATCTACAAGAAATACTTTCAAATAGTAATAATCAGGAATAACGCCTGTATCTATCTCAACGATCTTTTCAGTTTCGTCAAACGTTACAGCCTGTCTGCCTGACGCGAGCATTTTTTCGCCCGCCTCGTCATAGATACCAACGAGCAAAGTACAGTTTTCTTTAGTTTCAAAGCTTACATAAAATGAATTCTGCTCTGAATACTCTGCCGCAAAAACATTGTATCCGTCGTTATCTTCCTGTTCCTGCGATTTTTCATCAATGGAATCAGAAAACATTTTACCAAAAGAAGTAGTACCGCTTACAGAATAATCATCGTTATTCACAGATACACTGCTTTTGCTGTCATTCACTAATGTCTCTTCCGCACTAGCGCCAACAGCTGGAAAATAGGTCAACAGACTTATTATCATCATTATACTGGCAAGTGTTCCAAAGACTCGGCTTTTCATTTTAGACCCTCCACAATTTTTTAATACATCATACGGCGCAAGTAAAAATACTAGTCAATTTCGACCTCATAATTTCACTTTGCTAACTTTATTTTATTATAACAAATCACACACATCATGTCAATAAACCGCACAAAAAAATGATTTCAATATTCTAGCTTTTAAGGTTTCATTGAATACACGAAAATGTAGGAAAATATCCACTTTGCCTTTTCGTATCTTTAAAAAACGTCACAAACCCTTGATTTACTGTAACCGTCAAACCCTCCGCATCTACCCCACCGATGCCTAAAGAAGTATAATAAACTTCAAGCAACTCCATAGAGTAAATTATACGATCTCAAAAAGTCTATAGAGCCGCTTAGAGCAAATTAGATGTGGAGATAAAGATAATGAAAACAACAATCGCAACGGTAAAGAACGAATTTCGCCTGACCGAATGGTCAGCCCAGATCCAGGCACAGAAAAGCAGTGGACTTACAGTGCATAAGCAAAACCTCGCCCGAGTAGTTTTTCAAACAATCAGGATAATTCTTGTCCTTTATCTGCTGTATCGCTGACGAAATCAATCAATTCATTCATATCTTTTGATTCGCTGAGAAAATTCACCATATTTATATGGATAACATTATACTTGTTCAAGTGCTTTTCAAAGCCAGCTGATTTTGCGATCTTTAACTCAGAAAACATTTCACGGGAATCGCAGCCGCGGCTGTAATAAGCAGTGAGCATATTTGCAGTCATTGATTTGCCGAAACGTCGTGGTCGGCTTACGCAAATAAATTGCTGTTCGGTAAAAAGTTTTGCGTTTGTAAGTTCTATAAGTCCACTTTTATCAACATATATCTGTGAATTTATTGCACGCTGAAAATCCACATTATTAGGATTAACGTAGATGCCCATACAGCCTGCCTCCTTGAAAATATTTGTTATTCCTATTATACCATTTTTCTGCGGGGAAAGCAAGCTGAATCGAAATAACAGCCACACCCTGTGCAATCAAATCAACACAGAGTATGGCTTGTCTATTATTATTTTTTCATTGCATTTAAAATAGAATAAATATTTTGTTCGGATAAATATCCGGAAGGGATATGGCTCTTGTTCTCGTGATACTCAAGATTTGCTCTGCCATTAGTTTCTGCTACCAGCAATGCAGTAAAAAAACGCTCCCAACTGAAATAATTTTCACAATCTATATGTTCTGCCGGGTCAGCCAAAATCTCTTGAACATTATCGTTACGGTCAAAAATCGCCGAGCGAAGAATAAGCCATTCAAAACTCTCCGGCAAAAAAAGATCGATCTTATTATTTGATACAGCCCTTAAATACATAAGCTCTTTGATTTCTGAACCAAGCGCCGCAGCGTCGGCTATTACAAGAATACGCTTACCTTTATGCTGTTCCAGTAATTTTACAATTCCGCTCTTTCCGTTAGAGCTGACGCATTCGAGATCACAATCTTCAGTTGCTTTCTTAAAGAACTGAAGACCCGACCTGCTGTCTTCAACGATCACAATATCATACGGAAATGCTGATATATCCTTTTTTGAAATGTTCTTATATATCTTATCGAACTTCGGTTTTGCACCATTTTTATGGATTTTCCTAATAGCATCTATGCTGTATGGAATTTGTGCCAACGGCTCTCTTGTTACAAGAACATAATAATTATCAGAACCCTGAATCGCTTTTGCAAACTCATATGAAGATAGAAATTGCGTACTTTCTTCAACAAAAACAATGCTCTCGTGAGTATTTTCAAGAATGGTTTCCCAATTAGCATTTGACAATACAAGGCAAGGCTTACTGCACTTTAAAGTTACACCGCTTTGTTCACCAAGTTCGGAGTAGTTTCTCACCATATTGATGAGTTTCGTTTTTCCAGTGCCACTGTCCCCTGTCAATATCGTTACATTTCTCTCAAGAGTAAAATTAAACGTTATGTGCCTGTTTTTTATTTGTATTTTTATTTTACCCCTCATTTTCTTCACCCCTCAAATATCTATCTGCAAGCATCAAATATTCAATTGGGTCTGTAATCACTTTTCTTTTTCCTTCATTTATTATTTTCACAGAAAAAGACTTTCCAAAGTCCATCAAATGATGCAATGATACTGTAATATCCCTGTTTTCAGCCATTTCAAGCAGATACTTTGCACAGTTATCGCCGCAGTTTGAAATGTTGAAGATCTTTTTAGGCTGATTATATATCAGCAGAAGAGTCTTAACGCCCGCTGACAATTCCGTCGAATTGAATTTGCCAAAAATATCGTTTTCTATAAGATCGGGGCCAATTACAGTTGAGTCATCAATATCCTTAATGATCTTCTTTGCAAATGGTTCCGTGACCCACATTTTATCATACTGATTTGCATAATAAACCTCAGTATTGTATATTTCTTTAGGGTGTTTTCCAAAAAATATTCTAAGCACAACACCATCTCCTTATAGCTATTATTCACAAGCGAAACGGACGTATACTGCCGATCAGCAAACTTTTTGAATAAACAGTTTATTACAAGCAACGATGAAAATCCGCATGATCAGGATCAACGTATATGTTTACACAGTCTGCCTCCTTGAAAATATTTGTTATTTCTATTATACCATTTTTCTGCGGGGAAAGCAAGGGCAGAAGAAAATCTGTCACACAAAAAACGGCAGAAGACCCCCAAATCTTCTGCCGTGTTTCTCTAAATCCTCACCATTGTCACGGATATGATCATCACTTGATCTTCCCGCCGACCAATGATCTGCCTAGAAAGATTTTACAGCTAAATACTGTAAAATCAATGCCATAGATCAACATTTCTTAATACATTTTATGCTGTCAATCCCATTTCATATGTAATATCCTTGACACGTCCTGTTACTTTTACACTGTTTCTGGAAAATAACCATCGGCGTTCGGGGAAGGTCATTTTATTATTTTGGCCGCCTACCGAGATTTAGTAGATTATTCATACATATTTTACCTAGATATAAAATATTCCAGCTAACAAGACGTTATTTCGATGCTGCAATGGCAAGTTGTTCTACCAAATCGAACATCAAACTGTACGGGAGCTTTTCTTTTATTATTTCTTCAATATCCTTTCCACTTTGTTCGTAACTACGCTTTAGCTTTTTCGCATTATTTATTGCGTCTTTAAGGTTACTATCCCCTTTTATTATTTTTGCAATTATGCCTTCATCATCTTTGTGTTTTTCATAGTCTAATAAATCAAGGTGCTTTTCAAGCATCCTACTAATTTCTGGTTTCCTTAATGGCCGCGCCTCAACCTCTTCTAAATGCATTACTAACCAACATTCAAATAACAGACTGGAAATCAATAGTATATAGTTATTATCAGATTCTTTTGCATCTTTAATAACCTTAAGAATATCATCTGGCGCATCACAATCAAAAGCCAAGTATTTTTCATAGGTAGAGTATGATCCTGTATAATAAAACTTGACACATAAGTCACAAGGGAATAAAATAGAAAAAAAGGAAAAACGGAGGATACGAAGAAGTCAAAGAAGAGAGAATACGACGAGGAATACAAAGTGCAGACGGTCAGGTTAGCCAAAAACCTTGGATCAGCAAAAGCAGCAGCAGAGGAGCTGCAAATTCCTGTCAACACGCTGTACGGCTGGATACAAAAAGTAAAAACAGCCGAGCTGGACATCGGATGCGGCGAACGCAGCCCGGAAGAATCTCTGAATATCGCCGAAGAAAACCAGCAGCTGAGGAAGCGGATCAAAGCATTGGAAAAGGAAAACAAGCGGCTAAGCGAAATGAATGAGTTTTTGGAGGATGCGGCGGCTTTTTTCGCTGCATGCCGTCGGAAGTCCGGAAAGAGCAGCGATTGAAATATATTGCATATCGAACCGATGACGGCAAAAACGCCGAAAAAATCCGCTTTTACTGCAAAGCTCTGGAGGTCAGCTGATAGGCATTTTACAGTTATCTTGACCGTAAGGACGCCCCATGGAAGTATCAGCCGCTGGCAGATGCGATGCTGAAGATTCATGCTGCGGACGAAGAAAACGCAAATTACGGCAGAATCCGTATGTTTCAGGCACTTCAATATCAAAATGAAATCGGCGAGCTTGGGAAGGTCACCATTCCCAGTGAAGGAACAGTTCGCAAAATTATGGAGCAGATACATCTGATCCATAAACCGAAGCGAAAGCCAAATGGTATCACCAAAGCTGACCGTGAACCTCGCAAATCAGACGATCTTCTGAAACGTGATTTTACAGCAGATGCGCCTTTGAAAAAATGCGTTACAGACATCACCGAGATCAAAGCAAAAGACGGAAAACTGTATGTTTCGGCGATCTTTGACTGCTATGATCTGCTGC
>OHHL01000765.1_pt1 | contig 10390 bp, 7 predicted proteins | sample 1568031 | NCBI WGS metagenome assembly OHHL01 (sample SAMEA3879513, study PRJEB24766) | human gut metagenome | biome: human-associated habitat; feature: feces | place: USA | collected 1985/1987 | reverse complement strand
ATTATTGTGGGATATCTGGTTTATGCTTTTCTGGGAAATGATCTTGGATTTGTCAATACACAAATTCTTACCAAACTGGGAATGAATACCATTGAGTGGTATAGTCAACCGAAGTATTGGCCTTTTATTCTTTTATTTGTAAATACATTAAAGAATTTTGGATTTCTTGCAATTATTTATTATGCAAGTGTCATTTCAATCGGCAAGGATTATTATGAGGCAGCAGAATTAGATGGTGCGGGAAAGATGAAGCAAATCTGGTATATTACCCTTCCATTTTTAAAACCTACAATTATAATGATGGTTTTGCTTGCTGTTGGTAAAGTGTTCTATTCAGATTTCGGATTGTTTTATCAGGTTCCGCAGAACTCCGGAGCACTGTTTAGCGTGACAAACACAATTGATACCTATGTGTATCGATCTCTCATTCAGCTGGGTGATGTGGGAATGGCATCAGCAGCAGGAGTATATCAATCAATTGTTGGATTTATTCTGGTGTTTTTAACTAACCTTCTGGTTCGGAAAATTAGTCCTTCAAATGCTTTGTTCTAAAGGAGTGGAGTTATGAGGAAACAAAAAGAACGAAATAGTATAGTGATTATTGTGGCATATGTCGTGCTAGGAATCATTTCATTTATGTGCATTGCTCCTGTGGTTTTGATGGCAGTGGCATCCTTTACAGATAATGATGTTTTGAATTTATACGGATATACATATTTTCCCCAAAAATGGAGTTTAGAAGCGTATGAATTTCTGATTAAACAAGGAACGGTAATTTCGAAATCCTTTCTAAATTCAATTTTAGTTACTTTTATGGGGACTGCTTTAGGGATAATGGTAACCGTACTTTTGGCATATACCATTTCACGTAAAGAACTGGTTGGACGAAAGCTGATCATGCTTTTTGTTTTTTTTACAATGTTGTTTAATGGTGGAATGGTGCCAACATATTTGATGTATACACAAATTTTCCATATTAAAAATACAATGTGGGCATTACTCTTTCCCCATTTATTGGTGAATGGTTTTAATGTATTACTGGTAAGAACATTTTTTAATGAAAACATTCCGGAAGTGCTGTTGGAAGCGGCACGTATTGATGGAGCGGGAGAAATATCTATTTTTCGAAATGTTGTACTGCCGATATCAAAACCTATTTTAGCTACTATAGGACTTCTGGTTGGAGTTGGCTATTGGAATGACTGGTATAATGGATTGCTGTTTGTTACGGATGTTAATTATTATACCTTACAAAATTTTTTAAATAAAATAATGACAGACCTACAGTTCCTTTCACAAAATATGTCAGCTACATCAGATGTTAATTCCATTATAGCGAATGTGCCGTCAGGAACGGTTAGGATGGCAATGGCATTTATCGGTGCATTACCGGTTATCATTGTTTTTCCGTTTTTTCAGAAGTACTTCACAAAAGGTATTACTGTAGGTGCGGTAAAGGAATAGAGAGATATGACAAATAATAGAGACCCTTTTAATTACACGGCTAATTTAATATTGAGAGCAAAACCAGACTTTGAGTATGCAAGAGAACCTCTTTTGAGGCGCATGCCAAACGGTGATTTAGTATGTGTCTGCTTAAGTGGAGGTAAGACAGAACCGGCGAATCAAAATCTGGTAATTATCAGCCGAAGCAAAGATGATGGCTGTACATGGAGTGCACCGGAAATAATTTTTCAACATAGTGAACGTGCCGTGTGGGCAACAGAACTGTTTTGCCACGACAATACAGTGTGCCTCTTTTTGATGACGTATTATGCTCCGTCAAGATATAGAGAGCTGATTTTATATCGTTCTTTTAGCATAGATAACGGAGAAACCTGGTCAGAGCCACAGTCTCTTCCGAATGGAATTATAAGTGGAAGTGTCAGACAAGGAATTGTGCTTAGCAATGGAGCATGGGTATTTCCGATATATTGGCAGGAATGCTGTGGAGCATGGGATTGGAAACTTCATTCCGTACCAAATGATGGTATTGATGAAAATTGGCCATTTCGATGCGGCGTGCTGCGAACAGAAGACAATGGCAAAAGCTTTCACATAGAAGGATACTTGAAGGCACAGACACCGCTTTGGGAAAATAATATTGCGGAGTATGAAAACGGTAAGCTGGTTATGCTTATGAGGGCAGAATTCACGGGATATCTTTATCGTTCTTTTAGTGATGATTACGGGAAAACATGGAGCAAACCGGAAAAAACAGATATTCCAAATCCAGCATCAAAAATTACCTTGCTGAAATCAGGAAATAACATATTATTAATACATAATCCTACCATGTGTCAGGAATTTTGCGACTGGAACAAAAGAAAACCATTGGAAATGTGGGTAAGTAGTGATGGAACAAGGACATGGAATAAAAAAATCCCATTGACAAAGGTTGATGAACCGTTCTTTTATCCGCATGGATTTGTGGATTCGCAAAAGAATTTGATTTATATTGCCTGTGAGAACTCTCAGGAACATTTTTTGTTAAAAATACCTATTAACGAAATAGAAGGTTAGCCTTGAACTTTTATAAAATGTAATTTAAAAGGAAATACTTCTCTTAAAGAGTTCTTCTGCCAGACTTTAGGAGAAGTATTCTTTTATTTATTTCAAACGATTATCTAATAAGGTAGAGTTAGTGATATGAAAAAGATGAAGTATTATACTGAGATTTGAGAGTTAAAAACCTTGACATTTCCGCTATTTCGGTATTATCATATCAGAGTAAAGGCAATGAACGTGCACAGTAAGGTTCTATTTTCCTGACAGAGAGGGAAGCCCACCGGCTGAAAAGCTTCCTGAGGTTCAAGCAGAATCGAAATTCCCACGCGAGCCGCATACCGGAAGAATTCGAGAGCAGAGAGCATGGATTTGGTAGGGTATGACGTTTCCTCACTCGTTACGTGAGTTAAGAGTCTTATCGTGAATGTAAAAATAATTTTCATTTTTCACATAAGGAATTTGGGTGGTACCGCGGATATAAATTCGTCCCAATGGGGTGAAGTTGTATGCGCGGTTTTCTTGTATATAAATTTCCCCAGGCACAAGTAAAAATACGTGTGAATCATTCACACAGAAATGAGGAGTAAGATGGCAGATTTAAACGAATTGAATGAAAAAGTCGAACAGATCAAAGCCGACATCCGGGAACAACTGGAAAAGATCGAGAATACCAAGGGTGTCTACGAGTACAAAAAAACCATTCTCGACAAGAACGGTATTATCGGCGGACTGATGAAGCAGATGGGTTCCGTGCCCAAGGAAGAGAAGGCTGACTTCGGTAAGAAAGTCAATGAACTGAAGAACTGGGCCAGCGAGCATTTTGACGAGCTGAATACGAAGTTAAAAGAAAAAGAGATGGAGCTACGCTACGAGAGTGAGAAGATCGATATCTCCATGCCGGCAAAGAGCCGTAAGACCGGTAATCTGCATCCTGTAACTCAGGTGCGTAACCAGTTAATCGACATTTTCGCATCCATGGGCTTCAGCGTATATGAAGGTACTGAGATCGAGACCGATTATTACAACTTCACCGCACTGAATACCCCGCAGGATCACCCCGCAAGAGACATGCAGGATACCTTCTACCTGTCTCCGGAATTTCTGCTTAGAACCCAGACCTCTGCAGGTCAGGTACACGTTATGGAGAGCCAGAAGCCTCCCATTAAGATCCTGAGCCCCGGTAAAGTATTCCGTTCCGATGATGATGCGACCCATTCTCCCATGTTTACCCAGATGGAAGGTCTCGTAGTAGACAAGACCATCACTCTGTGCGACCTGAAGGGTATGCTGGAAGTACTGGTACAGAAGATTTTCGGTGAAGGTACCACCACAAGACTGCGTCCTTCTTACTTCCCGTTCACCGAGCCTTCCGTAGAGGTGGATGTCAGCTGCTTCGCCTGCGGAGGCTGTGGCTGTCGTCTGTGCAAGGGTACCGGCTGGATCGAAGTACTGGGTGCCGGTATCGTGAATAAGAAGGTACTGGAGAACTGTGGCATTGATTCCGAGGAGTACAGTGGACTGGCATTCGGTATCGGTATTGAGCGTCTGGCAATGTTAAAGTACGGTATTAACAATATCAAACTGTTATATCAATCTGATATGAGAGTACTGGATCAGATCAATGATGACTAAGATCACGGAAATATGATTTTAGAACAGTAGCAATGCAAGGAATAGTACGAGAGGACGTCGTAAAAGACGACGCCGAAGGAGGTAAAAGATATGTTAGTACCACTTAGTTGGTTAAAAGAATATGTAGATATTGATGTAGAAGCCAAGGAACTGGAGGAAAAGTTATTTTCCTGCGGATTTGAGGTAGAGGAATCCTATGAAGTAGGCAAGGATATCAGTGGTGTGGTCGTAGGTCTGGTAGAAGAGTGTGAGCCGATCCCTGAGACCCACTTACATGTATGTAAGGTAAACGTAGGAGGCGCAGAGCCCCTGCAGATCTGCTGTGGTGCAGATAACGTACACGCAGGCGGCAAATACCCTGTAGCACTGGAAGGTGCCCAGGTATATGCTACCGCAAAAGATCATGTGACCATCGAAGGCACCATGAAGATCAAAAAAGGCAAGCTGCGCGGCTATGAGTCCTGCGGTATGCTGTGTTCCGGTACCGAGCTGGGACTGAACGAGGATCTGTATCCCGGCGCTGGCTACAACGGATTGCTGGTACTGCCGGAGGATGCTGAGGTCGGTGCGGACGTAAAGCCCCTGTTACAGTTGGATGACTGGATCTTCGACATTGCCATTACCGCCAACAGACCGGACTGCGAGAGCATCTTCGGTATTGCCAGAGAAGTAGCGGCTATCCTGAATAAGCCTGTGAAGACTCCGGCACTGGATTATACTGAGAGCGGCATTACCAAGGACGGATTTACCGTAACCGTGGATGCTCCGGATCTGTGCCCCAGATATATCGCACACTATGTAACTGATGTGAAAATCGGCGAATCCCCCGCATGGATGAAGAGACGTCTGGCACTGGTAGGCATCGGATCTATCTCCAATGTTGTAGATATCACGAACTACATCTTAAAAGAGCTGGGTCAGCCTATGCACGCATTTGATTCTTCTTACATTGAAGGCAATGCCATTCATGTAAGACGTGCCCATGACAAGGAAAAGATCATGACTCTGGATGAAAAAGAGTTTGAATTAAACGAAAATAACCTCGTTATCTGCGATGGCGTAAAGCCTGTAGCTTTAGCCGGTATCATGGGTGGTTTGAACTCCGAGATACGCGACACCACAGAGGCTGTCATCTTCGAGTCCGCAAAATTTGCAAGAGACAATATCCGCAAGAGCTCCAGAGCACTGGGACAGTCTTCCGATTCCTCCCAGAGATATGCCAAGGGCGTGGATGAGTATGCTACCGTTATGGCCAGCAAGAGAGCACTGCATTTGATCGAGGAGCTGGGCTGCGGTAAAGTATCCTCTACTCACGTAGAAGTCAGCACCGGCAACTCCATCGAGCCTGCCGAGATGAAGGCAAGCATCAAGAAAGTAAATGGTGTACTGGGTATTGAAGTACCTACCGCTGATATTGAGAGAATCTTAAAATCCCTGAACTTCCAGCCCGTAATTAACGGTGACGAACTGACCATTCAGGTACCCGCATATCGTGAAGATATGGAATCCTATCCCGATATTGCAGAGGAAGTGATCCGTATGTACGGTTACGACCACGTAACACCGACCTTTCTCGCGGCAGCAGCTGTAACCAGCGGCGGCATGAATACCAAACAGAAGACCGAGCTTAAGATCAAGAGAGCATTATGTGCACAGGGCGCATTTGAGGGTGTACATTATTCCTTCTTCTCTCCTTCCGATCTGAATCTGTTAGGCCTGCCTGAGGATGCACCGGAGAGAAAGGCAATCCGCCTGATCAACCCGATCAACGAGGATCTATCCCTGATGCGTACCACTTTGGCACCTCAGATGATTCATGCCATCGCCCGTAATCAGAAGAACGGCTGTCTGGAAGGCAGAGTATACGAGATCGGCAATAAATTCATCCCTAAGGATCTGCCTTTGACCGAGTATCCCGATGAGAGAGAGACCATCTGCATCGGTATCTGGGGCAAGGAAGAGAATTTCTTCACCCTGAAAGGTCTGGTAGACACGGTAGCAGAGACACTGTTCATTGATTTCGAATATGTAGAGGACAAGAAGACCTTCCTGCATCCTTATCGTACTGCAAAGATTCTGTACAACGGCGAAGAGATTGGCTACCTGGGTCAGCTGACCTACGAGATCCAGAAGGAAGAAGATATGCGTGAATCCGCATACATCGCAGAGATCGATCTGAAAGCCCTGCGTCCCGTATACGGCAAGGTTCCTACCTTCGCACCGATCTCCAGGTTCGCCAAGGAGACCAGAGACCTGGCACTGGTAATGAGCAAGTCCGTTACCTGTGGCGAGGTAGAGAAGGCCATCGCGGAAGCCAGCAGCTTCGTAGAGTCTGTAGAACTCTTCGATGTCTATGAGGGATTACAGGTGGGACCCGAGAAGAAGTCCATGGCCTTCACCGTAACCTTTGCCCCGAAGGAGGAAGAATTCACCACAGAGGCAGTGGACGGCTACGTGAAGAAGATTCTCAAGAACCTGAACAATAAGCTGGGTGTGGAACTCAGATCCTAATGATAATATTAGAAAGCGGCTAACTGTAAAAGGAGGCCGCTTTTTTGGTAATTTTTGTATACAAATTTTTCTACTGGAAAAAGCATGTCAGGCAGTATTAGTTTCTAACTATATATCTACGAAAGATTTCCTATTGATTCTGGTATTTCACGACGCTACAATTAAGTTAATTTCTTACAAGAAGGAAGAATAGTAGCGCTATAGTACAAACGGAGGAACTGGTGAATGAATGATGTTTCGCTGTGGCAGAATGAAATACAATTTCCTGTAAAAAATATTTGGGATAGTTTGAATATTTTTTACATTTCGGATATTCATCTAGAATTTCACATTGAAGGGTTTGAAACTATAAAGAAAAGATCTTTGCCTCCGGCAATTCGAAAATTGGTAATTGATATTTTTGGAGAAAACAAGGACAGAGCAAAAAGGGGATATTTTGACTACATTATTATTGATGGAGATATAGCTGATGACATAGCGATAGTTGATATTTTTTTCTCGTGTCTTAATAAAGAGATTCCATCTATGGAAAAAGTGTTATATGTGTTGGGAAATCACGAATTGTCTGCTTATTCTACAAGGCGAGAGTGCTATGAACAGTATATGAAACTTTCTGCAAAGCATGGGATTCACCTTCTTATTAATGATGGTTTTATGAAATATGATTATATAGAGTTCCGAAGTGTCTTATATTTGGAGGAACTGGTTTCTCCAAATATAATGAAATGTATAACACTACGAACTTGTGCTATTCGAAGGATTTAATAAACAACAGGGATGAAGAGATTAAAGAGTCAGAAATATTTTATTCAATATACAAAAAATATCTTTTAAAAGCAAAAAAAATGCACTTGCCGTTGATTGTAATCAGCCATTGCCCTGTAAATGATTGGTTAAAAGAAGGAGAGGAAGATTCCCAATGTATATATTTTTATGGGCATGATCATCACAACAGATATGTTCGTGATAAATATAGGACAATTTTTGCGGATAATCAGATAGGATATACGGGAAATATTCAAATGAAATTATGTAGTTTGGGGTGCGTGTATGATCCTTTCATTAGATATACGGATGGATGCCACAAAATTAGTATAGAGGAATATGTGCTTTATTATAGATATATTGGAGAGAGATTGAATGAGCCTAAGCTCATAAACAATATTTTAAAGCAAAAAGATGCCGGCTTATACCTGATAAAACATGACGGATACTATGGTTTTTTTGTAAAGACACAAAAAGGAGTCAAAATGTGTGTAGGAGGAATGGTTAAGCAGGTCAGTACGATAAATAGCATGGATTATTATAATGAGACATTTTTATCTATGGTAAAGTCATTTTATGAAGGATTAAAGCCATATAGATTGGTACAAGAAAGAATAGCGTCAGAAGTAAAACGACTTGGCTTTAACGGCACAATACATGGATGTATTGTAGATGTGAATTATTATAATCATATCATGGTAAATCCATATGATGGTAAGTTAACCTACTACTATTCTCCTGTATTTGGAGTTGCAAAACAGTTTGCATCATTTGACAAACTATTAGAATCGATTAATAAGGAAAGACTTAGTGAACAAATAACCACAGCCGAGCAAATTGAGGAACAGAAAAAGATATTAGGAGTGTTACAGAAAGAGAATGCATTGATATGTCAACCGCAGCAAAACTTGTCAGAATATATTGACAAAATGATTTTTATAGACAGAAAAGAAAGCTTATATGCTGTTTCTAGAAGAGTAAATCAGGTACAACGATTGTTCTCGGCAAATTTGCTTCGCGAATGGGACAATACACTTGTGGCCTCAAAAATTGAATTTAAAAGTAATGAGATAAGTGGGTATAATCTAATAGAGGATAACTGGAAAAATATATTACTGTTACGGAGAGAAGATGTAACAGAAAAAATGTTACGGAAAATAATACTTGGGAGAAATAAAAGAAATTTATTTCCGTATATTAGCTATGAAAACTGGGGCGGAAAGGTGTTTCCATTGTGCCGTGCAAAAGATGAGGAGATTGAACTGTTTATGTCACTGGTACAGGATAGCATGTTTAAAGATAGGATAATAAGAGAACAACTTATGAATAAATTGGATGATGATTTTTTGAAATATTATCCTGCAAAGTACTTTACGTATGACTTGCTGCAAAAATATGTGAAAAGTTGTGGCGAATTAGCAATAATAAAAAATGCACCATATTTGGCAAGAATGAAAGAACAGACGCATATAAGGCGATATTTTATTGAAATTGCAGAAAAAAACGCAAACTATACAATAAAGCACATTGATGAACTTCCAAAAGAATATCAGTGTGAGGAATTATATCAGAAACTTGCATTGTCATTATACCAAAAGCATAGACCCAAGTGGTGCCCAGACTATATATGGAAATATCATAATAATCCGCGTTAAAAAAAGAGTCAAACTATAATTTTTCAGTTGCAATTTCCATGATTTTGGATATAATAATATTACCAGAAGCCCCCACACCTCTCATAGAAGTGTCAAATGGGGGCACATTTTTTCTAAAGAGGAGGAGTGCTTATTAAAAAACCGAAGACATATGATCAGCAGATAGCAATACTAAAGAACAAAAATATTGCTATTATAGATGATGTAAGCGCAAAGACATTTCTAAAGCAAGTTAACTACTATCGTTTTTCTGGATATTTTCTTCCATTTCAAGTCAATGGACACGGTTCATTATTTCCCAATATTACATTTGAAAGACTTCAGGCAATATATGAATTTGATGAGCAATTACGAAATCTTATAGCCGGAGTAGTGGATGAAATAGAAGTTTATTTTCGCTCACAATTAGCATATTATCATGCACATAAGTATGGAGAGGAAGGATATATGGATGCTTGTAATTATAATAATAAACATGACCATATTGCCTTCACAAAAAGGATTAATTCTTGCATAAAAGAGAATGCAAGGACAACAGTTGTCCAGCATCATATGAAGAAATATAACGGACATTTTCCAATATGGGTAATTATTGAATTTTTCTCGTTTGGCACATTATCATATTTTTACAGGGGAATGAAAAATAATGATAAGGCAGCTATTGCGGCAAATCTTTATAGTATTAACTACCAAACACTTGACAGTTGGATGCGATGTCTCAATGATCTTAGAAATAAGTGTGCACATTATTCAAGACTGTATTACTGGATATTTCCGGCAATCCCCAAAATGCCGTCATCAGAGAAATATATTCCAACAAGGCGACTGTTTGCACAACTTTATATGTTAAAACTTATGTATCCAAATCATCAGAAGTGGAATGAAAACGTATGGAAACCACTTGTAAAACTTGTGAATAACTATAAAAAATATATATCAAATAAGCACTTGGATTTTCCATACAGATGGAAAGCAATGCTAAAATATAAATAATTGTCATACACATATAAAAGCGACAAAATATAGCGATAATATTACAGTAGTCATTTCTCCAAAGATATGCTAAAATAGCAGTTGCAGGCGCGTTTTGCGCAGACAACTGTTATTTTTAACGTTATCGTAATTATTCGGCATTCCTCGCAAATTTATGAAAATTGCCTTGGCTCTGAATAGTTACATATTATTTTAAATGAAGATGCCAACGGCATCAGTGAGGTAGATAGATATGACAAAAGTAATTGGTGTAAGATTTCGTACAGCGGGCAAGGTATATTTCTTCGATCCGTTGCAGCTTGAGATAAAGAGAGGCGACCACGTGA
>OHHL01000748.1_pt1 | contig 10507 bp, 6 predicted proteins | sample 1568031 | NCBI WGS metagenome assembly OHHL01 (sample SAMEA3879513, study PRJEB24766) | human gut metagenome | biome: human-associated habitat; feature: feces | place: USA | collected 1985/1987 | reverse complement strand
CGCCGCCCGCCATCGAGCAGAGTTTTACACCTAATTGGGGATAAAACAGCTTATGAGTGGCGGTGGCATCATCATTGTGGCACAGACGGTAATTCCACAGCTTACCACACTGTTCTCATAATTCATGGGCGGGATCATTGATAAGATTACTGAATTCATAAAGGAACTGTTGCAGGGATGGGTGCTGACAAACTTTGAAACCATGTTTACCGATGTCAATGACAAGGTAGGCACGATTGCAGGGGAGGTCAGCAAAACTCCCAGCACTTGGAACTCCGATATTTTTGATATGATAAAAACCCTGTCCGATAACGTGATGATTCCCATAGCGGGAATGATCATCAGTTTTGTACTCGTCTACGAGCTTATTTCCATGGTTATTGACAAGAATAATCTGCATGACTTCAATACGGCAATTTTTATCCGTTTTTTTATGAAAGCGTGTATTGCAGTCATGCTGTTAAGCAAGACTTTTGACATTGTAATGGCGGTATTTGATGTGGGGAGCCACATCGTCAATTCCGCAGCGGCAGCAATCAGCGGGGAAACCAGTATTGATGTTTCAAGTACGCTGCAGACGATGTTCAATGAGCAGTTTTCGGAGATGAGCATAGGCGAGCTATTAGGACTGGGGATGGAGACCATGATCGTCAGTTTATGTATGAAAATCATGTCAGTCCTTATCACCGTCATTCTTTATGGGCGAATGATTGAAATATATCTTTATGTATCAGTAGCACCCGTTCCCTGTGCAACCGTAACCAACCGGGAATGGGGAACGATAGGAACTAATTATTTTAAGGGACTTTGTGCCCTTGCATTTCAGGGATTTTTTATGATGGTATGCGTTGCTATCTATGCAGTGCTTGTGGCTGGTGTGGCAGTATCCGACAACCTGCATACGGCACTCTGGTCGGTGGCAGCATATACCGTTATTTTATGCTTTTCACTTTTTAAGACTGGTTCATTATCGAAATCTATCTGGAATGCGCACTAAGGGAGGAACGATATGGCAATATCCGTACAGGTGCCGAAGGATTTGTCCGGTATTAAGACAAAAGTAGCACTGAACTTAACAAAGAGACAGATCATCTGTTTCAGTGGTGCGGCAGTAGCCGGGATACCCTTGTATTTTTTAACCAAGGGACTGATCGGAACATCAGCCGCATCACTTCTTATGATGGGAGCAATGCTTCCATTTTTCTTTTTTGCAATGTATGAAAAGGATGGACAGCCGTTGGAAGTGGTTGTAGAACACTTTATTCAGACTAAATTCGTTCGTCCCAAGGTTCGTCTTTTTTGCAATGTATGAGAAAAACGGGTTTCCGGCGGAGAAGATTTTATATTTTATGCTCCGGCAGAAGATACTCACACCGGGGATAAGACCATACCGGTCGGAGAACTTATACAAGCAGTTGGAAGAAAAAGAGAAACTACGAAGGGAGGTTCGTTATCTTGAAAACAAAGCGAAAGGCAGAGCCGGAACGACGAGGGAAAAGTAAAACTGTAAATAACAGCGGTGGTCTTTCCTTTTCAGAGAAAAAGCGGCTTATGCAGTTAAAGCATATTTTATCTGGCAAAGGAAAAGAGAAAGAAAAACCGACCACTGCACAGAAAACAATTACTTTTGAAAAAATGTTCCGTGACGGTATCTGTCAGGTCAGCCACCGTTATTACACAAAGATGGTGGAATTTTTTGATATAAATTATGAGCTTCTGGAAGTGGATGATCAGGCAGATATACTGGCACAGTACAGCAAGCTCATCAATTATTTTGATCCGTCTGTGAGGTTTGAACTGGTGCTTTTCAACAGGCAGGTCAACGAACAGATGCTTACAGAACAGTTTGACATTCCGTGGCAGGAGGATGATTTTAACGACATTCGTGAAGAATATACGGAAATGTTAAAGAAACAGGCGGCAAAGGGAAACAATGGCATCATCAAATCAAAATATCTGATTTTTGGTGTGGAGAGCAATGGCTACAAGGAAGCCAAGAGCCGCCTTAACAACATTGAAAAAGATGTTATACGGAACTTAAACAATATAGGAACCCTTGCGAGGGGACTGGACGGAAAGGAAAGACTGCGTATCCTGCATGAGTATTTTAACCAGGATACCATGGAGCCTTTCCGTTTTTCATTTAAGGATCTGGCAGAATCCGGTAAGTCGGTCAAGGACTATATTGCACCGCCGGGATTTGATTTCCGCTATCCGAACCGCTTTAAGTCGGGAAATATGTATGGCTGTGTGTCCTATCTGGATATTATCGCACCGAAGTTTACGGACGAGCTGATCAAGCAGCTTCTTGACATTGATGCAAACCTTACTATCTCCATGCACATGCAGACGGAAGATCCGGTAAAGGCAATCAAGAAGTTAAAAGCGGTCATTTCCAATATCCAGAAAATGAAAATTGAGGAGCAGAAAAAGGCAGTCCGAAGCGGTTACGATATGGATATTCTTCCAACGGATATTGTGACCTATGAAAAGGATACGCTGGAATTTCTGGATGATCTGAATACGAGCAACCAGAAGATGATTAACATGACATTCCTTATTACCTGTTATGGCAGAACCAAGCGGGAACAGGAGAGTTTAATGCAGAGGGTGTCCGGTATCATTCAGCAGGCAAACTGTGACCTTAGATGTTTACAGTATTTGCAGGAACAGGGACTTATGGCATCCGCACCGATTGGATGCAATGAGACAGGCATTGAGCGTACTCTTTCCACAAAAAGCACCGCAATCTTAGTACCATTCTGCACGCAGGAATTATTTATGCCTGCTCCGGCAATCTATTACGGATTAAATGCACTCAGCAACAACATGATTATGGCAGACCGCAAAAGGCTCCGTACACCAAACGGAGTTATCTTAGGTACTCCCGGAAGTGGTAAGAGTTTTAGTGCAAAGCGAGAGATTTTAAGCTGTTTCCTTATCACAAAGGACGATATTATCATCTGCGATCCGGAGGGAGAGTATTTTGCTCTTGTGGCAGCACTACATGGACAGGTGGTAAAACTTGCCACCAATTCCAAGGACTATCTGAATCCCATGGATATTCAGTTGAGCCATAAGGGGGATAAGGAAGCATTAAAACTGAAATCGGATTTTATCATAACATTATGTGACCTGATCGCAGGTGGCAAGGATGGTCTGGAGAACGATGAGAAAGGTATCATCGACGAATGTATCCGTCATATTTATAATAAGTATTTTGAAAATCCGGTGCCGGAAAATATGCCGATACTGGAGGATTTATACAATGCACTTCTGAAGCATAAGAATCCAAAGGCAGAGCGTATCGCAAACAGCCTTGTGCTGTATGTGCATGGTTCCCAGAATTACTTCAACCACCATACCAACGTAGACAGCGGCAACCGTATCATGTGCTTTGACATCAGAGACTTGGGAAATCAGTTAAAAGAACTTGGAATGTTGATTGTGCAGGATGCGGTTTGGAACAGGGTATCACAGAACAGGGAGCGAAAGATTGCTACCCGTTATTACTGTGATGAGTTCCACCTTCTTCTGAAGGAAAAGCAGACAGCTATCTACTCTGTGGAAATCTGGAAGCGTTTCAGAAAATGGGGCGGTATTCCGACAGGTTTGACACAGAATGTGGGCGATTTTCTCCGTTCTGAGGAGATTGAGGGTATTTTGGGTAACAGCGATTTTGTGTATCTGTTAAATCAGAATGCCAAAGATCAGGCAATTCTCGCTGATAAACTGGGACTTTCTGATAAGCAGCTTTCCTATGTCACCAACTCCGAGCCGGGAAGTGGTCTGATACTGTTTGACAATGTGGTAATTCCATTTGTAGACAAATATCCGACAGACACCAAGACTTACAGAATTATGAATACCAAGCCGGAGGAATCGGTGCAGAAGGAGGACGCAGTGTAAATGGCAGAAAAGAGACAGAAAAAGCAGGCGGCAAAGGCATTTGAAAAAGAGACATTTTCCAAAGACAAGGAAGTGACTGGAGCAACGCATACAGAAAACAGGCAGGACAACACCTTTTCTGCGGAAAATCAGTATAGTGCCAATGAGAAGCCTGTGAGCAATCTGCCAAGGGATGCGAACCATGGCAGTCATAGAAGAAATGCAACTTCTAGTCACAGCGTCCAGAAGTCGGAATTTGATACCGGGACAGAATATCGGAAAAACAGTAAGAAAAAGTATTACCGACAGCAACAACAGGACACTTCTGGTCACAACGTCCAGAAGTCGGAAGCCGAAGCGGAAAAGGCATTCTTGAAGGAAAACAGCTTTATGCAGGACGAGCAGAGTGATTTTGAAACATCTTCTGACAGCATGATTGAAAACAAGGTTCATGTCAGGGATACCTACCAACGGTCTGAGGAAAAAGGAAAATATCACAAAAGGCGTGTGCAGAAAGAACACGCACATAGAGAGCGTGCAAAGTCAGAAAATACAAAGCAGTCCGATTATGGAGATTTCCAGACAAAGGATGCCACATTTTCGCAGGAGCAGGCGGAAGAATTTACCGACAAAAAAATACAGAAGGCTTTTGATAAGTCAGAAAAGAACCGCCGGAAGTTACAGAAGGCAAAGGATAAGATGCCGAAAAAGCGGCAGTATGCGATGAAGCGTGTCTTTGATGAACAGACCGGAAAAGCAAAGTATGTGGTGGTTCCGGTAGATGTCGAGAAGCCATTTAAGCCTGACGGACTTGGGAAAGCTGCGGTTCACAAGTTCCAGACCGAAAATATGTATTTTGTGCATCGTAAGATTGCAGAGACAGAAAAGGACAATTCTGCTGTGGAGGGCGCACACAAGACGGAACAGCGTGCCGAGGATATTTACCACTATATGAAGTATCACCGCAAGAGCAAGGCACAGAGAAAGCGTGACCGATTGGAGCGATTGCAGAAAAAGCAGGTCACAGCGGATATGAAGCTGGAGTATGAAAAATTTATCAGAGAAAATCTGCACTTAAAGGGTAACAGTCCAAAGAAGCAGTTGCAAAGGCAGTTACAGAAACAGCGTATCAAGCGTGAGTATGCCAAAGCAAGGCGGGCAGGAGCAGAAGCCAAGACTGCAAAGGAAGCATTTGCCAAAACAGCAAATACCGCAATCGGGATTGCAAAGAAGTTACAGGAAATTGTCACGAAAAATAGAACACTCATTATCACAGTCGGTATTTTTGCACTTCTGCTAATCATGATCATGTCGGCATTATCAAGCTGTGGTTCCATGTTTACCGGAACTGTGACAACAACAATGGCAAGCACATATCTTAGCCTTCCGGCAGAGATTGATGCAGCAGATTTATCTTTTACAGAAAAGGAAATGGAACTGCAAAATAAGATTGACCGGATTGAAACTGATTATCCGGGATATGATGAATACGATTATAACCTTGGTGCAATCGGGCATGATCCGTACACACTGATCAGTTATCTTTCCGCAGTCCATACGGAATTTACTGCCGCAGGAATAGAGAGTGAGATTCAGGAATTATTTGATGCCATGTATTCACTCACTACCGAGGAAGTAGAGGAAACACGGACAAGGACAGTCACAAAGACCGGAACCAGAATAGTAACAAATCCGGACGGGACTACCCGTACCGAGGAATACGAGTATGAGGAGGAAGAAGAATATACCGTAACAATTCTTCGTGTCACACTTACGGTCACACCGCTTGAGAGCATTGTAGCCGGACGCATGGACAGCGAACAAACGGAAATTTTTGGAGCCTATACGGAGACAAAAGGCGGCTTACAGGTCTTTGCTTCTCCGGTTGATTATTACTGGTATTACTATATCAGCAGTTATTATGGCTACCGGAAAAATCCAAACACAGGAGCCGAGGAGCTTCACAGGGGTGTGGACATAGCGGTGCCGACAGGAACGTTTGTATATGCGGCACATGATGGAACGGTAACAGAAGCAACTTACGATTCCTATTATGGAAATTATGTGGTGATTACGGACAGTAAGGGATATACCACAAAATATGCCCACATGGACAGCTTAAATGTGTCCGCAGGGCAGAGTGTAAAAAAAGGTGACAATATAGGCAAAAGCGGAAATACAGGAAGCAGTACCGGAAGCCACCTTCATATCGAATGTCTGTATAACGGGGAATATTATAACCCGTTATTTTATTTTGAAGCAGGAGAACAGACCATTTATGGAGAAACAACGGGCGGCACCGGAGGAGGAACCAGCAATGTGATACCGCCGGAATCCTATGATGATGCAACCGTACAGACGCTTATGCGTGAAGCAAACAGGTATCTGGGAATGCCATATACTTTTGGCGGCACAGCTCCGGCTAGTTTTGACTGTTCCGGTTTTGTATGCTGGGTATTTTCAAACAGTGGCGTACATAACCTGCCAAGAACCACAGCACAGGGCATTTATGACCAGTGTACTCCGGTATCAGCGGCAGATGCAAAGGCAGGGGACATTATATTTTTTACAGGAACCTATAATGCAGGACGTCCGGTTACACACGTTGGTATCTACTGTGGAAACGGTACGATGGTGCATTGCGGTGATCCAATTCAGTACACATCAATCAATACTTCTTACTGGCAGAGCCATTTCTATGGTTTTGGAAGATTGAATTAGCGAAGGGAGGAATTATTTTTGTCAGTAGAACGAATCAATTCACAGCTTAAAAAGGTCAGAGAGCAGATAGCACAGCTACAGGCAAAGGAAAAAGACCTTGCAGAACAGAAACAGATGGCGGAGGATGCCGAAGCCATGAAGATCATACGAAAATATAAAATCTCATCGGAGCGTTTGCAGATGTTAAACAAGCTCAGTGAGGATGAAGTCAGAAATTTATTACAGAAACGGGAACAGGAAAAGGAGGATTCGACTAATGAAAAACAGGAGATTATCGGCTAGGGCAGTGGTGTCCCTTATGCTATCGGCAATACTTTTTTGTATGCCGATTGGGGCATTTTTTGCAAACAGGGCAAATACTGTGGAGGTTCATGCGGAGGATACCGCAGAGCAGAAAATAGAGAGTGCGGCAGAGGAAAGTAGTGCAGAAAGCACAGCGTCCGGTAATGATAACAAGGACAGTTCCGGTAGTGGAGAAAATCACACAGAGCAGTCCACAGAGAATACAACGGAAAATTCTACAGAAGGCACAACCGAGGAAACACAGCCTTCCGCAAAATGCACCTGCAAGGAAAAATGCAGTCAGTATGCAGTAGATGAAGATTGTGAGGTGTGTGCAAAGGATTACAAGGAATGTGCCTATATCAATCCGAGTGTAAAAATCACAATCAATACACCGTCTGGATGGCATAATGATACCACTAAGGTAACTGTCAAGGTGGAAGATACGATAGTTTCCGGTAATTTTACCGTTCAGACAGTAAAGGCGAAAGTCGGGCAGAATGGAAGCTGGACAGATATTACCGAGGATATGTACATAGAGATTTCCGAGAACAGCACCATTTATGTGCAGGTCACAGACCAGAAGGGCAAGACCTACGAGAAAAACCGTTATATCAAGTGTTTTGATTTTACCAAGCCTACCTTAAATGCGGCAGTCAGCGACGGTCTTTTGAGCATTCAGGCACATGATACGGATTCCGGTATCAAGGCAATCTATGTCAATGGCTATGAGTTTACAGAGCATACGAATGGAGCCTTGAATATCCGTCTGCAACAGTTCGATGCAGGGTATCAGTATTTCACGATTTCTGCCATGGATAATGCAGGAAATACCTCTGAAATCTATAAAACAGCCAATCCGTATTACACCGATCCGGAGAATAAGGACAGCAGTGAAAAAGATCCGGCACAGCAGCTTCCGGTGGATGCGTCTGCAACCAAGCCAAGCTCTGCAACCGCACAGGTTACAGACCATACCAAGACAGACAGCAATGGAAATACTGTTTCCCAAACAGGCAGTGGAACAACTTCAAGCAGTTCCGCAACAGCAAAGCAATCTCCAAGTACAGGAGATATTTCTAAGGATGCAGACCAGAGCAGTGACAGCCAGACCACAGAAAAAGGCAAGGAATTTTACACAATCCAGACTGCATCAGAAAAGGTATTTTATCTTGTGATTGATCGTGATGGGGAAGATGAAAAGGTGTATTTCCTTACAGAAGTCAGTGAAAACGACCTGCTGAATACCACAACGGATAACAGCGAGACACTTCCGAAAAATTCAGCGGCATTGGAATCTGCAATCCCTACCAAAGACAGCGCATTATCAAACAATAATGCAGATACCACAGGAGAGAAAAAACAGGGAACGGAAAGTGTTGAGGGCAGTACCGAAGAAAGCACGGAGGATACAAGTAAGTCGAAAGAGGATACCGCAAAAGCAGATGGTTCCGGCTTTACATATATTTTAATGGGCATTGCTGCGGTAGCTGTGATCGGAGTGGTATATGTTGTGAAATCCAAGAAGAAAAAGGAAAACTTCATTGATGAGGATGAAGATGAGGACGAGCTTGACGAGGACTACGATTATGATGACGAGGAAGAAACCGAGCAGGATTCCGACGAAGCATTCATAAATGGTGGTGATGATACAGAATCAGTAGACACAGACGAGAATGACAATGAGGATAACAACAACGAGAATGATGAAGAAAATGGGGAGGAATAGAGATGGAGCTTGTAATTGCAGAGAAGCCGAGTGTGGCACAGAGCATTGCGGCGGTTCTTGGTGCCACACAGCGTAAGGACGGATATTTGGAAGGCAATGAGTATCTGGTATCATGGTGTGTGGGACATCTGGTAGAACTGGCACAGCCGGAAAGCTATGAGGAAGCATGGAAGAAATGGAGCTATGAGAGCCTTCCAATCATTCCGCAGGAATGGCAGCATGAAGTGAAAAGTGATACAAAAGCACAGTATCAGATTTTGAAAAAGCTCATGCATGATGACAGGGTAGATGCTGTTGTGTGTGCAACCGATGCCGGAAGGGAGGGAGAATTGATTTTCCGCCTGACCTACAACATGGCAGGGTGCAAAAAGCCGATGAAGCGTTTGTGGATTTCCTCTATGGAGGAAAGCGCAATTCGTGACGGCTTCCATAATCTTCTCCCAGGCAGCGACTATGATAACTTGTATCATTCAGCATTATGCAGGCAGGAAGCAGACTGGCTTGTGGGTATCAATGGAACAAGACTTTTTACGGTATTATATGGCGGTAAGGCATTGAAGGTTGGCAGAGTGCAGACACCGACACTTGCCATGCTGGTGGATCGTGAAAGTAAAATCATGAATTTCAAGAAAGAAGCCTATTATATGGCTCACATCATGGGAAATGGTCTGGATGCGGTATCAGAGCATATCAGTGATAAAACGGAAGCAGAGAGGATTGCAGTAGCCTGTGAAAACGGACAGGCTCTTGTCACTTCCGTGGTAAAGGAAGAAAAGTGGGTAGCACCGCCGAAGCTCTATGACCTTACAACACTCCAGAGGGATGCAAATCGTCTGTTTGGTTTTACTGCCAAGCAGACATTGGAATATACGCAGAGCCTTTATGAGAAAAAGTTAGTAACATATCCGAGAACAGACAGCCAGTACCTTTCCGATGACATGGAAGGTACTGCAAAAAATGTGATCGAAGCGATTTTCAATTCTCTGTTATTCGAGCAGAATATCATGTTCAATCCAGATATTAAAAGAATTTTGAACAGCAAGAAAATGACGGACCACCACGCAATCATTCCTACCATGGAGATCATCAAGCAGGACTTAAAGGCAATCCCGGAGAGCGAAATGAAGATACTTTCCCTTTGTGCAAACCGTCTGCTGTGTGCGACCGGGGAGAAGCACATTTATAATTCCACAAAGGCAGAGATTACCTGCAACAATATTGTGTTTAAGGTATCCGGCAAGGAAGTGTGGAAAAATGGATGGAAGGAATTTGATGATTTCTTCAAAAATTCCTATAAGACCACAGAGGATAAATCGGATGCCGAGGAAGAAAAGAAGCTGCCGGAGCTTCGTGAGGGCATGGCGATTATGGTGGAGCAGACAAAGGTTTCCGAGCATTTCACACAGCCACCGAAGCATTATACTGAAGATTCCCTTTTGTCGGCAATGGAGCGAGCCGGAGCAGAGGATATGGGTGATGAGGTGGAGAGAAAAGGACTTGGCACACCTGCCACCAGAGCCGATATCATAGAAAAGTTGGTAAAAGACGGATTTGTGAAACGTGAGAAAAAGCAGATGATCCCCACAGAGGACGGAATGAAGCTGATTACGGTGCTTCCCGATGTGGTAAAGTCACCGAAACTTACCGCTGATTGGGAAAATGCCCTTACCCTTGTTGCAAAGGGAGAGATGGAGCGTGAGGACTTTATGGCAGATATTGAAACAATGGTATCTGACTTAATCCACACCTACCACGAAGTCAGTGACGAGCAGAAAAAGATGTTTGCACAGGAGCAGAAGGTACTTGGTAAATGTCCGAACTGCGGCGGAGAGGTGGTAAAGGGAAAATACGGAGCTTTCTGCAAGAATAAGTGCGGCATGAATGTAA
>OHHL01000747.1_pt1 | contig 10519 bp, 5 predicted proteins | sample 1568031 | NCBI WGS metagenome assembly OHHL01 (sample SAMEA3879513, study PRJEB24766) | human gut metagenome | biome: human-associated habitat; feature: feces | place: USA | collected 1985/1987 | reverse complement strand
ATTATCGCTTTGATCGGGTAAAATATCGGTATTTTACGGAAAAGGGTTTTTATTTAAAATGGGAATAATGAAGATTACCCGGATTCAGGCGGAAGCTGGGGGTATGGAAGCCTAAGGTCGACGGACAAGTGGTGCCGGACTATTTAAAGGCATTATGTACATACGATCTGGCCTGAGCCTTTAGGTGCCCGTTTTACAACGACAACGGCGCTGAGGTCGAATTTTTAATCGAAGGCATATGATAATCAAAGATTTTACAGATAACGATCTCTACAAATTTACAACGATGAATGCCATTCAGAAGAAATTTCCGGATGCCGAAGTCGTATATCGTTTTGTCAACCGGGGAGAAACCGATTCGCTCGACGAACATATCATCTACAACCTCCGTCTGGCCGAACGGTTCAGCCGCTTGAGCGAAGGTCACTACGACGTGACGGTCAAGCCGCTGGTCGATGCCTGGGGATTCGCCGGGCACGAGGCGGAACGCACCCCGAACCTCGATTCGCTCCTGCAATTCGTAGGTTACCGGCGCGTCCATATCCGGGACGGCAGGCTCGTGAAGGACGATCCCCGCGTACAGCTCGATTTCAACTCGATCGCCAAGGGCTATACGGTCGATCTGGTCGCGGCCCTCATGGAGCGCTGCGGCGCGAAGAACTATCTGGTGGAGATCGGCGGCGAATGCCGCTGCCAGGGTGTCAGCAGCAAAGGCATTCCCTGGCGGATCGGCATAGAAACTCCCTTCGACGGCAATATGTCCGACGGCGCCTATCTCACCGGACGTATCCGCATGAGCGAAGGAGGCCTGGCCACTTCGGGCAACTACCGCCGCTTCTACCGCGACGCCGCAGGCAATAAGATATCCCACACGATCGACCCGACAACGGGCCGCAGCGTCACGTCACGATTGCTTTCCGCCACCGTGGTCGCGGACAACTGCGCCGAAGCCGACGCCATGGCGACCATGTATTTGAGCCTGGGCGCGAACAAGGCCATCGCCCTCTCCCGGAAAATTCCCGACGCGAAGGTCTATTTTATCCTCGACGACGGGAAAGACGGCTACGAAATTTACTGCTCGCCGGCGATGCAAGAAATGATGATTCCAGAATAATCCCATTGCGTACGAATGAAACAAGTTCTATTTCTCTATAACCCCCAGTCGGGAAAAGGAAAAATCGAAAAAGATTCCCAAGCCATCGGCGAAATGTTCCGGCAGGCCGGCTACTCGATCGTAGACGGCCCGATCGATTTCAGCCGCAACCCTTTCAATGGACACGAAACGGTCGATCTGGTGGTCGTGGCGGGCGGCGACGGCACGGTCAATTACGTGGTCAATCGGATGAAGGAGAAGCACCTCGACCTGCTGCTGGGCATCATCCCGGCAGGTACGGCCAACGACTTCGCCGGAGCGCTCGGCATGGAGAAAAACCCGGTCAAGGCGGCGGCGCAACTCCTCGGCGGCACGGAAGAGCGGGTCGATTGCGGACGCGTGAACGACCACTATTTCGTTAATATCTTCAGTTTCGGCATCTTCACCACCACGTCCCAGCGCACGCCGGACAAACGCAAGCACCAGATCGGCAAGCTGGCCTACCTGATCGAGGGCGTGAAGGAGTTCCGCTCGGTACACGGCATTCCGCTGCAAATTCTCGCCGACGGCAAAGCCTTCGACCTCGAATCGCTCATGGCCTTGATATTCAACGGAGAAACGGCCGGAGGATTCCACCTTGCCCCCCGCTCGAGCATTAAGGACGGTATGTTCGACTGTCTGTTGCTGCAAAGGCGCAACATGCTCTTCTCGGTCGTATCGATGCTCCGTCACCTGCTGGGCGGTCGGCCCTCGCAGGTAAAACATTTCCGAGCCCGCACGCTCGACATCACCTCGCCGATCAACGAACCTACCGACGTGGACGGACAGAAGGGGGCCGATTTCCCGCTGCACATCGAATGTCTGCACAACGAGCTCCGCGTCGTCTGCCCGCTGTCGGAGGCACCCCGCCGGGGCCGGTTCGCCTATTTCAAGAATCTGATCAGCAAACTGGCATGGTGGCGGACGAGATAACCCTGCAAAAAGTTTCGATCTCCCGCATCAAGCAGGAGATGCGGGACGTTTATTACCTGTCGGACGACCTGGTGATCGCTTCGTTCGACATCCACCGCGATACGCTGGGCAACTACCCCGCCCTGATCGACGGCTTCTCGGCGATCATCATGGCCAGCGGTTCGGCCGTCGTAGCGATCGATACGGAAGAGTACGAAGTCGTGCCCGACACGATCGTCTTCTTCAGCCCCGACCGCGTGATCCGCACGGTGGCCAGCACCAGCGATGCGGCGGCCTATTTCGTCGCCTGTTCCAAATCGTTCATCAACGAGATCCAGATAGACCTTTCGGCCTCGCTGCCCGTCTATATGCGTTTCGGCAAACAGCCCTGCCTGCGGGTGACACCCCAGGACACGCACGAGATCCGACAGGTGTTCCAACTCATCAAGACGATTCTTGCCAGCGACAAGGAACATTACAGACAGGAGATCATCCGCTGCCTGTTCACCGCAGTCTTCTACATCATCACCGAGCTGAACATGCGCGAGCAGAAAAACACGGTCAAGTTGGGGCGCGGCGAGGTGATCTTCGAAGAGTTCATGGAATTAGTCCGGCAATACAGCAAACAGGAGAGGAACGTCCGGTTCTATGCCCGCCGCCTCAACATCACCCCCAAATACCTTTCGACCGTTTCCAAGGACGTGAGCGGCAAAACCGCCGCCCGGTGGATCGACGAAGCGGTGATCCTCGAGGCAAAAAGCCTGCTGCGCTATTCGGGCATGAGCATCCAGGAGATCGCCTATCACCTCAACTTCTCGACCCAGTCGTTCTTCGGCAAATATTTCAAACAACACACGGGCTACAGCCCGTCGCGGTTCAAGCGCAAGGGCAGCTGACGGACCGAGGCATCCCGGAATAAAAAAGGGACGTGTCAAATCGAGAAATTCGGCGCATCCCTTTTCAGGTATGTAAAAACAGGTAAAATACAAGGCATCGAGGTTCACGGCGAAGAGTGTGTACCGACGCACATGATCGAGCCGTGACACCGATAATAACGAAGCAGTTTGCCTGTTATGACGCACCGCCTTTTTCGACCGAAAGATTATCGCACCCCGGCTTTCTCCCGATCGGAACCCTTTTTCCTCGGCGACGGTTTGGTCTTGCGGACCGGCGGCTTCCGGTCGAACGCCTTCTCCACTTCGATCTCGAAATCCGAAAGCACGTTCATATAGTTGATAAAGGCATCGTAGGACGATTCGTAAGGATTGAAATAGGCATGTACGTCCCCGTCCGACAACCACTTGGTCGCCATATAATAGAAATGATCCGAAGCCTGCATGAAGTTCCACACGTGGTCGAAATCGGGATCCTTCAGCCGGGCGATCTTATCCCGCAGGGCATACAGTTTTCCGAAAGCTTCGTTCTGCAATTCGTTGCCCAGCCACGCCGTGATGTCACGTTCCTCGTCCGCCCAAGACATCACGTGCGGACAATGGAGTACGGCGACGGGCTGGTATTTCGCAGCGGCTTCGCTCACCGTAGCGAACTCCAACCCCTCCCGCTTCAGAACAGCCGGAACGAGCGCCTTCATAAAGTCGAAAATACCCGTATCGGCACGCTGGTGCTCGCCGAAGGTTTCGTAATCCATGAAGAGATTGACCACATCCCCCTCCAGCTCGTCCGAAGCGAGCCACCCCGTGTATTTTTCCGCCGTGAGAGGCCATTGGTCCCACCCTCGGTTGGAGAAACGGAACGCGATGTCGTCCGAGAGCTTGTAATTGCGCAGCAACAGCCTCAAGCGCTGGTCGAGCGCATTGGCATAAACATAGCCGGGCGACTTCCATCCCAGTACGTGTCGGGCTCCCTCGGCCAACATGGTCTTGAAACCCATCTCGGCCACATCGGAGCCGATCCGGTCGGAATAGATCAGTTCGGTATTGCGAAAGGCGGTCGGCGCAACGCCGAACTCCTTTTTCATCAGTTCGGTATGGAGCGCAACCTGCTGCATGAAATCCTCCTTCGACGAAAGCGAAGCCAGCGAATGGGAGTAAGTTTCGGCCAGGAACTCCACGCAGCCCGTCCGGGCCAGGCGGCGGAACGAATCGAGCACCTCGGGCGCATACGCCCGCATCTGTTCGACGGCCAGCCCCGTCAGCGAAAAGGTACAGCGGAAACGCCCCTCGCTCTGCCGGATCAGATTGAACAGCAAGGCATTCATCGGCAGATAGCACTCACGCGCGACCTTCTGCATGATCGAGCGATTGGTCAGGTCGTCCAGGTAGTTGTGGTCACGGCCCATATCGAAGAAACGGTAACGCTTCAGCCGCCAGGGCTGGTGTACCTGAAAATAGAAACAAATCGTTTTCATACTCCGCAAATATTTTAATTGTTCGCCTCCGCGACGACAGTTTCGTAAACCGTCTTGATCTTCGCTGCGGCATTGGTCCATTTGAGTCCGGTCACCTCTTCCAGCCCTTTCGAAGCGAACATCCTACCCAGAGCCGGATAAGTAAGAAGCCCGTAAATGGCATCGGCCAGAGCATCCACGTCCCAGTAATTCACTTTAATGGCGTAATCCAGCACCTCCGCCACACCGCTTTGCCGCGAGATAATCACGGGAACGCCCGAACGCATGGCCTCGAGCGGCGAAATACCGAACGGCTCCGACACCGAAGGCATGACATAGACATCCGACAGACGGAACATCCGCTGCACCTCCCCGCCCTTGAGGAACCCCGTGAAATGGAAGCGGTCGGCGATCCCCAACTGGGCCACGCGCCGCACCACATGGTTCATCAGATCGCCCGAGCCGGCCATGACGAAACGCACATCCGAAACCCGTTGCAGCACCTTGGCCGCAGCCTCGACGAAATAATCGGGACCTTTCTGGTAGGTGATGCGTCCCAGGAAGGTGACGACCTTATCCTTGACCGCCCGCTCCGGCGCAGCCTCCTCCGACTCGCCGAAACGCACGGCGTTATGCACCGTCACGACCTTATCGGCCAGAATGCCGTACTTGCCGATGACGATGCGACGCGTCAGCTCCGACACCGCGATCACCCGGTCGGCAGCCTGCATACCCGCCTTTTCGATGGCATAGACCCGACGGTTGATATTCTCGCCGCTGCGGTCGAACTCCGTGGCGTGCATGTGCACCACCAGCGGCTTACCCGAAACCCGCTTGGCCGCAATTCCGGCGAAATAGGTCAGCCAGTCGTGGGCATGGATCACGTCGAACTGCCCTTCGAGGTCTTTGGCCACCTGCGCCGCCACCATTGCATACCGGGCGACCTCCTCCATCAGGTTGGCGCCGTATTTTCCGGAGAAGGTGTAGCGCTGTTTCCATACGTCGGTCCACTCGTGTGTCCGGCCGCTGCGAACGAACTCGTCGTGGTAGGCGGCATACTCCTCCGGAGAGATGTAGGGCAACATGTTCGAATCGATGTGGATGAACGAAACCTTCTCGAGCAGCTCTTCGGAAAACTCATGATCGCGCGTACCGATCGTTTCCACGTCGCTCGCATTCACCACGCGGACGAAGCGCTGGTCCTCGTCGCCATAGGCACGCGGCATGACGAAAACGACCTCCACACCGTTGCGTGCAAGACCGCGCGTCATACCGTAGCAGGCCGTACCCAGCCCGCCGGCGATATGGGGAGGAAACTCCCAACCGAACATCAACACTCTCATTTGTATTCTATTTTTTTATTCTAACAATTATATCTTTCCATGTACCCTTATCCGACGGTCGCAGCATCGAATCCGAGGAGTGCTTATTCGCGGCCCGAAACCGTGTCCGCCATGCACCCTTCCCCTAAATCCGCTTCTCGGAGGGAATTTGGGACACTGCGCCCCCGAAAAGGTACACTCAAAGTATATAATCACGTTTCATTTCGTAACTTATTCGACTTCGCGAAACACCGGTCGCCCCTCCCGGCAACCTCCATCCCGGCCTGCCCGGGCCGACAGAAAAAATTTCGGACACCTTACGCGGCGGCAAGTTCTTTTCCTTCGCATCCTTTAGCGCTTTTTCCGAAGACCCGGCAACAACCCGTGTCCCCGGCGACGACGCCAGCGTTCGGTCGTTTCACGGATCATCAACACCGCCCCGACACTCCACGCCTGCGACACGGCGCCCCAAGGCGCATGCGGAGGATCGCCGTCGAATAGCTCGTTGATCGATCCGATACCGTAACTCTGAATCTCCTCGCCGAAACGGGCGAGCAGCTCCTCCGCCCGAGGCAGAAACTCACGGCCACCGAGGTCGAACGAAGCCTTGACATAAAACCAAAGCGGCCAAACCCATACGGAGCCGTTCATCGAAGCCTCCGCACGAACGGCTTCATCGCCCTCGCAGCGGTTCTTATAGCGAGGATTGCGGGGCGAAAGCGAACGCAGCCCTTTGGGTGTCAGCAAATGCTGCCCCACGATCCGAAGCACCGAAGCCTGCTGCTCCTCATCGAGCATCTTGTAATCCAAACCGCACGCCACCACCATATTCGGACGAATCCACCGATTCGGCCCTTCAGGACCTACGAAATCGGCCAGATACCCGTCGTCGCCGCTCCAGAACATCTCCCGAAAAGCGTTCCGAATCCGCTCGGGCCACGCTTTCCACTCGCCGACGAACTCCTCCTCGCCGAAACGGGAAGCCAGCTCAAGGGCATAACACACGGCGTTGTACCAAAGTGCGTTGATTTCGACCGGATACCCGTCCCGCGACACGACGGGGACACCACCCGCCAGCGCATTCATCCAGGTGAGGGCTTTGTCGGGCGCCGAGGCCCACACCAAACCGTTATCGTGCACGGCCACGCCGCCGACGCCCCGGCGATAAGCCGCCAGCAGCTCTTTCATCACGATACCGTAGCGCTTCCATATCTCCTCCTCACCCAGCGTCCGCTGCAACTGCTGAAGCACCCAGAAAAACCAAAGCGGAGCATCCGCAGCCTCGGCAGCCGAGAAAGAACCCGTAAACATACCGTCCCGGCGTCCGCGCACGACCGTATCGAGCACATCCAGGCAATCCTCCGTGCGTCCCTGCTCCAGCGCGATGCCGGGCAGCGCTACGAGCGTCTGACGTCCGATCTGCCCATACCAGGGATACCCGGCCAGCACCTCGGCCCGCCCGTCCCGGCGGCGGACGACGAACTGCCGGGCAGAGTGGCGCAGGCAGCTCAGAAAATCGACCTTGCGGCTGCGGGCGCTCAGAGCCTCCGCAAACATTCCGCCGATGGCCGCAGGATCGGGAATGGCTTCGACGGACGCAGAGAAAATCACGCTTTGCCGCCGACCGAGACTGAGTTCGAAATAACCCGTCGTAAGCAGATCCTCATCTCCCTCGTATCCTCGCTCGATCTCTCTGGCGTATTCGAAATTATAGTACCAGTCGGGAGCCGGCACGAACTCCGCATCCCGACAATCGGTTTGCAGGTACAGCCAGGGAAAATCGGAATACAACCGACACTTCACCCCGCCCGGAATCGGCCGGGAACGTCCGTCGGCCTCCATATTGGCATGCGTGAGCGCATGTTTGTCCCGGAAGGCGAAGAAAGGCCGGAGCCTAAGCCGGACATCGGACGGCGCCTCCAGCAGCGTATAGCGGATCATCAACTGCGTGCGGTTGTGTATCCAGAGCAGCTCTTTCCGCAACACGATGCTTCCCACGCGGTAGGTGATCGTCGGTGTCGGCGTATATTCGAAATCGGTGATGTACTTATGCCCCCGAGGTTCATAGGTTCCCGGGAAACGGTGCAGCGCCAGGTTGAAGGATTGCCCGTCGTGCACGACGGTTTCATCCACCGACGAGAGCAGCACGTAAGCGCGGTCGCTGTCGTCGATGGGTGCCACCATCAGGCCATGATACTTGCGCGTGTTGCAGCAAACGATGGTCGTGCTCATATAGCCGCCTCTGCGATCCGTAGCCAGCATTTCGCGCTGCAACGAATACTCCAGATTTCCCAGTTCCTTCTTATCAAATGTAAGTACCGACATAACTGTTTGTTCTTTATGTTCATTTCCGACAGAGCGGAACGGCAAAATCAGCCCGTACTCCTGCCGGACCCGTCGAATCGTTTATTTCGTTTTCTCCGCCGACCGGATCAGAAAAAGTTCCGGTCCGCTTGAACGATCTTTTCTGAAAGATACTCTTTTTTTCGCAGACCATCAAGTCCAAACCGTGCGAAAAATCAAAAATTATCAGAAAACGACCTTTTTTTCAACAATCATTTCATGCCCACTTCACCAATGCGAAATCCATACGATGCGGCAACATCGGATTCTGCGGGAAAATGCGCAGCGCCATATCGAACATCCCGGCCTGTTCGGGAACATAGTCCAAGGCGAAAGTCACCTGGCTGCCCGAAACCTGCACCTGGCTGAGCGGCACGGTACGGATGACCTCCACGACCCGGTCCGGCTCCACGGGACGGGCCACGACCAGTTCGGCCCCCACGTCCTCCGGAGCGAGTCCGGCCAGGTCGAGCGTAAGCTCGAAATGGTAACTGCGTCCTATGAAGATCGGCTTGTCGCCGACCCGGGCACGCTGCACGTCCACGATCTTCACGGCAGGCCACGCAGCCAGCACCTTGTGCTTCCCGGCGACGATCTCGCGCGCAACGGCGAAGTCGTTCTCCGACAGTTCCCGCTTGCGGGCCGCCAGCCGGTTGTAGAAACGCACCTCATAGTCGCGCAGCATCCGGTTGGTCGTGAAGTTCGAAGCGATTTCGGCAATACATTTTTTCACCGAAGCCATCCACGCACGGGGAATACCGTCGGCATCCCGGTCGTAGTATTTCGGCACGATCTCCTCTTCGATCGTATTGTAAATCATCTCGGCGTCGAGTTCGTTCTGATACTGCGGATCGGAAAAGACCGTCTCCATCGGCAGTGCCCAACCGGCACCCTCCTTGTATCCTTCGACCCACCAGCCGTCGAGCACCGAAAACTGCAGCACGCCGTTCATCACGCACTTTTCACCCGACGTACCCGACGCCTCGAGCGGACGAGTCGGGGTATTGAGCCACACGTCCACCCCCTGCACCAGACGACGCGCCAGCTCCATATCGTAATTCTGCAGGAAGATGATCTTGCCGGAGAACTGCGGCATGGCTGCGACTTCGATGATTCGCTTGATCAGATCCTGCCCCGGCTTGTCATTGGGATGCGCCTTGCCCGCGAAGATAAACTGCACGGGACGCTCCTTGTTATTGACAATGGCCGCCAGGCGATCCAAATCGGTGAAGAGCAGCAACGCTCGTTTGTAAGTGGCGAACCGGCGTGCGAAACCGATCTTCAGCACGTCGGGCTTGATCCCTTCGAGTACCTGCATGACCTGATGGGGCGAATCCATGCGCACATGGCTGGGATCGCAATAGCGACGGCGGATCATGCGGACGAGTTTCTCCTTGAGCACCAGACGTTCCCGCCACAGGTCTTCGTCCGGGATGTCGTACACCTTCTTCCACTCGGAAATACGATATTCGTGCCCCTCGAACCCTTCGGGAAAATAGCGGGCATACAGACGACGCAGGCGCGTCGCCGTCCAGGTCGGGAAGTGCACACCGTTGGTCACGTAACCGATATGCAGCTCGTTTTTGAAGTAGCCCGGCCATAAATTCCCCAAAATCTCTTTGGAAACCTCGCCGTGCAGCCACGACACCCCATTGACCTCCTGCGAAAGGTTGCAGGCGAGCACCGACATCGAGAATTTCTCGTTCGGATCCTCCGGATCGACACGTCCCAGACCGATGAACTGCGCCCAGCCGATCCCCAGTTCCTCGGGATAATGAGACAGATACTGCCGGATCATCGCCTCGGGAAAGGCATCGTGTCCCGCAGGAACGGGTGTATGGGTCGTAAACAGCGACGAAGAGCGGACAATCTCCAGCGCTTCGGAGAAAGTCAGGCGGCGGCGCAGCACCAAATTGCGGATACGTTCCAGGCCGAGGAACGCCGCATGTCCTTCGTTGCAATGGGAAATATCCTGCGCAATATGCAGCGACTGAAGCGCCCGCACCCCGCCGATACCCAGCAGAATTTCCTGTTTGAGACGGTTTTCCCAGTCTCCGCCGTACAGGTAGTGAGTCACCCGACGATCCTCCTCGAGGTTGGCCTCGTAGTCGGCGTCGAGCAGATACAAATCGGTACGTCCCACCCGGCAGAGCCAAATGCGGGCCGTCAGCGTACGCCCCGGCAACGGAATCGTCACAGTCGCCCAGTTACCCACCGCATCGCGTACAGGCTCGATCGGCAGCTTCGAAAAATTCTGGGCCTCGTAAGTCGCCTCCTGCGCTCCTTGAGCGGAAAGCTTCTGGGTAAAATAACCGTACCGGTAAAGCAGTCCGACCGCGACCATCGGCACGTTCTTGTCCGACGCCTCCTTGAGGTAATCGCCGGCCAGAATTCCCAACCCGCCCGAGTAGATTTTCAGCGAAGCGTGCAGGCCGTACTCCATCGAGAAATAGGCGATTTTCG
>OHHL01000746.1_pt1 | contig 10523 bp, 9 predicted proteins | sample 1568031 | NCBI WGS metagenome assembly OHHL01 (sample SAMEA3879513, study PRJEB24766) | human gut metagenome | biome: human-associated habitat; feature: feces | place: USA | collected 1985/1987 | reverse complement strand
GGCAATAATTCATTTTCTCAGCCATAAACTCAGTTCCTTCCAGATCAATGGTTCATAATTCGGAATCAAAATGTATGTCCCTATAGTCTGTTCCAAGAAGCTTAATTATTGGAAGCAGTGTATAACTTCCGAATTCAAGAAATGCTCCGCCATATGCTGCATCTGTTCTCTCTCTTGAATCAATATTGGCAAGTCTTGTAAAGCATGCTTCAACATCACATACTTTTCCTATCTTGCCTGACTGCACCATATTGATAAGCTGACCGAAACCCGGACAATAAGCGGTCTTAACAGCCTCCATAAGTACAAGTCTATTATCCATTGCATACTGATAAAGGCTTTGTGCTTCAGCTTTGGTAAACGCTGCCGGTTTTTCACATAATACATGTTTACCATTTTCCAATGCCTTCCTGGCATAATCATAATGAGTTTCATTCGGTGAAGCTATATACACAGCATCTACCTGTTCAAGAAATTTCTCATACTCTCCACTATAATTAGGAATATCATGTCTGTTACTGAATGCCTGCGCCTTCTGATTTTCAGGATTGTATGTACATGCTATATTAATACCACTTACATACTTGGCTTCTGATATGAATCTCGGGGCAATTCTGCCTGTTCCAACAATTCCAACATTAACAATTTTAAACTTATTCTTTCTCTCCAAAGTTGATGATATATCTGGTGTTCTTTCTAGATATACAACCTCACAGAACTGTTTAAGATAATCAAATGTTCCAATCCAGTCTGAACCAACGGTAAATATATCAACACCATAGCGCTGGATATCCTCTATCTTCTGCCCATCATGGTCCTCAACAATAATTTCATCTGCAAACCCTGTTTTCCTGACATTCTCGATTCTGTCCATTATAGAATCAACTACATTAACCTTACCTCGTGCCTCATCAAAATGTTCTGTAGTAACACCTACTATAAGGTAATCTCCTAATGCCTTTGCTCTCTGTAAAAGCTTGTAATGTCCTTCATGAAATAAATCATATGTCCCATAGGTTATTACCTTCTTCATAAGTTAAATTCCTCCAATATCTTCCGCTTCTATCTTATCTTCCCATTCATCCTCTGATTCTTCTCCAAAAAAGTCTGTAAGTTTTTTAATATACAGCTTTTTTCTTGTCGTAAATTCACATTTTCCAATTACAACGCCTGAAAATATGCCGATTTCACGCAGTTTTTTGCACTTACGACCCCTCAATCATTCAAAGCTCAAATTTATGACCCCATAAAAATTATGCACAATCATTTTGCTGAAACTGCGTGTTTTCGGCATTTTTGCGGCGAGCTTTGCTCGTCCGCTGTGAACGTTTAGGGGGCTACGACCCCGAAACTTTAACTTGCAATGAAATATTTTACTTTGCTTTAACTGCTGCATATCCGGTATTTGTGCAGATTGACAACTGCCTTTTTATTATCAGAATTAAAACCTCTACCACATATCGCCCACAGCGGCTAACAAATCGCCTGTGTCGGCTTTTGAAATGCTTTGGCTAAACTTACCCGACAAAAATTCAAGCCCGCAAATCGGCTTACGTTGCGTTGACAGTAACCTTGAAATGTTGACAGTAACTTTATCCGTTTTCAGTTACTGTCACACCTGCTGTCAGCACCGTAAACCAAGCATTTTCAAGGGTTTGCGAGGTATTGCTTATGCACTCCGTTGACAGTAACTCCGCTACCATTCTTACTGTCACTACTGTCACGCTCATGGTCGTAATGAAGATTTATCAGTCTGCCGTTTCTTGTTCGTTTGTACTGAAAATCAATTCCGTACTTTCTCAGAGTGTAACCGTTCTGCACCAGATCTCTTGTTACTCGGTTGGGATAAAACGTTTCATCGGAAACACTTTTCAGAACATTCACTAATTCCGAAGCTGTACCGCAGAAATCAATATGCTTCTTAAGATACACATACAGTGCAGCCAGAAAAATGTTATCTTTATTTTTGCAGTTGAGCGGCTCATCGGTGACGATCCACTTCTTTAAATTGCTGTCAAACTGCAAATTAATTTCTGCGTTTTCAATATCACGACCTACACAATGAAGCTTTGCTGTACGACTTCCACGCTTGCTTTCAATCAGAACCATGCTTCCGTCAACACAACCGCTTAAGCCTGTACTGCCTGAGATCATATTAAATGGATCGCTGTCAGCACACTTTCGTGTGTGATGCACAACTACGATTGTAATTTCAAGCTTGTCGGCAAGTGCTTTCATCACAGACAGTTCTTTGTAATCAGTGCTGTAGCCTGACTCCGATTCGTTACGCACCTTTTGCAGAGTGTCAATGAACACAACTTTTAAATCGTAATGCTCATTTTTAAAATCCGTAATCTGTTCTTCCAAGCCATTTCCAATCGCCTCAGACATAATTACGAAATACAATCTTTCCGCAGGCTCGTCCGTAATTTCGTAAAGACGATTTTGGATTCGTACATAGCTATCTTCCAGACACAAGTACAGCGCAGTTCCTTGTGTAGTTTGCTGACCTAATACCTTTTCTCCTTTCGCTATAGACAAGCACATATCAAGCGCAAGCCACGATTTTCCGACTTTTGGTGCTCCTGCTAAGATATACAGACCTTGTGCAAGCAGATTGTCAACTACAAATTCAATCGGTTTGTACACTGTGGTCATGATTTCCTCGCAGGACTTTGAGTTGAACTTTTTCAATTTATCAAGCCTCCTATTCAATTTTCAAGTTTCTGTTGCTTTTCGTTTTAATTTACTTTGTAAATCGCATTCAAATTTTTTACGCACATTAATTAAATTTCCGATATCAATATGTAACCAAAACAAAAAAGCCCGTACACTTTTCAGTTTCACGATTTTTACAAAAGGATATAGTTATCCCGTTGTTACCAAAATCGTGCCTGAAATATGTACGAGCTTAAAGCTCTAAAAGTATTTGCCGATATGTTTATCTAAGTAAGAGGCACTTACTGTTTAATTTTATGTTGAACTATGTCGTCCCTATTTAATATTATAGCATTGGAACACTCGTTTGTCAACAGCCTATTTAAATATTTTGCTCACTTTCAGTTATGGTCATTTAAAACGTAGCATTCATAATTCTGCATAAAAAATCGCCGCACAGATTTTAGTCTGTACAGCGATTACTTTTATCATGTATACAATATTTGATATTAAATCACAATATTTAATGGAAACATAATTACTGCTAATATGCAGGCTATGCCATCTAATAAGGCGTAATTTATTGGATTAATCAACATCAAAATCACTGATTCCCTTAATGACTTTGGATCACATTTAAATAGCAAAAACATATTTGACACAACCGTACTTATTATTGCACCAAAAATTATACCTATAAAGGAAAGTGCAAAGAACGATAAACAAGTTATGATCAATGAAATTAATATAACTATCAATATTGAAATAATATGTCCTGTCACATTGATTTTATTTTGATAGATTAAAATTAATGCAAGTAATCCACATATAATACCAATGCTCCCTCCTATATTCAAAATTATAGATTGATCATTTTTCATAAAGGATGATGCAATAATTACAATAATCTGCGGAATAATGACAAAAATAATTGGCACTATCATCGACATGATTTTTCCCTTTTTCATAAAATCAACTCGCTTTTAATTTGTGTAAATAATCATTAGCTAAAAAGTAATATGTTTCCGGCATATGACCGTTTACCATACCTCCTATATTTATAATGCCGGTCTTTGAGTCCGCACCAGATTTGCAAAATTCATTTTTAGCTTTTTGATACTTTTCTGCTACTTTAAAACCAACAGTGCCTTCCTCATAATGCAATATATGCCACTTCAAAATCTCGAACCGCTTTTTCTCTCCAAAAGTCTACCATCTTTGATATCTACGATAAAATCCGTACCGTAAAAATCATTGACAATCACACTGCCATTTTTATATGAAAGCCCAACATATGGAGTGTATTGCAGCTTTGGAAACCTTTTTTTTGCTGATTCTATCTGCCAAGTAATTTTACCATGAAAATCAACTGAGTAAACATTATCATTATTATCAATGTCATATGGAGTTTTTATTAGTACAATTACCTGTGAATCAAGAACAAGGACAGTATCAATCTCAAACTGAAATTTTACAAGCTCGTTATTAACATACAATGCATTTTTATGTATTTTTAAAATAGGCATAGTTAACCTCCGATATCATAATAATCGTTCGTTTGTGAACTTACCAATAAACTGACCCATTAAATCATATTGAGTTCCGCCGCCGTTCCCCCAATTTATTATTTTATTGGCGATTCCATAACGAACAGTACTTCCTGCAGGAATTTCAACATCACAAATATATTTAGGTTCATACTCCAAAGCAAATTTGTTTTTTATCTGTGACGGTGTTAGACCTTCAATTTGCTCAGCTTCCATTACCCAACCTCCGGTTAGTTTTCCAGACTCTCGATAAACCCTAACAAATTTTGTGTTTTCTTTAAGTTTAACGGTTATGGTCTTTGTCCCAGGTTGATAGGGTGGTTTGTAGTTAGAATTGGTTTTAAATTCGCTGTTTACTTTTTCAGCTGATTCTATTTTGACAATATCGCCTTTTTGAGATATTTTAGAAATATCATCTAATGCAGCTTGCTGTTTTTTAGATAATTCAAAAGAATTAACAGCTTTGGTGTTCTTAGCCTGAAAAGCATTTTCTAACACCCAAGTAGATAAGAAAAACTGAAAAGATTGTGTCCAACTTGTATAACCTATGCTCATTATCTGAGACCAAGAAGTTTCGTCTCTATAATTAAAATATTCTGTATAATAAATTTGGAATGCAGCTTTATCGCATTTATACCCTAATGACGCTAAATCCTCAATCACTTCGTCAATCGCATAATCAGCATGTCTGCGATAAACATTTATGTAATCTATCGCAATAATTGGGGAGCATTCGAATCTTTCACAAAATTGTGCCAAATACTGTATTTCAAAAAGTTCAGCTGAATCAAAAAAGTCAATAATTTTTAATTGGTCATCAGTTGCAGGATGAATCGGGTCAAAATCGCTGTCATCATCTAACCCATCTCCATCAGTATCCTCATTCCAAGGATCCGAGTTGTATCTGAACACTAATGAAGAATATTCCGCATGGCCGCCTGTAGAATCCTTTTTGATTACAAACTTAGGATTTTCGATTGAAATTTCTTCTCCATCAAGCAATCCGTCCCCGTCACAATCCGGATTTTCAGGATCGGTATAGAAAATCTGTGCATTAGAAACAACCAATCCCGAAACCTCAAATTCATCTGGAAGACCGTCGCCGTCCAGATCCTCCATGTTCTGAAGATCAAAATGATTATCTCTTGACAAATCGTTATAAATAGCTTCAAGCTCCTCGGCAGTCGCTGCCGCAAAGAATTGTCCTCCGGTAGACTCGGCATATGATTTCAGCCTGCTGTTGCTTGCACCGTAACCTAAACCAATCGTATGTATTTTTATCTTTTTATCCTGCGCCTTTTGTATATACTCCTCTGATATATTTACATCTCCGTCAGACAGAAGAATAATATGTCTGGTATACCAATGTTCAACGCTTTCCAATTCATCAATGGCGATCTTAACGGCAGCCTGTGCATTTGTGCCACCTGAATTATATGGCTTTACTGCACTCTTTAGCATATCCTTATCATTTGAAAAACCGCTTACAAGCTTAGCAGAGCTTTCATAACTGATCAGAGCCGTTTTGTCAGTCAATGTCATTGAATCTATATAATTATCTATTGCAAGCTTTCTGTAGCAGGTAGGATAAGAATAAGCTATCGTCCCGTCCTCGTTATATATATTATAATTAAAGGTACGGTCATTGCTACTCATACTTCCCGAACAGTCGTAACAAATCACGGTAGCAAGCGGTTCGTAGGTATCTTCAAAATAAAGTGAAGCTTTTTTCCAAGCATTGAACCACTCTACTTTGTCCACCAGCATATACTTACTGAAGTGTGTAGTCTCCACGCTTACAGTTGAATTATCCTCATCAAGCACAGTGTCCAGCTCAACAAAATTGTCATTTTCTTCATCATACCATAAAAACAGCAGATTGTCAAATTCGGTATCACCAAGCTTAGACTTATCGATCACATAAGTAAGCGTAGCCTTATCAAACTGCGAAGTCGTTTTGATTTCAAAAGGCTCGCCCACAAGACCTACAACCTCTGAGCAGAGTATATCCTTGTTCATAATGCTTTCAACAGTAGTGGCTTTCTGGAGATTGCCCGTACCCTCCATAGACACACGAACTTCGGTAACGGCACAATCCTCGTTTTCAACCTTGTGAATAAAGGTCTGGAAACGCTTTTCATCACCGTCAAGAACTCCGTTGCCATCGGTATCGGGATTCAGCGGATCTGTTTCAAAGTAGATCTCGTCACCGTCCTCAAGTCCGTCATCATCGGTGTCAACCTTGAGCGGATCAGTTATGTAAGTGTTGATCTCCTCGCCGTCATTAAGTCCGTCGCCGTCCGTATCATCATTATAAGGCTCTGTACCAAGTTCATACTCCTGAAGATTTGTTAATCCGTCTTCATCAAAATCCTCATCGCAGTCAAGGACGCCGTTGTCATCAGTATCGGGCTTTGTTGGATCTGTTCCAAGCGTTAATGCCTCGTATCCGTCAGGAAGTCCGTCACCATCTGTGTCAGGATTGTACGGGTCTGAGCCGATTTCCTTTTCGATAAGGTTAGGCAAACCGTCCTCGTCTGTATCGGCAAGGTACTGCCAATCGTCCATTGTCCAGCTGAGTTCTTCGCTCTCTGTGCCAACTAATTCAGCCCATGAACTGCTGTAGTTGATATTAGCTCCATAACCGTCGATAACAACATTCTGTGCAATGATAAGTCCATTCATATTGAAATTGTCGCAGTCTATGGTAACAGTTCCGAACGGAGCATAGATCAGACCGTTTACAGTTGCCTGACTGTTTGAGATATCAATATCGCCGAATTTTGAATAGATAACTGTATTATTTCCGTTGAGATTTCCGCCTGTAAGATCAACGTCCGAAACAGCACCCACAGCGTCATTCAAGCTGATATTGCCGTCTAAATTCAGTCTGCCTGTTACATAGATCGGGTCATTTATATTCACATTCATATCGGAATATGTGTAATCCTCGTCGTATGTATCACAGCCTTCAGTGAAATACTTGCTTGTCAGCTTGGTGTGAATGAGTATCATATCTTTGTTGACATCAAATACATCTTCGGTTTCTTACTCTGCGTTGTCTTCATCAGTAATATCGTCAGCATCTGTAACAGTACCATTGATATTAGGATATTGTGCAGTTGTCGAGAAAACTCCGTTTGTGTAAGCATTACCGTTTAAGGTGAAGCTGTCTGTATTGACAGTAATGCCTGCGTCTTCATCAGCGGCAAAAACAGCATAAGGGTACTTTGCTGTTTTCTCAGCAGATGCGGGCATAACCGCAGCTGCACTTGCGGTCATAGCTAAAGCGAGTGCGCCGGACAACATTCGTTTCAATCGTGCCTTTGTTTTTGTTTTAAACATTTCTTTTACGTCCTGCGTCTAATTTGATCCAACACACTCTATAGACTAACTTAGATTTTCTCATCCGCTCTATAGAGTTGCTTGGACTTTATTATACACCAAAGTTCAATTGTTTGGAAGTCGTGGATTTATTTTACGCTTACAAAAAATAAGGCGAACATCTACTATCCGCCTTAAATAAAGTATTCAATTTAAAGTAGTTCTGCCAGATCGTCTCTGCCGTATGCTTTCCAATAATCTTTTAGGTCATAATCACCGCTTTTGAAGCTACCGTCTTTAGCTTTTATTTTATCAAATTTTAAATCGGTCTTTGCACCGCTATCAATTAAAAGCTTAACATTTTTCTTACTGGCATATACTGCGTTTTCAAGTATGTTTTCTGGAATATCTGCACCGTTTTCTATAATAAGTTTTAAAATTTCATACTTACCCGACAATGCAGTACTTAGAGGCGTAGATTCATTTTCACCAACTGCATTCACATCAACATTTTTATCAAGAAGGTATTTTACTATGTCAACATCTCCGCCTGCAACAGCATTGATTAAATCTGTACCATCAAAAACCTTTCCGCATTTTTCAAAATATTTAACGCTTTCTAGATCAGATCTTGAAATATCAATTGCAGATAATGTGTATCCCTCTGCAAAAAGGAAATCTATAATATCTTTATTATCACATGATAATGAAGTTCCAAGAGATTCCGCTAAGTATTCTTCAGTTATTCTTGCACCACGGCTATTTGCGTAATCATACAGTAATTTGAATAGTTCTAAATCATCGTACAAAGCAGCGGATTTCAATTGATATAATCCACTTGCTTCTCCTTCATCATTTACTATCATATAAGCATTATTATCGCATAAATATTTACAGGCTTCATAATTATCAAAATTTGCAGCTCTCTGCAAAAGTCCCGCTTCAAATTGATCGGTCAGATCTATATCATTTGTTTTCACAATATAGTCCAGCATTTCACCATTATTAGTTTGAACTACTCTTTGCAGCATTCCGCTGTATATTTGCGTTTCGTACATATTGCACACCGTTTCACATTGTTCAGGCGTACCCCAATAAGCTAGAAATGTTGTTAGCAATACAACGTCATCTTCATTGTAATCGTTTGGATTTTTAGTGCATTCTTTAAGAGCATCATCTGTTTTTCCTAAAATGGCTAATTCACAAGCCTTAGATAAACCGCTTTCTTTACCTGCTTCTAATAATTTTTCCAACAAAAATTTACTAGAATACGGGCTTGCTAATAGCTGCTCGTATGGTTCTTGTTTTGTATCCTCTTTATAATTGGCAAATAGCTCGGGATAAGGTTCTGCACCCGCTTCAATCAATAGTTTAGTAACTTGATAATTTCCATATTCTGAACCGCCACCCTCATTCTCAAGAGCCATATACAAAGCGTCATGACCAACTTCATTTTTTTCTGTAAGATCCACATCATCACTTGTCAGTAGAGCACGCATTGCTTCAACTCGTGCATTATATGCTAAATCCCAAATTATATTATCATTATTGGGATCAGCCCCCTTTTCCAATAAATATAGCATACTTTCATATGGATCATCTGCATATACCGCTACATTAAGACACTCGTTCAATAGATCCTGACTAATTTTATTAGCTTCAAAATATTCATCAAGAAGTTCAAAATTGCCAGTTCTTACAGCACTCTCGACCGTATTAGTCACATCTGAATCCCCAAAAAGTTTATCCTTTGTATGGCTAGATAAACCGCACCCCGTTGACAAAAGCATAACTCCAGACAAAACTAATGCTAATATTCTTTTTGTCATAAATAGAACCTCCTTGTATTAACTCAACTTGCTCTTAAATTTTTTACTCTATTTACTACAAATTCGGTACTGAATTTCAACCCTTGCCACCTTTTTTCGATTCCTCATTTTTGAGTGCATCATCTATCTCAGAATCCATAGGTTCCGTTTTATTCAAATATTGCAGATTATTCACGTCAAGATATCTTTATGCCCAATCTTCGATTTTCTCTTCAATGCCTGAAGTATTATTCTTTGGCATAATATCACCCCATAGAATATAATTAATTATAGTGCCATTCACTATTTTTGTATTTTGAATTTGTGGTTATTATATCATATCATTGCACTAATTTTTTTAGCATTCAGACTGTATGTTCGTAGGATTCTTTGCTTTTAGCCTGGGCCTTTGAGAAACTAAAAAAGTTTATGCATAATATGACAAAACCCTCCTAATGTCTAGAAGGGTTCTATGGAGCTGGAAACGTGACTTGAACACGCGACCTGCTCATTACGAATGAGCTGCTCTACCAACTGAGCTATTCCAGCATATATTAAATTTTTCTGTTAGCTTATTTGATCCGCCGCCGTGTCGCTTTATCAACAACCCACGACCTGCGCATTACGAATGCGCTGCTCTACCAACTGAGCCATATCAGCAAATATAACATTAACATTATTATTTTATCACAAATTTTCTCTCCCGTCAAGTGCTTTAATAGTTTTTTTACATTTGTTCATCGCATTGCCGCTTCCGAGATTGCCGCGAATATCAGCACCGCTAGCGCCGCCGGGCTTATCTGCCCCGAGTACGCCGCCAGCGCGAATATCCCCGCGAAACATACCCACGCCAACGCCCGCCGTGCGCCCTCCTTGAAATACAGCGCCGCCAGTCTGCCGCCGTCGAAATGCGCGAACGGCAGCATATTGAAAGCCCCGAGCGCCGCGTTCACCGCGCAAAATTCCCGCAGACCCGCCATGTGCGAAAGCCACGCCAGAAGAAAATTCACCGCGCACCCCGCCGCCAGTATCGCCCCCTCGCGCCGCCTGCTCAGCAAACCCCACCGCGGCACTATCTTGATGCCGCCTGCGTAAAAGCAGACCCGCTCGGGCGGTTGATCGAGCAGACACATCGCCGCGAAATGCCCCGCCTCGTGCAGTATGCACCCAAGCAGCGCCGCGAATA
>OHHL01000739.1_pt1 | contig 10619 bp, 8 predicted proteins | sample 1568031 | NCBI WGS metagenome assembly OHHL01 (sample SAMEA3879513, study PRJEB24766) | human gut metagenome | biome: human-associated habitat; feature: feces | place: USA | collected 1985/1987 | reverse complement strand
GGGTTGCATCGCCGGCGGCGCAATGAAAATTTACGACAATTTCAGATCCGAGTGCGAGGCGCGCGGGCTGAAGGTCTACGTCGGCTTGAAGCACGACTCGGACGAGGAAAAGAGCCTGCACGTCAAAATGAGCGGCTGCCACGGCTTTTGCGAGATGGGCCCGCTCGTGCACATCGAGCCGATGGGTGTGATGTACATTCACGTCAAGCCCGAGGACTGCCACGAGATCTTAGAGAAGACCGTACTCGGCGGCGAGGTCATCGACCGTTTGGTCTACCATCTCGACGGCACAGCGTACCCGAAGCAGGAGGATATCCCGTTCTATAAAAAGCAGCACCGTGTGGTGCTGGAAAACTGCGGCACGTCGGACGCCGAGGACATCGAGGAGTATATCGCCAAGGGCGGTTACAGCGCGTTTGAAAAGGCGCTGTTCGAGATGACGGACGAGCAGATCTGCCGCAATATTCTCGATTCCGGCCTACGCGGCCGCGGCGGCGGCGGATTCCCCGCCGGACGCAAGTGGGATGGCGCGCGCAAACAGAAGAGCGCGAAAAAATACATCGTCTGCAACGGCGACGAGGGCGACCCCGGCGCGTTCATGGACCGCAGCGTGATGGAGGGCAACCCCCACAGCGTGCTCGAGGGCATGATGATCGCGGGTCTCGCCGTCGGCAGCGACGAGGGCTATATCTACGTGCGCGCGGAGTATCCGCTGGCAGTGAACCGCCTGAAAACGGCCATCGCTCGCGCCGAGGAGATGGGCCTTCTCGGAACGAACATCCTTGGCAGCGATTTCAATTTCCGCATCCACGTCAACAAGGGTGCGGGCGCGTTCGTCTGCGGTGAGGGCAGCGCCCTGACCGCGTCGATCGAGGGCAACCGCGGCATGCCGCGCGTCAAACCTCCGCGCACCATCGAGCATGGCCTGTGGGCAGAGCCCACGGTGCTCAACAACGTGGAGACGTTTGCCAACGTCCCGCTCATCATCAAAAACGGCGTGGAGTGGTACCATAGCATCGGCACGGAGAAGAGCCCCGGCACGAAGGCCTTCGCCCTGACGGGCAACGTGGTCAACACGGGATTGATCGAGGTGCCGATGGGCGCGACGCTGCGCGAGATCATCTTCGACATCGGCGGCGGCATACCGAACGGAAAGAAGTTCAAGGCCGTGCAGATCGGCGGCCCCTCCGGCGGCTGCCTGACGGAAGAACATCTGGACGTTCCTCTGGACTTTGACTCCGTGAAGAAATACAACGCCATCATCGGCTCCGGCGGCATGGTGGTCATGGGGCAGGACACCTGCATGGTGGAAGTCGCCCGGTTCTTCATGAGCTTCACCCAGCGGGAATCCTGCGGCAAGTGCACCCCCTGCCGGGAAGGCACCAAGCGGATGCTGGAGATTCTGGAGCGGATCGTCAACGGTCAGGGCAAGTTGGAGGACATCGATACGCTGGAAGAACTGGCGAAGATGATCCAGAGCATGGCGCTGTGCGGTCTGGGCAAGTCCGCCCCGCTGCCGGTTCTGTCCACTCTGGCCACCTTCCGGGACGAGTACGTCGAGCACATTGTGGATAAGCGGTGCCGGGCCAAGCAGTGTACCGCTCTGCGCCGGTACGTCATCAATCCCGCGTTCTGCAAGGGCTGCTCCAAGTGCGCCCGGAACTGCCCCGTCAACGCCATCTCCGGCGTGGTCAAGAAGCCCTACACCATTGATTCCAACAAGTGTATCAAGTGCGGCGCCTGTAAGGAAAACTGCGCCTTTGATGCCATCTACATCGAAGCGTAAGGAGGGCAATCATGGGTACTATTACAATCAACGGAAAAAAGGTAGAATTTACCGACGAGAAGAATGTTCTGACCATCATTCGCAAGGCCGGTTTCGAGGTCCCGACCCTGTGCTACCAGCCGGAGCTGTCCATTTTCGGCGCCTGCCGGCTGTGTATGGTGGAGGACGACAGAGGCCGCTTCTTCGCCTCCTGCTCGGAAGAACCTCGGGACGGCATGGTGATCTACACCCATACCGAGCGTCTGCGCAAGAACCGCAAGCTCATCGTGGAGCTGCTGCTGGCCGCCCACTGCCGGGACTGCACCACCTGCGACAAGCACGGCAGGTGCAAGCTGCAGAAGCTGGCCTACCAGCTGGGCATCAACAATGTCCGCTTTGAAAATCACCGGGAGATCCAGCCCGTAGACTTTTCCTCTCCCGCCATCGTCCGCGACCCCAACAAGTGCATTCTGTGCGGCTGCTGTGTCCGGGCGTGCTCGGAGCTTCAGGGGATCGGCGTTCTGGCCTTTGCCCATCGCGGCACGGACGCTGCCGTGACCACCGCCTTCGACCGCAAGATGGCCATGACCAACTGCGTCAGCTGCGGACAGTGCCGCGTGGTCTGCCCCACCGGCGCCCTGACCATTCACCACAACATGACCGACGTCTGGCAGGCGCTGGGTGACAAGAACACCCGCGTGGTCGCCCAGATCGCTCCCGCCGTCCGCGTGGCCATCGGTGAAGCCTTCGGTCTGCCCAAGGGCGAGAACTCCATGGGCAAGGTCGTAGCGGCGCTGCACCGCATGGGCTTCGACGAGGTCTTCGACACCGCCTACACCGCCGACCTGACCATTATGGAAGAGTCCGCGGAATTTCTGGAGCGGGTCAAGGCTGGCGCCAACCTGCCGCTGATGACCTCCTGCTGCCCCGCGTGGGTCAAGTTCGTGGAGAACGAGTATCCGGAATTCAAGGAAAATATCTCCACCTGCCGTTCTCCTCAGGCCATGTTCTCCGCCATCCTGAAGGATTACTACCGGGACGAGGCCAACGCCAAGGGAAAAAAGACCGTCGTAGTCTCCGTCATGCCCTGCACCGCCAAGAAGATGGAGGCGGAGCGCAAGGAGAGCTACACCCACGAGGAGAAGGACACGGATTACGTGCTCACCACCACCGAGCTGATCCGGATGATCGACGCCCACGGCATCAACTTTGAGGCGCTTCCTTCCGAATCCTGCGATATGCCCTTCGGCATCGGCTCCGGCGGCGGCGTGATCTTCGGCACTACCGGCGGCGTGACGGAAGCGGTTCTGCGCCGTCTGATCGAGGGCCACGACCCGGCAACCCTGCGTGCGATCGCGGAGTGCGGCGCACGGGGCGATGAGGGCATCAAGGAATTCAGCGTTCCCTACAACGGTCTGGATGTGAAGATCTGCGTGGCTTCCGGTCTGGCAAACGCCCGGAAGGTGCTGGAATCCGTGAAATCCGGCGAGAAGGAGTACCACTTCATTGAGGGCATGGCCTGCCCCGGCGGATGCGTCATGGGCGGCGGCCAGCCGGTCTACGGCACCAAGGTGCGCCGGGCAGAGACCCGCACTAAGGGACTGTACGAAGCGGACGGCGGCATGGCTATCAAGAAGTCCAACGAGAACCCTCTGATGGACGTGTTCTACAACGGCTACTTCAAGGGCAAAGCCCACGAGCTTCTGCATAATCCCCACGAATAAATTTATAATTTCCGGGGCGCACCCATTTGGATGCGCCCCATCTTTTATTTTCGGGAAAAAGATCCGTAATTTTTTACATTTTGCGCAATTTCCTGTTGACATTTTGTGCATTATGGTGGTATAGTATGTCAATAAGTATTCGGCGCACGCACAAAGGTACACCGGATAGAAACAAAAGGAGAGGATTGAACATGAAAAAAATTCTTGCTATTGTACTGGCGGCTGTGATGCTGCTGTCCATGACCGCCTGCGGCGCTGCCGCGAAGAAGGATACATACGTTGTGGGTATCTGCCAGCTGGTTCAGCACGACGCCCTCGACGCCGCGACCAAGGGCTTTCAGGACGCTCTGACCGAAGCGCTGGGAGACAAGGTGGAATTTGAAGTCCAGAACGCCTCCGGCGACTCCGTGAACTGCACCACCATCATCAACGGCTTTGTTTCCAGCAAGGTCGATCTGATCATGGCCAACGCCACCCCCGCCCTTCAGGCTGCCGCATCGGCGACCAGTGAGATCCCCATTCTGGGCACCTCCGTCACCGACTACGCTTCCGCTCTGGAGATCGATGGCTGGACGGGCACTGTGGGCGGCAACATCTCCGGCACCTCCGACTTGGCTCCCCTTGACCAGCAGGCTGCCATGATTCAGGAGCTGTTCCCGGACGCCAAAAACATCGGCCTGCTGTACTGCTCCGCCGAGGCCAATTCCCAGTATCAGGTGGATGAAATGACCAAGTATCTGACCGAGCTGGGTCTGACTGCCACTGCTTTTGCCTTCACCGACACCAACGACGTTGCGTCCGTCGCTCAGGCGGCCTGCGATGCCAGCGACGTGCTCTACATCCCCACTGACAACACCGCTGCCTCCAACACCGAGGCCATTGCCAACGTGGTGCTGCCGGCCAAGGTTCCCGTGATCGCCGGTGAGGCCGGCATCTGCGAGGGCTGCGGCATCGCGACCCTGTCCATCAGCTATTACGATCTGGGCGTTGCCACCGGCAAGATGGCGGCAAAGATCCTCACCGGCGAGGCGGACATCTCCCAGATGCCCGTGGAGTACGCCCCTCAGGTGACCAAGATGTACAACGCCGCCAACTGCGAGGCGCTGGGCGTCACCATTCCCGACGGCTACGAGCCGATGGGGTAATTTTCCCGTAAAATCAAGCGGCAGGGCAGGGCTTTTACCCTGTCCTGCCTTGGCGTCATTCTGCGCCCGGACCGGGCAATTTCTTTATTATTGTAGAGGTATCAAGATATGAGCTTCTTCCTATCCCTTTTGAATGCCATGCCGGGCGCGATCACTCAGGGAATGCTCTGGGGAATCATGGCAATCGGCGTGTACATCACCTACCGTATTCTGGACGTGGCCGACCTGACGGTGGACGGAAGCCTTGCCACCGGCGGCGCGGTGTGCGTCATGCTGATGCGTGCCGGGTGGAATCCATGGGCCGCGCTGCTGTGCGCGTTTCTGGCGGGTGTGCTGGCGGGACTGTGTACCGGTCTGCTCCACACCCGGTGCGGGATTCCTGCTATTCTGGCCGGTATCCTCACCCAGCTGGCGCTGTACTCCGTCAATCTTCGGATCATGACAGGCAAGGCCAACCAGCCCATCGGCGTGGATAAGTACGACCTGCTGGTCTCCCAGCGCTACGTCCGGGATCTGGCGCTGAATAACCCCATTCCGCTGGTGATCCTGTTTCTGGCGGTGCTGATCGGCCTGCTGTACTGGTTCTTCGGCACCGAGTACGGAAGCTCCCTGCGGGCGACCGGCGCGAACCAGAACATGGCCCGCGCACAGGGCATTGATACCAAGTCGGGCATCACCTTCGGTCTGATGCTGGCAAACGGTCTGGTCGCCATGGCGGGCGGCCTGCTTGCCCAGTATCAGGGCGCGGTGGATGTGAACATGGGACGGGGCGCCATCGTCATCGGCCTTGCCGCCGTCATCATCGGCGAGGTGCTGCTGGGACGCGTGTTCCGCAATTTCGCGCTGAAGCTGGTGTCCGTCGTCATCGGCGCGGTGATCTACTACGTAGTCATCCAGATCGTCCTGCAGCTCGGCCTGAACACCAATGACCTGAAACTGCTGACGGCACTGGTGGTGGCGCTGTTTCTGGCGGTTCCCTACTGGAAGACCATCGTGCTTCCCAAGAAGAAGGAGGTATGACGATGCTGGAGCTGAAAAATATCAGCAAGACCTTCAACGCCGGAACGGTGAACCAGAAGGTGGCGCTGAACGGGCTGAATCTGACCATGAACGAGGGCGATTTCGTCACCGTCATCGGCGGCAACGGCGCGGGCAAGAGTACCATGCTCAACGCCATCGCCGGAGTGTTTCAGGTGGACACCGGGAAAATCCTCATTGACGGCGTGGACGTGACCGCCCTGCCGGAGTATAAGCGGGCAAAGTACATCGGCCGGGTGTTTCAGGACCCCATGATGGGCACTGCCGCGACTATGCAGATCGAGGAAAACCTTGCGCTGGCGGCACGCCGGGGCAAGCCCAGAACCCTTCGGCCCGGCATCACCAAGGCGGACCGGGAGTTCTATAAGGAGCAGCTGCGGATTCTTGATCTGGGACTGGAAGACCGGATGACCACCAAGGTCGGTCTGCTGTCCGGCGGCCAGCGTCAGGCGCTGACGCTGCTGATGGCGACTTTGCAGCAGCCGAAGCTGCTGCTTCTGGACGAGCACACCGCGGCGCTTGACCCCAAGACTGCGGCCAAGGTGCTGGAGGCGACCCAGCGGATCGTAGAGAAGAACCACCTGACCACCATGATGATCACCCACAATATGCGCGACGCCATTTCCTATGGCAACCGCCTGATCATGATGTACGAGGGGCATGTTGTGGTGGACGTTTCCGGAGAGGAAAAGAAGAATCTGACGGTGGAGCAGCTGCTGAATCTGTTCAGCAGAGCCTCCGGCTCCGACGAAGCCGACGACAAGCTCTTACTTTCCTGATATGATCAACAGGGCGTGCATTTCTGCGCGCCCTGATTTTACTGAGAGGAATCAAAATGAAGCCCAAAGAACTGCTGGAAATTCTGTCCGTGGCGGAGAAGCTGAAATGCAACACACGGCACTGCTATACCTCCTCCGGCCGCCGGGAGAGTGTGGCGGAGCACAGCTGGCGGATATCCCTGATGGCGATGCTTCTGACGAAGGAGTTCCCGGAGGCGGACATGGACAAGGTGATTCGCATGTGCCTGATCCACGACATGGGAGAAGCCTTCACGGGGGACATCCCGACCTTTGAGAAAACCAACGCCGATACCCGGAAAGAGGACGACATTCTGCTGAATTGGGTGAACACCCTCCCGGAGGACGCCCGGGAGGAATGGGCGGCGCTGCTCACCGAGATGAACGCCATGGAGACACAGGAAGCGAAAATCTACAAGGCGCTGGACAAAATGGAAGCGGTGATCCAGCACAATGAATCGGATATTTCCACATGGCTGCCCCTTGAGTATGACTTGCAGATGACCTACGGCGAAGAAAACGTACAGTTTTCCCCCTATATGCAGCAGCTCAAGGCAGAGGTCAACGACTGGACAAGAGAGAAGATCGCCCGGGAGAAGCCGGAATAAAGCGCCCCGACATAATACTGCAAAACCCTCCGTATGACAGTTCGTGCATACGGAGGGTTTTGCGTCAGGAATCCAATTATCGTCTGCGCCGGACGGGCTGCGCCAGCTTGCGCAGCAGGAGAACCAGCACCGCCGCTGCCAGCAGGCAGGCGCTCATGATGCTGTAGGAAAAGGCTGCCAAATCGCCGTGACGCTGGACGTAATATTCCATAAAGCCCGCGCCGCCGATGCAGGCGGCGATCCCCAGCCACACCAGCACATTCCAGAATCGGAAGCCCCGGGCTTTTACCATCCGAGCGGAGAATACCACAATCACCAGCAGCAGTCCCAGCGCCCCCAGCACCTGCACCACGCTGACGAAGCCATTGCTCCGGAAAAACAGCTTGTCATACCGGGTACTGTCCAGCACGATCTGGGACACGCCGTAAAGCAGCAGGAAAATCAGTGCCGTGTCCCCATCCTTCCGCTGCTTTTTGGGCAGGTAGAACGAAAGCAAAATCAAAAACAGCACCAGAGCCGCCATGGCCTGCAAAATGAACGTCGCCAGACGGTACTCCGTAGCGCCGGAAACGGCGTTGGTCACGGGATAGACCCAAGGAAGCGACTGAGTGGAAGTAATGATCTGCCCCCGGTCAGTGGAATTGAAGAAGCAGGCAAGCCGCCCCACGGCGATACCGGCGCACCCGGCCACGGCCATGCAGTCCAGTATCTGGGGCAGATTCCGGTCAAAATGCAGCAGGCGAATAACAACTGCTGCCAGCGCACATCCGGCGAAGACGCCCAGCAGGGCATATCCGCCGGGGGAGAAGGGCTTCATGGCGGCTTCAAAGCTGTCGTAGCTGCTGGTGCGGCAGTACCAGTGAACCAGCCGCCCAAGCAGAAGGGACAGCGCGATGGCCAGCGGAACCACGCTGAAAGCGGCGATTCCATTGCCGCCTTTTCCCAGATACAGCGACCAGAAAAAGCAGATGGCGGTCAGCGTCGCCAGAGTCAGCACGATGGAACTCCAGTAATAGATGGTCTCCCCGGAAATAAACGCGATTTTTTCCATACCGTCAGCCTCCTTCCGGCATCGCCGTGGCGAAGTAGATGATGTCGCTGATCTTCCGCTGCTGGCCGTAGACCGGGCGGTTGATGAGCTGGTCGCCCATCACGATGGCGGCGGTCTGCCCGCCGTCCAGGCAGTAGGCCATGCGGCAGCCGGTGGCGGCGATGTTTTTGGCAAAAGTCTTGACGGTGGGGATGTCCTGCCAGGGGCCTTCCGTGTTCGCCGTGGCGACGATATAGTGGAGCTCGCCCATCTGGCACAGCGCCGCACGGGCGTACCCTTCCGTGATTTCGCCCACGCCGTACCATGTGTGGTCGATCATCTCGTAATTGTCAATGAGTACCGGGCCGAAGCCAAGGCTGAACCAGATGTCGTTCTCCGCCACGTATTCCTTGGCGGCCGCCGTGGTCGTAATGTCGCCGCCGTAGGTGAAGCGGAGGTCGCCGTTGCGGTCGATATAGCAGGTCTCGGCGTAGGTACCTTCCACCTTCCGCACCTGCCCCTGATAGACGATGATGCCAAAGTTGCGGAAATTGTAGAAATCACCGGAGGAAGCCACCACCGCGTTGACGCTTTCCGCCATTTCCGAGGTGTAGAACTGGGTCGCCGAACCGTATTCGCCGCCGGCCAGATGCCGCCGGAACTGGGACGGATGGTTGACCTTCACCTCGGAGAAGGTGTACACGGAACCGTCGTGTACCTCTTTCCATGTGATGGCGAATATGGTGTCGTCCAGATAATAGTTGACAAGACTGCCCTCAAACAGCTCCACGTCGGTGCTGAAATACAGCTCCTGCCCGTCCAGAAGAAAGGCAGCTTCGTCCAGAAGCCATTGCAGGGAGGCCGGGTCGTCGGTCTGGCCGTAGCAGTCCGGGTTCGGCTCCGGGGCGACCTGCGCGTCGTCCGGAATCTCGATGATGACCTTTTCCCTCACGGGGACGGTGGTTTCGGGAACGTTCTCCGGCGTTTGCGCGGCGGTAAGCGTATCCCGGGCGGCGTCCATTTTGGCGGAAACAAAGCCGTCAAACTGCTCCATGATCGCCATGTCCGCGGGCGCAGTCTGCGCCGCAGCTTTGGGACGGCTGAGGGACTGTGCCATCTTTCCCAGCAGAACGGCCGTCAGAGCCAGAGAAATCGGCACCACGATGACCCCCAGCAGGACGAAAAACGGACTGACCCGGTGGTTTTTCCGGGCAAATTTCGGTTGATATGCCATGTCCGTCCTCCTTACGCCACGCCGGAGATGATTTGCAGCAGCGCCTGATCCGGCACCACCCACCATGCGCCGTCCTGATAGATGAGACCCAGCGTCACATCACGGGTGACGGTCTGGGCGTCCTCACTCAGCGCCTGCGTTACCGCGTCGTTCAGCGCCTGATCTACCAACTCGTTTCGGTAGCTGTTATCCTCGTTGTAAAGCTCCGATTTGTCCTCAGCCGCGGCGGCTTTGGCTTCCAGCAGCGCCTTCGCCCGCTGGGGAACCGCCTCCGTCACACCGGACACGTCCAGACAGGTGACCGTCGCGTCCCGGGCAAATCCCGTGTCTGTGATCCGGCACAGCCCGGTAAATTCGTAGGAAAGGCTGTCCGTGAAGGCGTCCCAGAGCAGCTTGCTCACAGCATCCTCCGGCTCTCCCGCACCCAGATCCGGCTGACCGTAAATGCAGCTCTGGGCGGTGGCATAGTCGCCGGCGCACAGAGCGTCCATCATGCGCTGTGCCTGCGCCGAGGCGGCTTCGGGAGACTCCAGCATCCTCGGCTGGGCGTTCCGCGACGCGATGCTCACCGCTGCCGTCGCCACCATCAGCAGAATGCCCAGAACGCCGAACACGGCAGATAAAATCTTGCTTCCTTTCATATGCACACCTCGGATTTTCCATATACCGTTTATTATACAGGGCAATGAGAAGGTTGTCAATTGAACGTTAGATTAAGAAACCTCCCTTGCCGGTTTGATGGGTAATCGTAAAATAGTGAATGGAGCGTATCGGTGCAGATACGCTCCATTTTTCGTATATTTGACGGGGGAGGGGTACAACCCCTTGGCTCTCCCTTTGGGAGAGCTGTCACCGCAGGTGACGGAGAGGGTCTTGCACCCTTGCTTCCCCTCTCCGTCCTCGCTTCGCTCGGCCACCTCTCCCAAAGAGAGAGGCAAGGGGAGCATCATAAATGGTCAAAAATGCGGATCATCCGCCAAAATCGGAGCTTTTCGCGGCAATGGTAAAGCCGTTTTCGTTGTCCGCCGGGACAAGGGTAAAGCAGATGGTGCCGATGGTGTCATCCGGGGTGCCGCTGTAGACATCGAAAATGACAGTAGCGCCGTTGACGGAATCCGGGTAGCAGCCGCGGAAGGAGTAGCCCACGTCGCCAAAGTCGGAAAGGCCGATATAGTAATAGCCGTCTTCAAAATAGAACAGGGTCTGTCCGGCGCTCACGTCCTGAATGGCGGGAGCATAGGAGGGCATTTCCAGACCAAGAGCAAGGCGGACGTAAGG
>OHHL01000729.1_pt1 | contig 10673 bp, 12 predicted proteins | sample 1568031 | NCBI WGS metagenome assembly OHHL01 (sample SAMEA3879513, study PRJEB24766) | human gut metagenome | biome: human-associated habitat; feature: feces | place: USA | collected 1985/1987 | reverse complement strand
CGCCTTAGTGCCTGCCGTTTGCTGTTTCCAGACAAGCAGTTTGTCATATAATTTACGCTTGAATATCATATCATTCAATGTTTATCATCTCATCCATATGCAAATTTAATGATATTTTCTGCAATACGCAAATCAAACCCCACATTTACTACCTGCAATACGCACTTTTACAAGATAGCATTTCACCTGCAATGCGCATAAATCTATATTAGAATGTGAGCAGTTAAATAATATCTTCCAATATTGACAATTTCACTCATTCAAATATATCGGCTGATATCCCGATTTTCCACTTACCTTACTATATCATCCCTTTGTAGGATGAACGATGATCTGTTTGCCGACAACTCTTGGTACTTCCGCAATGCGCTGATTCGTGCGAATTATAGAAATGTGCGAAAAGGGGTTGAACCGGATATGAGTTTTTTGATTTTGTTTTTCAGAAATCTGATGATGGGAGAAAATCATGAGTTAAAGAATGGCTTTGTTGCTCCTCTCTACCCTAATAATCCCAAGCATCCGCGACAAAAGTATCTTTTGACGGTAAAGGGGTTAGCTATTTTCAATTCAACAAAATGATATACAACAACTAATAGGTATCACAGAGTTCAATGAAGAGCAGCCCATGTTACAGAACATTTTCCACATTTCTGCTTTACTCCTAGCAACATCCCATTATGAAATTCCATGAAACTTTCATTCAACCTCCTCACATTCTTCTCACTCGTTCCGCTTCGCATCATCACCTGCACCCATACTCTCAAGATACTGCAATTCCCGTTCCGCAAACTCACGATTCTCCTCCTCTCCCAGCATTTGATAGAGCAGTTCCCTAGCTTGCGAATAATATTTCAAGTTTACTAATACTTGTGCTGCCCTGCGCCGAAGAAAATGATAAAGTGGAAACAAGGTATTCTTTTCATCACCATACATCTTTATCTGACTGCCAACCAAACTCACCATAGAATAAATATACTCAAGAGCTCCTGTATCCTTCATTTCGACGAGACAGTTGGTAAAATCACGAATCGCATGAATGGATGAATTTCTTTTAGCATTAGTCAAATAATAATAAGCCTTTTCAAAATGCCCTAATGTGAGATAAACAAAACCGATATGATAACAAATCACATAATATTCTTCCTTGCCACGCTCCGGCAATTCTGTCCAGTGGACTTGATAATACCGAAAAATAGAAAGATAACACCCCAACGCCTGAAGATAACATTGCTGCCTGAAAAATTTCTTCCCCCAATAAATAGTAGTCTGCAAGGTAGGCTCGGTATAAGCCAGCAACGCCTGTTGTTCCTCCGTCAGTTCGTCAAACTGTTTGTTTGCCGCTTTTTCTTTAGCATCGTCCAACATATATTTCAACTCCCAATAATCATCATGATCCGTTGTCAATCTTACCTCAATCATACTACTGAATACTCTGCCTTTTTGGGTTTCATCGAAAAAAGCATCTACCCTGTCCGTCCGCATAGCCGACAACTTATAATAAAGAGACCGTTCATTACTGCCTTCAGCTTTTTCCAATGCAATCACCAACTGCCCTTCGGCAAGTATGATACAGATCAGAGCATCTTTTCCCGCCTGTCCTTTTTCATCCATCACAGCATCTTTCAACCGAAAAGAAAGAATAGACAATAATTCGGTACGCCTCTCTATCCGCCCATTGCAAACCAGTGTCATTCCCTTTATATCTTCCTGTTTCACTGTACCAAAAAGAGAAAGAATATCCTCTATCTGATCCATATCTTGCCGGGAAACATCGACAGGTTCCAACAGCTTACCATGTCCAATCTCCAATTTTCGTCTCAACAAAGCCAAGCGATTTTCGAATTCTTTTTTCACCAACATGTCTTGTATTGAAGCAGATTGTTCTGCCAACTCTTTAAAACTACGGGCTATCATAAAAGATGACTCAAGCAATACCCGCAAATGTTGTTTTAACTGAGTTTCACTGCCCGACAAGAACAGACAGGCAGACAGACAAGCCGTAAAAGGTGTCTCACTTTCTCCATCCTCATGACTTTTACGCAAATAGCAAGTCCAAGCTGTGTATCGGCAGTTAATGTTGTTAATGTCAAAAACTATTTTTTTAGACTGTTCATAGCTACATGCGTAAAAATCTTTATAATATAACTGAATATTCTGACCTGTTTTTTCTCTTAACAAATGAAAATAACCTCCTTGAAAACCGATGATAATGGCATCAGCATCAATTCTCTTCACTAGTTCACAGTGCATGGACTGCACGAACCTGATAAGTTCATCGGTGGTCATCGCCGAATAAATCTTTTCTTGCTGCTTTTTCGGCTTTGCAACAAAATAATAAACTGTTACGAAAACCACCATCATAGATACGAAGACGACAGAAATAATCATATCTTGTTACAGTTAATCTTTGTATGTCTGTAAAAATACAAAATTAATCGGGAAATGTTAGAAGTGATAGGATATTTTAATGAATTCCCCTAAGAAGTTACTTAAAAATCCGGTTCAATCAATTCCTTCCGATGCATCCGGTGCCACCTCCACAAAATCATAAGACATAGAGGAAATTCCATTGGAGATATTCTGAAATACCTAAAAATAGGGATTGTCCATATCCATATTTTCATCGAACTTTGCAACCCCAAAAAACGAACAAATGAAGATACTTTATATAATACTGTTCATACAAATAGGATGGATATTTCCCCTCTCCGCACAAAAACAAGATTCCATTTATATCTGAACGCGTCATACATTGTTTTCTGAAATACTGAATGAAGAAAGAAAATATTGGATTTATGTACCTGAGACCAAAGCTGGTGAAAAAGGAAAGGCTTATCCGGTTCTTTATCTATTGGATGGAGATTCCTTCTTTCATTCCGTGGTTGGTTTTACGCGTTTCTTCTCTTCTTCTAAAACCTCAAACTTACCTCCTTGCATCGTTGTGGCTGTTTTAAACACAGACCGGACCAGAGATTTCACTCCTACCTGCTCAGCCGCCCGCCGGGATGGTACCATTTGTCCCTATGATAAGCCGGCAGGTGGTGGAGCTGAACAGTTCCATCGCTTTCTGATAGAGGAACTACGTCTGGAAGTGGAAAATAAAGTTCCTGCCAACGGTACAAACTTTCTTGTCGGACATTCATACGCAGGTTTATTTACCCTACAGACACTGTCAAATCATCCCGAGTCTTTTGACTCGTATATAGCAATAGACCCAAGTTTATGGTGGGACCGAGGAGTCTTTCTACAACAAGCAGCAAAGAATGTTTATCAAAAAGACTTCTCCAGCAAACATTTGTATGTTGCTTTCGCCACCCGCCAACGTCCTGCAATCAAACTTATTCAGTTTTCATTGGCCGACAGCTTAAAAAATAAGATCATCCCTGAAATGAAAAACAAGCATTTGCATGTCATTTATAAAAAATTTCCCGACGAGGTGCATGGCACCATTGCTCTTCCTGCCATTTTTGATGGATTAAAATCTCTATTTCATAACACTATTTCAACCAAAGAGGCAACATGATAATTTCTTGCAGTATTCGGTTTCTCATCTGTTACAAATACGCTCCGGTTTACTATTGGTAAAAATAACATAACTGATGCCGATGGTGTAGCCACTCGCTCAATTCCGGGGTATTGCACGGCTATAATTCTCACATACCCTCCTGTTTAACATCAATTTAAGATTTCAAATTCTATACCTATCATTTTCTAGAATAACAGATTGAGACATTGTATCAACCTTGGCTACAGATTTATGCTATTCTTTCCGGAAATCATGTAATTAGGGTTATAACATCTGTAATTTATCTACACTGTATTTTCAGTCATGTACTTATCTTTGCATCAAGATTCTAGAATTCAAAACTTAATAAAATCAAGTGATAATGAAACGTATACCAGTCATCATGATTGCAAGTTTATTTGTTATAGGAATACCTGCCATAACACAGTCCGATCCGGTTCCCAAGAAAAATGGTAATAAGTATGTGCTTTACGAAGAACGTACAGATAACGGGGCGGTCTGTCACCTATTTCAAGCGCAACAAGCGAATGGATGTTTGGAAAAACCGATGGTAAAGGGTACACTGTTTCGCTGTGGTGTATGGCACATGGAAGAAATCAAAGGAAACCCGAAATCGCAAGAGGCATACAAAACGAGTAAACAAGTATAGGAAAAAAGAATATTATGACATTAGATGATTTTTTGAATCATATTGAAGCCGGCGGTGCACTCAATACACCGGAAATCTATCGGCTGATGGATGAAATGAGCGATGAAGCCCGGCGCGTTACCTGTGAGATAAACAACTCGTACCATTCACAAGAAGAATTGCGTGCGTTCATGTCGCGCCTGACCGGTAAACCTGTGGACGAAACATTCAAGATGTTTCCTCCGTTCTACACAGACTTCGGCAAGAATATTACCATCGGGCGTCGTGTCTTTATCAATGCCGGTTGCCACTTCCAGGATCATGGCGGTGTGACGTTGGGTGACGGCTGTCTTATCGGGCATAATGTGGTCTTTGCCACGCTCGATCACGGTACGGCTCCCGAAGACCGCGGGGCAATGTATCCGGCGCCTATCCGGTTAGGCAAAAATGTATGGGTAGGTTCCAACTCCACCATCCTGCGGGGTGTGACCGTGGGTGACAACGCCATTATCGCCGCCGGATCTGTGGTGACGAAAGACGTAGCGGTCAACACGGTTGTAGGAGGTGTACCGGCAAGGCATATCCGAGATATCGACAGGAACGAAAAGTGATAGCCTATGGAATCGGAATCACTAACCAACCATATTGCCATCCTTGTCAGATCCATCCGAACGGTACACCATACTGAACGGGTTGTGCGGATTGGTTCTACCGGGCATTGCACTGACCAACTTTCCGGAGTTCTCGTTGTATTCCCTTCTTCCGGTTGAAACGACGAGTGCCATGCCTACTGCCGGAGTCGGCCGTATCATAATCTGCAATACATCTTTATCGACGGCAGATTTTGCACAAGACTCTTGCTACTGTTCGATATCGGTTTCTCCATCATCATCATCACCAATGCGGCAAGAAAAAGAGGCTGATTTTCCTGATCTGCTTGAAGCGGGAACGTTGGATGAGACGCATGTAAAATAATGTCTGTAATTGAGGTTATACAATCAGTAATCCATCTACCGGCTTTTCCTGTAATCCGCTGTAATTTTGCACTATGATAAAGAAAACAATAAAAATTTAAATTACATCGGTTATGAAACGTACAACTATTTTAATGACTGCTTTTCTCTGCCTCTTCGGGCTGACGGAAAGCCCGGCACAAAACACTCACAAAAATATGGAACTGTTAAATCTGACACAGGAATGGGACAAGACGTACCCGAAAAGCGACAAGGTGAATCATAGCAAAGTGACTTTCATAAATCGTTACGGTATCACGCTCGCTGCCGACCTGTATGCACCGAAAACGATTTTCGGAGGTAAGCTGCCTGCTATTGCTGTCAGCGGTCCGTTTGGAGCTGTAAAGGAACAGTCGTCGGGGCTGTATGCCCAGACATTGGCCGAACGAGGATTCCTGACGATTGCTTTTGATCCTTCATTTACTGGTGAAAGCGGTGGACAGCCTCGCAGCGTAGCTTCGCCAGACATCAACACCGAAGACTTCTCGGCGGCGGTGGATTACCTTGCGACACGTCCGGATGTGGATGCCGAACGAATCGGCATCATTGGCATTTGTGGTTGGGGTGGTTTTGCTATCAATGCGGCTGCCAACGACACACGTATCAAGGCAACGGTAGCTTCCACAATGTACGACATTAGCCGCTGTACAGCAAACGGTTACTTCGATGCCGCTGACAATGCAGATGCACGTTACAAAATGCGTCAGGAGTTTAACGCCCAGCGCACGGAAGACTACCGTACCGACACTTATCCCCGCACCGTGACGAACCCGGAACCTACCGGTGATGCGCCGCAGTTCATGAAGGATTATTATGATTATTACAAGACCGAACGAGGTTATCATCCTCGTTCCATCAACTCCGGTTTGGGCTGGAACAAAACCTCCAATCTTGCATTTCTCAACGCACCTATCCTTGCGTATGCCGATGAAATCCGCAGTGCCGTGTTGCTCATTCATGGAGAAAAAGCTCACTCCCGCTATTTTAGTGAGGATACTTTCAAGAAGCTGAAAGGCGATAATAAAGAACTGATGATTATTCCCGATGCCGTACATACGGATTTATATGACCGGACAGACATTATTCCATTCGATAAGCTGGAGGAATTTTTCAAAGAATACTTAAAATAGAAGGCTTCAAGAAAAAGGAATTGCCTATATCCTGATTGGCTTCAGTTCGCGGACGCAGCAATGTGAACATGACTTTTAAAATTAATAATGACTGACAACTAAAACAATATATCAAATGAAACTGATTAAAAATGCTGAATTCGGGGGCGAGCGTCCCTTGTTCGAGTCCCACGACCTTCGTCTGGAAAATGTGATTATTCGTACCGGTGAATCGGCCATCAAAGAATGTAGCAATATCGAAGCTGTAGATTGCCGCTTTGAGGGTAACTATCCCTTCTGGCATGTACACGGTTTCAAAATCGACCGTTGCTATTTCGATGTCGGAGGGCGTTCGGCATTGTGGTATTCCGATCACCTGAAGATGACCGACACGATTATCGACGCACCGAAGATGTTCCGTGAAATGGACGAAATAGATATCGAGAACGTAACGATGAACGATGCCGACGAAGTATTCTGGCGTTGTAATGGTATCCGCATCAAGAATCTCAAGCTGCACGGCGGAACTTATCCTTTCATGTTCAGCAACAACATTTATGTGGACGGACTGGAAAGCAACAGCAAGTATGTGTTCCAGTACGTGAAAAATGTAGAGATTCATCATGCAAAGATTACAACGAAGGATGCCTTCTGGGAAGTGGAAAATGTGACCATCTACGATTCCGAACTCAACGGCGAATACCTCGGCTGGCATTCGAAGAATCTACGTTTGGTCAACTGCCACATTACCGGTGAGCAACCGCTTTGCTATGCACACGACCTTATTCTTGAAAACTGTACCTTCGGACCTGACTGCGACCGTGCCTTTGAGTACAGCACGTTGCAGGCCGATATTCACGGAGCTATTACAAATATCAAGAACCCGATGTCGGGATGCATTGTGGCTGACGAATTCGGTTCCATAACCATAGATGAGAACATCAAGGCTCCTGCCGATTGTGAAATCCGTCTCCGGGACGAGCGTACCTGTTTTACCGATTAAGATGAAGATATGAAATACAACTTTGACAAACAAATTTCAAGACGGGGAACCGATTCCTACAAATGGGATAGCGCAGAAAGCGAAAATGTATTGCCGATGTGGGTGGCTGACATGGATTTCCGTACAGCTCCCGCTATCGTCGATGCTTTACGCCGACGGGTAGAACACGGCATTTTCGGTTATACCCGTGTGCCCGACAGTTACTACGAGGCTGTTACAGGCTGGTTCGCACGTCGTCACGGTTGGACGATTGACCGTGAATGGATAATTTACACATCGGGCGTAGTCCCAGCCATCTCGGCAGTCATCAAGGCTTTGACCGTTCCGGGAGATAAGGTATTGGTGCAGACCCCGGTCTATAATTGTTTCTTTTCTTCAATCCGTAACAATGGGTGTGAAATGGTATCATCACCGTTGGTCTTTGCAAGTAATACTTTCACCATCGATTATGAAGATTTAGAGCGTAAGACTGCTGATCCGAAAGTGAAGGTGATGCTGCTGTGCAATCCTCACAATCCTGCCGGAAGGGTGTGGAAACGTGAAGAACTGGTACGTATTGGTGAAATTTGTATTCGACACGATGTTACGGTCGTTTCGGATGAGATTCATTGCGAACTGGTTTTTCCAGAGTACCGTTACACACCGTTTGCTTCCATCTCAGAAAATTTCCGTCACCATTCTGTAGTCTGTATATCTCCCAGTAAAGCGTTCAATATTGCCGGATTACAGATTGCGAACATTATTTGTGCTGATGCTAACCGTCGAGCGAAAATCGACCGGGCCATTAACGATAACGAAGTATGTGATGTCAATCCTTTTGGTGTAATTGCGACTCAAGTAGCTTACAACGAAGGGGAAGAGTGGCTGAACCAACTCATCAAATATTTACAGGCCAATTTTCTCTATATGCAGGAGTTCTGTCGGGAACATCTGCCCGAGTTTCCTATCACGGTATTGGAGGGAACCTATCTCGTTTGGATGGACTGTCACAGACTCGGCATACACTCGCAGGAACTCGAACAGCGATTGGTTAACGAAGCCGGATTATGGCTCAATGCAGGAACAATGTATGGGACTGAAGGAAAAGGATTCATGCGCTGGAATATCGCCTGCCCACGTACTACACTGGCAGAAGGATTGAAACGTTTTACTGGTTTCGTAAGAAATCTTTAAGAGATATATACGGCAAATTCATTTTTAATAGAACGCAACTATATAGTTTACCATACCAAGCATTACGTATAACAAAGTAAATAGTTGCGACTTAATTTTTTATCTCATTTTTTCTTTTCTTCCACAACTGATAACTATTGATGATGTTCTGCCACAAATTATATATCATAGAGTGTATTAATCTGATTATCAATAAGGAAGCCCACCTATTACTAACAGTGGGTAACAAAATAGTAACAAAAAAACGAAGAAATTCGCTTAGTGGTGGGCTTACGCTGCAAAGGTAACAAAAGCCCGCCAATCATAAAAATAAAGCTGGCGAAAAGAGAAACATTCTTTTTCTTTTCGCCAGCATCTATTTTGCTGTCAACACAAACAGGTTTAGTCCGTTTTGGATATCTATACAAAGCGATAAACTAAAACTCAATTTTCACCTACCTGAAAAAAAGTTCCTACTTCTTTTTGCTATTTAAAATATTGTTCGTTGTTTTGCGAACAACAAATAAAAAGGAGATATTGAAGTGAAAGATAAACCGTACACAGTAGAGCAGGAACAGATTGCTCGTTTTGCCAAAGCAATGGGACATCCCGCACGAATGGCTATTCTTGCTTTTTTAGCAAATCAAGAAAGTTGCTTCTTCGGTGATATACACGAAGTGCTGCCTATCGCTAAGGCAACCGTTTCTCAACATTTGAAAGAACTGAAAGAAGCTGGCTTAATTCAAGGAGAAATAGAAACGCCAAAAGTACGATATTGTATCAACCGGGAAAATTGGGAACTCGCACGAAAGTTATTTACTACTTTTTTGGGGGATTGCCAATGTAAAGGTACATCGTGCTGTGAATAACAGCACCTTTTTTTAAAATCATTGTTCGTAGTTCTACGAATTACGATTATTATATTAACTTTAAAGTAGAATTAGAAATGGAAATCAAAGTATTAGGAACCGGGTGTTCAAGCTGTAAAGCATTGTATGAAACCACTAAACAAGCTATTTCAGAATTAGGCTGCGATGCAACACTAATCAAGGAAGAAGATTTATTGAAAATCATGGAGTACAACATTTTAGGTCTTCCGGCTTTGGTGATTGACGGAAAAGTTGTATCAGCCGGAAAAAGATTGTCCCTTTCGGAAGTAAAAGAGTTGATAACCAAATAAAAAATGAACTATGAGAAAGTTATTTTATCTACTGATTGCGATGCTGGTCTTAATGTCCTGTGGAAATGGTTCAAAGAAAAAAAACGAGGAAAACAAAGCGGAAGAAATACAGCCTAACCGCATTGAAGTTCTCTATTTTCATGGAGCGCAACGATGTATCACTTGCAGGGCGATTGAAGCCAATACAGTAGCCCTTTTGGATAGTCTTTATTCCCAAGAAAAAGCAAATGGCAAGATTATCTACAAAGTAGTAGATATTTCTAAGAAAGAGAATGAAGCGATTGCAGACAAGTACGAAGTTACATGGTCGTCTTTGTTTGTGAATGGCTGGAAAGACGGAAAAGAGAATGTAAACAATATGACCGAGTTTAGTTTCTCCAATGCGAGAAATGCACCGGACAAGTTTAAAGAGGGAATTAAAAGCAAGATTGACGAATTGTTAAAACAGTTGTAAGATGGACTTTCTTCAATCATTATTAGATAGCAGTTCTGTTCCCGCTATTACAGCCTTTATATTGGGGATTTTAACGGCAGTTAGCCCGTGCCCGCTGGCTACAAACATAACGGCAATAGGATTTATAAGCAAGGATATAGAAAACCGTCACCGGATTTTTATAAACGGGTTGCTCTACACTTTCGGCAGAATAGTGACCTATACGGTTCTTGGCTTTATTCTTTATGGTGCAAAAAGCTGTAAGCAAATACGGGGAAATGCTGATTGCTCCGGTGTTAATCATCATTGGAATATTTATGCTTGATATAATAAAACTCAATCTACCCAAAATTAATATCGGTGGGGAAAGCCTGAAAAAGAAAACTAAAGGCGGTTGGGGAGCTATGTTGTTGGGGGTCTTATTCGCTCTTGCTTTTTGTCCTACCAGTGGAGTATTTTATTTCGGTATGCTTATCCCTCTATCAGCAGCAGAAACAGGCGGCTATCTCTTACCTGTAATCTATGCTATTGCTACGGGATTACCTGTAATCCTTTTTGCATGGATTTTAGCTTATAGTGTTGCCGGACTGGGGAAGTTTTACAACCGAATACAGATATTTGAGAAATGG
>OHHL01000728.1_pt1 | contig 10679 bp, 8 predicted proteins | sample 1568031 | NCBI WGS metagenome assembly OHHL01 (sample SAMEA3879513, study PRJEB24766) | human gut metagenome | biome: human-associated habitat; feature: feces | place: USA | collected 1985/1987 | reverse complement strand
CGAGAGCCAGGAGGGACAGATCTGGGAGGCCTATATGGCTGCCGCGCACTATAAGCTCGACAACCTGACCGTCATCATCGACAACAACGGCCTTCAGATCGATGGCACGAACGACCAGGTCATGAGCCTTGGCGATCTGCCCGCCAAGCTCCGCGCGTTCGGCTTTGACCTCGTCGAGCTGCCCGACGGCAACGATCTTGACGCCGTCGAGGCCGCGCTCTCCAAGCCTACCATGCCCGGCAAGCCCAAGGCCATCCTTGCACACACCGTCAAGGGCAAGGGTGTTTCGTTCATGGAGAATCAGGTCGGCTGGCACGGCAAGGCCCCAAATGCCGAGCAGCGCGAGCAGGCTTTGAAGGAATTGGAGGACTAAGAACATGGCTGATAAAATTGCAACCCGTCAGGCTTACGGCGAAGCGCTGATCGAACTGGTCGAAAAGAACGATAAGGTCGTCGTGCTCGACGCCGACCTCGCCAACGCCACGCAGACCTGCAAGGTCGCCAAGGCGCACCCCGAAAAATTCTACAACTGCGGCATTGCCGAGGCTAACATGGTCGACATCGCCGCCGGTATGTCCACGATGGGCCTCATCCCCTACTGCTCTTCGTTTGCGATGTTTGCGGCCGGCCGCGCCTATGAGCAGATTCGCAACTCCATCGCCTATCCCCACTTCAATGTCAAAATCTGCGCGACCCATGCGGGCGTCAGCGTCGGCGAGGACGGCGGCAGCCACCAGTGCATCGAGGATCTCGCGCTCATGCGCGCCATCCCCGGCATGACGGTCATCTGCCCCGCGGACGCCAACGAGGCCAAGGCCGCCACCATGGCGATCGCCGAGATGAACGGTCCTGTCTACATGCGCCTTGCGCGTCTCGCCTCCCCCGTGTTCGAGGGCGACATGGTCAAGCCCTTTGAGATCGGCAAGGCCAACGTCCTGCGCGAGGGCAAGGACGCGGCGGTGTTCGCCTGCGGCCTGATGGTCAACGAGGCACGCATGGCTGCCGAGCAGCTGGCTGCCGAGGGCATCCACGCCCGGGTCATCAACATCCACACCATCAAGCCCCTGGACGAGGAGATCGTCCTCAAGGCTGCTAAGGAGTGCGGCAAGGTCATCACTGCCGAGGAGCACAACATTATCGGCGGTCTGGGCGAAGCCGTCTGCGCCGTCCTCAGCGAGAAGCTGCCCACTCCCGTGCGCCGCGTGGGTGTGCAGGACGTGTTCGGCTGCTCCGGCCCCGCATGGGACTTGCTGAAGAAGTTCGGTCTGGACGCTGCCACCATCTGCAAGACTGCCCACGAGATGCTGGGCAAGTAAGCACTTTTTACAGCAGTACGAATTCGATTTTTAAAGCCGCCGCACAAAACACTGTGCGGCGGCTTCTTTTTGCCTCTATAACTGTCCTCTGCACAAGGACAACGGCGAAATGAAAGTCTGCATTTTATATCGAAAAGAAAAACGTGCGACTTGATTTATAAAATAAATAAAGCCGCTCAAAAGCAAGAAATAAAAAAGGAATAACACGATTGTTCAAGTGTACTTGCTTAAAAGTGAAATATGCTCATGGACTGAAATTGTACAAAAATCATGGGATTTTTTGGGCGTTACGTTAGACAAACCGCAGAAATGAACGCACAGCGCGGCACCCTGAATATCATGCTGGAGACCGAGGTTCAGTCGCTGGACCCGCAGGTAGCCACCGATGGCACCTCCTTTGAGGTCATCGCAGACTACACCGACGGTCTGATGCAGATGGATGCAGACGGCGCAGCAGTTCCCGCCATTGCAGAGACCTACGACATCAGTGAGGACGGCAAGACCTACACCTTCCACCTGCGGGATGCCAAGTGGTCCAACGGCGAAGCCGTTACCGCTGCCGACTTCGTGTTCGGCTGGCAGCGCGCCGTAGACCCCGCCACCGCTTCCGAGTATTCCTATATGCTGTCGGATATCGGTCAGGTGGTCAACGCTGCCGAGATCATTGCAGGCGAGAAGCCCGTCACCGATCTGGGCGTGACTGCTGTGGACGACAAGACGCTGGAAGTCCAGCTGAACGTTCCCGTCAGCTACTTTTTGAGCCTGATGTACTTCCCCACTTTCTATCCGGTCAACGAGGCGTTCTACAACACCTGCAAGGACACCTTCGGCACCAGCCCCGACACGGTGCTGTCCAACGGTGCGTTCAAGCTGACCGACTACCAGCCTGCCGCAACCGCCTTTACGCTGGAAAAGAACCCCGATTACTACGATGCCGGCAAGATCGCTCTGGACGGTCTGGCCTATCAGGTCATCAAGGACAGCCAGCAGGCACTGATGAGCTACCAGACCGGTGCTCTGGACATGACTCTGCTGAACGGCGAGCAGGTGGATCAGGTCAAGGATGACCCCGAGTTTACCAGCGTGGGTGCCGGTTACCTGTGGTACATCAGCCCCAACATCGGCAGTGTGCCGGAGCTGGCCAACGAGAACCTGCGCAAGGCCATCACCTTTGCACTGGATCGTGACGCCATTACCGGAGACGTGCTGAAGGACGGCTCTGCACCCTGCTACACCGTCGTTCCGCCGCAGTTCGCCACCGGCCCCGACGGCAGCGATTTCAGCGCCGACCAGACCAAGTTTGCAGAGTTCTGCGCTTATGATGCCGACAAGGCCAAGGAGTACTACGAGCAGGCCAAGAGCGAGCTGGGCAAGGACTCCTTCACCTTCAACATGGTAGTGGATGCCGACGATGCACCCCAGAAGGTGGCTCAGGTCGTCAAGGAGCAGCTGGAGACCACGCTGGCAGGCTTTACCCTGAACCTGACCGTGGAACCCAAGAAGCAGCGCGTGCAGGATATGCAGGACGGCAACTTCCAGCTGGGCCTGACCCGCTGGGGCCCCGACTACGCCGACCCCATGACCTATCTGGGTATGTGGGTGACCGGCAACTCCAACAACTACGGTCTGTGGAGCGATGCCGACTACGATGCCATCATTGACGAGTGCACCACCGGCGACCTGTGCACCGACCCCGAGGGCCGCTGGGCTGCCCTGTACGAGGCAGAGCAGATCGTTCTGGAGCAGGTGGTCATCTTCCCCCTGTACGGCCAGTGCAATGCCGAAATGGTCTCCTCTGCCGTTACCGGCGTAGCGTTCCACCCCGTGGCACTGAACCGCGTGTACAAGAACGCCGCTAAGAGCGAGTAAAACTGAAAGCACACTGAACAAGGCCGCACAGTGGCCCGCAAAAAGCCACTGTGCGCCTTTTTGGCATTGTGCCTGTCCGCGGCAGACGAACGACTGACCGCGAGATCCCGGAAGGAAAAAGGGGGTCCACCCGACGTGAAAAAATATACGCTCAAGCGAATCCTGACCTCGCTGTTCACGCTGCTGGCAATTCTGCTGGTGCTGTTCATCCTGATGCAGCTGATGCCCGGTTCGCCCTTCAATGATGAAAAGCTGACGCCCGATATGCGGGCAGCCCTGTATGCAAAGTACGGCCTTGACCAGCCCATCTATATCCAGTTCTTCCGCTATGTGGGCAATATGCTCCGGGGCGATCTGGGTGTCAGCTACAATATCTCCAAAAATACGCCCATCTCCCAGCTCATCCAGTTCCGTCTGCCCATCTCCATTCAGGTGGGCGGCATGGCGGTCACGCTGGGTGCCATCGCAGGTCTGGTGCTGGGCATTCTTGCCGCTTTGAAGCGGGATACCGTGGTGGACTCCATCGCCACCATCATCTCGGTCATCGGCGTATCGGTGCCGTCCTATGTGTTCGCGCTGGCGCTGAGCTACACCTTCGGCTTTAAGTTCCGCTGGTTCCCCATGCTGTTTTCCGCCAAGGACATTTTTGGCTCCAGCGTGCTGCCCAGTATCTCGCTTTCCATGTTCACCATGGCGTCCATTGCCCGCTTTACCCGCAGTGAGATGATCGAGGTACTGGATTCGGATTATATGCTGCTGGCCGTTTTGGGCCCGGGCATGAACAGCTACACCTACTCCGGGCAGGATCTGAGCCAGAAAAACTTTGCGCCCCGCGTGCCGGGCATTGAGCAGTTCGGCATTCTGGACGGCAGCGAGAAGATGAGCACCACCACCGGAACCAAGGTGACCAACGCCTATCAGGAAAAAGACAAGCTGGACGTCTACTACTGGTTCGGTAGCGATCTGTACGGCCGCGACATCTGGACCCGTACATGGGAAGGCGCCCGGGTCTCCCTGATCATCGCGGTGGCCGCTGCAATCATTGATATGGTCATCGGCATGAGCTACGGCCTGATCTCCGGCTACTTCGGCGGCAGAGTGGATATGGTGATGCAGCGCTTTCTGGAGGTAGCCAACGGCATCCCCCGGCTGGTCATCGTCACGCTGTTGCTGCTGGTGCTGCAGCCCGGCATGGTGACCATCATCTTTGCCCTGATGCTGACCGAGTGGGTGGGCATGAGCCGCATCGCCCGTGCGGAGATGCTCAAGCTGAAGGATCGGGAGTTCGTTCTGGCCTCCCGCACGCTGGGCGCCGGCAGCTTCTTCATCATCTTCAAGGAAGTGCTGCCCAACATCATCGGACCCATCATCACGCAGGTCATGTTCAGCATCCAGACTGCTATCTTCACCGAGGCGTTCCTCTCCTTCGTGGGTCTGGGCATCCCGGTGCCGCAGTGTTCGCTGGGTTCTCTGATCAGTGAGCTGTACAACAGCTTCACCACCCACCCCTATCAGATCATCCCGCCCATTGTGGTCATGAGCCTGCTGATGCTCAGCTTCAACCTCGTGGCGGATGGTCTGCGCGAGGCGCTGGACCCCAAGATGAAGAGTATGTAAGGAGGAACACCCCATGCCTGAAGCAAAAAAAGAACAGGTCTTGTCGGTGCGAGACCTTGATATCACCTTTAAGACCACCGCAGGCCCGGTGCACGCCATCCGCGGTGTGAACATCGACCTGTACAAGGGCGAGACGGTCGCGCTGGTGGGCGAGTCCGGCTCGGGCAAATCCACCATCGGCCGCAGCATCATCCGCCTGTACGACCCCACTGCGGGCAAGATCACCTTTGACGGGCAGGATATCAGCGGCCGTCTGAGCCATGCGCAGAACAACACCCTGCGCACCCAGATGCAGATGATCTTTCAGGACCCCATGGCATCCCTGAACCCCCGCAAAAAGGTGGAGGACATCATCGGCGAGGGTCTGGATATCCACCATCTGTGCAAAACGCAGGCAGAGCGCCGCGAAAAGGTGGAAAAGATCCTTGCTAAGGTCGGCCTTGCCCCGGAGCACGCCGAGCGCTACCCCCACCAGTTCTCCGGCGGTCAGCGTCAGCGCGTGGGCATTGCCCGCGCCCTCATCATGAACCCCAAGCTCATCATTGCGGACGAGTGCATCTCGGCGCTGGATGTATCCATTCAGGCACAGGTAGTCAACCTGATGAAGGATATCCAGCAGGAGACCGGCACGGCTTATCTGTTCATCGCCCACGACCTGTCCATGGTCAAGTACATCTCCGACCGCATCGGTGTGCTGCATCTGGGGCATCTGCTGGAGACCGGCACCACCGAGGAGATTTTCGAGCACCCCATCCACCCTTACACCCGGAGCCTGCTGTCGGCCATTCCGCTGCCGAACCCGGTGGTCGAAAAGCGCCGCGTGGCTGAGACTTATGACTATGCCACTTCCGGCATCGACTATTCCAAGGGCACCAGCCACCATGTGGAGGGCAGCCACTACGTCAAGTGCACGGATGAAGAATTTGCCAAGTGGTGTAAATAAGACCGAATCAAAGACGAGTGCTGCAGGCGGCCTTTTATAGTGCCGCCGTGCAGCGCACCGACAAGGAGCAAAAGAATGCCCGCCCACCGGGCCGTTCTGGAGAGTGAAAACTCCAGTAAGGCAGACAATGCAAGGAAAAACACGGCTTTCTCGCCGGTGTGTAAAAAGTGTGCAAAAACAGTGCACTTACTCTGGGACAAATAAAAAATGATGATTTTTGATCCATGACTTGGTGGCGATTTGAGTGACCACAAAGGTAAATTTGATACACGGAAAGAAGAATGCCCACTCGTCTGAGGAGTTCTCAGGGGAGTGGGCATTTCTGTATAATGGCATTTTGTATATGTCACTTGCCACTTTTAGCATGGAGCTTGCCATTTTTTGAGATGAAGTTGCCACTTTTAGCGTAGAGGTTGCCACTTTTCTATGGCAAGTTTCCGCACTTTCCGCATTACTTTCCACACTTTCCGTACCCCATGAGATATGAACACCTGCTAAACTTTTTCAGAGATTGCTACTTTTTAAGGCGTAGTTTCTAAATCTTGCCTAAAGGATGCTACATTTTGGCTCAAGGTCGCTAAACATAGCGCACAGAAAATCCCGCAATAATATAATTAAACTTATGATAATCCAGATTATATTATTTCTTGTAAACTGCATCTTCCTGAATCAGAATTAGGTTGGAATTCTCCGCTGCCATTTCCACCAGTCGATCTGTAAAGCCGCTCTTGGAGAACAGCCCGTACACAATTTCGTAGCCCTTAAAGGCCGCTGTAAGTTCTTTGGACTGCCCCTTTTCTTGCAAGGCAGAGTAGACCGCCACATCCACAGGTTTCGCATGGTACTTGCACTCACCGAGGAACAGCCGCTTATGCTGATGGTCCACCGCTGCAACATCGATCTCTGTGTCTCCCTCGTTGTCGTTGCGCCAGTAAGAACCAATGCGTGAGGGTGCAAAATCGATCTGCCCCTTTCGGCACAGCTCCGCAAAGATGTTCCGGCAGATGCTCTCATAAGCGAAAGCCACAAATTTTTGCTTGAAATCTTTGCTCATCTCATCCAGCACGATCTGTTGGTTGTCCAGTTCCAACTCTCCCTTGAACGGGTACACATAGCGGAACCAGAAGCGGATGAAGTTGTCCGAAACATAGTACAGGCTCTTCCGGGAATGCTCTGGATTCTTTTCGGTGATGGGAACGTTCTTGATAACAAAACCAAGGTCGATCAGTGTTTTCAGGTACGGCGTAATAGCTGACGTGTCCTGCTCCATCGTCATACCGATCTTGTTCAGCTTGTGGTTGCCGTCCGAAATCGCTTTTAGCACGGAGAAATAGTTGATAGGCGTCTGCACTTCCTCGTTGAGCAAGAAATCCGGTTCTTCATACAAAAAGCCATTTTTCGACAGTACCACACGCCGAATCTGCTCCACCAGCGGCTCGTCCGTCTGGAAAAACTCCATATATTTCGGTACGCCGCCCGTGATGGCATACTGCTCCACAGCTTGCTCAAACGACAGGTTCTGCGCCGCATACACGTCCGTGAATTGCAAAGGCATCAGCCGAATCTGCGCCGTTCTGCGGCCATAGAGCGGGCTGTCGTAGGCAAGTGCGTGTTTTTTCATCATGCTGATGAGGGAACCGCAGAGAATCAGCATCACGTTATGGTCTTTCAGCACTTCATCCCATGCGTTTTGCAAGATGGACGGGAAATCCGGGTTCGTCTTGACCAGATACGGAAATTCATCAATGACAAGCACCTTTTTCTCGTCCGGGTGGTCGTCTGCTACCACTTGGAATAAATCCAGCCAGTCGGTGAATGTGACTTTGCTGAGCATGGGATTCTTCGTGGTACGGGAAAGCACCCCGGCAAACCGCTTCATGCTCTGGGCTTCGCTTTCTGTTGTTGCCAGAAAATAAAAGGCTCGTTTATCCTTGATAAACTCTTTAATCAACGTCGTTTTTCCAACGCGCCGTCTGCCATAGATCACCACAAAACCGCTGCCACGCTCTAATTCTGCATTCAGCGTCGCCAGTTCGGATGTTCTGCCGATGAAGTCCATACCGTTCACCTCTTGCTTAATATAATTTGAATTATGATAATATCGATTATATTATAGCTGCTCTGTACAAAACCGTCAATAGGACGAAGCATCGAATTTTCAACATCAAATTCATACAATGTAGAAAACTCCGGGCTTTTTCAGTTTAACTTATGCAGCTGAGAGAAGTCTGTGGACGTTTTTGATTGCAATAGGGCTACCAATTGCTATTCCAACCACACTAAAAGATACTACGGCAAAATAGAGTACGTTTTGCCAACGCTCCTGATTTCTGCGGTCGTAATTTCTGTCCATAGCATCCAGCTGTTCTTGGGTGTTCATGTCATCGGCCGACACAATTAATTTTTGTTTTGTTATATATTTCTCTTCTGATGTGGCTTCGGCATCGATTACTGCATCAGAAATTTTTTGACAGACTTCATCGATGACTATGTTCTGAAGAGATTTCGTTTCGCCGAGTGGCTGCATAGTATTTTGTTTGTTCATAGATAACCTCCTAAATATATGTTTGTCTGGGATTGACAGTTCCTTGGTGTAGCTATATCATACTACTAGATGACGGATGAATCAATCTTTAAAATCGTCTGTTTCAATCGTTTGTAAACACAAAAAAGATAAATATGTCTTTGGCGAGGTGATATAATGGCATTCAAATCTATAAATCATGATGATGAAAAGATTTTCTATAACAGACTGTGGAAATTGATGGAGGAGCGAAACCTTTCAACGGCAAGAGAATTAGCGCAGGCTTTATATGCCGAGGAGATAGTCCCTGTAGACAGTGCATCTGAAGACGAGATATCTATAATAGGAAGTATGACACGCAGAATACAGGAACACTTAAATTTAGAAGGTACAGATAAATTGCAGGGTAGATATGTTAAAGCGTATTGTGATTTTTTTGGATGTTCAGCAGATTACCTGTTTGGCTTATCTTCAATTAAAAGTGGAAATCCAGATGTTATTAGATTCTGTGAAGCAACAGGGTTATCTGAAAAATCGGTCAGAAGGCTAATAGAAGATTTACCGGAAGATATAAAAAGAGATTTAGTTGGGTTTTGGTCTAATGTTTTAGAAAGCAATTTGTTTTATGAAGTACCTTTAGAATTCCATCAAATGTGCTATGAATTGGGACAGTACAGAATTGCACAGGACCGAATAAAGGCAATCAATATGGCGGCTAAAAAAATGGACAATTCAGACACATTTGTCGATACTTGGAGAGCGATGATGGAGAGTAATTATCTAAAGGAAGCTCAGCCGCATGAAGGGTCCTACCATATGCATCTGAATGAGCTTTTAGTGAATGTGACAGCGTGTTTGGAAAATTGGGTGGATGAATATGTTCCTACCCATAAAAAAGAGATTCAACAATATTTCTATGGTGACTTAAATAAGAGACTACAGGAGAGTTATGATGAATTTTTGAAAACAACGCAATCCGAATAATATCACAGAAAAACCGCCTTACTACCGGAGTAAATCCGATGGTGGGGCGGTTCTTTTATACCTTGATTTCTTGACCGTTCTTGAAGGTGAAGCGGATATCGTCAGTGCTGTAAGCAGGTCAACGCCAACGCAATCACAGCGTAATAGAATATTTGTAAAGGGGATTTTATCTGCTTTGCCGTTTTTTCACATCTGGACTCCAACATGCCTTTGTGCTATTCAGCGATTCCATCGCGCAGCCTGCGCCGGGACGGTGCAGATTTGAAGGGTTTGGGATTTCCCAACAAGTATTTTGCAACGCAAAATGGTCTTTGTATATACGAAGACACTGCTTGCGGGTCTGCTGGTCATATACCCTTCAGCTCTCACCACCACAAAACGTTTCATATTTTTGACTCCATTCAAACTGTGCATTTTTGTCTAACAGTTTTTTGCGTTGCTGCCAATCTGGCATAAGTGTCGACAGTATCGCATAAAAATCCTTCGAGTGGTTTGGGTACAGAAAATGACAAAATTCGTGCAATACTACATATTCAATGCAACTGACGGGCATTTCGAGCAAGTGCCGGTTCAATGTAATGATAGCTTTCTGTGGAAGACAAGATCCCCAGCGAGTATCCATCGATCGAATATGGATTCGTGGAAATGGCACATCATATTTTCGAAATATCGGATAAAGCTGATCCACCGTCTGCTGAAATATTTCGCGACACATCTTATTCAGATAACGGTCAACAAGACGCTTTTTTTGTTCCTGATCTTCTGTGTCTTTTACGGTAAGATAGAGATAAACGCCATCGGAACGTATATCGTCTTTTTTCCCTTGCTCTACCCGCAGACGCAGACTACGTCCCAAAACGGAAAAGCTTTCCCCACTGATGTAATGTCGAGGCTGCGGTGCATACTGTTGGAATTCTCGAAAATGCTGCTGTGCCTCTGCAATGTAACGGCTGCGTCGTTTCACAAATTGCATAACAACGCTTTCCGGAACATCTTTCGGAGCAGAAATATAAACAGAGGCATCTGTCCGAATCCGAAGATTGATATTGCGTACATTTTTTCGTTCCAGCTGATAGCAGATACACCCATGCTCCGTCTCAACTTCACAAAACTGTATCATGCAAACCTCCGCAACGCAACTGTTTTAACATTCTCAATAATCATGTCGATCACATCAAAAGAAAGTACCAGGCCCATTTCTTTTTGGTAGCGGTAAAACAGATCATCAATATCCTGTGAGATTCGATCATGAATCGTCAGGTTATGGGTCCAGTCCACCTGACTATGCTTTTCGATGATTGTCGTAATATCCAGTGCCATCTCGGCGGCAAAATCAGGCTCCACTGACAATTTTTCATTGGAGAAAATCGCGGTCAGTACACCATAGAACGCCTGTGCATGGACATTGGCTCGGATACGATTCGGG
>OHHL01000726.1_pt1 | contig 10732 bp, 8 predicted proteins | sample 1568031 | NCBI WGS metagenome assembly OHHL01 (sample SAMEA3879513, study PRJEB24766) | human gut metagenome | biome: human-associated habitat; feature: feces | place: USA | collected 1985/1987 | reverse complement strand
GTCCATGTCTTCGGATTATAAGGAGGAAACATAAATGTCCGATTGTCTGTTCTGCAAAATCATCGCGGGGGATATCCCCTCCACCAAGGTCTACGAGGATGATTCGGTCTTCGCCTTCCGGGACATCAATCCCCAGGCGCCGACCCACATTCTGGTGATCCCCAAGACGCATATTTCCGGCTGCAACGGCGTCACGGAAGAGAACAGCGCCGTCGTCGCCCACATTTTTGAGGTCATCCCCAGAATCGCGGCGGCGGAGGGGCTGACGGGGGGCTACCGGGTGGTCAGCAACTGCGGCGCCGACGCGGGTCAGACCGTGCCGCACCTGCATTTCCACATCCTCGGCGGCAAAACGCTGGCGCTGGATATGGCGTGACATCTTAGGGCCTATCTGAAAACCGGCATCCTTCGGGTGCCGGTTTTTCGCGCTTGACATCTTACATTTTTTTGCTATACTAACCTTGGATCGCAAAACAAATAAGGCAGCACCGCGCAATTGTGCGGTGTTGCCTAAAGTCTTCGGGGAGCCGGAAAGACCGGCTGAGAGTGGGCGTGTGCGCCCTGACCCGTGAACCTGATACGGCTAATACCGTCGGAGGGAAAGATGCATATATGGGATACAATTCAGTATCGCGTTGCACCTGGACGGTTTGCAATGCGATACTTATTTTTTTGGAGGTTCCCAAAATGAAAACCAAAAGACTGACGGAAAGCGCCATGCTGCTGGCGCTGGCCATTGTGCTGGAGCTGATCTCCAAGGCCATCATCCCCGAAATGCCCTTCGGCGGTCAGGTGACGCTGGTGGCCATGCTCCCGGTGGTGCTGATCTCCTACCGCTACGGCGTGAAGTGGGGTTTCGTCTCCGGCTTCTGCTACGCGCTGCTGGAAATGGCACTGGGCGCGAAGACCGTGAGCGCCGCCTTTCAGCCCGGCTATTTCGGAGACGACACCATGATCTTCAAGGCCATCCTCATGTGCCTGCTGGACTATCTGCTCGCCTACACCATGATGGGTCTGGGCGGCATTTTCCGGGATAAGATCAAGAACCCCGGCACCAGCCTGATGTGCGGTTCTCTGGTGGCGCTGGGAGCACGGTACCTGACTCACATTCTGTCCGGATACCTGCTGTTCTCCGGCTGGGCGGAGTGGTTCTTCACCCAGGACGGCTTCCCCGCATGGGGCGCGAAGCTGGTGGAGAGCCTCAGCCCCGTCGCGCTGGGCTGGGTCTATTCCATTGTGTACAACGGCTTCTACATGGTTCCCGAGCTGATCCTCACCGCCATCGCGGCGCAGCTGATCGCACGAATCCCGAAGATCGTGGTCAAGGTTGACTGAGAATTTTCCGCAACGTATAGTAACATCGCCCCGGGCTGAAGCCCGGGGCGTTTGTTTTTATGCCTTTGCGATCATTTCATTTTCCATCTGCCAGGCACGGTAGAGGATTTCCGCGGCAGTCTCCCGGGTCAGGGGGGCGTCGGCTTCCAGATTAAAGCCGTTCCGGACGGCAGCCGCCAGAGCGGTCTGCGCCCATGCGGAGGTTTCCGATTCCTCCGCCGACGTTTTCGCGGCTTCCTCCGGGGCGTCCGCTGTCAGCGCCAGAGCGTTTTTCAGCATGACGCCCGCCTCCGCGCCAGTGATGATCTCGTCAGCGCCGAAGGTTTGCTGATCGGGCAGCCCCGCCGTCAGGCCAGAACGCACTGCGGCGGCAAGATAGGGCTGGAGCCACTCAGGGATTTCGTCGGTAAACCCCGCGCCGGTCAGCTCCTCGTCTACGGGGATGTTCAGCGTCCTGACCAGCATGGTGACGAATTCGCCCCGGCTCACCGTCCGTTCCGGGCCGAAGCAGGGATTTCCCGCCACGTTTTCCCCGGAGAAGATTCCGGTATTCTTCATCCACTCCGCCGAGAACCGGCAGTCCCTGCCCACCGTGTCGGTGTACTGGGTCGCGTCGGCGGGCTTGAGGATGGTGATGGTGACGGTGGCTTCCCGGGAGGTTTTCCCGGAAGCGTCGGTGGCCGTGAAGGTGAAGGAATCAATGCCCACCTTGTTCTTTTTGGGCGTGTAGGTGAAGCTTCCGTCCGGCTGGAGGGTCACGGTGCCCCGCTTGGGCCGGCGGACGATGGCGTAGACCATGTCCTCCCCCTCCGGGTCAGCGACCTTCAATTTGCCGTCGGCGGCGAGATTTTTGTAGGTTTCCAGCGCAGAGTCCTCCGCCACGGGGGGCTTGTTTTCCTTGCCCCGGATACCGATGGTCATGGCGGCGGACGCCTCCACGCCGCCCGGGTAGATGGGCAGGTAGCCCACCTCGGCGGATTCATCCAATTCTGTCAGGCGGGGAGAAAAGGTCATCTGCGCCGCCTGTTCGGCGGTGAGAACGTCGCCGGGAACGAGAACGCGGCTGCCCAGCATCACGCTGCCTACCTTTTTATCTGGCAGACTGGTGATGCAGATGCCCGCAATGGGGGTCTCCCCGGAAAAGTCCTCCGCCGAGAAGCAGTAAACGCTGTCGCAGTCCACCTCGGCGGCGGCCGCGCCGCAGGACAGCCCCGCGATGCAGCATACCGCCAGCAGCAGAGCCAATAATCGATTTCGGAACATGGCAATACCTCCAAAAAATGATTTCCGGTGGTATTGTTTGCCAATGTTGGAAAAATTATTCCCACAAATTTTTTGATGGGGCACAATCCCTTGGCTCTCCCTTTGGGAGAGCTGTCACCGAAGGTGACTGAGCGGGTTTTGCACTACCCCCATTCCACCGGGTTTATAAAAAATTCAAAATTAGGTGCAGACAATCGGCAGGTTTTGTGTTATACTATTAAAATCTATACGTGTGCGTTGCGTACATTCTGTTTTTCGCTGTCTGAAGGAGGCGTTTCCTTTGAAATATTGGTTCGGCTACCTTACCGCCGCCATCTTCGGCGCCATCACATGGGTGCTGATGCGGTTCGGTGAACGGTTTTCTACTCTGGTGGATATGGTGTACCCCTACGTCATCCGCACCTCGGAGTCCATTCTTGCCCAGTGGGCAAGCGGCGTGGACTTCCCCGTCTGGCAGCTGCTGGCCGTGGCGCTGGGCGCGCTGATCCTTGCCAGCATTGTGCTGATGATCGTGCTGAAATGGAACCCCATTCAGTGGGGCGGCTGGGTGCTCGCGTTTTTTGCCGGTATTTACATGCTCCACACCATGCTCTGGGGTCTGAATTACTACTCCGGCCCCCTGTCCGACGACATGCGGCTGGACGTGGGCAGCTACAATCTGGAGGAACTGACCGAAGCCACCGAATACTACCGGGACAAAGCCAACGCCCTTGCCCTGCAAGTCAACCGGGACGGCGGCAACGTGGCCTTCGCGGACTTTGATGCGCTGGCGGGCAAGGCCGGGGAAGGCTTCCAGACGCTGACCTACGACTACTTCTATCCCATTTTTGCCGGTTCCACCCTGCCCGTGAAGAAGCTGGGCTGGGCGGATATGTATTCCTCCATGGGCATCACCGGCGTCACCTTCGGTCTGACCGGCGAAGCCTGCGTCAATCCCCAGATCCCCGGCGTGTCCCTGCCCTTCACCATGTGCCACGAAATGGCCCACCGCATGTGCATTGCCCCGGAACGGGACGCCAATTTTGCCGCGTTCCTCGCCGCCTCCGTCCATTCCGACCCGGAATTCCAGTACAGCGCCTACTTTATGGCCTTCCGCTACTGCTACAGCGCGCTCAGCAGCGTCAATAACCAGTCCGCCGCGGCGGCTGCCGCACGGGTGAGCGCCGGGGTCAACGACAATCTGAAATTCGACATGGCTGCCTACAACAGCTTCTTCAATTCCCGGAAAAGCACCGCCGCCACGAACCTCGCCGACGCTGCCAACGACACCTATCTCAAGGTCAGCGGCGACGAAAGCGGCGTCGCTTCCTACGGCGAGGTCTGCGACCTGCTGGTGAACTGGCACATCCAGACCGTGGTGCTGCCCTCCATCACTGTGGAGGAATCCCCCTTCGACCCCTACGACGAAACGCAGGTGGACCTGAGCGGCATCGTCAACGCAAGGTGACAGCCATGATGAGACAGACTTTGGATGCAGGTCTGCCCGAGCTGGGACTTGACCTGCCGGAAAGCGCGCGCCAGACCCTCTGCGATTTTGGCGCGGCGGTTATCAAGCAGAACGAGGTCATGAACCTCACCGCCATCACCGATGACGAGGGCGTGGCGGAAAAGCACTTCGCCGATAGCCTGCTGCCCCTCACCATGGTGCAGCTGCCCGTTGGGGCCTCCCTGGTGGATGTCGGCAGCGGCGCGGAAATCCATGCGAAAATCACGGCGGACGGTTACGTCGTCTGCTGGCAGAGGGACTGCCCGAACATCTTCACCGACCTGTATCTGACGGTCTACGATGGCGTGAAGGGGCAGGAGGACGGGCTGAAGACGGCGTATCTGGCGTATGTGATGGCGCAGGAAGACGCCGATGTGCCCTATACGCTGGATGAACTGCTGACCTACTTCGCGCCCGATGCGGCGGAAATGGCGGAAGTCAGCGCGCACGAAGCCGTTCAGCAAGTCGATTTGAAGCAACTGCCGGACGAGAAGAAGAACATCGCCGCGCTTCGCGAATGTTTCCCGAATGCAGGGGCTTCGGCGGAGGATGCGGAAGATTATCCGTATCTGGTCTATTCGCTCGCGGACGGCAGCCGCCTGTTCGTGTTCTACGCCCTGGACGATGGCACGATGACGATGCTTGTGCTGCTGACGGCGCGCCGGGATGCGGCGGATTTCGCAGCGCTGGCGGAGGGTACGCATACATATCAAGAGGTGCTGACGCTGGATGCAAACGAACAAGAGTTCATGTTTTCGGGGCGCGGGCTGGTTACGGAGCATTGCGCGTCCGACGGGACGTACTGGCAGATTTGGTATCTCCCTGATAAGGAAGGAGGATGGTCGGTGGAAAGCGTGGAGCAAATGAAGCGGGACAAGCTGGTGACGCTGCTGCGTTACATTTCGCCGGAGGATATGCCGGAAGTGTGAAGAACGTATTGGCAGAGGAAGTAGGTGCTGCCGTCTGCCTCGACGGTCGTGATGCTTTCCTGTGCCGCATAGACGTATAAGCAGAAATCGTGCTGCAAGGGCAGGGCGGTGCGCGTCCAATCACTGCCTAACAGATAGATGTGCTCACGCCGCTGCAAGGGGACATTCCAATGGGCATCCACCGACAGCAGGGAAGAACCTGCGGTTTTGAAGTCGGCAATAAAATAGCCGTCCTCTGCTGCGGAGAATGCCCGGCTGTCGGTGATTTTTTGTGCCTCTCGGTCATAAGTCAGCAAAGTGTATTTTGAGAACCCTTGCGAAATCAGCAGATATGCTGTTGATTCGATGCAGGCGGCGGAAGAAACATAGGAAAGGTTGTCGTCGAAATAGCCGCTGTCCAGCTCGACAATCGTCTCCTGCATCGACGCGCTATACTGGCGGATTTCCAGATTCCCGCGCTCGTTCTGCTGGGCAAACAGCAGATTCCCGTCTGCATCAGGGAAGGCGCAGAACGACCAGTCGTACAGATACAGCGTCTTCTGCTTCCCGCTGGCAATATGCGAGATTTTCACCGTGCGGTAGGGCGAAGCGTCGCTTTCGTCCTCCGAATGTGCCTGCATACGGAACATGTAATCCCCGACACGCTCGGCATAGCACGCCGCGCCGAATTTCAGCTTCTTCGTCGTCGGCTTCTGCACCTGCTTCCCCGTGTAGCGGTAGATGCGCTGCTTGTAGACTTCCATCGTCGTAATGTCCGGGTAATATTCGCACACGAAGCGGTTTTTCTCCAAAATCACCTGTCCGCGCGGATACGGCGCACCCTCCTCCAGCAGATTGGCATCCCCCAGCGCGGCGGACAGCAGGGACGCACCCGCCGCATCGAACAGTTCCAGCCGCATTTCCTGCATTCCGGCGGTGTCGCTGTCCGCAAAGTAGATGATGACGAAGCTGCCGTCGGGGGTCGGGGTCACGCTCTCAATGCGGGTGGGCTGCTTGCTGAACGCAAGCGGGTTCATGCGCATCAGCTGCATCGGCGCACTGTCCGCGGAAGCACTTGCGCACAGCATGAGGCAGAGGGTCAGGAAGGTCAGCACGAGGAAGAAGCGTTTCATGGGCGTACCTCCTTATCTATTGTAGAAGAAATTCGCGCAGAAGCAGGGAGAAAGCACCTCCGTCACGAATACAACGAATGAGCACACGGAATTTTATCCGCGGGAGGAAGAATTTTGATGAAGAAAACGGTGCAAACGCCGTGGTTAGCGAGGCGCAGCTATGGACGGGAAAACTCGTGGATTGGCGAGATTGATTTCGGGATGAACCTCTCTATCTGGAAAGTCCTGACGATGCTGATGTTCCTGCTGTGCTTTGCAAATGGCCTCTGCCTTCACTTTGTTTTTTCGCGGCTGCCGTGGCAGTATCAGAAGCTCGCAAGCGCGGGAAAGCCGTATATCGACACGGAAAATACGGATTTCACCGGGGTGGTTACGGATGTTGCAACAGATGGGACGTACATCTACTGCGGCTATGGCTGGCGGTACATCATCAAGGTGCTGGATGAAGAAGGCAATTATATTGAGACGATTGCCGTTTCCGATGCACACGACCCCCGTGGCAACTTCAGACTGACCGAACAGGAAAACGCGGTTGTGTGCTGGCTGACGCCGCACAAATACGTTTTTGCGTGCGGCGAAATGATCTCTGCTGACCTGAATCAGAACGGGCAACCGCGCTGGCATGGAGAAACGACAGAATTGCACGGCAGCCGGTATTATATCTATCAGGGCGCGGTGATGAAGCAGACACCGGACGGGCAAGTAATCACCTTCTACGCCACGCCGTGGTATTTCCGCCTGCTGAACTATGGTACAATCATTACAACCCTTGGTCCGCTTGGAATGTGCGGCTGCATTGTTTTTACATGGCTGAGCGGCAGGAAGGATGAAAAGAAAGCCGAAAAACGCCGCAAGCAGAAGCGAGTGGCGTAACATGCTGCTGCGACACCTTCGTCAGCGGCATTTTTTCTTTTTCCTCCGCCCATTTACATCCGCCGTGCAGTTTGTTATAATAGAATAACCAAACAATCGGAGGGCAGCCTATGACCATCGCCATTGTGGATGATGAATTGGAGACGCGCCAGTATATGCAGGGCTTGGTGGCGCAGTATCTGGCGGAAACGGGACGCATGGCGCAGCTGGTGTTCTACCCGGATGGGGCGTCGTTTCTCGTCGGGTGCGAGCATCCGGACATTGTGCTGATGGACATTGACATGCCGGGCATGGACGGCCTTTCGACGGCGGAGCAGCTGCGGCGGAGTCACCCGGACGCTATCCTGATTTTCACCACGCGCCTCAGCCAGTGCGCCATCCGCGGCTATGAGGTGGACGCCATCGGCTTTCTGGTCAAGCCGGTGACGCTGCCGGGGCTGACTGTGAAGCTGAACAAGGCGTTCAAGCGGGTGGAGTACCGGCAGTCGAAAATCTGCCTGAAAACGAAAGACAACATCCTGTTCTTGGAGAAAAACGAGATTTACTATGCCGAGGGCAGCAATCACCATGTCATTTATCATACGGCGCAGGGCGAATTCCCCGTCCGCTCCTCCCTGCAGGAGGCGGAGGAACAGTTGGGCGCGGAATTCAGCCGAAGCTCGCATTCCTATATCGTCAATCTGGGCTTCGTGACGATGGTCGGAAAAAACGATGTGACGGTTCACGGCGAGGCGATTCCGCTGTCGCGCGCGATGCGCAGGGACTTTCTGAATGCGGTCAACCGCTATTACGGCGTGAGGTGACGAAGATGCTGACGAACTTGGCGAATTATCTGAACAATGATTTTCCATTCCATATGTTCTTCGCGGTGCAGATTCTGCTGGCGGAGGGGCTGTTCGTTGTGCGGATGAAGTCGCGGCTGCGCCCGCTGAAAATTGTGCTGCCGGTGGTGCTGTGCTACTTGGTGCTGGCATGGTTTCATCCGCTGCTGGGGCATCGTTTTGCACGCGTGGCAGCGATTTTTGCCGAATCGCTGCTGGTGCTGTGCCTGACGATGGACATTCCGACGACGAATGCACTTTGTATCGGCATTTCCTCCTATGCGATTCAGAATCTGGCGTTCAAGGTCGGTGGACTGGCGACATGCTGGATGGCCAAGCCGCGTGATCCGCTGTTCTATCTGCTCTCCGGCGCATCGTTTGTGGTGGTGTACGCCGTGTGCTACCTGATGTTCGTGCGGCGCTTTCCGGAGAACGGCGATTTGAAGCTCGGCAACTGGAAGGTGCTGTTCCTGACGCTGGTGACGCTGCTGACGGTGTTCGTGCGTTCTGTGTCGCTGCCGACGGATATTTCGCTGCTTGACCGCCTGTTCTCGATTCTCTCGGTCATTATGGTGATGGTGCTGATTTACCAGTGCATGTACGCCGACGAGATGCGCCGCGAGAAGGAAATCATCGAGAGTCTGCTGGCACGGGAGGAATCCAGGCATCAGCTGCTGGGCAAGACGATTGACAGCATCAACATGAAGTGCCACGACCTGCGCTATCACATTGACACCTACCGCCGGGCACAGCAGCTGGATGAACACGCGGCGTTTTTTGACGAGGTGGAGCAGGAGATTCAGCGCTATGAGTACACGTTCCACACGGGCAATGCGGCGCTGGATTCGGTGCTGTCTGAAAAGAGCCTGTATTGCAGCGCAAATCACATTCTGCTGACGACGATGCTGGATGTATCGCTGCTCGCGCCCATTGAAAAGTCCGATATCTATTCCATCTTCGGCAATGCGCTGGACAACGCGATTCAGGCGGTGATGGCGGAAGCGCCCGAAAACCGCAGCGTCAATATCCGCGTCAGCGACGTGGTGGGCATGACGCAGATTGTCTTCGAGAATTTTTGCAGCAAGCCGCCGGAAATGCACGAGGGACTGCCGAAGACGGAGAAGGACACACAGTACCACGGCTTCGGACTGCGCTCCATCCGCTATATCATCGAGAAGTACGACGGGCATATGAGCATCGACACGAAAGACCAGATGTTCATCCTCTCGCTTCTGCTGCCGCGTCCGCAGCAGTCCGCATGACGATTTACGCGCAAAAAGAAACCAGTTTCGACACGAATGCGTTTCGTGTCGTTTTTTTATGATAGAATCAGCACATCAAAGGGGGCGCTGCGCCCTCATAGAAAGGGAAAGGTGTCCATGAAACGCACAAAACTCTTGGCACTCTTGACATCCATCTCCTGTATTCTCCTGACGATTGTTCTGGTGGGCAGTTACTTCACGGCTGCTTACGCCATGATGATCAACAAGGAACTGGGCATCGTGACCACGAGCGTGGTGACGGATGACCCCAGCAAGAACGCTACCTATTATGCCTCCAGTTTCCTGAAGGAAGACGGCACGCGTGACGATGATGCGCTGACCGCGTGGCAGAAGGCGCTGTGTGAGCAGATTCAGGGCGAAGGCTCTGTGCTGCTGACGAACAACGGCGCGCTGCCGATGAAAAAAGGACTGGGCGTGACCGTTTTCGGCCGCGGCGCAGTTGATACCATCTATGGCGGCACGGGTTCTGGTCAGGTTGATACCAGCAAGGCAGCGACAATGACCAGCGCGCTCACGGCGGCGGGTCTGAACGTCAACACCGCGATGATGGACTGGTACAGCGCGCAGATTGCGCAGATGAAGGAAGACAAGACCAACCGCTCCACGCCCGGCATGTTCACCGAATATGCGGCCGTCCCGGCGGCGACCCGCATTGCCGAGGTTTCGGCGGACGCGGTGGCATCTTCCGGCGTGAATCTGGACGGCTACAAGGATGCGGCGATTGTCGTTATCGGACGCTCCGGCGGCGAAGGCGCTGACCTGTACACCGGCGAATTCACCGACGGTACGTCGTACTTTGAATTGCAGGATTCCGAGCGCGAGCTGCTCAAGTATGTGGCTTCGCAGGGCTTCAGCAAGACGATTGTGCTGATTAACTCCTCCAACGCCATGGCGATGGACTGGGTGAACAATCCGGAATACGGCGTGGATGCCTGCCTGTGGATCGGCGGCCCCGGTCAGTACGGTCTGAACGCGGTGGCGCAGATTCTGGTGGGCGATGTGAACCCCTCTGGCCGACTGGTGGACACCTACTCCGTGTCCTCCCTGTCCTCCGCGGCGATTCAGAACTTCGGCTCCTATGTCTACACCAATGCGGATGAAGAGACGGGCACGGTCGGCGGCGTGACGATTGACGGCGTGCCGGGCGACAAGACGAAGGTGCGCTATGCGATTCACTATCTGGTGGAATCCGAAGGCATCTATGTCGGCTACAAGTACTACGAAACGCGCTATGAAGATGCGGTCATGGAGCAGGGCAACGCGTCCGGCAATGCGGGCATCTTCGCGTCCAAGGGCGACAGTTGGGTGTACGGCGAGGAAGTCGCGTATCCCTTCGGCTATGGCATGTCTTACACCACGTTTGAACAGGCGCTGGAAAGCGTGACCTACGACGCGGCAACCGACAGCTTCACCGTGCTGGTGAAGGTGACGAACACGGGCAACGTCGCAGGCAAGGAAGTCGTGCAGGTCTACGGTCAGCAGCCGTACACCGAATTCGACCGCGCGAACGCGATTGAGAAGGCGTCTGTGCAGCTCGTCGGCTTCGGCGCTTTTGATGTCAAGGAGCGCGGCGTCCGCATGGGCCGCAACCCCAAGACCAAGAAGGAGATCGAGATCCCCGCTTCCCGCG
>OHHL01000709.1_pt1 | contig 10890 bp, 9 predicted proteins | sample 1568031 | NCBI WGS metagenome assembly OHHL01 (sample SAMEA3879513, study PRJEB24766) | human gut metagenome | biome: human-associated habitat; feature: feces | place: USA | collected 1985/1987 | reverse complement strand
TTGCGCTTGTTGAAAATGATCGTTTCGGGGGAGTTCAGGTATTTCGGCGTGGAGTCGTCCATCACGCGCCCGCCGAAGCCGATGACGTTTCCCCGGACGTCGATGATGGGAAACATCAGCCGATCCCGGAACCAGGCGAAAAGACTGCCGTTCTTTTTGGACACCATCACAAGACCGGAATCCCGCAGCTCCTGATCGGTGTAGCCCTTTTTCCGCATGGCGTCCACCAGGTTGTCCCAGCTGTCCGGGGCGTAGCCGATGCCGAATTTGGTCAGGGTCGCCTGGGACATTCCCCGCCCCCGGGCGTATTCCAGCGCCGACGCACCCATGGGCGCGTACAGACAGCTGTGGAAAAACCGTGCCGCTTCCTTGTGCAGCGCCCAGAGCCGCTCCTGCTGGCGATACCGGGACTGGTACTGCTCGTCCTCAGGGACTTCCAGCCCCGCCCGCTTTGCCAGCGCCCGCACGGCGTCCCCGTAGCTCAGCCCCTCAATTTCCATCTCGAAATTGATGACGCCGCCGCCCTTGTGACAGCCGAAGCAGTAGAACATGCCCTTGTCCGGCGCGACGGAGAAGGAGGCGGTCTTCTCTCCGTGGAAGGGACACAGGCCAAACAGGTTGGAGCCAGAACGCTTCAGCGTCACGTACTGCCCCACCACGTCCTCAATCGGGTTCCGCGCGATCACTTCATCAATAAATGCCGGTGGAAATGGCATGGTCTCCCCTCCTTTCGTCAGATTTCTCCAATTATTCTCTAACCGTGAACCTGCCATCCCATGGGGATGAAGATCTCCCGGAACTTTTCGACGGCGTAATTGTCCGTCATTCCCGCTATGTAGTCGCACACCGTGCGCTCCATGCCGTCGAAGCTCAGCTGGGGCTGAAAATCCTCGGGCAGCGCTTCCGGATGGGCGATGTAGTATTCAAACAGCCGTTTCAGCATATCCTTTGCCTTGCTCTCCTCGCCCTTGGCCACCGGATTGCGGTAGACATTGGTAAACATGAACGAGCGCAGCTCCTTCAGCGCCCTGTCCACATCGGGCGACAGACAGACTTTCCCGAATTCCCGGGAGGTGCGGATGGCATCGCAGACAAGTGTATTGATTCTGTCCCGGTGGCTGGGGTCCAGCACACCGGCGCGCACGGCGTCCTCGATGTCGTGGTTGACGTAGGCGATCTGGTCAGAGCGGCGCACGGCCTGCCCTTCCAGCGTCTCCGGCCAGTAGTCCCCGGTGTGGCCCAGAATGCCCATGCGGACTTCATAGGTCAGGTTCAGCCCCTGACCGTCCTTTTCCAGAATGTCCACCACTCGCAGGCTCTGCTCATTGTGGCGGAAAGGCTTGCCAAGGCACTGGCTCAGAACGTCCTCCCCGGCGTGGCCGAAGGGAGTGTGTCCCAGGTCATGCCCCATGGCAATGGCTTCCGCCAGATCTTCGTTCAGCCCCAGCGCCCGTGTGATGGTTCCGGCAATGCGGCTGACCTCCAATGTGTGGGTCATCCGGGTGCGATAGTGGTCGCCCTCAGGCTGCAAAAACACCTGCGTCTTGTGCATCAGGCGGCGGAAGGACTTGGAATGGACAATGCGGTCAATGTCCCTCTGGTAACAGGTACGCACGTCCTCCGCCCGGGGTTCTTCAAACCTCAGACGTCCCCTGCTCTGGTCGGCGAAGGCCGCCAGAGGATTCAGTCGCTTATGCTCCTGCCATTCCAGTTCTTCCCGCACAGTCATGGTAATTCCCTCATTCCTTGTAGAAAATGACATCCGCTTTTTCTGCTTTTGTTTATGTAGTCTCCAACGGGAACGCACGGTATTCCTGCCCGGTCTCCATGCCCTCCACGGTTCCGCTGGACAGGTCGGTGAGTTTTTCCAGAAAGGCGCTGACCTGTCCCTCCGGGAACAGCAGCTCCAGCTCCACCTCCGCGCCGAAATCCGTCTTGCGGAGAATGCCCCCAAAGGCGGCGGCTTCCAGCTTGACCCGCTCGTAGAAGGGATAGGGGCACGGCACGTACACCGCCGTCCATACCCGCTTCATGGATTTGCCCGCAGCGTCCACAGCGATTTTCGCGCCTTTTGTGTAAGCCCGCACCAGTCCCCCGGCGCCCAGAAGAATGCCGCCAAAGTACCGGGTCACCACGCACACCACGTTAAAAAGACCTTCCCGCTGCAAAACCTGCAGCATGGGCATTCCCGCAGTGCCGCCGGGTTCGCCGTCATCGGAGAAGCGAACCGCGCCGTCTCTGATGATGTACGCCCAGCAGTTGTGGGTGGCGTCGTAGTGCTTCTTTTTCATCTCCTGGATTTTCGCCAGAGCTTCTTCCTCGGTGTCCACAGGCCAGACGCGGCCGATGAAGCGGGACTTCTTTTCCACGAATTCCGCTTCGCCAAATTGGGTGGGTATCAGATACTCGTCCAATCCTCAGCACTCCCCGATGATATATTCCCGGAGTCTGCCGTATAGGATTCCGTCCACGACGGCCTCGATCTCGATGCCCTCCGGGGTGTAGTCCACTTTCTTGACCTGAGCGCCGTCATGCAGCGTCTCCACCATGCCGCCCATGGCATAGGGCAGACGCACCACGATATGGTGCCGGGCATGGTTCAGGGCGCTCTCGATGGCTTTCAGCAGCCCGTCCATATTGATGCCCCGCTTGGCGGAGATGGCAACAATATTCTTCCCCACGGGAATGTCGTCGGAATACACCAGATCGGCCTTGTTGTAGCATTTCAGCACCGGGGTTTCCGGCTTGGCCAGCTGGGAGATCAGCCTGTCTACCACGGCGATATGCTCTTCCAGATGGGGGTCGGAAGCGTCAATGACGTGCAGAAGCAGGTCGGCAAATTCCAGTTCCTCCAACGTCGCCCGGAAAGCATCCACCAGATGGTGGGGCAGCTTCGCGATAAATCCTACGGTGTCGGAAAGGATCACGTCCAGATTGTCGGAAACCGTCAGAAGCCGGGAGGTGGTATCCAGCGTGTCAAACAGCCGGTTGTTGGCGGGGATTCCCGCGCCGGTGAGCTGATTGAGCAGGGTGGATTTTCCCGCGTTGGTGTAGCCCACAATGGCCACCACCGGAACGGAATTTTTCATTCTCCGCTCCCGCTGGACGGAGCGCACCTTGCGCACCTGCTCCAGCTCTTCTTCCAGACGGTTGATGCGCTCCCGGATATGCCGCCGGTCAGATTCCAGCTTGGTCTCGCCGGGGCCACGGGTGCCGATGCCGCCGCCCTGCCGGGAAAGGCTCGTACCCATGCCGGACAGTCGGGGCAGCAGATATTTGTACTGCGCCAGCTCCACCTGAAGCCGGCCTTCCTTCGTCTTTGCCCGCTGGGCGAAAATGTCCAGAATCAGGGCGCTTCTGTCCAGAACGGGAAGCCCGATGATCTCCTCCAGCGCCCGGATGTTGCCGGGAGAAAGCTCGTTGTCGAAAATGACCATGGTGGACTGGGTCGCTTCCGCCAGCATCCGCACCTCCTGGGCTTTCCCCTCGCCGATGAAGCTGTGGGAATCGGGGGTATGGCGGTTTTGCAGCACCTTGCCCGTGCAGAAGCCCCCTGCGGTCTCCAGGAGGTCTTCCAGCTCGTCCAGTGTGCTTTCGGTGGCGGTATCTTCCTCAGCAAAGCAGTCCGCGTTCAGTCCCACCAGAACCGCCCGTTCCTGCGTCTGTTTATCAAATCTTTCTTCCATGTTACCTCCGTTTTTCTCATGGGAAGCCCCGGTTTCTCCTCCGGCGGCACTTCCCCTCATACCATTTCTTCTATTATACCACACATCCGCGCCGCGAACAACCACAAAAATACAAAAATCCCGCACTGCATCACGCAGTGCGGGATTTGCGGGTCTTACTTCAGGCCAAACCGCTTGTTGAACCGATCAACACGTCCACCGGTGTCAACCAGCTTCTGCTTGCCGGTATAGAAAGGGTGGCACTTGGAGCAGATCTCAACACGAATGTCCTTCTTGGTAGAACCAGTGGTAAAGACATTGCCGCACGCGCAGCGGATGGTGGTCTGTTCGTACTTGGGATGGATACCTTCCTTCATTTCGTTCACCTCTTTCTTATCAGTTAAAGGGCATAGTAGCCCCGGGCAATCTTTAATCGCCCGGATATCATATCATAAAGTGTCGGAGAATGCAAGCATTTTTTTCGATTTTTTCAAAAAATCGAAAAATCGTGGTGCGTCAGCGGTTTTTCCGATCAGAACGCCCAGTTGCCGCTGCGGAAAATGGGTACGACCTTGCCGTCCTCGCAGATGCCGTCGATGTTCATGCTGTCGCAGCCGATCATGAAGTCCTCGTGGATCATGGAGTCATTGACGCCCAGGGCGCGGCACTCCTCCAGCGTCTTTTCCTCGAAGCCGCGGATGGTGTCGGCAAAGCCCATGCCCAGCGCCAGATGGCAGGCGGCGTTCTCGTCGAACAGGGTGTTATAGAACAGGATGCCGCTCTCCGCAATGGGGCTGTGCTGGGGCACCAGCGCACACTCGCCCAGATAGGACGCGCCATCGTCCATGGCGATCATGGTCTTGAGCAGCTCCTCGCCCTTCTCCGCCTTGACCTCCACGGCCTTGCCCTTTTCAAAGCGGACGGAGAAATTCTCAATGAGCTGACCCTGATAGCTCAGGGGCTTGCTGGCGTAGACGATGCCCTCGGCTTCGCCCCGCTTGGGAGAGATGAAGCATTCCTCCGTAGGGATGTTGGGGTTGAAGAAGATGCCCTGCAGGCTGGTGTCTCCGCCGCCCTTCCACTCGCCCTCGGGGATCATGCCCACGGTCAGGTCGGTGCCGTTTTCGGCGGTGTAGTGCAGGCTGCGGATGTGCAGGCTGTTGAGATAAGCGCAGCGGTCATGCAGATCGGCGTTGTGCTCCTCCCAGGCCTTCACAGGGTCGTCGGTCACACGGGAAGTGAACAGAATGGCCTCCCACAGCTTCTCCATGGCGGCGCTGGTGCGCATTCCGGGGAAGACCTTCTTCGCCCACGCCGCGCCGGGGACGGCGGCGATGCACCACTGATCCTTGTTTTCCAGCTGGTCGCTGTAGGGCTTCACGATGGGATAGCGCAGCTGACGGGACTTGGCGAGCTTGCCCATGTTGATGCCCTTCAAGCCGTCGGGGTCTTCGGACATCAGGTGGATGCGGCAGGGGATCACGTCCACATAGTGCTGCAATCTGGCCTTCTGCCACTCGGGCACCTCGCCCAGCGTCTTGACGGACTGGTGGCGCACATGGAGCTTCTGCAGAGGCTGGTAGTTCCACTCCACCGTGACCTTCTTCGCCTTGGCCTTATAGGCTTCCTCCACGACCATCTGGACGAATTCCGGCTGGTCGAGATCGGCGTAAATCAGCACCTCCTGCCCCTTCTGGACATTGACGCCGCTGCGGACGATCAGGCGGGCATATTTTCTTAAAACCGTTTTCTTCATAAAATGTGTCTCCTTTTCCTTGAAATTCCGGGAAAGCCAAACTTGACGGCTTCCCAAAAATTTCCCAGGCTTTCGCTATAGTAGCAGATTTTCCTCAAAAGGTCAATGCCTGTTGCAATCCATTCAAAAATCGTTTATAATCACGTCAAATCCATTCTCCAGTTTTTGCCGGGACGCGCCGCATTATGCACATTCCCGGGCTGGTCATCAAGAGAGGTATCCTTATGCTTACAAAAGAAGAATTTCAGCAGAAGATTCAGGAGGGCGTCCGCATTCTGGACGGTGCCACCGGCTCCAACCTCCGCGCCGCCGGAATGCCCAAGGACTGCTGCACCGAGCAGTGGGTGCTGGAAAACCCGGAACCTCTGGTCGCGCTCCAGCGCGCCTACGCCGCCGCGGGCAGCCAGATCATTTACGCCCCCACCTTTCAGGCGCAGCCCATCGCCCTGAAAACCGTTGGCATGGACGCCCAAACGGAGAAGATCAACGAAGCGCTGGTTGCTCTGTCCCGCTCCGCCGCCCCCGGATGCCTCATTGCGGGCGACCTGACCACCCTGGCCGTTTACTGCGAGAGCTGGAATCCGGACTGCTTCGACCTGCTGGTGGAGAATTACCGCCGCCAGATCCGCGGTCTGATCGACGGCGGGGCCGATCTGCTCATCGGCGAGACCCTGCTTTACGCGCAGGAGGCAGAGGCCATTCTCACCGCCGCCGAGCTGGAAGGCGCGGGAGCCGCCATGTACACCTTCACCATGCAGTCGGACGGGGCGCTGTTCTCCGGGGCGGACGGCGGAAAGGTGCTGCGCGATCTGGAAGCGGCTGGTGCGGCCGCCGTTGGCTTCAACTGCGTGGCGGCGGACGTGCTGACACCCCATCTGGTGTCAAAGCTTCGCCGCAGTGTGAAGATCCCCCTGATCTGCAAGCCCAATGCAGGCATCCCCACCATCAACGACCAGGGCGTCGCGGAATACGCCCAGACACCGGAAGAATTCGCCGGAATCATGCGTCAGTGCCGGGACAACGGCGCCGCATTGCTGGGCGGCTGCTGCGGCACGACCCCGGCGTTCATCGCGGCTCTTACGAAATCGCTGTAAATTCGGTACTCCGTTTTCGTTTCCCTTCGCCGGAAATCCTTAAGTTTTTCCAAAAAGCGGGCGTTTCGCCCGCTTTTCTTATTGCCAAGCCCGGTGAGGTTTGTTATAATTACATTGTTATGAAAAACAGAATTCATCTCTATGTCAGCCGCAAAAACGCGCTGACCTGGCTGATGGCGCTGTGCATGGTCTGCTCGGCAGTGGCCCGCATTGCGCTCTCCGGTTTGAAAGGGTCCGGAGACGCGCATTTCGTGTGGAGCCAAATCGTTCTGCCAATCGCGGCGGCCTTGCTGTACGCGCTCATCGCCCTCCTGTCCGGAAAAGAACAGTTCTATAAGACCGCCATTCCCGTCTGGCTCATGGCTCTGTACGCGGGCCTGACCTTCTCCGCCGGCGTTTCCAGTCGATTGATGGCGTTCCTGTTCTGGGTCGCGGTGATCTTCTTCGCCTTCCTCTACACGGATATCACCGCCGGACGCCGCAAGCACGCCGTGCTGCTGTTGTTTCCCATTCTGTGCTGCCCGCTGCTGTTCCTAATGTATTGCTACCGGGCGTTCCTGCTTCAACACGATTATTACGCGGGCGGCAAGTGTCTGCCGGACTTTCTCATGGTTCTGGGAATGCTGATCCTTCTTTTCGGCATCCGGGTGCATCCGGTGGACGAGTACCACCCCACATGGGGCGACCGCACCGACGGACGCCGTCTGCGCACCCTGCCCCCCATGGCGCAGGTTTCCCCCTACATCATGGTCACCCGGAACACCTCGTCCAATCTCTTTGAAGATTCTCTGGAGATCACTCACATTGACCGCTACATCCGCCGCAAGCGCCGGGAGGGTCTGACCAGCTTCGGCATCACCCATGTTCTGCTGGCGGCCTACTGCCGGGGCGTGTGCCGCTATCCCGGCCTGAACCGGTTCCTCGCGGGGCAGAAGGTCTATACGCATGGCGACGACATTCAGTATTGCATGACCATCAAAAAGGAAATGACCGCCGACTCCCCGGACACCATCGTCAAGGTGCACTTGAATCCCCATGACACCGCCGACGATGTTTACCGCAAGCTGCAATCCGCCGTGGAGAACGTCAAAAACACGCCTCTGGATTCCAGCTTTGACAACACGGCGGGTGCGCTCACGCTGATTCCCGGCGTGTTCCTGAAATTCACGGTGTGGCTGCTGAAAACGCTGGACTATTTCGGGATGCTGCCCAAATTCCTGCTGGAGGTCAGCCCCTTCCACGGCAGCCTGTTCTTCACCTCCATGGGAAGTCTGGGCATTCCGCCCATTTACCACCACCTGTATGACTTCGGCAACCTGCCGGTGTTCGGTGCCTTCGGCATGAAGCGTCGGGCGGTAGAGGTGCAGGAGGACGGCTCCGTGGTGGAGAAAAAGTATGTAGACATCAAGTTCACCATGGACGAGCGGATCGTGGACGGCTTCTACTATGCCGCATTCTTTAAGCATTACCGCCGCATTCTCGCCCACCCCGAAATTCTGGACAACCCGCCCGAGGAAGTGCTGAGCGACATTGACTGACATGAAAGAGCAGATTCTCTCGTTCCTTCCCCCGGAATATCCGTGGAAAGATCGGCTTTTCGTATTTCCCGAGCTGGATTCCACCAATAATCGACTGAAAGTGCTTGCTTCTCAGGGCGCTCCCCACGGCACCGTCCTGATCGCCGACCGCCAGACCGGCGGCCGGGGACGGATGGGACGGTCGTTTCTGTCCCCGCCGGGGGTGGGAATTTATATGAGCATCCTTCTGCGTCCAGAGTGTGCGCCTCAGGAGCTGATGCACCTGACCTGCGCCGTCGCAGCCGCCATGTGCCGGGCGGTGGAATGCGCCGCCGGGCTTCGCCCCGGCATCAAGTGGACGAACGACCTCGTCTGGGGAAAGCAGAAATTCGCCGGAATCCTCACGGAAATGGGGCTGAACGCCGCCGGAGGCGTTGATTGGGCGATCGTAGGCATCGGCGTCAACTGCTGCCAGAAAACGGAGGATTTTCCCCCGGAGATTCGGGACAGAGCCTGCTCCCTCGCCATGGCGGCAGGTCGGGAAATTGACCGCTGCCGGGTCGCCGCCGCCATGATGGAGGCACTGTGGGAAATGGACGCCTCCCTGTTCACCGGCAAGAAGGACATGCTCCGGTTCTACCGGGAAAACTGCGTCACCATCGGCAAAGAAATTTCCGTGGTGGGCGCGGGAGAAGTCCGCCACGGGCGGGCGCTGGACGTTGACGACGAAGGCGCGCTGGTGGTGGAATTTCCCGATTCCCATGTGGAAGCTGTCAACGCCGGGGAGGTCAGTATCCGGGGAATGTATGGGTATATCTGACAAAACGCTGCCATTGTTTTCAATTTATTCCCAATTTACGTATTGCTTTTTTTAACGACATTGGTTATACTTGGAATGTAAAAATCACAGCGCCGCAGGTCTGCGCCGCTGTCCAAAAAATTCTGGAGGTCATTTCCATGAAAGCATTCAATGTAATCGTAAAAGTCCTGGCCGCTCTGGCTGCCGTTGCCGGTGCCGTCTACGTTGTTGCTACCTACGGCGATCAGATTGTCGCATGGGCGAAGAAGATTTTCGCTTCCCTGCCCAAGTGCCCCTGCTGCAAGGAAGAGCCGAAGGCCGTCGAAGAGACTGCCGCTGAGGAAGCTCCTGCCGAAGAGCCCGCCAAGGAAGTTCCCGCCGAAGCTCCCGCAGAGGAGGCCCCTGTTGAGGAAGCCCCTGCCGAAGAGCCTGCCGCCGAGGTCGCCGCGAACGAGCCCGTTGCCGAAGAGGCCGACTTCGCCGAGTGATTCCATTTTATACGCAAAAATCCCGGAAAGCTGTTGCTTTCCGGGATTTTTTCTTTCACTATTTCAGCTCCACCAGAACGCAGCTTCCCTCGCCGCGGATCGTGTGGTACATGTTGTCCTCCACAACGGGCAAGTCCATTTCCCGCAAATCCACATCCGGATTCCACACAACGTTCCGCATGCCATAGTAGCAGTAGAACCCATATTGGGTCAGGTCGTCTCCCCCGCCGAAGGTGCCGGGGATGAGACGGTTCAGCATCTGGTAGTTTTGCGGCATGTTCCGCAGAACCGGCGCGTTTCCGATGGAGCCGGACAGCTGCACCGTCACCGGCGTATCGGATTGGAACGCTTCCATTTCCTGCAAATCCGAAATCACCAGCTGGGTGCGGAAATCCGTGTAATCCTTCTGAACGCTCAGGGCGTTTCCGTAGGTGAAGGCAAACACGAAAAAGACCCAGCTGAGAACCACCGCCGGTATCTTAAGGGAGAAACGCTTCTTCCCTTCCGCCGCCGTCATGCCGAACACGGTAAGCAGCACGCCGAAACCGTACATCGCCCGGGGTGCGAACACCGTGGCGGCCAGTGCGGGATACAGTCCAAAGCACATCAGCCCCATCAGGACAAGCGCCGCGGCAGTCATGGCGATGGCCGGAACTGTCTTCCGCCGGGAATCCAAAACCACGCGAACGCAGAAAGCGATCACCGCCAGCACCGCCGCAATCAGCCAGAAGGGCTTGAAATCCGACAGAACCAGAGAATAGTAACTCCGCAGATTTTTCAAAAAGTGGGGAATCAGCTCCCCCGCCGGGGGCAGAGCGTTGCCCACATAACTGGTGTCGGCGGGAATCATGATAACCAGCTTGAAGAAAATCAATCCCAGTGCATACCCCGCCGCAGATTTCAGGCAGAAAAGCCCGACCTCCCGGATGGATTCCCCGCGGTTCCACATCCGCAGTGCCAGTGCAACCACCAGCATGGGGAAAATCCCCGCCGCCGCCTGATAGCTGGTGCATACCGCCAGAATCCCCAACCCGGACGCAAGCACATACGCCGCAGTATTCCGGTTCCGGCACAGCAGCGGCACCACCGCCGCCAGCACGGAAAGCGCCATATACGGCGCGTCAAACCGAAAGCTGACACAGCCGAGGAAATAGGGATTCAGCCCCAGAATCGACAGCACCGCCAGTTCCCAGCCGGAAAATGTCGTCCGTTCATAGACAATATACCCCATGAGTATCCCGGAAACCGCCATGATGAGCATGGCAAGGATCTGGGGCAGCGACGCGGCGTCCGCCAGATAATCGCCTCCATGCACCAGCGTTGCAAGTGCCGTCGAGAGATACCGGCTGAAATAGTCCCACTGCTTGTACCCCAGCGCCGCCCGAGGGGAATCGTCCATATAGTAGAAATTCGCCCGAAGAATGGCGCTGATGCCCACCACGAAAACGGCAAACAGAATCAGCAGCGCCTTTCCCATGGGGATGCCGGTTTTCCCGGAACGAAGGGTTTCCGCTTTCGTCCTGCGGTAGTCCTCCTGACCGGCGGAGATATAATAGGAGATCACGCACCCC
>OHHL01000707.1_pt1 | contig 10921 bp, 9 predicted proteins | sample 1568031 | NCBI WGS metagenome assembly OHHL01 (sample SAMEA3879513, study PRJEB24766) | human gut metagenome | biome: human-associated habitat; feature: feces | place: USA | collected 1985/1987 | reverse complement strand
ATATTACATAAAAACAGCAGCCGGTCAGAATTCACTCTGCAGGATAACCTGGCCGGACTGAATTTCACCGAGGATATGATCGCAGCCTCCGGGGTCACTAATGTCGGCATTACGGAGGAGACCTTCGATGTGGAAAATCTGACGACAGTGCTAGAGATCGAGGAAGTCTATGCGGCCTCCGGAGAAGAGGTAACTGCAGGAGATAAGATTTTAAAGCTTACGGAGGACAGTGTGGAGGAAGCCAGAAAGGAACTGGAGAGAGCGCTGGAGGATGCGGAGCTTGCGTATCGCACCGGAGCTATCGAATATGAGCAGGACCTGATCACAGCGGAGTATACGAGAGACAGTGCCATTCTCACCGGACAACAGGCGAAGGAAGTCTATGATGAGACCGTAGCAAGTCTGCAGAGTGCTGTGACCAGGGCAGAAGAGGAATTACAGGATGCCGAGGATGATATAGCAGAGTATGAATCCTATGTGAATGACGGTTCCTATAAGAGTTATTTCAGAGTGGATGAGTATCAGGCAATCTATGATGAGAACCTGAAAGCACTGACGGACAAGATGGATGAGTGGGGCATCAGTTGGTCTCAGGTCACTGGCAGTGGTGGTGGATCAACGCAGCTGAGTGTTGATGTTTCCGGAAATAATGCGCAGCCTCAGAGCGGCGGAACTTCCAACGCCAGCATTTTAGCTTCTCTTTACAGTATTCTGGAACAAAATCTGAAAGATTTGGAGGAAGCAGAAGATAAATATGAGGATGCATTAACTAATGCTGCTTTTGAATTACAAACTTTGCAGTTAAAGCTTTCCAGTCTCCAACAGGCCGTCACGGAGGCGAAGGAAGATTACGAGATCCAGCTGGCGCAGGCAAAGCTGACCTATGAGACTTCCCTGTCCGGCGCAGAACGGGCAGAGAGCGATTATAATACTACGGTGGAAAAAGCTAAGTCCGATCTGGCAGCTCTGAAAAGTACTTATGAAGATGCCAAAGAGAATCTGGAACTGTTTGAAAGCAGTGTGGGAGACGGATATTTCTATGCCTCGGAGGACGGAACGATCCTGCGGACCATGGTGCGGGCGGAGCAGGCTCTGACTTCCGATGCAGTGGTATTCGTTTACAGCAATCCGAAGGAGCTGACGGTCACCGTATCGGTAGATCAGTCGGATATTACAAAACTGACTGTAGGCGACAGTGCTTATGTGCAGTCCTCCGCAGGCAGCGGATATACCGGTGTGATCACAGCCATTGATCCGGTATCCTCGTCTAGCAGCCGTACCAGTGTCACTTACAGCGTGACGGTACAGATCAATGTAGAAGATGAGGAGGACAGTTTAAGTGCCAACGAATCCGTCACCGTAGTCTTCGGCATGACGGAGGAAGAGATCAAGCAGTTACAGCAGAGACAGAGTATGCAGGGAGGACAGACACAGTCATGAAATTAAAAAGACCACATTTTGAAAAACTGAAATCCCTCACAAAGAAACAAAAGAAGCTGATCCTGGCGGGGATCGCATTACTTCTGCTGATTCTGGCGGCCAGTTATACCGTGTTTATTGCACCGTTACTTCAGAAAGAACAGTGGATCTACAAAGAAGAGACGGTGGAGCGTGGTACTTTAAAGGTAGGTGTTACTGAGAGCGGCTCTCTGGAATACAACACAAAATCCATAGATTACGATCTGAATCTGGACGTCAGTGACGATGACGAGGATGACAGTGAGGAAGATGACGATGATACCGTACAGAAATATCTGAAGATAGAGGAGATCTACGCCGCCAGCGGGCAGCGTGTCACCGAAGGCGAGGAACTGCTGAAATTCACGGAAGACAGCGTGGAGGCGGTTCGGGCGCTGTTGCAAAATGCGGTAGTGGAGGCGCAGGCAGACTATGCGGAGGCAGAGAGTACCTATGAATTGTCCCTGCTGGAAGCCCAGACCGACTACGATACCCAGAAGATCAGTGCTTCCTATGCGGCATCCATCCGCAATACTTCCGGTACGAGCGTGACGAACAAAGTGGCATCTCTGCAGGTACAGCTGGAGCAGAAGCAGGCGAATACAGCTTCTCTGCAGGAGAAGCTGACAGAAACTCAGGAAGATTATCAGGATGCATTGGAAGATTATGAAGCGGCAAAAGAAGGTTATGAAGGCGCCGGAACCGATAATACAGTGAATTTTATGACGATCCAGAATGGTTATCTCAGTGCCAGATCCAAATACCAGCAGGCAAAATCAGCGTTGACGCAGGCAGAGGATGCTTTATCGGAGAATGAAAGTGCTATTAGCGATCTGCAGAACCAGCTGGCAGCGGCACAGGCAAAGCAAAAAATCGATAAGCTGGATACAGAAGAGACCTATCAGGAAGCGGTGATCACCGGGCAGAATGCCCAGACCACTTACAACGCTGCTGTGGAAGATCTGAAGGAGACCTTACAGGAAGCGGAAGAGACGAAAGAAAAACGGGAAGAACAGTTACAGGCCTTTGAAGATTTCGTCGGAAGTGATGGTATTCTCTATGCCACAGAGGATGGTGTGATCACAGAGGTCAGCTACGAAGCGGGAGATCGCCTGACGACGACAGGAGCTCTGTTTTCATATGCAACGTCGGATGACATGAGAATCTCCGTGGATGTGACCCAGGAGGATATTGTGGACCTACAGGTGGGAGATGCGGTAGATATCACCTTTACGGCATACCCGGAGGATTCCTATACCGGAAGCATCCTCTCCATCAATACCACGGCTACTTCCGATTATAGTAATACCGTAAGCTACACTGTGGAGATCAGCGTAGAAGGCGCATTGGAGAAGCTGTATGGGGGAATGACCGCAGATGTCATTTTCGTAACGGAAGAAAAAGAGGATATTCTTTATGTGTCCCGTAAGGCCATTGTCGAAGAGAACGGCAAGACCTATGTCTATCGTAAGACAGCACTGGGTGGCAGGGAACTGGCAGAGGTAGAGACCGGTATCACCAACGGTGTGGACATTGAGATCCTGTCAGGACTGGAAGAGGGCGATACCATCTACCTGGCAAGTAAGGTCAGCTCCGAGGCAGAAGTCAAGAGTACGGAGGAGACTGCCGATTCCGGCAGCAGTTCTGATACCGCAGTCGGCAGTGATATGGAGCTTCAGGAATTCGATGAATCCCTTATGCCAGAGGATATGCAGATGCCTTCCGGAGGAGCAATGCCCCAGGGTGGTCCCGGAGGCAGCGGTTCCGACAGCTTCGGCGGCGGAATGCCGGGCGGTCCCGGAGGACAATAAATCAGGCGGATGGAGCAAATGTTGAGAAGCAGACAGGAATGATTGGGAACAGTTATGAAGCAGAATGAAAATGGGAAAAAGATCAAAGAAAATATAAGAAATCAAATGCGCCGGATTGGATCATGGAAAAGCTGGTCGAAAAGACGCAAGCTCACCACAGGTGTCTGTGGTGTCTGTGTGATTGCTGTAGTGGCTGGTGCCATTGGTCTCTCCGGTGGTTCCGACACGGAAGTCATTTATAAAGAGACCACGGTAAAATACGGTACACTGGTCAAAGGTGTGACGGAGAGCGGTTCCGTGGACATCGGTACGGTGGATCAGACCTTTGATCTGGATATGAGTGCCCTGCAGAGAACGGATACTTCCGGCAGCAGTTCCTCCGGCGGCTCCTCCGGTAGTACTGCCGGCAGCAGCTCTGGTTCCGGTGGTTTTGGCGGCATGAGTGCTTCCGGCGGCGGAGCTCAGGGAGGCTTAGACATGTTTGGTCAGATCTTCAATATGGGCGGCAGCAGCTCCGGCAGCAATGGTGACGATTCTACCCTGACCGTGGCAGAGGTAGTGGTCTCCGTGGGGCAGCAGGTGTCCGAGGGAGATCCCCTGTACCTGCTGGAAGAAGACAGTGTCTCCGACCTGGAAGACGAACTGCAGTCTAACGTTGAGAAAGCAAAAGCAGATCTGGAGGCCGTAGAGGCTGACCAGACCCTGTCCAGACAGCAGGCAAAATATACTTATGACAGCAGCACTGCCTATGGCAGTTATATTGATACCGAATACAGCACCACACTGCAGGAGCTACAGAATGCGGTAGATTCTGCAGCAAGCGCATTGGAGCAGGCGCAGACCAGTCTGGAAGATTATCAGGCACAGCTGGAGGAAGTAACAACTGCTTACGAAGATGCGGCACAGGTATTATCCAACTGCCAATACAGTCTGAACAATACGGATCCGGCAGATGATACCTATGGATATGTCTATTTTGCACAGCTGACGACACAGGCACAGTCTACTGCGGACTCTCTGGAACAGCAGAAGGAAGAACTGGAACAGAAGGTAGAGCAGGCAGAAGAAAATGTGACCACAGCCGAGACCGCTTATAATAAAGCAAAGCGGGAACTGGAGCAGGGAAAACTGACCGCAGCCGAGACAAAAAAACTGCGGACGCTGGCTTACAATACCGCACAGGAGACTTACGATATTGCGCTGGGGTATCTGGAACAGGATCTGTCCGATCAGCAGGAAACCTACGATGAGACTCTGGAAAAATGGAACGAGTTCAGCACCTATATCGATGGCAACGCGGTATGCGCCAGATACAACGGTGTGATCACCAGTGTGGAACTGGAAGCAGGAGACAAGATCAGCACCGGAACCTCTCTGGTCACTTTGTATGATATGGATGAAGTGACCATGACGGTAACAGTGGATGAAGATGACATGACGGATATCTCTCTGGGATCTGCGGCGAATATTGCATTGACGGCATATCCGGAAGATATCTTTACGGCAAAGGTGACGGTTATCGGAGATGCGACATCGGATTCCAGTGGAAACATAACTTATGACGTAACTGTCACATTAGAAGGGGATGTTTCAGGACTGTTCCAGGGCATGACCGCAGATGTGACTTTCGTTACGGAACAAACGGAAGAAGTGTTGTATGTCTCACGCAGAGCCATTATCACAGAGGATGACAAGACTTATGTAAAAGTGAAGACAGCAGAGGGCAGCATTGTGAAAAAGGAAATAACGACAGGACTGTCAGATGGCTCTAATGTGGAGATCTCCGGAGATATTGCAGAAGGAGATACCGTATTGATCGAAAGCAGCATTACGAAGTAGAGCGGAGACCTGTGGGAAAGTAAGGTCAATGGAAGGGAAGAAGTAGAATATGAGATTATCCGAAATATTGCGTCTGGTGTGGCTGAACCTGTCACAGAATAAATTCAAAGTGATCCTGACTTCCATCGGTATCGTTGTGGGATCCGCCACCATAATGCTGGTGCTGGCGATAGGTACCGGTGGAAAAGAAGAAGTGGCGGAGCAGTTCAAGAATCTGAATGCCGGAGCTATTGATATTTCCTGTGACAGCAGTGACAGTGGTGGTTTTAGCTTTGAAATGCCGGGCGGTGGAGGAAGCGTTACCGTCACCAATATGGGCGGAGGACCCGGAGGAGGTTCCGGCGGCGGTACGTCTGGTGGTCCCGGCGGTGGCATGGATTTCGGCGGATTTTTCGGATTCGGACAGGAGGAAGAGAGCGAAGCCGTGACATTGACCAGTGAAGACTGTGATGATCTGGCGACTTTTGTATCGGGAATCTCTGCAACTACGGTCTCTTATTCCACTACAGCATCGGTGGAGGGAGGCGATATGACCTCTGCTTCCTATTACACCATTGCCGGTGTGGAGGACAATTATGCTGCCATCAGTAATCTGGAAATGGCCATCGGGGATTTCCTCACAGAAGAAAACAACGAGAGCAAGGAAAAGGTGTGCGTACTGGGTGCCACCGTGGCAAAGGAAATTTTTGGCAGCGCCTACGATGCTTATGACGGTATAGTCTATATTGATGGCCGCCCCTATATAGTATCAGGGGTACTATCCGAGATGGGAACTGTGGCATCCGGCATCAGTCCGGATACGGCGATCTATATACCTTACGAAACCGGCATCAAATACATTACCGGTACGAATATCAGTCCAACCATCACGGTCATTGCGGAGGATGTGAATCAGGTGGATACCGTAATGACGGATGTGGAGAGTGCCTTAAAAGAGAGCTATCCCAATACCACATTTACCATCAGCGATGCCGGAAGCAAGATGGAGGCAGCCTCCGCTTCCAATGAGACTTTGACCTTACTGCTGATCTCCATGGCAGTGATCGTATTTATCGTTGGCGGTATCGGTATTATGAACGTGCTGTTTGTATCCATCAAGGAGCGTACCAACGAGATCGGTATTTTGAAAGCACTGGGCTGTTCCCGGAAGGATATCCTGTTGGAGTTTTTATTGGAGGCAAGCTTTACCAGTCTGGTAGGAGCCGTACTGGGGGTGCTGGTGGCTCTTGGAATTACGCCATTCGTGCAGCTGTTCAACGTGAGAGTGTCCCTGTCGGTACAGGGTGCAGTATTGTCGCTGTTGTTTGGTGTCCTCACCGGAAGCATCTTCGGCTTCTATCCGGCATATAAGGCATCGAGACTGATCCCCGTAGAAGCTTTAAATCAGGAGTAGTGCGAAAGGTGTAAGGATTATGATGGAAAACGCAATGATCACCATGAAAAATATAAATAAAGGCTATATGCTGGGAGAGGAGCGTCTGCCGATTTTGAAGGACATCAATTTTCAGGTAAATAAGGGAGAATATGTGGCAATCTTAGGCCCTTCCGGTTCCGGTAAGACTACGTTAATGAATATGATCGGCTGTATGGATGTGATGGACAGTGGGGAATATTATCTGGATGGCATGGCAATCCACAAGACCAAGGAGGACGATCTGACCATGGTACGCAACCAGAAGATCGGGTTCATTTTCCAGAACTATCAGCTGATCCCGACCTATAATGTCATGCAGAATATTATCATGCCCCTGCTGATGCGTGGCATGACTCATGAGGAAGCAGAAGAAAAGTGTAAAAATACTATCAAACTGCTGGGGCTGGATCATCGTATCGGACATAAGCCCAACGAATTGTCCGGCGGACAGAAGCAGAGAGTATCCATTGCCAGAGCACTGGTGGGACAGCCGGCGATCCTTCTGGCGGATGAGCCTACCGGTGCTCTGGATCAGACCAGCGGCAAGGAAGTACTGAAGCTGTTCCGGGAACTAAACGATATGGGCAACACCATTGTCATGATCACCCACGACCTGGGCGTAGCACAGTCTGCGAAACGTATCGTGCGTATTGTGGACGGACAGTTACAGGAATAAGGGATAGTCACTCAGCCAACGGGAAAGAGGCTGGGACTGTTCCAGACCGGATTTCAGGGTACGGTCGGCATCCGATTTATTTTCTGCCGGTATTATCAGCAGAAATTCTTTCCCGTCCATAAGTACACCGCAGAATACGGTTTTCAGATCCCGGGAGATAAGAAACATATTTCCCGGGATATTTGTTACAGATTCGGTCAGGCAGGAGTAATAGGGTTCTTCATCGATAAAAGGTGCATAGAATCCCATGTCATCCGCACCTTCCACGAAAAGCCTCTCTCCGTTCATCCAGACATTTCCCGCTATGGCATCTTCCTGATTCCCCCAGAGATAATGTAAGGCTTTCCCGTGGATCTCCACCGATACCTGTTCGAAGGTATCCGGTTCCGTCAGACTGACCAGCATTCCGGTTCCGGTATAGTCATAATCCTTTTTGATGGGAGTATGATAATAGCGGATCCCGTAGTCTCCAAGGCAAAATAAGGCAAATACGAGCAGAAAAATCAGAATGCCGCAGAAAACGGTTCTTAATTTTTTATTTCGCATCATGGTTCTTGCCTCCTTTTTATTTTATTATACAATCAGATATCCATACTGGCAATGAGCTGAAACATTTCCTCGGCGGTCATGTGATCTGCGGTGATCACGTATACATAATTGTCAGCTTCATAATAAGCCATGGCGTAACCATCCACATAAGTATATACCGTGGCAATGTGACCGCCGATGACATGTTCCTCTTCGGCATCGTATTCATTGTCTAATACGAGTGTCAGGGCATTATTTGAGGAAATTAGCATTTGCTCCCAGATGAGCTGTTCTCCGGCATTGTTTTCATAGAAAATTTCACAAAAAAGAGGACTGTCTCTTCGGTCTGTCTCTGTATAGCCCTCCGGGATGCAGGTCGGTATCGTGGGAGTGAGTACCGCATCTTTTTCCTCGGAAGAGTAGTTATACTGCGTAGCATCCTCGCGCAGGGTCTTTAGTGTCATGAAAAACTTATCCCGATAGGCATCCACACTTAACGTCAGAACCAGTCCGGCACATACGATACCGGTGAAAAAGATTGCCATGCGTTTTAGGAGCTGTTGTGCACCGGTCAGCACCGGATGGGCTTCCCGGCGGATCACTTTTTGCATTTTTTGTTCAAAACGTTTTGAAAATACATATTCCCGATCAACCTGATTTTCTAATGCTGTTATCATGGCATTGTCCACCACAGGCATATGCTGATAGAGCCATTCATCCGTTATTTCCATGGATCTCATTATTTTCCTCCCGTTTAATCAAAGCTTCCTGTATCATAATCTTTCCCCGGGATAATCGCTGCCGGATCGTTCCTTCGGTGATGTTTAATACTTTTGCGATTTCATCGTTGTCCATATTGCCGGAGTATTTGAGGAGAAATACATCCCGGTATTTTACGGGCAGGCACCTAAGGATGTCCAGTATTCCGTCATCCACATCCGTCTCTGCATAAGTCACCGGGACATTACATTCTTCCAGCTCATCCACATAGATTTCCCGTTGAAATTGATGGTTTCGCTTCCGGTAAATAGCTATAGTCGCATTTTTCGTTATGGTAAGCAGGTAGCGTTTCGTCGCCGTGGCGTCGATTTCCCCTATTTTTTCCATGTTTTTCGCAATTTTTATAAACGCCTCATGTACGGCATCTTCCGCAAGAAAAGTATCCTTCAGCACATTCAGAGCTACTTTCATCATAAGGTGCCGATAGGTTTCATAGAGAATCGCAAACTTTTGTTTGTCTTCTTCGGCGTCGATCATCATCAGATATATCATTTGTTGTTCCCAGGCCTTTCAATGAGTCATAACGAAGGTTCCTGTTCCTATTGTTACAAAAACGTAAAAATATTTCAATTGCAGGTTTATATGTTTGTCCCAATAGTATCTTTTGGGTAACCGGGGCACTTTATTGTGCCTGCTTTACGGATCCCGGCGATGGGGGATATAATGATTTCATTACAGGAGAGCGTAAAAAGAGCAGAAACGAGCATAGAAGAAGCAAAATGGGAGAACAGGAAAAACGAAGACAATACCTCATCCAGGCACTTTTGCGGGAGCGGTCGGAATATGAAGCGATGGAAATTCCGATGCAGGAGGATGAACAGAGACAGCTTCTGCGGGGACTGATGAACATCCGGGCGCCCAAGCGATGCAGTGAGGAATTTCTGAGGATACAGGATGCCTATTTACAGGAAGCTGTGAAGGAAAAAGGGATAGTGGAATGACCGGATGTTATGTGCCGAATCATAAGTGCATCGACAACTGCATCCACAGCTTTGCGGGGGTGCAGCTGCGACTGGACTGCGCCCGGATGATGGAAGAACAGGGGCATGAGGAACCCACCGGACAGGCGAAGATCACGAAAGCCTACAATCTGCCCTGCCGTTATGTCCTGCATACCGTAGGTCCTATTGTGCAGGGAAAGCTGACGGAGAAACATTGCGCATTGCTTCGGTCCTGTTACTTGTCCTGTCTGGAACTGGCATCGGCATACGGGCTGGAAAGTGTGGCGTTCTGCGGTATATCCACTGGGGTATTCTGCTTTCCGAACGACAAGGCGGCGCAGATTGCCGTACAGACGGTACAGGAGTATTTGGAGGAGACTCCTGACAGCAGTGTCAAAAATGTGATCTTTAATGTGTTTAAGAATGAGGATTTGCAGATCTATGAGAGAATTCTTCGGTCGTAGATTTTCGATTACTCTAAATGCAGAGAAAAACTTGCACCCGGCAGATTGCTGTGATACATTGGCTGTAAAAGAAATACAAGAGAGGAAAAGAAAATGGCAGGATATCTGATTAAGGATACCACAAAGGAAGAGCGGGAGCAGATCGTGGCGGAGTCACTGGGATATATGGAAGCAAACTGCGATGGCTGCAGTTCGGGGTTGGCGGAAATGTATCAGGCATACATCGACGGAGAGAAGGAGCTTCGGGACATCAACATGGAATTTCATGCAGGTTATGTATCCGGAGAGGAAGTGCCCGGCCGCAGGTCTTGTCCCATGTAATAATAGTGTGCGGGAAAGATGGATTTCCGGCATAAATAAAATGTTATCTGCAAAAACTCTTAGTAACAGAATGCGAAAGGCAGGAAAGAGAAATGCAGATGAGAGACGATCTTGGAATTACAACAAAACTGGAAAATGGCAAGGCTTATCTGGAATTTGCCCTGCCGGAAAAAATAGGGCGTTTGCTGTCCGCATTACAGATTGAGATCTGGGAAGGTGCGGAGGGCGAACGCCTTGTTTTTCATGGGGAATACTCATCAGAAGAAGCGGATTCCATGACGGCGTTGCTGTTGCGGCCGCATCTCTGGGACGGCATGCGGGATCCCTATGTCTATCTGGTGAAGGCGCAGGGAAGGTTCGGAACCATGGAGTATGGAGAAAAGATGGGTGGTATGGAGAAGGAGGAAGAGTCAGATCCTGCTGAGGATATAACCGAGGCAGTGGAAGTGTACTGGCAGCAGGAACTGGCAATTTATGACGTGCATGTCATCGATAAAAAGGGAATCTTTCTCAATGAAAAAGAGTTTCTGCCACATGAAGTAGTCTACCGGCTTCCCCCGCAGATCAGTGATGCCGGGACGAGGGTGGAGCAGGTACGAAGAGATCTGGAACGGCTGGTCCGGATGGGGGTAAATGTGATCCGGCTGGAAGGAACCGGAACCGGGGCAGAGGGGGTGAACTGCTCCGAA
>OHHL01000695.1_pt1 | contig 11131 bp, 9 predicted proteins | sample 1568031 | NCBI WGS metagenome assembly OHHL01 (sample SAMEA3879513, study PRJEB24766) | human gut metagenome | biome: human-associated habitat; feature: feces | place: USA | collected 1985/1987 | reverse complement strand
ACCGCCTATGACAGCGGCGGCACGCAGCTCGGCACGGGTGAGCTGACCGTCCGCGTCACGTCGAAGCAGTCCTCCGCCGTCTTCTCGGATGTGAACGCCGGGACGTGCGCATGGGCGGCGGACGCCGTTGATTTCATGAACGGCTACGGGCTGATTCAGGGCGCAGACGCGTCGACCTTCAACTGGCGCGGCAGCATGACGCGCGGTGATCTGATTTTGATTTCGTACCGGAGTGCCGGTTCTCCCGCCGTTTCCGGAGGAAGCCTCCCGTTCACGGACGTTTCGGAATCGGATTACGCCTATGACGCGGTCGTCTGGGCCTGGAAAAACGGCGTTGCGGGCGGCGTGAGCGAGACGGAATTCTGCATGAAGCAGGCCGTCACGCGCGAGCAGCTGGCTTCCATTCTCTACCGGCTTTCCGGAAAACCCGCCGTGTCCGCAAGCCTGCGCAGCTATACGGACGCCTCCGATGTCAGCGCCTACGCTGTCGATGCGATGCGCTGGGCTGTCGGCTGCGGCTATCTCAAGGGAAGCGGCGCGAAGCTGAACCCCCAGACCGGCGCGAACCGTGCCGAGGTCGCCGTCCTGCTGCACCGATACCTGACAAAATAACAGGATGCCCCGGAGGCGGCACAGCAGCCGATGCTGCACACATATTTCAGAAAACAGCCCTGCTTGACACTGCAAAGGTGCCAAGCAGGGCTGTTTTTTAACGAAAATGTCTTATTGCAGATCGAATTTCAGAATTACAGATGCAGCACGCGGTCGCGGATCTCCTGGGTGCGGCCCTGGTTCCAGTACTGGGTGCCGATGTAGCCGCAGGTGCGGCGGGCGACGTTCATCTTGGACTGGTCGGTGTTGCCGCACTGCGGGCAGACCCAGATGAGCTTGCCGTCCTCGTCCTCCTTGATCTCGATCTCGCCGTCGTAGCCGCAGACCTGACAGTAATCGGACTTCGTGTTGAGCTCGGCGTACATGATGTGGTCATAGATGAACTTCATGACCTCCAGCACGGCGTCGAGGTTCTGCTGCATATTCGGGACCTCGACATAGCTGATCGCGCCGCCGGGGGAGAGCGCCTGGAACTGCGACTCAAAGGCCAGCTTATCAAAGGCGTTGATATGCTCGGTCACATGGATGTGATAGGAATTGGTGATATAATTCTTATCCGTGATGCCGGGGACGATGCCAAAGCGCTTTTGCAGGCACTTGGCGAATTTATACGTCGTGGATTCCAGCGGCGTGCCGTAGAGCGAGAAATCGATGTCCGTCTCGGCCTTCCACTTGGCGCACGCGTCGTTGAGGTGGTGCATGATATCGAGTGCGAACGGCGTGGCGGCCGGGTCGGTGTGGGACTTGCCGGTCATGTACTTGACGCACTCATAAAGTCCCGCGTAGCCGAGGGAAATTGTCGAATATCCGCCGTAGAGCAGCTTGTCGATGGGTTCGCCCTTTTTGAGGCGGGCCAGCGCGCCGTACTGCCACAGGATGGGCGCGGCGTCGGACAGCGTGCCCTTGAGCCGGTTGTGGCGGCACATGAGCGCACGGTAGCACAGCTCGAGCCGGTCGTCAAAAATTTTCCAGAACTTATCCAGTCCGCCGCCGGACGACAGCGCGATGTCGACCAGATTGATCGTCACGACACCCTGATTGAAGCGGCCGTAATATTTGGGCTTGCCCGGTTCATAGTTGCCGGCGTTTGCGACGTTGTTCCAGCCGGTGCCGGAGCGGTCGGGCGTCAGGAAGCTGCGGCAGCCCATGCAGGTGTACACGTCGCCGTGGCCCGGCGTTTCGCCTTTGGAGAGCTTCAGCTCGCGCATCTTTTTCTCCGAGATATAATCCGGAACCATCCGCTTGGCCGTGCAGCGGGCGGCCAGCTTCGTCAGCTCCCAATAGGGGCTGTCCTCTGTGATATTGTCCTCTTCGAGCACATAGATGAGCTTCGGGAAGGCCGGGGTGATCCACACGCCCTTTTCATTCTTGACACCCTCAATGCGCTGGCGGAGTGTTTCTTCGATGATGATGGCAAGGTCTTTGCGCTCCTGCTCGGTTCTGGCCTCGCCGAGATACATGAAGACGGTGATGAACGGGGCCTGCCCGTTGGTGGTCATGAGCGTGACGACCTGATACTGGATGGTCTGCACGCCGCGGCGGATCTCGTCGCGCAGACGCGTCTCGACGACGTTGGTGATGGCCTCCTCCGAGGGCTGCACGCCGAAGGACTTGATCTCTTCGAGCACGGAGCGGCGGATCTTCTGCCGGGAAATATCGACAAACGGGGCCAGGTGTGTCAGGGAAATGGACTGGCCGCCATACTGGTTCGAGGCGATCTGCGCGATGATCTGGGTCGCAATGTTGCAGGCCGTGGAGAAGCTGTGCGGCTTTTCAATCAGCGTGCCGGAAATGACCGTGCCGTTCTGCAGCATATCCTCCAGATTGACCAGATCGCAGTTGTGCATATGCTGGGCGAAATAATCCGCGTCGTGGAAGTGGATGATGCCCTCGTTGTGCGCGTCGACGATGTCCTGCGGCAGCAGCACGCGGGCCGTCAGGTCCTTCGACACCTCACCCGCCATATAGTCGCGCTGGACGGCGTTGACGGTGGGGTTCTTGTTGGAATTCTCCTGCTTGACCTCCTCGTTGTTCGACTCGATCAGGGACAGGATCTTCTCGTCCGTCGTGTTGGACTTGCGCACAAGCGTGCGGGTATAGCGGTAGGTGATGTAGTTCTTGGCGACCTCGAACGCGCCGTGGGCCATGATCCGGTTCTCGACCAGATCCTGAATTTCCTCGACGGACAGCGCGCGGTTCATGGACAGGCAGCTGTTTTCCACGCTCTCGGCGATGCGGCGGATCTGCATCGGCGTCAGCCGCTCGTCCTCCGAGACGACGTTATTGGCCTTGGTCACGGCTGCGATGATCTTGACGATATCGAACGTTGCCTCTGAGCCGTTTCGTTTAATGATCTTCATGGCGGTTCCTCGCTTCTTTCTATATTGTTCGCGCGCAAAAAAACGCGCGGGGACAGGCTTTGCGTGCAGCACATCCCGTGCGGCGCAGTCATAACTATACTGGATATTGTGTCCGATGTCAAGGGCTTGTCTCTATATTTTGTGGATATCGAAAACAAATAATACCGTGAAACACAACATCTTGTGTTTCACGGTATCTGCGCATATAAAATTCCTGATAGCGTGCCGGTTACTGGTTCTCCCGGTAGCGGGCGAGGAACTGCTTTGTGCGCTCAGCCTGCGGGTTTTCGATCACATCGCGTGCCGGGCCCTGCTCGACGATCACGCCGCCGTCCATGAAGATCACGCGGTTGGCGACGTCGCGGGCGAACGCCATTTCGTGCGTGACGATGATCATCGTCATATGCTGCTCGGAAAGCGAACGGATGACCTTCAGCACCTCGCCGGTCAGCTCAGGGTCGAGCGCCGAGGTCGGCTCGTCAAAGCAGAGGATATCCGGCTGCAGGGCCAGCGCCCGCGCGATGGCCACGCGCTGCTGCTGGCCGCCGGAGAGCTGGTGCGGATAGAGATCCATCTTTTCCTTCAGCCCCACCTGCGTCAGAAGCTCCTCGGCCCGGGCGGCGATCTGCGCGTGGAGCAGCTTTTTCTGTGCCTTGTAATCAGGCTGCTCCTTTGCCAGCAGCTCGCTTGCCAGCATGACGTTCTGCCGGGCCGTATACTGCGGGAACAGATTAAAATTCTGGAACACAAGGCCGAAGTGCAGCCGCTTGCGGCGAATTTCACGCTCCTTCTGCGTATTGGGGTCGGCGTCGTCGAAGAGCGTTTCATCGTTCACCACGATCTGTCCCTCGTCGGGGACGGTCAGGAAATTGAGGCAGCGCAGCAGCGTCGTCTTGCCGCTGCCGGACGAGCCGATGATGGCGACCGTCTCGCCCTTTTCAAGCGAAAAATCGACACCCTTGAGGACGACGGTGTCCTTACCGAAGCTTTTTTTCAGATTTCTGACTTCCAGAACAGACATATCGCCGCCTCCTTACGCCTTGAAATAGTCCAGCTTCTTCTCCAGCCCGTCAAGCAGCAGCTGCAAAACGCCGGAGAAGAGCAGATAGTAAATGCCCGTGAAGAACAGCGGCCAGATCGCGCCGGAAATGCCCTGTGAGCCCTTCAAAAACGCCTGACCGGCCCAGATGATCTCCTGCAGGGCGATGATGCGGGACAGGGACGTGTCCTTGACCAGCGTGATGATCTCGTTGGACATGGGCGGGACAATACGCTTGACCATCTGCAGAAGCGTGACCTTGAAGAAGATCTGCCGGTTCGTCATGCCGAGCACCTGCCCGGCCTCCTGCTGGCCCTTGGGGACGCCCTGGATGCCGCCGCGGAAGATCTCGGAGAAATAGCACGCGTAATTGAAAATGAACGCGATGGAGGACGCGAGGAAGCGCCCGGCTTCGCCGCCGCCCCAGATGTTTTTGCCCAGCACAAGGCCGGGAAAATAATAGAACACCAGCAGCTGGAGCATCAGCGGCGTGCCGCGCACGACCCAGATGATGAAGCGGACGATGATGCGGATGGGCTTGAAGTCCACATAGCACCAGATCTGGAACCGCTGCCACCACGTCAGCTTCGTGTTTTTCGGCAGATTTTTAAGAAGCGGGCGCAGAAAGCCAAGCGGCGCCCAGCTGCTCATAGAGCCGAAGGAAATGATCAGGCCCAGCGGGATCGCGCCGATAAGCGTCACAAAAAACAGCTTGAGCGTCTGCACAAAGCCGATATTCAGCGCCTGAAAGACAATGGGGAACTGTTCGGAAAAAGTCGTCATGGTATGTACCGCCTGTCGTTAGTCTGGACACGGCGGTTTCCCCGGCGGCAGCTCCGCCGGGGAAACCGTTGTCTATCTTACTGGAAAAGCAGCGCTGTGTCAATCACTTCTGTTCGATGACGGCAGCCTGTACGCCGTAAGTCTCTGCGATCTTCAGCATGGAGCCGTCGGCATAGCTGGCCTTGAAGAAATCGTTCAGCTTCTGGACAAGGTCGGAGCCCTTGCGGAAGCCGACGCCGTATTCCTCGGAGTTGAGGCCGCAGGTGTAAGTGAGGTTCGCATAGCCCGTGCCTTCGCCGACCATGGCGGCAGCCATGAGGGAGTCGATGACGGCGGCATCGGACGTCCCGGCGGCGACCTCCATCAGCGCGTCGGACTGGGCGGAGACGGGCGTGACGCTGTAGCCGAGGGCGTTCAGCTCAGCCTCACCGGCGGAGCCGGCTTCGGCGGCGAAGGTCAGATCCTTGACGGATTCGACGGTCTGATAGTCGGCGGCCTTATCAGCCGGGACGATCACGACCTGCGCGTTGTTGCAGTAGGCGTTGGAGCACGCCATGGCGCTTGTGACCTCGGACGTGAGCGTCATGCCGTTCCAGACGCAGTCGATGGTCTTGCTGTCGAGCTCCAGAACCTTGTTGTCCCAGACGATCTCAACGAATTCCACCTTGACGCCGAGGGACTCGGCAAAGGCCTTGGCCAGATCAGCGTCGAAGCCGACCCATTCGCCGGATTCGTTCTGATAGTCCATCGGGGCAAAATCGGTAATGCCGACCACAAGCGTTCCCTTGTCCTGAATGTAGGCAAGATCGGATTCGGCAGTCTTGGACGCGCAGGCCGCCATGGACAGAACCATCAGCGCAGCCAGCAGCAGAGCGGTCATCTTTTTCATTTTTTGTTCCTCCTGAAAGTTTAAGATCGGGTAGTGGATTGTTTATCGTGCTAATAATTTACCATACTGATTCGCTAATGTAAAGAACCAATACTGCAAAAAGAAATTCCGTCCCGGATCTGCGGAATTGTGGAAAATCGACAAGTGCGGGCATATTTTAAACGGCTTCCCCGGAGGGGGAAGCCGTTGGGGTGCTGCTGCGGTCTGCTGCTTACACGTTGAACAGGAAGTTCACGACGTCGCCGTCGTGCATGACGTATTCCTTGCCCTCGCTGCGCAGCAGGCCCTTTGCCTTCGCATTGGCCAGCGTGCCGCAGGCCTTGAGATCGTCGAAGGCAATGACCTCGGCGCGGATAAAGCCGCGTTCAAAGTCGGAATGGATCTTACCGGCGGCCTGCGGGGCCTTCGTGCCCTTTTTGATGGTCCATGCGCGGCACTCGTCCGCGCCTGCCGTCAGGAAGGAGATGAGGCCCAGCAGCTCGTAGCTGCACTGGATCAGCCGGTCAAGGCCGGACTGCTGCAATCCCAGCTCTTCCATGAACATGGCCTTCTCGTCCGGGTCGTCAAGCTCGGCAATGTCGGCCTCAAGCTTAGCACAGATAGGCAGGACCTCGCTGCCCTCCTTCGCGGCCAGCTCCTGCACCTGCGTGAAATACTTGCAGGCCTCGGGCTGGTTCACGTCGTTTTCGCTCAGGTTTGCAGCGTAGATCGTCTTGCGGAGCGTCAGCAGATCACTGGTGGCGATCATGGCGGCGTCGTCCTCGGAGCATTCAAACGTGCGGGCCAGATTGCCCTCGTTCATATAGTCGCGCAGGGCCGTGAAAACCTCGACCTCGTGGTTGAAGCGCTTGTCGCCGCCCTTGGCGTTTTTCTGCGCCTTGTCGATGCGGCGGTCGATCATTTCAAGGTCGGCCATGATCAGCTCGGTGTTGATGATGTCGATGTCGCGCAGCGGGTCGGTCGAGCCCTCAACGTGCGTGACGTTTGCGTCGTCGAAGCAGCGCACGACATGGACGATGGCGTCGCAGCCGCGGATGTTGGCAAGGAACTTGTTGCCCAGACCCTCGCCTTTGGACGCACCCTTGACCAGACCCGCAATGTCGACGAATTCGATCACAGCGGGGGTGAACTTCTTGGGGTTGTGCTGGTCGCGCAGCCATTCGAGCCGCTTGTCCGGCACGGACACAACGCCGACGTTCGGGTCGATGGTGCAGAACGCATAGTTGTCCGCCGCAACGCCCGCATTTGTAATTGCATTAAATAAGGTAGACTTGCCAACGTTTGGAAGCCCAACGATGCCCAATTTCATGGCTTCTTATCTCCTTTTCGCGCAAGGCCGGGGGAAAGCGCGGTTTATTTGCAGATATTGTACCACAGCGGCAGTCGTTTCTCAATAGTGAAAATGAAAGACCGTGCTGCGGGGCAGCACGGTCTTTTGGAAAACGGGACTTAGCCGAAGACGGCGAGCAGGAAGCCTGCCGCGATGGCGGAGCCGATGACGCCCGCGACGTTCGGGCCCATGGCGTGCATGAGCAGGAAGTTGGCGGGGTTGGCCTTCTGGCCGACCATCTGGGAAACACGCGCGGCCATCGGGACGGCGGAGACGCCGGCCGAGCCGATCAGCGGGTTGACCTTCTTGCCGGACAGCTTGCACATGATGTTGCCGCCGATGAGGCCGCCGGCCGTGGAGATGCCGAAGGCAACGAGGCCGAGGAAGATGATCTTCAGGGTCTCGGGCTTCAGGAAGTTGGAGGCAACCATGGTCGCACCAACGGAGGTGGAGAGGAAAATCGTGACGATGTTCATGAGCGCGTTCTGCACGGTGTCGGACAGACGATCGGTGCAGCCGCATTCACGGAACAAATTGCCGAGCATCAGGCAGCCGATCAGCGGAGCCGTGGACGGCAGGAGCAGGATAACGAAGATGGTGACGATGATCGGGAAGAGGATCTTCTCGGTCTTGGAGACGACACGCGCCTGCACCATCTTGATCTTGCGGTCCGCTTCCGAGGTCATGAGCTTCATGATCGGGGGCTGGATCATCGGGATCAAAGCCATGTAGGAATACGCCGCAACCGCGATCGGCCCCAGCAGCTCAGGCGCCAGCTTGGAGGTGACGAGGATGGCGGTAGGGCCGTCCGCGCCGCCGATGATGCCGACGGAGGCCGCCTGCTCCGGCGTCATGCCGAAGATCAAGGCGCCAAAGAACGCGGTGAAGATGCCCAGCTGCGCGGCAGCGCCCAGCAGCAGGGACTTGGGGTTGGCGATCAGGGGACCGAAGTCGGTCATGGCGCCGACGCCCATGAAGATGAGGGACGGGTACAGACCGGCCTTGACGCCGATGTAGAAGATATCCAGCAGGCCTGCATTCGACAGAATGTGGCCGTAGCTGTGATAGTAGGGGCTGGTGGAGTCAAGGAACGCGCTCCAGAGCTCGGGGTGGTACATGGCGTTGGTCGCGTTCAGCTCGGGGTTGACCGCGTCCAGACCGGGGAAGTAGCTGACGTTCGCGAGCAGGCAGCCGAACGCGATGCCGACGAGCAGCAGCGGCTCGAAGCCCTTGACGATGCCAAGGTACAGCAGGACGCAGGCGATGACGATCATGACAAGGTTCTGCCAGCCGCCGTTTGCGAAGAAGCCCGCAAAGCCGGATTCTGTCGCCAGCTTTAACAGGGTATCACCAACATTAAACATCTTTGATCCTCCTTATGCCAGAACGACCAGCGGAGCACCCGTATCCACAACAGCGCCCTTGGTGGTCACGACCTGTGCGACCGTGCCGTCACGCGGGGCAAGGATCTCATTTTCCATCTTCATGGCCTCGAGCACGACCAGAATGTCGCCGGCCTTGACAGCCTGACCCTGGGAGCAGTTGACCTTCAGAATGTTGCCGGGCATCGGAGCCGCGACGACTTCGCCTGCGGCGACAGCCGTGGGAGCGGCGGGCGCTGCGGCAGGAGCGGCAGCGGGAGCAGCCGCGGGCGCAGGTGCTGCGGCGGGAGCGGGAGCGGCGGGCTTATACGCCTCGTACTCGTCGACGAGCATGGCCTGGCCTTCTTCGACCTCGACCTCATAGGTTTTGCCGTTGAGCGTGATCTTGTATTTCATATCAGATGACCTCCTTCATCGATTTGAAGCGCAGGGTATTGAGGGGCTTGCCGAGCTTGTTGGCGACGATGGCCATGAGCATAGCGGCTTCGCGGTCGCCGACGTTATAGAGTTTGCATTCGCCGGCGACGCCTGTGGCAAGCGCGGGGGCAGCCTTGGGCGCAGGAGTCGGAGCGGCAGTTGCTGCAGCGGGAGCGGCGGCAGGCGCAGTCTTCTTCGCGGACATGACCTTGCCCATGATCATGACAACGACCATCAGCGCGATCAGACCGATAAATACGACGGCGTAGCCCAGCAGGGCTACGAGGCCTGCGGTACCGACGGAAATATCTTCCATCAAAGTGTTGATCAGAAACATCTCAGGCCACCTCGCTTACGCTTCTTCGATGACGTAGGTGCAGATGTTTTCTTCCTTGGCCTTGCGGTCCTCGAAGAACTTCATGGCCTGATCCGGATAGCAGATGTAGCTCATGACGTCCTCTTCCGAACGGGCCAGATCGCCGAGGGCTTCCTTGGCTTTCTTGAAGTCCTCGCCGGTGCGCTTGGCGTCTTCAATGCGGCAGTCGACAGGCTTGCCGCCCTCGCCGAGGATCTTGGCCTGCAGCGATTCGGAGACGGGCGCGGGCGCGATGCCGTACTGGCCTCTGAAGTAGTTCTGCACTTCCTTGGAGACGATCTTGTAGCGCTCGCCCATCAGGACGTTGGTAACAGCCTGGTTGCCGACCATCTGGGACAGCGGCGTGACCAGCGGGGGATAGCCCAGATCCTTGCGGACCTCGGGGATCTCCTTGAGCGCTGCGTCGAACTTATCCATGGCCTTCATATCGGTCAGGTTCGCGATCATGTTGGAGAGCATACCGCCGGGAACCTTGTAAACGAGCGCCTGCGCGTCGGTCGCCATGGACTTGGCGCTGATGCGGCCGGAATCGACGTACTTCTGCTTGATGGGCTTGAAGTAATCGTTGACCTTGTTGATAACGTCCTCGTTCAGGCCCGTCTCGATGCCGTACTGGCCCAGGGCGTAGAACATGGTTTCGGTGGAGGGCTGGCTCGTGCCGTTGGAGAAACAGGAGGTCGCGCAGTCGATCACGTCGATGCCGGACTCGATGGCCTTCGTCACGGTCATGTAGGCCATGCCGGTGGTGCAGTGGGTGTGCAGGATCAGGGGGACATCGCCGACGGCGTCCTTGATGCCCTTGATGAGGTGCTCGGCCTCATACGGGCTCATGGTACCGGCCATGTCCTTCAGGCAGATGGTATCGAAGCCCATGTTCTTGAGCTCCTTGCACATCTCGACATATTTTTCAACCGTGTGGACCGGGCTCTGCGTGTAGGAGATGCAGCCGGACGCGACGGTGTTCTTGGTGGCGTACTTCTTGGTGGCCTCGAGCGCGGTGGCGATGTTGCGGAAGTCGTTCAGTGCGTCGAAGATACGCAGGATGTCGATGCCGTTCTTGATGGACAGTTCGACGAACTTCTCGACGACATCGTCATGGTAGTGCTTGTAGCCGAGCAGGTTCTGGCCGCGCAGCAGCATCTGCAGCTTGGTGTCGGGCATGGCCTTGCGGATATCGCGCAGTCTCTGCCACGGGTCCTCGCCCAGATAGCGCAGGCAGGAATCGAACGTCGCGCCGCCCCAGCATTCCACGGAGTAATAGCCGGCCTTGTTCATTTCGGGCAGGATCTCGGCAAAATCGGAATACGGAAGACGGGTCGCCATCAAAGACTGGTTGGCATCACGAAGGACAGTTTCAGTAATTTGAACTTTTTTCATGTGTGCTCCTCCATTTTTCACGCCGTATGGCGTTTATCGATTATGAGAATCAGGCACATGAATGAAAAGACACGCTGCAGCGAGATTGCCGCGGCGTGTCTCGCGCTATCATCCAGTATACCTGATATCGGGCCGCGTGTAAAATCAAGCGGCTGTTAAGAAAATGCCTTGAAGCGTCCGAAGCCCGCTTGCGCGTCTGATACGGGCTTCGGAGAAAAATGCCTGGTGCTTAGAGCTGCGGGCCAGCTGCGACGAGCGCCTTGCCGGCTTCGTTGCCTTCGTACTTGACGAAGTTCTTGACGAAGCGGGAGGCGAGGTCCTTTGCCTTGACGTCCCAGTCAGCCGCATCGGCGTAGGTGTCGCGCGGATCGAGGATCTCGGTGGCGACGCCGGTCAGCTCGGTGGGGATCTCAAAGTCGAAGTACGGCAGCTTCTTGGTCGGAGCCTTGTTGATATCGCCGTTCAGGATGGCGTCGATGATGCCGCGGGTATCCTTGATGGAGATACGCTTGCCGGTGCCGTTCCAGCCGGTGTTGACGAGGTACGCCTTCGCGCCGCTCTTTTCC
>OHHL01000693.1_pt1 | contig 11154 bp, 8 predicted proteins | sample 1568031 | NCBI WGS metagenome assembly OHHL01 (sample SAMEA3879513, study PRJEB24766) | human gut metagenome | biome: human-associated habitat; feature: feces | place: USA | collected 1985/1987 | reverse complement strand
CTGGTAGCCCCGGCCAGCGTGGCGCTGGTGGGCTTTTTGATGTTCGGCAACCTGCTGCGGGAATGCGGGGTGCTGAACTCCCTGAGCGAGACCGCCCAGAACGTACTGGCAAACCTCATCACCCTGCTGCTGGGTCTGACCGTAGCCGGGCAGATGACCGCCGACAAGTTCGTCCGGCCCGACACCCTGCTGATCCTGGCCCTGGGCCTGGTGGCCTTTGTTTTTGACACCGCTGGCGGCGTGCTGTTTGCCAAGCTGCTGAATCTCTTTTTGCCGGAGGGCAAAAAGCTGAACCCCATGATCGGCGCGGCAGGCATCTCGGCCTTCCCCATGAGCGGACGCGTGGTCAACAAGATGGGTCTGGCCGAGGACAACCAGAATTTCCTGCTGATGTATTCCATCAGCGTCAACGTTTCCGGGCAGATCGCATCCGTCCTTGCCGGCGGACTGATCCTTTCCCTGATGGCTTAACGGAGGTACCTTTATGCTTCATCTTTCTTCCTGGATGACCACCCTGCCCATGATGCTCATCGGCATGACCGGTATCCTGCTGGTCATCGGCTTTCTCGTGCTGGTTGTGATGGCGCTGAACTGCCTCACCCACCGCAAGTAAAAGAAAAAAATAGGATAAGCAAGCCGCCCGGGAGGATCTGCGGATCTTCCCGGGCGGCTTTTTTCACAGGCGCAGACGGCGCTGCTTTTGCCGGATTCATCCCCGGGCGTCCTGCCGGGTGGTGCTAAAGTACTCCTTGGGGGTCATGCCGTACTCCTTTTTAAAGGCGCGGAAAAAGTGGTTGTAACCGCCAAAGCCGCTGGTCTTGTACACCTCGGTGATGGGCAGCCCCTGCTCGATGAGGGTGCAGCAGCGGTCTAACCGCGCCTTTACGATATAGCGGTGCACCGTCTGCCCGGTCTGGCGTTTGAATTCCCGGGCAATATGTTCCCGGGAGACGAAAAACTCCTTTTCCAGCCGCTCCAGCGTCAGTTCCTCGGTAAGGTGCGCCTGAATAAACAAAAACACCTCATCCAGCATCAGGTGGTGGCGGCTGACCGATGCGGTGTGGAACTCCGCATGGATGCAGGCACGCAGCGCCAGCACCACAAACATTTGCAAAATACCGTGCTCGAACACCGCTGCACCGAACTGGGTGCGCTCCTGCGGGAGCATCAGCAGCTTCCGGGCAAGGTTTTTCAGCAGCATATAGATCTGGCTGTCCGGGCGCACAGCCACCTGCCGGAAGGGCACCACGTTGAAGCTTTTTTCAAGGTCGGTATCTGCGTCCGAAAGCTGCGCCAGCGTCTGGGGGGACAGCTGCACCCGAATAAGTTCCAGCGGGCCGTAAGCACCGGCGTATTCCAGTCTGCCGCCCTGACCGGGCTTGAAGATGATGAGATTCTGCTGCTGTGCGGGCAGCACCACCTCGCTGCACCGGAACACACCGCTGCCCCGCATGACCAGAAACAAATCATAATACGCGCCGGAATAAAATTCCCGGACGGCGCTCTGCTCAAAAAGATAACGCTTGGCTGTATAATTCACCAAAAAGTCCTCCATGAAACTGTCATGTGTAACAGATTGTTGTACACAACAGAAAAGTACAACTGTTATAATTGCATAATACATCAATTTGCGATAGTTTTCAATCATTTTTTGGATATGTATTGATGGAAATTTAACGTATAATGCAAACGTAGAAAAGAGGCTTGTGCGAAAAGTCTCGTGGTTTCACTGTTTTTAAGGAGGATAAAACACAATGGACCAGAAAAAGACCATCCGACCCTTCTCCATGAAGGACAAGATCGGCTATACGCTGGGCGATCTGGGCTGCTGCTTCACCGAGCAGTACCGTGCCATGTATCTGTCGATCTTCTACACCCTGATCCTGCAGGTCAACCCCTTCCACGTGGGTATCCTGCTGCTGGTCACCAAGATCTGGGATGCCGTGAACGACCCCATCATCGGCGCGATCGTGGACTCCCGCAAGGCCACCAAGGGCGGCAAGTTCATCCCGTGGATCCGCGCCTTCTCCTTCCCCATGGCAGTGCTGTGCATACTTGGCTTTGTCAATGTAGGCAATATCAACTACGGCCTGCGTCTGGCCTACATGTTCGTCACCTACGTTCTGTACGAGGCACTGTACACCTGCGTCAATGTGCCCTTCGGCACCCTGTCCAGCGTGATGACCGATGATGTCAGCCAGCGCACCGCACTGTCCCGCTACCGCAGCCTTGGCGGCACCATCTTCATGACCGTCATGGTCATGATCGGCCCCCTGTTCCTGTATGTGGACAACAAGCCCGTGGCCGGCCGCTTCCTGATGCTGGCCTGCATCTGCGCTCTGCTGGGCCTGCTGTGCCTGCAGATCACCTGCGTGTGGTGCAAGGAGCGCGTGGAAGTGCCCGAGCGTCCGCAGGGCGAAAAGCTGAACTACCTGCACGTGCTCAAGGAGATCTCTCACAATAAGGCTCTGCTGGGCGTTATGTTCTTCAGCCTGACCGGCATGATCGGTGCTTCCGTGGTCAACGGTCTGAACACCTACCTGTATAAGGACTTCTTCGGCAACGTTAAAATTCAGGCTGTCTCCGGTATGCTGAGCGTGCTGTACGCTGTGCTGTCCTTTGCCATCACCCAGCCTCTTGCCAACAAGTTCGGCAAGAAGGAGTGGTGCTGCATGGGCGCAGGCTTTGCCGCCATCGTGTTCGGCATCCTGTTCTTCTTCCCCGTCCACAACCCCGTGGCCTTCATCGTCATCAACGGTATCTGCTATCTGGGCGCTTCCGGCATGCAGGTGCTGATCTGGGCTATGGTCAACGACGCCATCGACTACCACGAGCTGCAGACCGGCGAGCGCAACGAGGGCATCGTCTACTCCACCTACTCCTTCTTCCGCAAGCTTGCAAGCGCCATTTCCGGCAGCCTGTCCAGCTTTGTGCTGGGTGCCATCGGCTACAACGTTACCGCAGGCGCTGTGCAGACCGCAGGCGTTGTGAACGCCATCTGGAAGAGCTACACCGGCGTCTACTTCCTGGGCTACGGCATTGCAGTTGCCATCCTGTTCTTCGTCTACCCCCTGACCAAGCAGAAGACTGCCGAGATGCTGACCGAGCTGAAGGCTCGCCGCGCCGCAAAGGAGAGCAAGTAAACCATGAAGATCTTACAGGTTCAGTTTAAAAACCGCAATGGCCACACCCTGCGCGGCATCGTGACCCTGCCCGACACCGAGGGCAAGGTACCCTTTGTGGTGCATCTGCACGGCTTTGCCGGCAGCTGCAGCGGCTACAAGTCCATGTACACCCATCTGTCCCGCGCTCTGGCAGCGCAGGGCATCGGCAGCGCCCGGTTCGATTTCTACGGCAACGGCGAGAGCGACGGCGAGTTCGAGGATATGAGCTTCGACGGCCTGCACACCGATGCACAGGATATCTTTGCATGGGCCGCTGAGCAGCCCTATGTGGACAGCGAAAAGCTGTTCCTCTCCGGCCAGAGCATGGGCGGCTACATTGCCGCTTCCTGCGCACCGGTCATCCAGCCCCACGGCCTGATCCTGCTGTGCCCGGGCGCCGGGATGTGGTTCGGCTGCGCACAGCGTGCCGACGGCGTTGTGCAGACCGGCAAGGACTACACCGACATGGAGGGTCTGTGCTACAAGATGGCCTTTAACTACGAGATGGCCAAGCACCCCGACCCCTTTACCGAGGCCAAGGGCTACAACGGCCCGGTGCTGCTGCTGCGCGCCGACGATGACCGTCTGGTGGACGAGGGCACCTGCAGCCGTTACGCACAGGTGTACACCGCACCCGATGTGGACACCATTGCAGGCGGCGGCCACAACTTTGCCACGCTGGCAGCCCGTGCCGCCGTGGAGGAAAAGACCGCAGCATTCATCAAAGCAAATCTGTAAAGCAAAGCGTATCTGCAAGGAGGCTTTTGTATGGAAAACGTAATTCTGCAGCCCATCGAGGTGGGCGGACAGACCTTTAAAAACCGCATCATGTTCCCCCCGCTGACCACCGGCTACGAGAAAAACGGCATGATCAGCGAGCAGGACATGGGCTTCTACACCCGTCTGGCAAAGGGCGGCGTGGGCTACATCGTTATGGGCGATGTGGCACCCATCAACAGCTTTTCTCCCACCCCCAAGCTGTTTGACGACAGCCAGATCCCTGCCTTCAAGGCACTGGCCGACAGCGTACACGCCTACGGCACCAAGCTGGGCATCCAGATCTTCCACCCGGAGTACGATGTGGACGCCATCAACAGCCTGTTTATGCAGAAAAAGTTTGACGAGATGCGTCAGCGCCTGCACCACGACATGATGTTCTTTACCGATGAGGCCAGCGAGGAGATGCTGATGTCCATCATCGATAAGATGTGCGCCTGCGCAGTGCGTGCCCAGAAGGCCGGTGTGGACGTCATCCAGATCCACGGCGACCGCCTGAACGGCTGCCTGTGCTCCACCCGCATGAACCACCGCACCGATAAGTTCGGCGGCAGTCTGGAGAACCGCGTCCGCTTTGCCCGTATGCTGACCCGCGCCATCCGCAAGGCTGTGCCGGATATGGTCATCGACTACAAGCTGTCCATCGTCACCCCGCAGCGCGGCAAGGGCGGCATTGACGAAGCCGACGCCGTGCAGTTTGCCCAGTGGCTGGTAGAGGACGGCGTGGATATGTTCCACGTTGCGCAGGCCAACCACACCGGCAACATGGCCGACACCATTCCTCCCATGGGCGTACAGCCCTACGGCTTCTTCGTCAAAATCGCCGGGGACATCAAAAAGGCCGTCAATGTGCCGGTCAGCGCCGTGGGTCGTATCGTGGACGCCGACATGGCTGCACGCGTCATCGAGAGCGGCATGGCCGACATAGTTGCCATGGGTCGCCCGCTGCTGGCAGACCCCGACTGGGGCACCAAGATCGCTGCCGGGAAGGCCTGCGATATCCGCCGCTGCATCAGCTGCAACAAGGGCTGCACCGATGCCATCCAGAACCGCCAGTTCCTCTCCTGCGTGCTGAACGCGGAGAACGGCTACGAGAACACCCGCAGCATCCAGCCCGCAGCGCAGAAAAAGAAGATTGCCGTCCTCGGCGGCGGCCCTGCCGGTCTGGAAGCAGCCCGTGTGGCAGCGCTGCGCGGCCATGACGTGACCCTGTTTGAAAAGACCACCACTCTGGGCGGCCAGCTGAACATTGCCTGCGTACCTCCCCGCAAGGAGGAGATGCGCCGCGCCGCACAGGACCTGATCCACGCGGTCTGCAACGCCGGTGTGCACCTGTGCATGGGTCAGACCCGCACCGCAGAGCAGCTGAAGGATGCCGGTTTCGAGGCCGTCATCAACGCTGTGGGCGCACACAGCGCCGCACCCCGCATCCCCGGCATCGACAGCGTGAACGTTGCCGACGCGTGGAAGGTGCTGGCCGGTGAGCAGCAGGTGTACGGCACGGTGGCTGTCATCGGCGGCGGTATGGTGGGCTGCGAGACCGCAGAGTATCTGGCTGCCCGCGGCTGCAAGGTGTCCGTTATCGAGATGATGGACAAGATCGCCGCAGGCGAGAGCACCACCATTCTGCCCACCCTGCTGGAAAACTACAAGACCTACGGCGTGGAGCAGTACCCCAGCCACAAGGTCAAGGAGTTCCGCATGGACGCCGTCGTCTGCGAGAACAAGGACGGCGCAGAGGTGACCATCCCCTGCGATTACATCGTGCTGGCCATGGGCGCACGCTCCAACGCATTTGACGCTGCTGCGCTGGAATCTGCCGGCATTCCGGTGTATTCCATCGGCGATGCCGCTGGTAAGGCTGCGGATATCTCCAACGCCATCCGCACCGGCTACGATACCGCCTGCCAGCTGTAAAACAAAAATATCGTTCTATTTGTGGGTCAGAAACGCCTGTGGGCGCTTCTGACCCACTTTTTTTACCCTCTCAGGCGCTCCCGCGCCAGCTTCCCCGAAGGGGGTAGCCAAGGTTTAAAGCCCGTTGCTAAAGTATTAGGCGCAACGAGAAAGCTTCCGGTGGTGCTCTTGCCTCTCCCTTTGGGAGAGGTGGCATCGCGCAGCGATGACGGAGAGGGTTGACTTCCGGGCAAGCAGCTTTCCGCTTCAGTCGGAAACTGTACCGCCACCGCCAAAAAGCCGTCCCCTTGGGGAAGGTGGCTGCGAACGCAGTAAGCAGACGGAAGGGGTGACTTCCGCGTAAGCACCCCCTTTTTTGTGTCCGCAAAGTGTGGTATACTGAAAATAGCATTTTATGCCCGGAAGGAGGTTGACCGGTATGAACAGGACCCGCAGGCTACGGCTGGTGCTGTGCACGCTGCTGTGCTTTGTGCTGTGCAGCTGCCAGACCGTGCTGCCGGCCAACGAAAAAGCACAGGTAGAGGAACTGCTGCGTGCCCCGAAGCTTTCCGGCGATTATGGCGCGCTGCAAACTGCCCTGAACGACTGGCTGGGGGAGAGTGCCCAGCTGAAATATCCTATTCAGGGCGAGCTGCTTTCCCCCTTTGTGCTGCAGGACTTGGACGGTGACGGTCGGCAGGATGCGGCGGTGCTGTATACCACCGCCCAGACCGCCAACGTCTGCGTAGCCATTTTGCAGCGAGACGACGCCGGAAGCTGGCAGGTGCGCCAGAGCGTGGAGGGCCTTGCCGAAACGGTGGAAAACGTCAGTCTTGCCCAATTGCAGGATACGGACAGCTGCCAGCTGGTGGTGGGCTATACCGCTGCCCAGAATGACCACTATCTGGCGGTGTACTCCTATCAGAAGGGCACCCTGTCCACCATTCTGGAGCAGCAGTACGAGCAGTATCTGGTGGAAAATATCACCGGCGGCAGTAGTCAGGATCTGATCCTGATGTCCACGCAGGAGGACGGCAGTGTGCAGATCGAACTTCTGACCGCAGACCGCGAGGGCAGCTTCCGGCAGGTGGCGGTCAACGGCCTTTCCGCAGATAAATTTTCCGGCTGCGCCTCGGTGGCGGCGGGCGCGGGCGCGGACGGGCGGCACTATCTGGTGCTGGACGGCTGGACCGGCATTTCCGGCAACAATCTGGCCTCGGTGCTGCTGTGCTACGACGAGACTAGCCAGCAGATGGTGCCCGCCACACGGATCAGCAGCCAGCGGCTGTATAACGCCTCTTTGCGCAACGTGCCCACGCTGGTCAGCCGGGATCTGGACGGGGACGGCATCGTGGAGATCCCCACCCAGCCGGACGAGGCGGGTCTGCTGAACCTGAGCCAGAGCCGCCGCATGGACTTTATCGTCTGGATGGACTACACCAGCAGCCACCCGGAAAAAAGCTTTGGCCTGCTGGACGAGGAGACCAACTGCTATATCGAACTGCCCGCCGAGTGGGAGGGCAACCTGAAGCTGACCGACAGCGAGGAATTTGACGGCGCAGTGGAGCTGCGCACGGTGGACGAGGATCAGCTGGTGCTGACGGTACGGCTGGCAAGTACCTCGGCCAACTCCACCGGCTGGACCCGGCTGGGCGTGGTAGCGTCCCGTCAGGTGCAGGCCAGAATGGGTCCGGACGTTTTGCTATCTGACACGAACTACCGCCTTTCCAAGGCGTTGTATCTGCTGAATTAAGGAATGGAGGATGCTGCATGGTACGAGTGCTTGTTGTAGAAGATGAAGCCAATATCCGCGATATGATCGCCCTGAACCTGCGCCATGCGGGGATGGAGGTGGTGGAGGCCGAAAGCGCCGAAGCCGCCCTGCCGCTGCTGGCACAGAAGCCCGGCTGTGATGCCGCAATTCTGGACGTGATGCTGCCGGGCATGAACGGGTTCTCGCTGTGCGAGACCATCCGCCGCACCGACCAGCAGATCGGCATCATCATCCTCAGCGCCAAGGGGCAGGAGCAGGATAAGATCCGCGGTTTGTCCATCGGCGCAGACGATTACATGACCAAGCCTTTCAGCGTCAGCGAGCTGCTGGCGCGTGTGGAGGCGCTGTGCCGCCGGGTGATCCGCACCAAGGAGGAGGACAGCAACGGGAACACCCCACTGGGCACGTTGACCAGCGGCGAGTTCGTGCTGGACGAGAACCGCCGCGTGCTGCTGAAGGCCGGTCAGCCCATTGAGCTGACGCAGGTGGAGTTCCAGATCATGGAGCTGTTCTTCCGCAACCCGGGCACTGCGCTGGTGCGCGAAAAGATCCTGAAAGGGGTCTGGGGCGAGAACTACTTCGGCGATGTAAAGATCGTGGATGTGAACATCCGCCGCCTGCGCATGAAGGTGGAGGACGAGCCCAGCCACCCCACCCACATCATGACCGTGTGGGGCTATGGCTACCGGTGGGAAGAATAAAAATGTGATTCAGAAAAGTCCTACGGACTTTCCTGAATCACAAAAAATATCTTTTTATTATCGATACTCACCGAAAGGAGGACACTGTTATGCGAAGCGGTATCACCCGCCGCTGGCTGCGGGGCAACCTGCTTATCACCGTACTGGTGGTGCTGCTGGCCGAGGCAATGTTTTTGTACAGCTATACCCGCAGCTACTACGGCAGTGTGCAACAGATCATGTACCGGCGGTTCTCCTCGGTGACCGGTCAGCTGAAAATGTATACCGGCGATACCGCCCAGAGCGCTGCCGCCAGCCGCAGTCTGGCGCTGCGGCGCATGGTGGAACAGTTTGCCGATAAGGATAAATACGAGTTCATGCTGCTGGACAGCTACGGCGGCGTGATCGCCTCCTCCAGCGGTACAGACGCGGAGGGCATCGTCAGCAGTAAGGACTTTGAGCAGGCGCTCAACGGCCCGGACGGTCTGGGCGTGGCGGTGTACCGCACCCAGTCTGGCGAGATAGTCATGGCGGCCTGCTCGCTGGTGCCCTACGACGCCGAGGACGTGGCTGCCCTGCGGCTGGTCACCAGTCTGGCGCTGGTGGAGCGGCAGGTCAAAAACGCCATCATTATCAGTGTGTTCCTTGCGGTGGCGATCTTGCTGTTTACGATCATGTCCGGGCTGTACTTCGTGCGGGGCATCGTGGTGCCGCTGGGGCAGGTGGAACGCACCGCCGCCGGCATCGCCCGGGGCGAGCTGGACGTGCGTCTGCCCCTGACCGGCGACCCCCACGACGAGGTGGACCGGCTGCGCGGCACCATCAATCAGATGGCCGAGGGACTGGAAGAGACCGAGAAGATGAAGAACGAGTTCATCAGCTCGGTGTCCCACGAGCTGCGCACCCCGCTTACCTCTATCCGGGGCTGGGTGGAGACCTTGATGACCTTGGATGACCCCACCGACGAGAACTACCGCAAGGGGCTGGAGATCATCAACAACGAGACCGGGCGGCTGAACAATATGGTGGAGGAGCTGCTGGATTTCAGCCGCCTGCAGAACGGACGCATCCGCATGGAGTGCCGCCCGCTGGACTTGGTGGCAGAGTTGACCGATGCGGTGCTCTTCTGCGAGGCGCGCATCCGGCAGGAGGGGCTGCTGCTCCACTACACCGAGCCGGAGGAGATGATCCCTGTCTACGCCGATCCGGACCGTCTGCGGCAGGTGTTCATCAATATTCTGGATAACGCCATCAAATACTCTGCCCCCGGCGGGCGCATCACGGTCAAGCTATGGGCAGGGGAGTACAAGGCCTTTGTGGAGATCATCGATCAGGGGCGCGGCATCCCGCCGGAGGATCTGGAAAACGTAAAGACCAAGTTCTACAAGGGCAGTAACTCGGTGCGCGGCAGCGGCATCGGTCTGGCGCTGGTGGATTCCATCATGACTGCGCTGGACGGCACGCTGGATATCAAGAGCACCCTCGGGCGCGGCACCGTGGTCACCTTGGGTCTGCCGCTGTATCACAAGGCGTGAGAAACGCCCAAAACACAGATTTTGTCACATTTGTGTGCTAAAATGAGCTTTGCTCGGGGATATGCCCCGGATAAAATATAAAAAAGACCGCTCTTTGCCGCAAGCGGCAGGAACGGATATCGGGAGAAACCAATGAATCAACCTAAAAAGGAACGCTTTAAGACCAGCGTAGGCGGGCAGGCACTGATGGAGGGCATCATGATGCGCGGCCCCAAACAGATGTGCTGCGCCGTGCGCAAGCCGGACGGCACCATCGAGACCAAGCTCGACCCCACCCCCGCCCACGGGGTATGGATGAAGATCCCGCTGGTGCGCGGTGCCATTGCCATGATCGAAAGCATGATCGTGGGCTACCGCTACATGATGTACTCGGCACAGGTGAGCATGGGGGACGACTACGACCCCGCCGAGGAGGAGACCGCCTTTGAAAAATGGGTGGGGGAGCATCTGGGCGAAAAAGCCGAGAACGCACTGCTGACCGTGGCGGCGGTGCTGGGCGGTCTGCTGGCGATTGCGCTGTTCACCGTACTGCCCACCTTCCTTGTGGGCGGGGTGAACCGTCTGCTGCCGCTGGGGCGCTGGGGCAAGGTGGTGCTGGAGGCCGTGCTGAAGGTGGCCATCTTCCTGACCTATATGGTGGGCATCTCCAAAATGAAGGAGATCCACCGCGTGTTTGAGTACCACGGTGCCGAGCACAAGACCATTGCCTGCTACGAAGCGGGCGACCCGCTGACCGTGGAGAACGTGCGCAAGTACACCCGCTTCCATCCCCGCTGCGGCACCAACTACCTTTTCCTCGTCATGGCGGTATCCATATCAACCACCTGCTTGTCTGTGAAGAAAATGCTCATCAATGAACCGATCTGGTTGACACAGACCCGATCGCCAAATGTCTCTCTTGCTGCCTGTGCAAGTCCTGCGGTTTTTCCTTCGAGCTTTGCATACACTTCCGGATGTGCATCCAGCAGCTTCAATGTCTCAATGCCTGCGGTCATCGCAATCGGATTACCGGACAGGGTACCTGCCTGATATACCTCGCCAAGCGGTGCCACGCACTGCATGATCTCGCGTCTGCCTCCGTAGGTTCCAACCGGCATACCGCCACCGACGATCTTGCCAAGCGTTGTCAGATCCGGCTTGATATGGAAATATTCCTGCGCGCCGCCCGGTGCCAGACGGAATCCTGTGATAACTTCATCGAAGATCAGTAATGCACCATCCGTCTGCGTGATGTCACGCAGAAACTCTAAGAACCCTGCCTTCGGTGGAACCACGCCCATATTTGCTGCAACCGGCTCGACGATGATTGCAGCAATCTGTCCCTTATA
>OHHL01000672.1_pt1 | contig 11442 bp, 8 predicted proteins | sample 1568031 | NCBI WGS metagenome assembly OHHL01 (sample SAMEA3879513, study PRJEB24766) | human gut metagenome | biome: human-associated habitat; feature: feces | place: USA | collected 1985/1987 | reverse complement strand
CGACGCCCCGCACCGAGTTGTGGTCGGTCAGCGAAAAGGCGTCCAGCCCGCGGGCGGCGCACAGACCGACGATTGCGGCGACGGGAAGCTCCCCGTCGCTGCTGTATCCGGAATGGATGTGGAGGTCATATGCGGCCATAATCAGTAGAGGTAAAACACGATCCCGGCGAAGTGCGCCGCAACCGCGAGGTCGATCAGCAGATGCCACACCATGTGGTGGTAGCGGAAGCCCTTGCGGGCGTAGAACCACGCGCCGAGCGTATAGAGCACGCCGCCCAGCGCGATCAGCGCCACGAGGGGCGTCGAAGCGTGGCTGATGAACAGCGGCAGGAAGAAGACGATCGTCCAGCCCATGACCAGGTAGATGGTCAGGCTGACGGCCGGTATCGACTTTCGGGAGAGCGACTTGTAGAACACCCCGAAAATCACCATCGCCCATTGCAGGACGGTGATGAACACCCCCTGCCAGCCGCCGATGACCGACAGCGCGATGGGCGTATAGCTGCCCGCGATGGCGACGTAGATGAAAATATGGTCGAGGATATGGAACACGGCCTTGTGTTTCGAGGCCGGATTCATCGAATGGTAGAGCGTCGAAGCGAGCAACATCAGAAAGATCGAAATGACGCAGACGCTTACCGACACCGACGCCAGCACGGGCCGGGCATCGTGCAGATAGGTCCACACCGCAGCGAAAGGCAGCAGACAAAGGGTCAGCGGCAGCATCACGGCATGCGAAACCGTGTTGGCCACCTCCTCGCCGTAGGTGGGTACGTAGGGCAAACGGACTTTTTCCTCTTTTTTCATAGACGACGTATAATTCTGTTCTACAAAGATACGTTTTTTATACAACTGCATCGGTTTTTGCACAAGATTATTCCGTGAAATCCCCGACGGCGCTTTGCGATGCCGAAGATTTTCGCTACTTTTGAAAAACAGTAAAACTTTCCGGAAAATGGATTTGACCCGTTATGACAAGCTGCGCAGCGCGATCCGCCGAACGCTCTCGCCCGACGAGGCGGCCGCAGCCGACCGCGCCCTGGAATATGCTGCCGAACATACCGCTTCGCAGGTACGACACGACGGCTCGCCGATGCTGGACCACGCCGCCGAAGTAGCGCGGATCGGGCTGGAGGAGATCGGGCTGGGAGGCGACTCGGTCGTGGCCGCCATTCTCCACGACGTAGTCCGCACAGCCAGTCGGCAGGACGAAGAGACATTCCTGCGGCTGACGGACGAGATCCGGGACCGCTTCGGCAAGGAGGTGCTCGGCATGACCGTAAGTCTGAGCCACATCTCCGATATTCGCCTGAAAGCCTCCCGGGAGCAGGCGGAAAATTTCCGCGAGCTGATCGTCTCCTATTCGGAAGATCCGCGCGTGATCCTGATCAAGCTGGCCGACCGGCTCGAGGTGATGCGCCGCCTCGAAATTTTCCCCCGCGAAAAGTGGCGCAAGAAGAGCTGGGAGAGCCTCAACCTCTACGCCCAAATCGCCCACAAACTGGGTCTATACAACATCAAGAGCGAACTCGAAGACATCGCCCTGCGCTATCTCGAACCCCAGGACTACCAGCATATCGCCGACAAACTGGCCGAGACCGAAAGCGAACGCCGGGCCTTCATCGCCCGCGTCCTCGAACCCATCACGCAGCGGCTCGACCAGGCGGGGCTGCGCTATCACGTCAAGAGCCGCACCAAGTCGATCTTCTCGATCTGGAACAAGATGCGCAAGCAGCACGTCCCGTTCGAGGGGGTATATGACATCTTCGCCATCCGTATCATCCTGGACTGTCCGCTCGAAGAGGAGAAGCAGCAATGCTGGACGGTCTATTCGATCGTCACGGATTTCTACACGCCCAATCCCGAGCGGATGCGCGACTGGATCTCCATCCCCAAATCCAACGGCTACGAATCGCTCCACACCACCGTCGCCACCAAAGAGGGACGGTGGGTCGAAATCCAGATCCGCACCGAGCGGATGGACGCCGTGGCGGAGCGGGGCATCGCGGCCCACTGGCGCTACAAAGGCGTAAACGCGGGATCGGACGGGAGCGAAATGTGGATGAAACAACTCCGGGAGCTAATGGAAGACAAGACCCGTCCGCTGGCCCAGAACTTCGACGCCAAGCCCTCCTCGGGCGAAATTTTCGTCTTCACCCCCGGCGGCGACCTGCGCAAGCTGCCCGAAGGAGCCACGGTGCTGGATTTCGCCTTCGACATCCACACCTCGCTGGGGCTCACCTGCTCGGGCGGCAAGGTCAATAACCGTCCGGCGGCGATCCGCGACGTACTCCACAACGGAGACATCGTCGAAGTGCTGACGCAGAAGAATCAGAAGCCCAAAGCCGACTGGCTGGGGTTCGTCACCACGTCGAAGGCCCGCACCCGGATCAAGGCCTCGCTGCGCGAGGAGCACACCAAGAACGCCCGTCTGGGACGGGAAGAATTGGAACGCAAACTCAAGAACTGGAAACTGCCCCTGACCGTCGATGAAGGGGTCGGCATCCTCTGCAAGCACTTCAAACTCCGCACGGGAACGGAACTTTACGCCTCGATCGGCACCGAAAAGATCGACCTCATGCAGATCAAGGAGCTGCTTCAGGCCCATCTGTCGGGCGAAGCGGAGGAAGAGCGCCGGGCCGCAGCAGCAGCCATCGAGTCCGAAAAACGACGCAAAGCCGAAAAAGTTTCGACCCAGAGCAGCGGCGACGCACTCATCATCGACGAAAAGATCGGACAGCTCGACTACAAACTGGCCAAATGCTGCAATCCGATCCACGGCGACGAAATCTTCGGCTTCATCACCGTAGGTGCCGGCATCACGATCCACCGTACGGACTGCCCCAACGCACAGCGTCTCCGCAGAAACTACCCCTACCGGGTACTCGAAGCCCGCTGGCGCGACGAAGCGCAGGGCGCGTTCCGGGTGTCGATCCGCGTGGTGGCCAGCGACACGACGGGGATGATCAACCACATCGCCGAAGTAATCAACCGCGACCTGAAGTTGAGCATCCGCTCGATGAACCTGTCGCCGGGCGGCGGCCTGCTCTCGGGCGTGATCCACGTCGAAGTGCCCGGTACGGGCATGGTCGATATGCTGATCCACTCGATCCTGCGGATCAAAGGCGTGCAGAAAGCCTACCGCGTCAATAACTGAAAACGCCCCGAAAAGAGAAAGCCGCCTTTATCAGGCGGCTTCTTCGTCGCATCCGACGGGTCGGCAACCCGCCAGCGCATCATAAAAAGCAGTAAAAAAAGATACAAAACAGCCCGCAGAAAACCACCCTCGACCTGCAAGTGTATCCTGTCATAAAAAAGAGTGTGTTGAAATGAAAATTTCAGGCACGATCCTAAAGGGTGTCGGAATGGATGCAAGGCAAGGCATTGAGGGTAAGGGTGACAGTCTTTTACTATGGCAAATGACTTAACCCGTATCCCGATAATAACTACCGTTGTGTGTCATTCGGACACACCGCCATACACCTGTTCGGGTCCCATGTCCGGAAATTTACAACGGACCTCCGCCGATCGGACAATCCGCACTCCCGCCCGGAAATCCGAGCCGAGCCGCAGAAAATCCAGACAACAGGTCAAAAATTCGCACGAGGAACCCGGAACCAAGCTGCACGGGCAACCGCTTCCCTACCGGTCCCGCTCACCGACATAGACACAGAGGTTGGCCAATGCGTCGCGGTATTCGGAAGGTTCGTATTCGGAGAGCACGGACATCGCCCGCGTGAGGTATTCCTGCATGACGCGGGCCGCCTTTTCCATACCGCCCTCGTTCTCGACGATGTGCTGCAAATATTCGACCGACTCATCCTCCTCGTGGCAACGGGCCAGCCGGGCCAGCAACTCCCTGCGGCGCTCCTCGCCGACGGACTCGAGCACCGTGAGCAGCGGCAGGGTCACCTTGTGTTCGCGCAAGTCGTTGTTGGAGGGCTTGCCCGTACGGGCCGTGCGGGTATAGTCCAGAATGTCGTCCTGAATCTGGAACGCCATGCCTATCGACTCGCCGAACTTGCGCATGAGCGCCTGTTTTTCACGGGACGCACCGACGGCCAGCGCTCCGGCCGAAGCGCTCACCCCGATCAGGCAGGCGGTTTTCTTGTAGATGATATCCAGGTACGACGCCCGCGTCATCTCCTGCCGGTTCGCCTTGTCGTTTTGCAGAATCTCTCCCTCGCAGAGCGTGGCGATGGCACCGCAAACGTGAGTCACCAGGTCGAACTGGCCGCTCTTGAGGCCGAGGTCCATGTTTTTGGCCAGGATGTAATCTCCGACTACGACCGCATTGCGCGACTGCCAGCGGGCATTGACCGAAGCCCGGCCCCGGCGCATGTCCGATTCGTCGATCACATCGTCGTGGATGAGCGAGGCCACGTGGATCATCTCGACCAACGTGGCTGCGAGCAGTGCGCGCAGACCGCCGCTGCGCTGCCCCGCCGGAGCGTTGAGCGCCGCAGACAGCAGCACCGTCATCGGACGAATCCCCTTGCCCCGCGCCGAGAGCGCATAATCGAGCATCTCGGAGAGCAACGTGCCGTCCGCCGTGAATTTTTGCCGGATGAACTGCTCGAAGGCCTCCAGATCACCCTCGACCGGCTTGCGGATCATATCGAGTGTTACCATAACCGAACTTTTGTTTACGTCGAAAAAAGGTTAGCCGAATACAGAGCGATTGTCTCCCCGCCGGAATACAACCGCCCCGAGCCTGGGATCAATCCGTGCAAAGGTAGTGATTTTTCGCTGAGTCGGGGAGGAAACTCAATGTTTTTTCGTACCTTTGGCAATCGACAAAAACATTCCAGATGACCCGCTTCAAAGAGATTCTCCCGAAAGTGCTGCCGACGGGCGCGGCCCTGCTGCTCTTCTTCATCGTCAGCGCCCTCTATTTCGCCCCCCAGTTTCGCGGCGAAGTGCTGCCACAGCACGACGTGCAGCAATACGAAGGCATGGCCAAGGAGATCTGGGACAACCGCGCCCAAACGGGCGAAGATCCCCAGTGGGCGGGGCGGATGTTCGGCGGCATGCCCGCCTACCTGATCAATGTAGCCTACCCGGCACAGCTAGTCAAAAACACGGCAGGACAGATCGTTAAAATTATAAATACTCCCGCAGCCTTCGTCTTCTTCGCCATGGTTTCCATGTGGCTGATGCTCCCGATCGTCGGGGTGAATCCCTGGGTCGGCATCATTCCGTCGCTCATGTACGGCCTTTCGACCTACTTTTTCCTCATCATCGGCGCGGGTCACGTGACCAAAATGTGGGCACTGGTATATGCCCCCCTGATGATGGGCGGCGCATGGCTTACGCTGCGGGGTAACATGTGGCTCGGCGGGGCGCTCACGGCCCTTTTCGCCTCGCTCGAAATCGGCGCCAACCATCCGCAGATCACCTACTATTTCCTGCTGGCCATGGCCGCGCTGTGGATCAGCGAAGGAATCGTCGCCTTCCGAAAAAAGCACCTGCCTTCGTTCGTCCGCCGCACGGCGGTACTGCTGGCCGCAGGCATTCTGGCCGTCGGCTCGAACTTCGCTCCTCTGTGGTACACGATGCACCACTCGAAACAGACCATCCGCGGCGGTTCGGAACTCGCCGCCGGCGAGGAAACCTCCCAGGAAGGGTTGGCACTCGATTACGCTACGGCCTGGAGCTACGGACGCGCCGAAAGCTGGAACCTGTTGATTCCCGACTTCATGGGCGGCGATTCGGGTCGGGCGTTCACACGCGACGGCAAGGTAGCCGAGGCCTTGAAACCGTACGGGCTGGAGGGTATCGCGGAGCAACTGCCCGCCTACTGGGGGCAGCAGCCCTACACTGCCGGACCGACCTACCTGGGCGCCGCCGCCCTGTTCCTGGCTCTGCTGGGACTCCTGCTGGCATCGGGACGCAACAAGTGGTGGATCGCAGCCGTCAGTCTGCTGACGCTTTTGCTGGCCTGGGGACATAATTTCATGGGATTCACCGAATTCGCCTTCAAATACCTGCCCGGCTACAACAAGTTCCGCACCGTATCGATGGCCCTCGTGGTGGTCGAATGGACGGTTCCCCTGCTCGCGGCGTTGGCTCTGATGCCCCTCTGGCGGGGAGAGGTGCCGCGTCGAAAACTCCTGCGGGCCCTCGCCTGGGCCGGAGGCATCACGGGCGGTTTCTGCCTGCTCTTCGCCGTGGCCGGCAGCGCGATCTTCGACTTCGGCCGGACGGAAGCCGCCGATTTCATGAGCCGCCAATACTACCAGATGTTCCAAGCCGCAGGTATGCAGGAAGCCATCGCACAGGGCGCTCCCGAAGAGTTGGGAGAGGTGACGGCCGACGCCATGGCCGCCGACCGGGCCGCGATCATGCGCTCCGATGCCTGGCGCTCGCTCGTAATGATCGCCCTCGCGGCGGGCAGCGTGCTGCTCTTCGCCCTGGGACGGATCAGACGGGGCTGGCTCATAGCGCTGCTCGGCGTGATCGTTCTGATCGACCTGGTGCCGGTCAACCTGCGCTACCTGCCTCAAAGCCGCTTCGTCGCCGCACGGCGCCAGCAGATACAGCCCACGGAAGCCGACCGCGCGATCCTGCGCGACCCGGAACCCGGATTCCGGGTGCTGAACCTCACGGTCAGCCCCTTCAACGATGCTACGACCTCCTACTTCCATCGCTCGGTGGGCGGCTACCACGGCGCCAAACTGGCCCGCTACCAGGACTTGATCGAGCGTTATCTCACGTCGATGGACGAGGGCGTACTCGACATGCTCAACACGCGTTACCTCATCCGCTTCGACCCGACGGGACAGCCCGTCGCCGAATTGCGGGCCACAGCCAACGGCCCGGCCTGGTTCGTCCAGGAGGTCGTCGATGCGGACACTCCGCAGAAAGAAATCGACGCACTGGGGCGCATCGACACCAAAACGGCGGCTGTCATCAACACCCGTGAGTTCGATATCCGCCCCCTGATCGGCGGCGAAGGGGAAATCCGTCTGGAGGAGTACCGGCCCAATTATCTCCGGTACGAATACACGGCCACTGCGCCCGGTACGGCGATCTTCTCGGAGATCTACTACAAGGACGGCTGGACAGCCTATATCGACGGCATCGAAACTCCCTATTTCCGAGCCGACTACCTGCTGCGGGGAATGGAGCTCCCGGCCGGTACGCACACGGTCGAATGGCGGTTCCGCGCCCCCGGCTGGAACGTCGCCGAAGGCGTGACGCTCGCCTCGTCGCTCGCGATTCTCGCAGGCATCATTGCAACCGTTATACTCGTTTTACGCCATGAAAGACGACAAAAGACTCAAGCGTAAGGTACGCAATTCCTACATCGTTTCGAACATCAGCATCGCCCTGGTGCTCTTCCTGCTGGGATCGGTGGGATACCTCATGACGGCCGCCATGCAGGTGGCCCGCACGTTGCAGGAGAGCGTCACCGTCACCGTCGAGCTCCGCAACGGAGCGGACGAAAAACAAAAAGAATCGCTCCGCAAACGGTTCGAAGCCAACGAGCTGGTGAGCCATGTGGAATACAGCTCCAAAGACGATAAACTGAACGACACCGATTTCCGGCAGATGTTCGAACAGGAGTTCGAGGCGATCCTCGAAGAGAATCCGCTGCTCGACTCGTTCGAATTGACCCTGTCAGCCGATTCGGCGGACCCGGACAAGCTCGAAACCTTCATCGCCCAAATTGCCGAACTCGACGGCGTGGACCGGGTTTCCTATCCGGCACAGACCGTCGAGCGGCTGCATGCCACGATCGCGAAGATCCGGCTGGTGCTGCTACTCTTCGGCGGAGCCCTGCTCGTCATCTCGCTCATCCTGCTGAACAACACGATCCGGCTGGCGATCTTCTCGAAACGCTACCTGATTAACACGATGAAGCTCGTAGGGGCAACCAAATGGTTCATCATGCGACCGTTCCTGGGCAGCAGCATCACACAAGGCATTCTGTCGGGAATCATCGCATCGGCACTCTTCCTGACGGCCGTTTACGGACTGAACGAGGCGGTTCCGGAACTGATGTCGCTGGCCGAAACCATGAAAATCGGAATCATCGTGGGCGGCATGGTGTTGGGCGGCATCCTGATCTCGCTCTGCTTCACGTTCTTCGCCGTCAACAAGTTCGTCAACATGAAATCCAACAAGATCTATCTCTACTAAAAATCCCCGTACCATGAAAAAATTCAAGGAGATCAACGATAAAAACGATCCGAAGATGCCGCTCTCGCTCAAAAATTACATCCTGTTGCTCGCCGGACTGATCGTCATCATTCTGGGCTTCGTCCTGATGGCCGGCGGCGGCAGCGACTCGCCCGACGAGTTCAACTACGCCATGTTTTCCTGGCGCCGCATCACGCTCGCCCCGATCCTGGTGATCGGCGGCTTCATCTTCGAAATTTACGCCATTCTCAAACGATTCTGAATCCGGACTTCTCCGACCGCCGGAAGCCGGGTTGCAACCCGCGCTTCCCCGACACCGAAATATCCCCGAGAACTGTAAAATGGAAACCATTCAAGCTATCATCCTGGGCATCGTCCAGGGTCTGACCGAATTCCTGCCCGTATCGAGCAGCGGCCATCTGCAACTGGCCAAAGAACTGCTGGGCGTCGATCCCGAAGTGGGAGGACTCACCTTCGATCTCACGCTGCACGCCGCGACGGTCCTGAGCACGATCGTCGTGCTCTGGAGCGAAATCAAACGCTTGGTCGTGGGACTCTTCTCCAAACGATTCAACGCGGAACAGGCCTACGTGCTGAAGATCATCCTTTCGATGATCCCGGTAGTCATCGTGGGCTTCACGCTGGAACCTTTTCTCCAGTCGCTCGTCGAAGACCTGCCGAATCACGGCATCCTGCTGCTGGTCGGAACCATGCTGCTGGTCACGGCCGTACTGCTGACCTTCGCCTATTACGCCAAACCCCGCCACAAGGCGACCATCTCCTACCGCGACGCCTTCATCATCGGTCTGGCGCAGGCAGTCGCCACACTGCCGGGTCTGTCGCGCTCGGGCACGACGATCGCCACGGGACTGATCCTGGGCAACCGCAAGGAGAGCGTGGCCCAATTCTCCTTCCTGATGGTGCTGGCACCGATCCTGGGCAAAATGGTTCTCGATCTGATGAGCGGAGAACTGGCCGCCCAGAGCATCGGGACCGCCCCCCTGCTCGCCGGATTCGCTGCTGCGTTCGTAGTCGGCTGTCTGGCCTGCAAATTCATGATAAACATCGTTAAACGGGGAAAGCTCAACTGGTTCGCCATCTACTGTACGCTGGTCGGAGGGCTGGCCATCATCCGCTATTTCGTGATCCAATAATCCGCACATGACGCAACAATCCGAACTGAACCTACAGGGAATCGACTTCGAAGAGGGCTACATCGCCGTCATCGACAAACCGCTGGAGTGGACCTCCTCGGACGTAGTCCGCAAAATCAAGTTCGCCCTGCGCAGGGCCGGTTACCCGAAAATCAAGGTCGGCCATGCCGGAACACTCGATCCGCTCGCAACGGGCATCCTGCTGGTCTGCATCGGCAAGGCGACCAAAATGGCGGACGCCCTGCAAGCCGAGGAGAAAGAGTACGTCGCCGACCTGATGCTGGGCGCTACGACCCCCAGCTTCGACCTCGAACACCCCATCGACAGGACCTATCCCTTCGAACATATCACGCGCGAAGCGGTCGAGGAGGTACTCCGCTCGCTCACCGGCGAACGGCTGCAAACCCCGCCCCTCTATTCGGCCAAGAAGGTCGAAGGCGTCCGGGCCTACGAGCTGGCCCGCGCGGGCGAAGAGGTGGAACTGCGCAAAGCGCTCATCAACATCTACGAAATGGAGCTCATGGAATACGACCTGCCCCGCATCCGCATCCGGGTCCGGTGCAGCAAGGGGACCTACATCCGTTCGCTGGCCGGAGAGATCGGCCAGGCGCTCGGCAGCGGTGCGCACCTCACCTCGCTCTGCCGCACCCGCAGCGGAGGTTTTCGGCTCGATGCGGCGCACGAATTGAACTTTTTTCTCGAAAAACTGCAAAAAGCTGAAACAAAATAACTTATTTTTCGTATAGATAAATTGACGGTTTATCTTGCTCCGTACCCGCAAAACTGCCTGCAGCGCTGCCCACGGACCGAAAAAATGTTCGCAAATACTTTTAGCCATGAAACTATCGCAATACGGTTACGACTTCTCCGCCGACCTGCTGGCGAAATACCCGGCCGAAAACCGGGACGAATCCCGCCTGATGGTGGTCAATCGTGCCAAGGGCACCATCGAACACCGCATTTTCAAGGAGATCATCGAATACTTCGACGAAAAGGACCTCTTCATCTTCAACGACACGAAGGTTTTCCCCGCCCGTCTGTACGGCAACAAGGAGAAAACGGGCGCCGAGATCGAAATCTTCCTGCTGCGCGAACTCAACCGCGAGTTGCGCCTGTGGGACGTACTGGTGGATCCGGCCCGCAAAATCCGCATCGGCAACAAGCTCTACTTCGGCGACGACGACCTGCTGGTAGCCGAGGTGATCGACAATACCACTTCGCGGGGCCGCACGCTCCGGTTCCTGTTCGACGGGTCCTACGAAGAGTTCAAAGAAACCCTCTTCAAACTGGGCGAAACCCCGCTGCCCAAGTGGGTGCGCGAAAAGGTCGAGCCGGAAGACGCCGAGCGCTATCAGACCATTTTCGCCAGCAAAGAGGGTGCCGTAGCCGCTCCGACGGCCGGCATGCATTTCTCCAAGCACCTGTTCAAACGTATGGAGATCAAGGGGATCGAAAAGGCGTTCATCACGCTCCACGTCGGCCTGGGCAACTTCCGCACGGTCGATGTCGAAGACCTCTCGAAGCACAAGATGGACTCCGAACAGTTCTTCGTGGACGAACCCACGGCCGAAACGGTAAACAAGACCAAACGCGAAGGACATAAGATCGTTTCGATCGGCACGACGGTCATGCGAACGCTCGAAACGGCCGTTTCGACCGGCGGCATGATCAAGCCGATGGAGGGCTGGACCAACAAGTTCATCTTCGCCCCGTACGAATTTTCGGTGGCCGACGCCATGGTGACCAACCTCCATCTGCCCTACTCGACCCAGCTGATGATGGTGGCGGCTTTCGGCGGTTACGAAACCGTGATGAACGCCTACAAGGTAGCCAAGGAAGAGGGGTATCGTTTCGGCACTTACGGAGACGCGATGCTCATTCTTTAATTTTTTTTCACTACCTTTGCAGATATAAACCCTCAAAACCATGGCAAGCAAAATTCTGTACGTGTGTCAGGAGATCACCCCCTATCTTCCAGAAACGGAGGGTTCCCGGCTTTGCCGTGCGCTGACGCAGGCAATGCAGGAACGCGGGAACGAGATCCGCACCTTCATGCCCCGCTACGGCTGCATCAACGAGCGCAGGCACCAGCTGCATGAGGTTATCCGGCTGTCGGGCATGAACCTCATCATCGACGACAACG
>OHHL01000667.1_pt1 | contig 11488 bp, 8 predicted proteins | sample 1568031 | NCBI WGS metagenome assembly OHHL01 (sample SAMEA3879513, study PRJEB24766) | human gut metagenome | biome: human-associated habitat; feature: feces | place: USA | collected 1985/1987 | reverse complement strand
CCTTGCCGCTGCTACACGTTCCGCAATCCGTGCCGAAGATTCCCCTTTAATCGTTGCTGTAAGCTCACTATACTTCGGACGCATCACCGACACATGCAAATCAATCCTGTCCAAAAGAGGCCCGGAAATCTTTCTGCCGTAACTCCGTATTTCTCCATCACTGCAGGTACAGGGATGGTCAGGATCTCCAAGATATCCGCAGGGACAAGGATTCATTGCGGCAATCAGCACAAAATCGGAAGGATATACAAAGGATGCATTTACCCTTGAAATATGCACCTCCCGATCCTCCAGCGGCTGCCGGAGAACTTCCAGCACCACCCGTGGAAACTCAGGAAGTTCATCTAAAAATAAAACACCGTTATGGGCAAGCGTCACCTCGCCGGGACGGGGAATCGTACCTCCGCCGATAAGACCGGCCATGGAAATCGTATGATGAGGACTGCGGAACGGACGCTCGCGGATGATATCCTCCGCCTTGAACAGTCCGGCCACCGAATAAATCTTTGTCACCTCAAGAGCCTCCTCACGCGTCATAGGAGGAAGAATCGTCGTGATGCGGCGTGCCAGCATCGTTTTCCCTGATCCGGGCGGCCCCGTCATAAGGACATTATGGGACCCTGCCGCCGCTATTTCCATAGCACGCTTCGCCATGATCTGTCCCTGCACCTCGGCAAAATCCACATCACTCAACTTAGATTCCGCCGCTTCCCGCCGCTTGGCAGGAGCCATCGGGTTATGCCCCAAAAGATACTCCACCAGTTCGCCAAGCGTCTTTGGCGCGTACACAGTCACATTTTCACAAAGAAGAGCCTCCCCGGCAACCGCGGGGCTCATGAAAAAAGTAGAAATCCCTGCTTCCCGTCCGGCAAGAACCATGGAAAGCACACCGGGCACCGAACGTATTTCCCCCTGCAAAGAAAGCTCTCCGATGAACATCACCGATGCAAGAGCCTCTTTCGGAATCGCCCCGCTTGCCGCCAGCACCCCCATGGCAATCGGCAGATCAAGACAGGAACCGTCCTTCTTCAAATCCGCAGGCGCCAAATTCACCGTCACCTTTTCGATAGGAAAAAAATATCCGGAATTCCGTATCGCCGACTGGACACGCTCCTTCGACTCCTTCACGGAAACCGCAGGCAGCCCGACAATATCAAAAGCCGGTGACGCACGGCTGATATCCACCTCCACAGTAATCACATGACCATTCAAACCAAACGTACATGTCCCAAACACCTGCGCAAACATGGCATCTCCCTCTCTCAGAACGCATTCCTCGTATGACGCAACCGCACCACACGCCCCGGCGCCATCATGACTTCCACCACATCAAAACGGATCCGGACATCATGCAAATGACGCGCTAAAAGAAATACCTCCGCCGTATAACGGATATGCCGCTGCTTATATACAGTCACCGCTTCAATCGGTTCCCCATATAAACGGCTCCGCCGGGTCTTCACCTCGATAAATGCAAAAACGCTTCCGTCCTTCATGATGAGATCGATTTCCCCATGTTTACACCTGAAATTCCGGGTGACCAAAGTCATCCCCTTCTCCTCCAGGTACAAACAAGCCCGATCCTCACCCATCCGTCCGAAAGCTGTATTTCCCATAGCGCCTCTCTATTTACCACTCTCTTCCTTTCTTATTATTGTAAGTAAAAAGAAATGCAATAGTCAAATGTGATTTAAGATGCAAATCACAAAATTGATCCACTCTATAAATCTTCCCTATTAAAAAATGAACAGTCACACTACCCTATACGACAGTCAACGTTCCCGTCGTCATATTTGCGGTATGGCGGCATTTCTAAGCTGCCTATGCGGCAGTTAACACTGATGTTTCAGTACTTGGTACAGCAGTTCGTTTCTAAGCTGCCTATGCGGCAGTTAACTAACAATGGGAAGCCTGTTTGACGGAATCGGCTTTCTAAGCTACCTATGCGGCAGTTAACATGTTTTCACGGTTTTTCACGAATTCTGTAGTTTTCTAAGCTGCCTATGCGGCAGTTAACATCAAAAAGGTCATCTTCCATGACCTCAATAATTTCTAAGCTGCCTATGCGGCAGTTAACAGATATTGGAAGACACAATTATTTCTCATATATTTCTAAGCTGCCTATGCGGCAGTTAACGTATACCAATAGCTTTCGATGGAACCTGTAGCTTTCTAAGCTGCCTATGCGGCAGTTAACGCCTGTACATACATTCCCGCCCCCAAGACAATTTTCTAAGCTGCCTATGCGGCAGTTAACGAGATTAACAAAGTTGACCACAAGCCCGTCATTTTCTAAGCTGCCTATGCGGCAGTTAACCGCTTGCCTATGGAGCGCTGGGAAAAGTTATGTTTCTAAGCTGCCTATGCGGCAGTTAACAAGCCTGCGTTTCCCTTTCTTTTCTCCGTAAATTTCTAAGCTGCCTATGCGGCAGTTAACCCATTTCCGAGCCGGTACAGATGTTCGGCATGGTTTCTAAGCTGCCTATGCGGCAGTTAACGATATTCCCAGCGAAGTGGAACTTTTCAATGTATTTCTAAGCTGCCTATGCGGCAGTTAACAGACACCATTAACTGCATTAGAGACATGGAACTTTCTAAGCTGCCTATGCGGCAGTTAACGATGCCGGAGCGGAAAAAGAATCCGACAGCACGTGCGCTTATACATCTTTCTCCCACTTTAACCCAAATTTATTCCTGCTTTGAAATATATTGATTTAATCGCATTTTTCAAACGCCGTAAAAATTTGGGTTAAAATTCCGGAACGGTTCTGTTATTACTTAAACCATAGGTTCCGCATTCTGTCAAGACGGATTCTTTTTCTACCCGCTTTTTTATAAAAAGGCTAAATGTTCCTCCGCGGGAAAGGCTTTTCATCTGTATGTACGGCAGTCTGACAGATTTTCTCTTTCCTTGCAGAAGCCGGGCAGCCTCTTCGATCGTTACTCCCGGATGTCTTTTTGCATAGCGTCTCGCTTTCACCCAGATTGAACCTTCCGGTTGGTACCTGCTATACACGGCATACCCCCGCAGCTTGCGCTCCGGCACTTTCCTTATGCCTGTACAGTGCACATAATCAAAGAGGCGTCCCAGTACTTTGGACAGGTTGAGTCTTTCCAATTCTTGTGCTTCCGCAAAAATACGGATTTTTTCTCCCAGACCTGTTTCCCTGTATTCGGGAAATGAAACGGCATAGGGGTTATGTTCGCTTTTATTTTTTCCATCTGCAAAAGCAATATGGAGCTGGGTAAACACTTTGGTCCAAAGGAAGGCAAGCGATACTTCCGCACACGGGAGCAAGGTGATTTCCTGATAGTATTCCATGGCTTATTCCTTTTCGCTCTGACCAAAAACACCGCCGCGGACGAGAACAGCCATGACATAGTTTTTGTCATTTTCATCGTCCGGTTCACTGCCGGTTGACCACTGATCAAACAGGGTATAAAAATCTTTTTTCTCTTTTGGTGTGCGGTAGGCTTTCCCAAGAGTGGTGACCGCACCATAGGGTTCAATGGCAATCGGTATCCGTCTGCCTTCTTCCTGAGGATACCAAGTGTCGACGGTTCTGATGGCATTGCTGAGTTTCTGCGAGTGCATAGCGGCCGTACCGTCTACCTGGTAAAGAACCTTGCTCTTCTTGCCTTGTCCTTTTCCCATAAGTGCGAAGGCTTCCACTTCAATCAGAAGGGATGACCTCTTTCCACAGAGAGTTTCGGCAATAAAAGATGCCAATTCTTCCACTTTTTCACGATTCTTATCAAAATCCTTCAAGCTGAAATCATAAATATTAAATATCCATTTTTTATTTTCTTCTTTTATGGATACAATGACCTCGGCTTTTTCTGCCCCTACACGATTTCTCCAAAGGAAGCGGCCATTAGCTATATTCATCGCATAGCGGGCTGACAGCTCTTTAAATCCGTTCTGCTCAATAAATTTCCTTCCTATTTCTTCTATCTTTTTATGATGAGTTTCGTTATTGCATGCAGAAGGATGCTCTACACCGGAAAGGACTTTGATTGTAAAGGATAATTTCAATGTGTCATCGTTTAAAGAAATAGAGGCACTGTCTACAGTCTGCGGATTTGGTCTTTCCACCTTGGCATTCAGTTTCATCGGGTCATTTAGGGTCACTTTATCTAAACGGTTAGAAATGGTTCCTCTCACAGATTTCTCTATCAGTGAAATGGGACGGGCTGTTTCATTTCTTTTTTCCCAGGTTGTTCCATACATATAGCCATCCGATAAAACAAGTTTCTTTTCAAAAGAAAGTACAGATGCCAGATTTGATTCTTTTTTCGCCATTTTCATTTCCTCCTGATCATTCCTTATTTTTACAAAGATATAATTGATTGGTTTTTTCATAGGCATAGTGCCACATCATTCCATCTATATCACGGAACCGATGAGCCATCTTAAATTCACCAAGGGTGACTATACTTTCTGCAAACCGATGGGGCGTATCCGGATCCCGCTGATTTTTCACCTTTCCCAGCGGAGACAACCCTTTAAATCCCACGGCAAGCGGTACAATCCATCCAGCCGCCGCCTTTTCGTATTTCCAGCCTGTTATCTTCCCGGATTCATCTTTTTCTGCCGTCTGATGTACTTTCAGATAGTGAAGCAGCCTGTCCAGACTGTCTTTTCCTTCCAGCTCTTTCGCTTCCATGAGATCCCTGCGTTCAATAGGTATATAACCGGGCATAAGGGTGGAAATCACTTTCCTAACTGATATAGGATTGTCTTCATCGATACGCATGACTTTGATTCTCCCAGTGTCCAGTATGTCGCCCCCTGCCATTTTCATCCGGGGCAATATTTCCTTTACTGCCTGTTCCAATAATTCCATGTTATTCCCATCCGCACCTTCGACTTCTATCAGGAGGGATACCAGCAGGTGAATTCTTGGTTCTTCTAATAGAGGTGCTCTTTTAAAAATGTAGTTATCTTTACTTGATTTTTTTTTGTCTACTACAAGTGGATTAGCTGTCATCACTATATATCCTATCCCATTTTTACGAATGGTTTGCAATGATGTTTTATGATATGAGACTGCCATTTGAGTAAATCGTATATCGCTTAAGAACTGATCACATCTCTCCCCTAATTTCCTCTCAAGGGCATGCATGGCGCCAAGCCACGCCGTCATCGCTGGCACGCCAATCGTAAAAATACTGCTCATGGCATTCGCATTATGTACACTGACACGGGATAGCAACAAATAATTTTTCATGAGTTATATCTCACCTCCTCTTCCAGTATTTTTATCATCTTCCATTTCAAATATCTGAATTCCTCTTCTCCAAATGACACCCTCTCTCCTTTTATAATTTTCTTGTATTTATAAATGAACCATCTTGCAAAATATCGTCCTACTTCTTCTCTCCATGATTCTGATTCCCTCTTATCCCGATATGCTTCATCCAGCCATATTTTCTGAAATACAGGAAGATTCTTACAACATTCATCATCACTCCAACCAGCTTTCTGTTCACGAATTTGATAGCAAGATACCATGACTACATCAATTACATCTTTAATTCTATTTTTAATAGCTTCCCGAATTTGCTGATTCTTGCGATCTTGTTTAAATAACTTATGCAATCTTTGAAAGGTAGCTATATAATCCTTATAAGAAACATTTTCCTCCAAAAAATTATATTTTGTCAGATGAACCCCTTTATTTCCCAATACGGGTGGTAATGACTCAAGCAGATACGCTTCCCCATAATAAGACTGAATTCCTGCACTGATATTTTGCGGTTTCCCACTGCCGAAATTAATGCTTGCCATATCGAATATACGGCTGCAACTTTTCCCATATTCACTGCTCTTTGAATCATGACAAAGCCTGCTATATCCGTTTATACGATCCACACGCCGTCTTGCCGTTAATAATAACCCAGATGCCGGTAAAACCGTCAATAGGTGATAACCATCGCCAACAGGAAAATATACCTGCCTTAAATGGAATTCACTTTTTTGTGATCTTTCCACCTTATTTATTCCCTCTACTGCCTGATATAAGGGTGCAAGAGTATTTATCCCAAGCTCCGCAAATTCTGCTTTTATATTTTCATCTTTTTCTTGTATATGTTTTAAAAGCGTTTCCCCATCTTCTAATATCTGAAGCAAAAAAAGAGCTGGTGTGATAAAGTTGGCTGATACAGCGAAATCCAATTCAACATCAACATTACCGGTTATCACATATCCTGAGCAGTTATCATCTTTGTTACAATAGAAATAAATTTTTGAATCGGGATCTGTAAACTTGCCTACATGTGTTGTAAACCGGCACTCGGATAATGAAGCAAGCATCCCTGCAAACCATTCCGCTGATGTTTTCTTTTTCTTTTTCGCCTGCTTCTCTATATATTCTCTTAATATTCCCAAAATCATCCCTCCTGTCCGTCTTCTGACAACTTGAACATCCCCAGCTGATCATCATATTTCCAATCTTCTGCTATATCTGATTTCCTGTCTGGTATGGTAATTTCTCCATACTTCCGGGAAATGGCAGCTATCTGTATTTCTTCCGATTCTTTTTCCGTATCAGATATATGCCGTTTCAGTACTGTTTCATAATCACGGACCAGCCACAGCCGTCTCTTCATTTGTTCTGTCATTCCATCATAATCGGAAACATCGATAAATCCTCGGGCTTCATCATCTCCAAATAAATCATCCCCCTCCTTGATTTTATCATAGGAAAAGAATTTCCGTTCTCCATTTTTATACACCGCGCAGGCCTTGATTTCTTCCCCATAGTTTTCACGGAAGCGGCTGCAGCCTTGCGGAAGTGCCGTCATCCACCAGTATTCTTCCATCCATCCGTGCATACACTGCGGCCCGCAATCTCCCTTGCAGTTAAAATCCATCATGCTCGCATGTTCCAGATCAGAGAGTTTTGAGAAATATCTTTTATCATCCGGACAGAATTGCTCCTTATCCAGCATTTCCGGTTTTAAAATTCTCGGTACCGCATCAATCCTTCTGCTCAGCTCTTCTTCATCTACAAGATCATGCATGTCATAACTGTTCAATTTCCGCTTTTCGGTTTCATACCCGGGTTTGCTGTAAGCCGGCTCTTTTCCCTGCCAGGCTTTCAGATTATATGCCATGATTGCCATATTCTTTTTTTCAAGCGTCCCTGAAACCGGCTGACGATGACGAAGGACACGGCCGGCAAGCTGTATGATGGATCGGTACGACGACGGCTCCACCACTGCCCAATCGAAGTCATGATCACGGCCGACTTCCTCCACCGGTGTTGCTACAAGGATAAATATGATATTCTCCTCCGGTGTGCTGTCCAGATGCTTCCGCACGGTTTCATCCTGAAAATCCACTGTGGCAGACTGTGTTTTTCTTGTGAGCACCTTGTCCAGATACCGCTCCTGCTCATGACGGAGAAGAAGGATCTGCCTGCTGTGGTAAGTCATCACTCGGACAGCTGTCCCCTCACTCCATCCGCATTTCATGAGGTACAGGCTGACTTTCACACAGGGGGTGATATTTGCCACACGAACCACACCGAAAGAAATCCGCTTCTTTGTTCTTTTATCAATAACATGGTGATTTTCATGCAGCTTTTCTATGGCTTCTCTTATATTTTCAAAATAGGAAGTCTCTTTCGCAGCGTCAGTGTCATTATCTTCCGCTCCGCAGAACTGTATATATCCCCTACGCTTTACCGGCTCTTTCCCCAGATTTTCCACTCGTTTACGGATAAATCGATCGTGAATCTTTCGATAAGCCGAATCATCCCCGCTGTCCATCGGTTCCACATCTGTCCTGAACTCATCACAAAGCACAAGAGCACACTGTTTTTTCCTCGTAAAGAAGGAATTGTAACTTTTCAGTCCTGCCTGATATGATCTGTACAGCCCTTCCGCCAGATCAGGCGGTATCGTCGCTGAAGAGATCGCCACATTTCTTCCGCACAATCCCGCCAGATGAACAAGCCTTGCTATGGCGATGAGATCCTTGGAATTGAAATCATCAATTTCATCAATCACCAGATCCGATGACATCAGCCGCAATGAAGGCAAAATATACCTTCCTCCCCGCGTCGTCTCCACAGCCCCCATCATATGATCGATAGTCGCCGCAAGAACAGGCTTGTATAGAAAGGCTTTATTCTTTTTTGACGTCTTTTCATTTACCGTCATTCCTTTTTTATCTGTCTTATTGAAAAAGATATCCAGAAACCGGGACTGCTCCTCACTTTCCGTATCCACATACTCCAATTCTTCCGGCAGCAGCGGCTCTTCCGATAAACACCCCTTTCTATTTCCCTTTTTCTCTTTATCTTTATCTGCTTCCTTATTTTCCTCATGCAATTTGGTTACGGCACTGGAACCGATAAGGACGGCCAGATCATTTCTGTCCAAATGTATCCGTTCCCTGTATTCATCACCGGTCTGCAGCGTCAACGTACGGAGGCCGAGGGCAAGGATATACCGGAGCGATTTCCCGTCCGTCGATACAGCCTGCATGATCTTTGCATTGGCAAACGTCTTGCCGCAGCCGGTGCTTGCCATATTGACTATAAAATACCTGGCACCATCCCCATTCTTCTCCCTGAATGCTCTGATTTTCTCGACAACTGTATCCTGCCATCTGAAAACTGCCGGACTTTTCTTTGCCAACGCCTTTACATCATAGACGCTCTCCATCTGATCACTGAAATAAGGAAGTCTGTGAGCAATATGGGTTGCCTGTTCACAGACCCTGACCAAATGTTCCTCCAGAAACTGCTTTTTCTTTCCGGTTTTACCGTCTGTATTCGCCCATAAATCATTTTTTGCCCATCGGCCCTTATCTGTTTCCTCAGGCAGGGAAGAAACATAATGATCCGCCAGCATAAGAGACAATCTCGTATAGTGGGCGATAGCCCTGAATGATGATTTGTATGTCTCCCCTCCCATAATATCCATCAGTCTGTCGTAATCATTTAATAACCGGCCGCACCATTTTTTTATGGCCTTCCGCCAAGCTGCCGCATTCTCCACAAGGAGTCCCTCCGGAAATACAAAGCAGCTCCTGCGGCACATAATAGTCTCCTCCGCTTCACTCTCATATCCCCAGGACGCATTCAGACTGGAGAATATACTGTGGAAACTTTTTTTCTCTACATTCACCCAGCCATCCTTATCCATAGACGGCAGCCTGTGATGAGACAGGATCAACCACATCAGAAATTTTGCAATCGGCGGCAAATGTGCTGCATCCAGCTTTTTCATATCTGCCTGCCCGTTTCCTTTCTCGTCAATTTGCAGATTCTTTTCTATATCCTCTGTCTTTATCGTTCCTTCGGCCAGTACTTTCAGCCATTTTCTATCGTCTTCCTCCGCACCTGCGGCAAAAACAAGCGCTTCAAGAAGCTTGCAGGATACCCATTCATGACGGAAGGGATCCATTTTCAATGTTTTTTCATCCAGTTTTTCCTGAAATAACGCTGATGCCTTTCCCCAGTCATGGAAGAGTGCCGCCACCGCTGCCAGCGCTTTTATCAACGGCAAATACTGCCAGTCGTTTTCCCACTCGTTGTGAAGGATTTCCTTTTGTGTGGAGTGGACAGGTACGATGCCTTCCTCATTAAACATGTCCCGCTTCCCTACAATCCAGACCAGCTCGCTATGGCTCCGGGATCGGATCCAATGACACGCCACTGCTGTACTTTTGGTAGCAGTCCGTCGCAAAAGCGCCTGTACCGTCAGCAATCCCTCTTGCGTAATGACCGTTTTCCACGTATCATTCCCAATTCTGTCTGCAAAACTATCCAGAATCCTCCGCACCGTATAAATAGCCTTCTTCTCGCTCTTGCTCGTAAATATGACCATCATGCCCGTTCACCGCCCGCATATAGTCTGCTGCACCGTTTCACTTCATCAAACATAAAATCCAGCGCCTTATGCTCGGTAAACTTCTGTAAGCATATCTGCCTGAACTCTCTGTCGTTCTGTCCTCTCATGGCACAGATAAAGCTCCATGGCAGGACGATGGCATCCTTGATCAAATCCGCCACATCAAAAACAAGAGCGCCTCGTCTTGTCTTACCATGCATCACCGCGAAACCGTGGGGAATACCAAGTACCCAAAGAGTCGTTGCCGCCAGTCCGTACGCCAGATAATTTCCATGATCCAGAAGCCTGTTCGCAGGCTGGTCAGAATTACGCTCCCTCCTGAAATCGACTGTTTCCGTATTCTGTGCCGCGTACCTGTAGAGCTTTTTTGTGAATTCCGCTTCCGCCGCCAACACATGGGTCACATCCCCCGCTATTTCCATGCGGCTCTTAAAAACGGAAATCGCTTCTTCTGTCAAAGCATCATCGGTAAAAAAACCTTCATCGGCCAATTCATTGTCTTTATCCCAGACTGTCTGTAAAAAACGAATACGGTTTTTCTGGAACTCTTTTGCCACAGCAAGACGTTTCTTTTCATCAAGCCAAAAAGACAGCCACCCCTGCACATATTCTGTCGGCCTGTACTCGCTTTGCGGATTCAGCCACTCCACCTCCGTACCGGCAAATAACGGTGTAGCCCCACCACCGCAGAAACCAACAAGTACACCGGCACCGCTGAGCAGCCGCATTGCTGCCTGTGTCACAGAAGTACCGCTGCCCAAAAGAATCACTGTTGTGTTGGCAATCGGAATATTCCAAAACAAGTTCTCTTTTTTCGTCTCCGTCAAATAAACAATACGTCCATCCTTCTGCATGATCCTGCACTTTTCAAGATAATACAGATTCGCCCGTTTAGAATGAAGAATCGTTTTTAAATCCGACTTGACAATATCCTCTATCATCAGAAACCTCCGTCAAATACATCCTGCAATGACCGTCTGCCAATCAACAGACCTATGATTTTCTCATGAAACTTATGCCATTTTCAAACTCATTATCCTCCTTTTCAGGACCATAATCCATACCGGCTGCAGATCACTCCGGCATTTCCCCTGATATAGCAGGATAACTCCTTACAAAGGATTGTTCCGCCCCAACCTCTCAAATGTTATTTATCCTTGGCAAAATCTCCTGCCAAGATACTCTTTTAATACCGCTGTGTCATACCTCCTGAACTGCCTCCCCCTTGGTGAGCACACACGGCGCGCAACCGCCAATACCATGTCTGAGTTATAATGGGCTGTCTTTCGTACCTGCAATTTCCCTTGCATCGTCCCCTGTTTTCGGTCAGCCAGCCGATAGCTGACCACCACGCTTTCATCCAATTCACCATGCTTCAGGATGAACCTGATATGCATGCCTATACTTTGTTTCGTCGTTTGAAAAAGCTCCGCTATTTCCTTTTGTGTCAGCCATATCGTACCATCAGCCACCAGTAATCTCATTTTTGCCACGATGTCATCTGTATCATTTATGTTATGTTCCATTTTTTCCTTCTCTTTAATTCGCTGTCCATGAACTTTTTCAATCATCATTATTTTATTTTCCTCCTTAAATGCATGACACTATAAATTTAATAACT
>OHHL01000660.1_pt1 | contig 11534 bp, 7 predicted proteins | sample 1568031 | NCBI WGS metagenome assembly OHHL01 (sample SAMEA3879513, study PRJEB24766) | human gut metagenome | biome: human-associated habitat; feature: feces | place: USA | collected 1985/1987 | reverse complement strand
CATGTTGTTCAGGAAGTGCTCCCACCCGGCGTGGCCCAGCACATGGCCGAACAGCCGGATGTAGCCCAGTGGGTCCCGCCACGAAGAGCGGTACACGCAGAACAGGTTCATGGTGCTCCAGCCGTTCGTCCAGCCGTCTGCCAGCAGTACCAGCATGGACAACAGAAAAAAGGTAAGAATCACCGGCGAGTTATATTGGAGCTCCAGCTTCAGCTTGATCTTTTTCGTAAACAGTCATTCCCTTCACAGTATTATCGGCTTTACCCTCTGGTTTGCACCCAGTATGCGCCCATGCTCTGGCCGGGCTGGTTCGTTACCTCGTCGTTGAGGTACGCTGCAAGGCCGCAGGCTTCCGGCTGCCAGCTGAGCGCGGCTTCTACTGTGGGGTACTCCACCTCGGCGTACCAGAACGTTGTGGGCAGGCCCTCGTCCACATGGTTCACCTCCAGCACCGCGCCGTCCGGCAGACGGTAGCTCCGGCGCACCTTTTTGATCAAAGGCTTGCCAATGATCTTCTCTTCCAGTTGCACAAACAGTTCTTTATCGATGCTGCGCTCGATCTCCTCCCGTGCCAAGCCCCCTGCGGACTTGAAGCAGAGGATATAGTCGGTGCTGCCGCCGGTCAGTGCTTCCTCCCGGATGCGCACCGTGGGCTGCACGCTGATATAGCCCTGCCGCATGGTGAATTCTTCCTCAAGGGGCAGCCCCTCCGGCCAGCCGGTCACCATCCATTTGCGTTCGATCTCCATAGCGTTTTCTTCCTTCCGCAAAATTTTGTATTTATTCTACCATATTTTTATGTTATGATAAAGAGCAGAACAAGCATCATTTTGCGCATTCTTTGTTGAAGGAGCATTTTATGAAAAGCGAACGCACTTATCCTGTATATAAAGTCAACAAGCACGCCGAGGGTCTTTTGGTGGGCGGGCACCCCTGGGTGTACGAGAACGATATTCTGGAAGCCCCCGGCACCACGCCGGAAAACGGCTCGCTGGTGGATGTGGTCAGCCCCAAGGGTGCCTATCTCGGCACCGGTTTTCTCTCGCTGCAAAGCAAGATCCGGGTGCGGCTCATTTCCCGCAACGCCAACGATACCTTTGATACTGCCTTCTGGCGCCGCCGGGTGGAGTACGCATGGGCCTACCGCAAAACGGTGCTGGAGCCTGCCGACCTTACCGCCTGCCGCTTCATCTTTGGCGAGGCAGACCAGTTCCCCGGCCTGACGGTAGACCGGTTCAACAATATTCTGGTCACCCAGACTTTGAGCGTGGGCATGGAAAAGCTGAAATCGGTGCTCTTCCCGCTGCTGGCCGAGGTGCTGCGGGCGGACGGCCAGACCATTGACGGCATCTACGAACGCAACGACGAAGCCCTGCGCGCCAAGGAAGGGCTGGAACAGAATAAAGGCTGGTTTGCCCTGCCCGGCGAGAGCCACCCGGAAACCACCCAGACCGAGATCTGTGAAAACGGCGTGTACTACCATGTGGACTTTGAAAACGGGCAAAAGACCGGCTTTTTCCTTGACCAGAAATATAATCGTCGGGCGGTAGCACGCCTTGCCGCCGGGCATACCGTGCTGGACTGCTTTACTCACACCGGCAGCTTTGCCTTGAACGCGGCCAAGGGCGGGGCAGCCCGGGTGACTGCTGCCGACATCAGCGCCGAAGCCATTGCCATGGCAAAGCGCAACGCCGAACGCAACGGTCTCGACAACATGGATTTCCTCTGCGAGGACACCTTTGCCCTGCTGCCCCGGCTGGAAAAGGAGGGCAGTCCCTACGACTTCATCATTCTGGATCCTCCTGCCTTTACCAAGGCGCGCCGCACGGTGGAGAATGCCATGCGCGGCTACAAGGAGATCAACTACCGCGCCATGAAGCTGCTGCCCCGGGGCGGGTATCTGGCTACTGCCAGCTGCTCCCACTTTGCCACCGAGGAGTTGTTCATCAAGATGCTGCGCGCTGCCGCCAAGGACGCTCACCGGCAGCTGCGGCAGATCGAGGTAAAGCAGCAGGCACCGGATCACCCCATTCTGTGGGGCGTGCCGGAGACGAACTACCTCAAGTTTTTCCTGTTTCAGGTCATCTGATGCTTTTACAATAAGAACAATTGCCGCATGCTGCGCACCTTTTAGCCAGAGAAAGCCGTCCTGAAGGGGGCTTTTTCGATGCAAAAGTCATACCAATCGCGGTTATTCCAAAAATCCGAGATCGTGTTTGTGCAGAATCGTCAGTTTTGTCAATTGCCTTTTTTGCCCGCAAGGACTATAATCTTAGCCATAGACAGCAACGGCGCTGTGGGTCACCTCCTGACTCGCAGCGCCGTTTTTGTTAAGATGTAAGCACGCTTTGGGTTTTTGCATTGCGGCAGACCCAAGGCGAAAGAAAAAAGTAAGATCAAGTAAGGAGTAGGATTTATGGCAGCAAATGTTATGGAGATCTACGGCAGCAAGGTCTTTAATGAGCACGTTATGAAGGAGCGCCTGCCCAGCGCTACTTACAAGAGCTTGAAGAACACCCTGCACAAGGGTGCTCCGCTGGATATTGAGGTGGCAAACGTTGTCGCCAGCGTGATGAAGCGCTGGGCTATGGAGCTGGGTGCCACCCATTACACCCACTGGTTCCAGCCCCTGACCGGCATCACCAGCGAGAAGCACGATGGCTTCGTCAGCCCTGTGGGCGACGGTACCGCCATCATGGAGTTCTCCGGTAAGGAGCTGGTACGCGGCGAGCCCGATGCTTCCTCCTTCCCCTCCGGCGGTCTGCGCGCTACCTGTGAGGCACGCGGCTACACCGCATGGGACCCCACCAGCTATGCCTTTGTGAAGGATGACGTGCTGTGCATCCCCACCGCATTCGTCAGCTACACCGGCGAGGCTCTGGATAAAAAGACTCCCCTGCTGCGTTCCATGAACGCACTGTCCGGTCAGGCCGTCCGTATCCTGAAGCTGTTCGGCAAGGATGTGGACTACGTTTCCACCACCGTCGGCCCCGAGCAGGAGTACTTCCTGGTCAAAAAGGAGGACTACGAGGCACGTCAGGATCTGATTCTCACCGGCCGCACCCTGTTCGGCGCTCCCTCTGCCAAGGGTCAGGAGCTGGAGGAGCACTACTTCGGTGTCATCCGTCCCGAGGTTTCTGCGTTCATGAAGGAACTGGACGAGGAGCTGTGGAAGCTGGGCGTGCCTGCCAAGACCAAGCACAACGAGGTTGCTCCCTGCCAGCACGAGCTTGCTCCCATCTTCGACACCACCAACGTAGCCATCGACCACAACCTGCTGACCATGGAAATGATGCGCAAGATCGCACCCAAGTATGGTCTGGTCTGCCTGCAGCATGAGAAGCCCTTTGAAGGCGTGAACGGCAGCGGCAAGCACAACAACTGGTCCATGAGCACCACCCACGAGAACCTGCTGGACCCCGGCGACACCCCCATGGAGAACCTGCAGTTCCTGATCTTCCTGGCCGCTGTTATCAAGGCTGTGGATGAGTACGCTGACCTGCTGCGCACCTCTGTGGCTACCCCGGGCAACGATCACCGTCTGGGCGCCAACGAGGCACCTCCGGCCATCATCTCCATCTTCGTGGGCGAGGAGCTGGAAGCTGTCATCGATGCGATCGCATCCGATTCTCCCTATGCCGGCCCCGTCAAGATGAAGATGGATCTGGGCGTGGACGTTCTGCCCAAGTTCAGCAAGGACACCACCGACCGCAACCGTACCTCTCCCTTCGCTTTCACCGGCAACAAGTTCGAGTTCCGTATGCCCGGCTCTGCCGAGAACCTGAGCGACTGCAACACCATCCTGAACACCGCTGTCGCCAAGGAGCTGAAGGGCTACGCCGACGAACTGGAAGGTGCTGAGGACTTTACCAGTGCAGCCATCGCTCTGATCAAGCGCACCATCCGCGACCATCGCCGCGTCATCTTCAACGGCAACGGCTATACCGCCGAGTGGGAGGCCGAGGCAGCAAAGCGCGGCCTGCCCAACAAGAAGAATACCCCCGCTGCTCTGCCCGCACTGGTCGAGCCCAAGAACATCCAGCTGATGGAAGAGTTCGGCGTGCTGACCAAGGTGGAGATGGAAAGCCGCTACGAGGTCGAGATGGAGCACTACTCCAAGATTATCAACATTGAGGCTCTGACCATGCTGGAGATGGCCCGCAAGCAGCTGCTGCCCGCCATCAACGCCTACATGAGCGAGGTTGCCAATACCGCCGCCTCCAAGCTGGCTGTCAGCGAGCACATCAGCGTGCGCAGCGAGACCAAGACTTTGGAAAAGCTTTCTTCTGACGCCGATGCCATGAGCGATGCCATCGACACCCTGCAGGATGCCGTGAATGCCGCCAAGGCACTGCCCACCGAGAGCGAGAAGGCCGTTGCCTTCCACGATAACGTTCTCCCGGTGATGGACGCCCTGCGCGCCGCTGCCGACGATGCCGAGACTATCTGCGGCGAGGATTACTGGCCTCTGCCCAGCTACAGCAAGATGCTTTACTACGTCTGATAATCTCCTGACAGCGTAAAAAAATAAGCATCCGCCGGCTGCCGGATCAATTAGCCATTCTCCTTTTCCTATTTCTTACACCAGCCCAAAGACCTGCTCCCTTTTTGAGGGCAGGCCTTTGGGCGTTTTATTTGAAATGCAGTTTTTGTAAGGGGGTTATTTATGAGCTATTCCACCCAACAGGATATTCTGGATTTCGTGGAGGACAACAACGTCAAATTTGTGCGCTTTGCCTTCTGTGATATTTTTGGCACCCAGAAGAACATTGCCGTGCTGGCTAGCAATCTGTCCAAGGCGCTGGAAGAGGGCGTGTGCTTTGACGGCAGCTCCATTGCAGGCTTTATGCACGTTGAGGAAAGCGACCTTGTACTGCGGCCGGATCTTTCCACCGTGACCATCCTGCCGTGGCGTCCCACCGAAGGCCGAGTGATGCAGTTCTTCTGCGATGTGGAAAAGCCGGACGGCGCAGCCTTTAGCGGCAACTGCCGGGGCTTTTTGCGGGATGTGAACCGCAAATTCAAAAAGCTGGGGCTTACCTGCAACGTGGGTACCGAGTGCGAGTTTTATCTGTTTGAAAAGGACGACCGTGGCCACCCTACCTGCATTCCCATTGACTTCGGCGGATATTTTGACGTTGCGCCGCTGGATGCGGGTGAAAACCTGCGCCGGGATATCTGCCTGACCATGGAGCAGATGGGTATGGCACCCCAGCACAGCCACCACGAAAGCGGCAACGGCCAGAACGAGATCGACTGCCGCTATGCAGGACCGCTGAAAACCGCAGACAACGTGATGACCTTTAAGCAGATCGTCCGTGCCATTGCCATGCGCAACGGCCTGCACGCCAGCTTTTTGCCCAAGCCCCTGCCCCAGCAGGCCGGCAGCGGGCTGCACATCAACCTCTCGCTTTACATGGACGGCAAAAACCTGTTTGAGGGCGATATTGCCCCGGACAGCATTGCCGGCAGCTTTATGGCCGGTGTGCTGGCACACAGCCGGGAACTGACCGTGTTTACCAATCCCCTGCCCAACAGCTACCAGCGCTTTGGCTGTGACGAAGCGCCCCGCTATGTGAGCTGGAGCCGTCAGAACCGCAGCCAGCTGGTGCGCATTCCCATGGTCAAGGGCGACAACTGCCGCATGGAGCTACGCAGCCCGGACCCCGCCTGCAACCCGTATCTGGCCATTGGCCTGATCCTTGCCGCCGGATTGGACGGCATTGAGCAGCGCATGGTCTTGCAGCCGCCGGTGAACCGCAACCTGTTCGATGCCGCCGAGGCCAAGGGACTGGGGCTTGAGACCCTGCCCGCCACCCTTGAGGAGGCGGTGCAGGTAGCCGAGGAGAGCGAGTTCTTGCGCAAGGTGCTGCCGGAGGGGCTTTCTAAGCGCTATTTCTCGGAGGAGCTCAAGCGCTGCGCCGCACTGCGGAGTGCGCCTGACCGGGCCGAGCACGAGCGCGTCTACTATTTCAACGCCATCTGATCCCTGCCTGCACAGGAGAAAGGAGTGCGGAAAATGGGACGCGCACTGATTGTAAGCGCCGGTGCCAACTCCAACGAATATATTGCCGCGCGGCTGTCCGAGATGGGTTACAGCCGCCCGGTGATCATTCCCAGCGGAGCCGAGGCACGGCGCAGAATGTCGGAATCTGATTTTGAGTTGATCGTTGTCAACGCTCCCCTGCCCGATGAGTTCGGGCACGAATTGTGCATCACCGCTGTGGAGCAGACTGATGCCGGTGTGGTATTTCTGGTAAAGGCCGCACAGGCTGAGCAATTGCTTGCCCCCCTGAACGAGCAGGGGGTGCTGCTGCTGAGCAAGCCCTTCACCACCCCGTTGTTTTTGCAGGCCATGCACATGGCAGCTGCCGGCAACCACCGCCTGCAGCGTCTGCGGCAGGAGAACGCCCGCCTGCAGGACAAGATCGGGCAGCTGCGGCTGGTCAGCCGGGCAAAGTGCTGTCTGGTAGAGCACGCCCACATGACCGAGGCCGAAGCGCACCGCTACCTTGAAAAACAGGCTATGGACACCCGCCGCGACCGCGCCGAGGTGGCGCAGGAGGTGCTGGAGGAGTACGCTGACAGAAGCGAATGAGACATAGGGCTTCGCCACGCACCCGCAGGGAAAGGGGTGCGCCGGGAGCGGGCCTTTTATGAGAAATTTTTATTTTACGACAGAGGAAGGTATATTTTTATGGCAAAATTTATTTTTGTGACCGGCGGCGTGGTCTCCGGTCTGGGCAAGGGCATTACCGCTGCATCTCTGGGCCGGCTTTTGAAGTGCCGCGGCCTGAAGGTGGCCAGCCAGAAGCTGGACCCCTATGTGAACGTGGACCCGGGCACCATGAGCCCGCTGCAGCACGGCGAAGTGTTCGTGACCGATGACGGCACCGAGACCGATCTGGATCTGGGACACTACGAGCGCTTCATCGACGAAAATCTGAACAAGTACTCCAACCTGACCACCGGCAAGGTGTACTGGAACGTGCTGAACAAGGAGCGTCAGGGCGCTTACCTCGGCCAGACCGTCCAGATCATCCCCCACATCACCAACGAGATCAAGAGCTACATCTACAATCTGGCCTCTTCCACCGAGGCCGATGTGGTCATTACCGAGATCGGCGGCACCACCGGCGATATCGAGAGCCAGCCCTTCCTGGAGGCCATCCGTCAGGTAGGTCTGGAGCAGGGACGGGAGAACTGCTGCTACATCCATGTGGTGCTGGTGCCCTACATCTCCGGCTCGGATGAATACAAGTCCAAGCCCGCGCAGCACTCGGTCAAGGAGCTGCAGGGCATGGGCGTAAGCCCCGACATCATCATTCTGCGCGCAGACGGCAGCGTGGGCAGCGATATCCGCCGCAAGATCAGCACCTTCTGCAATGTCAAGCCGGAGTGTGTCATCGAGAACCTGACCATGCCGAGCCTCTACCAGTGCCCGCTGATGCTGCACACCAACGGTCTGGACGATGTAGTGGTGCAGCAGCTGCACTTGGATGTTCCCCCTGCCGACCTGACCGAGTGGAAGCAGGTAGTCTCCCGCATTGCCACCCGCAGCAAGACCTGCACCATTGCACTGGTGGGCAAGTACGTCAAGCTGCACGACGCATATCTCTCGGTGATGGAAAGCCTGTATCATGCCGGGTTTGAGAATGACAGTCAGGTGGAAATCCGCTGGGTGGAAAGCGAGGATCTGACCGATCAGGCCGCCTGCAAAGAAGCCTTTGCGGATGTGGACGGCATCATCGTGCCCGGCGGCTTTGGCGACCGCGGCATTGAGGGTATGATTCAGGCAGCCCAGTACGCCCGCGAGAACCGTGTTCCCTGCTTTGGCATCTGCCTTGGTATGCAAATCATGGTCATTGAATTTGCCCGCAATGTGCTGGGCTACAAGGACGCTAATTCCAGCGAGTTCACCCCGGACGGTGCCCACAACGTCATCTCCCTGATGCCGGACCAGCAGGGCAATATCCCCAAGGGCGGCACCATGCGTCTGGGCAAGTACCCCTGCACGGTGGCGCCCGGCACCAAGATGGCCGAGTGCTACGGCGAGAGCGAGATCTGGGAGCGCCACCGCCACCGCTATGAGTTCAACAACGACTTCCGGCAGGAGATGCAGGACGCCGGGCTGGTCATCTCCGGCACTAGCCCGGACGGCCATCTGGTGGAGACCGTAGAGCTGCCCGGCCGCGACTTCCATCTGGGTGCACAGTTCCACCCGGAGTTCAAGAGCCGCCCCAACCGCGCACATCCCCTGTTCAAGGGCTTTATCGCCGCTGCGCTGCGCTACCGCGCTGCCGCCCAGCGGGATATGCTGCATCTGTAATAGCATAATATAACGGCAAGGCCGCAGCACAAAATACCGTGCTGCGGCCTTGCTTTGTGTAAGACGATTTTAAATGCCTTCCGCGCCGTCCTGTCTGGTGTGGTTTGCCTGCTTATTCTCATACATCCGCTGGTCGGCGATATAGCGCACCTGCTGCACGTCCACGCTTTCGGCGGGGTACAGGGCGTAGCCGCAGCTGGCACCCACGCTTACGGTATTGCCGTCGATCTCGTAGGGCACAGCGACCATCTCACAGATCAGGTTCATCTTGCTGGCGCAGGCCTCCGACTCCATCGGGCCGAGCAGCAGCAGAGCGAACTCGTCGCCGCCCAGACGGAAGGCGTAGTCCCGGCTTCGGATGCAGCCCTGCAGCCGCTGGGAAACGCCCTTCAGCAGCTTATCGCCCACATCATGGCCGTAGGTATCGTTGACCGGCTTGAAGCGATCCAAGTCCATATAAAATAGCGCAAAAGGCTGGCTGTGCTGCTCCAGCACCGTCAGTACCCGGTCGAAGTAGCGCTTGTTCAGCAGACCGGTCAGGCCATCGGTGTTGGCAAGGCTTTGCAGCAGGTGCTGCTTGCCCATATCCTGCACGATCATCATCACACGGGTCAGGCGATTTTCCTTCCACGCCATGGGAACGACCGTCATCATGAAAAATGCGCTTTTATCGCGGGCGGCATATTCCAGCTTGAGGGAGTCGTTGTCCGTTTTGATGAGCCTGCGCAGGTTTTCCGGTGCCAGCATCTGGGGGATCTTGGCGTTTTCGCTATCGGTCAGAACTACATACTTGCGCGATATTTGCTCCAGCATCTGCTGGTAAGAGCCCTCCGGTTGGTACAGCGGCTCTCCGCGCCGCTCGTGGTACTGGTAGCGGTCGCGGTCCAGATCGCACACTGCAAAACGCTCCACAACGCGTGCCATGCCCGCAAACATCATATCGCTTTTTTCCCGGCGGCGCTCCAGCTCCCGACGGCGGTTGCGCTCCGCGTCACGCTGGATCTTTACCACGCCTGCCATGATCAGAAGCCCCAGCAGTGCAATGACCAGAATGGTAGCCACCTGCACCCGGCGCATCCCGGCATCCACCACCCCGGTGGGCACGATACCGATGATGCTCCAATCCAGAATGCCCAGCGGCTGATAGATCAGGTAATATTTCTGCCCGTTCATGGTGAACAGCACACAGCCCTCGCCGCCCTGCGGCAGGGTCTGCACCATGGTGTCAAAGTAAGGCTGATCCACGCTGGCGTTCTGCTGTAAGTAATCAAACAGGTTGGTCATCTGCTCGGTGATCTCGGTCTTTGTCTCGGTGGAAAGCACCACATCGCCGTTTGAGCGCACGATATAGCAATCGCTCTGTCCCTCATAGACCATGCTGCCCAGCAGCTTTTCCAGCACGGCGTTATCGTAGCTGACCACCAGCGCCGTATAGGTAGTGCCGTCCAACTGCAGCGGCTGCTCCATTGGGATGGCAAACAGGATCTTGCGGATGCCCTGACTGGAGATATAGCTGGAGATCACTGGCTTGTTTTCGGTATACAGCTTTTCAAAAGCCTCCTTCATGTACATAGCTGTGCCCTGCCGCCCGGCGGTGGTCCAGAACTCGCACTGCTCGTTGAACAGGTAAAAATCCGTGTATTGCCAAGTAGCCTTTTGGGCGATATACTCCTGCCACTGCCCCTCCTGCTCTCCCAGCTCCGCAAGGGTGCCCAGGTAGCTGTCCCAGTCGTTCAGGATGTTCCAGTTGCGCTGCGCAAACATGGTAAAGGTCTTGGCAGACTGCCCATAGGTGGAAAGCAGGTTTGCCGTGCTTTCCTGATAGATCTGCTTCTGGGTATAGGCACTGTAAGCAAGGATGCCGACCAGCAGCACCAGCAGCATTCCTGCTATGAGCAGTATATTTTTTTGTTTCTGCTTCATAGGTTTTCCCCCCCCGCTGCCTCGCAGCCAGACCTCTTCACAATACGTTCTTCCAAAGGCTTTATGTCAAAGCGCTGTGCACAGTTTTTTGCAAAAAGTGTACAACCGCTGCGTGTCAGTTCCCGCATAAACCGACACTATCCCTAATAACATTATACCATTCCGCAAAAAAGCCTGTCAACACATCCATGGGGCGATTCGTGTCATTTCAAAGGCGATTCACGCAGAGTTGCCCTGTAAAGCTTGCAGACTTTTTGCAGACTTTCGGATAGCAAGTAAGTGCAAATATCGGTTAGTATTCGATAGTATTTGACAAGCCGCAAATACAAAAAACCGCATGAACACCGGATTTTCCAGTATTCATGCGGTTTTTCACGTTATGCAGAAGAAGGGACTTGAACCCTCACTCACTAGGAACTGGTGCCTAAAACCAGCGTGTCTGCCATTCCACCACTTCTGCTCATAGAAAAAAGGCAAGTCAAAAACCGACTTGCCTTCTGGTGCGAGGGAGGGGACTCGAACCCCCAAGGATAAACCACACGCACCTCAAACGTGCTTGTCTACCATTCCAACACTCTCGCAAACTTGCCTGAATATTATAACCTTGACTGCGGGATTTGTCAATAGTTTTTCCGAAATTTGCATAGTTTTTTTCTTCCACATGCTTAAAGCTTTGTAAACACGGAAGTTTCTTTCTTCAATCCCTCTGCAATCGCAAAGTTCTCATCCATCTTCTTGGAAATTTTATCCATATCGGATACAAGAACCTGTGTGCTGTCCGCTGCCGAAACGACTCCACTGACGCCTTCCTCGATCGCATGGGAAATCGTATTTACGGAATTTGCAATCTCATCCATGGAATTCTGTAAAGAATCCGTCTTTGCCTCAAAATCTGCCATGACACTTTCGATAAATGTTGCCTTGTCATGATATGCCCCACCGGATTCCACAAACTTCTGGAATTCCGGCAGGATTTTTTCATTCATGTACTCTACCAGTCCGTTTGCATTGTCTGCAAGATTATGTACTGCAGTTATAACAATGGCATTGATGCTCTGGATATTGTTAGCCGCTTCCTGACTGGCGGCTGCCAGCTGACTGATTTCGGAAGCAACCACTGCAAATCCTTTTCCTGCATCCCCGGCACGGGCAGCCTCAATGGATGCGTTTAATGCAAGCAGGTTTGTCTGGCTTGCAATATTCAAAATATCATCCGTCAGGCTATTTACCTGATTTACACTGTTACTGTCCTCAATCGCCCTGTTTAATACCTCAAGAATCT
>OHHL01000659.1_pt1 | contig 11562 bp, 10 predicted proteins | sample 1568031 | NCBI WGS metagenome assembly OHHL01 (sample SAMEA3879513, study PRJEB24766) | human gut metagenome | biome: human-associated habitat; feature: feces | place: USA | collected 1985/1987 | reverse complement strand
CGCTGTTGGTCATATTCCCGGTTTTCAGATAGACCCTAAGAAAAACAGCACCGGTCCAGGCAATTTCTGTCTGACCGGTGTTGTTTCATTTTCTCGTGCGCATCTCACGTGTTTCCAGCCGTTTGGCCCGGCTGACACATAAGATTGATTACTTTTTATGCTTCATAGATCTGCTGAGTACCATTAATGGCCTCTGCTAAATATACATTACTCCAGCGTCTTGCGCCTTCTTTATCCCGATTGAGCAGATGCCGGTAGAGCTCCTCCACATTGCTGTGAAGTGCTGCGACACCGTATTTCTTGCAGAAGCGGATCCAAAGGGATATACATGGTACTTTGAAGGAGGTATAAATCAAGGGCAGGATGTGGTTGCCGCCCATGAGGGTCATTTCATGGTGAAACCGGAAGGCGATCTCCGCAGCCTGGGCAGGTGTGGGATTTTCATCCAGTCGATCAACAAATGTTCCAAGCATCTCCAATTGTTCATCGCTGGCGTTGTCAATGACCCGATGCAGGGTCATCTGCTCCAAGCCCCAGCGGACTTCCAGAATGGAGCGGATCTCCTCTTTGCCGAGCATCCCGCCATTGTAGTCCATAATGGCCATAAGGGTCTCCATGTTTCCATCACGGCGATAGTCGGCAACATAGGCGCCCTGACGGGGACGCACTTCCAAAAAGCCCTGACGAGCCAGTTCTGTAATGCCGCCGTTGACAACAGCACGGGAGACACCCATCTGCTGGCAAAGTTCCCGCTCTGAGGGTAGTTTTTCTCCCATAGGCAGTTCTCCGGACAAAATCATCCCCTGCAATTTCTGTACAAACAGTTCTTTTAAACTGGGCGCGTAAAGCTGTTCAAAATTCATATGGCATCCTCCTGCAAATATCTTGGTTATACCACATACCACGAATTTATTTTATCATGCAAACTGTCGAATTTCAACCTGAGATTTTTCTATAAAACATAGAATTTCCAGTTGATAGTTGACAGTTATCCCAAATAAACTTAAACTATAATCAATAGAAAAATACCGCTATGCTGGTATGACCAGAAAGGAGCGATGCTTCTGGAAAAGGTAAGAATTTTGGAAGTTAAGCAAAGTGTATTCGCAAACAACGATGCCCAGGCAGAGAAACTTCGGGAAGAACTGAAGCAGAAGGGAATCTATCTTCTGAACCTGATGTCTTCTCCCGGAAGCGGCAAAACCACCACCCTGACCCGGCTGATTGAGCTTTTGAAAGAGGACCTGAAGATTGGTGTGATGGAGGCGGACATTGACTCGGATGTGGATGCTGTCACTATCGCCGCCACCGGCGCCAAGGCCATCCAGCTCCACACCGGCGGCATGTGTCACCTGGATGCGGCTATGACCCGCCAGGGTCTGGACGGTCTGGATGCCGGTGAAGCCGACCTGGTGGTTTTGGAAAATGTGGGTAATTTGGTTTGCCCCGCGGAGTTTGACACCGGCGCAGTGAAAAACATGGCAATCCTCTCCGTACCGGAGGGTCACGATAAGCCCCTCAAGTACCCGCTCATGTTCCAGGTCTGTGATGCGGTCCTTATCAACAAAATCGATGTAGCCCCCTACTTTGATTTTGACTTTGAAAAATGTACTGAGTACATCCATATGCGCAATCCCAAAGCGGTCATCTTCCCCATCAGTGCCAAAACCGGCGAAGGAATCGAGGTTGTTGCTGATTGGCTGAAAGAAGAAGTAAAGAATTGGAAAGGAGTATGAGAAATGGCAGATTATCTGGCAGGTTTCTATCCCGAGTGGGTAGATAAAGAAGAAAATCCCAGGCAGATCATTTTAGACTTAGGCAAAATGATCACCAACCGGATCCCCGTAAAGCTGGGATTTCAAAAGCTCAACAAGTACGATCCCGAGTACTGGGGTCTTGCTACTCTCTTAACCGACGAGCAGGCAGAGGTGGCTCTGAAGATGGGTGTGAGAAAGCCCAAGACCATGGCCGACATGGTAAAACTCACCGGCAAGAGCGAGGAAGAACTGGAAAAGATTCTGGGCGATATGTCCTTTATGGGCATTCTGGAGTACAACTGGGAGAATCCCACCCGCACCAAGCAGTGGGTCCTGCCCATGTTCGTTCCCGGCAGTGCGGAATTTACCAACATGAATGACACCATCCTGAAGAAATATCCCGAAATGGGTCGTTTCTTCGAGCGGATGAGTCGTCTGCCTCTGGAGAAGGTCACCCCCATGGTACCTCCCGGAGGCGCCGGCATCGGCATGCACGTGATCCCTGTGGAAAAGGCCATCGAAACCGAGAACCAGTCCATTTCGGTGGAACATATCTCCCACTGGCTGGATAAGTATGAGGGCAAGTACGCCGCATCCCCCTGCTCCTGCCGCAAATCCCGTCTGACCTTCGATGAAGGCTGTGCCGATGACCCCGAAGGCTGGTGTGTTGCCGTGGGTGACATGGCTGATTACGTGGTGGAAACCGGTAAGGGTGGCCGCTACATCACCAAGGAAGAGGCTCTGGAAATCTTCCGCAAGGGCGAGGAAAACGGCTTCGTCCATCAGATCACCAACATTGACGGTGCAGACAAAATCTTCGCCATCTGCAACTGCAACATCAATGTCTGCTATGCTCTGCGTACCTCCCAGCTGTTCAACACCCCCAACCTGTCCAGAAGCGCCTATGTGGCACGGGTGGAAAAGGACGACTGCGTTGCCTGCGGCAAGTGCGTGGAGGTCTGCCCTGCCGGTGCTGTGAAGCTGGGTCAGAAACTGTGCACCAAGGACGGCAAGCAGGTAGAGTATCCCAAGCATCCCCTGCCCAGCGAGATGAAATGGGGCCCCCATATGTGGGATGAAAACTATAGGGACAACAACCGCATCAACTGCTACGATACCGGTACCGCTCCCTGCAAGACTGCATGTCCTGCACACATTGCCGTCCAGGGTTACCTGAAGATGGCCGCTCAGGGCCGCTACACCGAAGCCCTGGCGCTGATCAAGAAAGATAATCCCCTGCCCGCTATCTGCGGCCGCATCTGCAACCGCCGCTGTGAGGACGCCTGTACCAGAGGCTCCATCGACCAGGCTATCGCCATTGACGAGGTCAAGAAGTTCATTGCCCAGCAGGATCTGGACGCAGAAACCCGCTATATCCCCAAAAAGGTGGTTCCCTCCCTCAACGGCTCCTTCTCTGAGAAGGTCGCTATCATCGGCGCAGGCCCTGCGGGATTAAGCTGTGCTTTCTATCTGGCTGAAAAGGGTTACTCCCCCGTGATTTTCGAAAAGAACGAAAAGCCCGGCGGTATGCTCCGCTACGGCATCCCCAGCTTCAAGCTGGAGAAAGATGTGATCGATGCCGAAATCGACATCATCAAGGCCATGGGCGTGGAGATCAAGTGCGGCATTGAAGTGGGCAAGGATGTGACGCTGGACGAACTGCGTGCACAGGGTTACAAGGCATTCTACATTGCCATCGGCTGCCAGGGCGGACGCAAAGCGGGTATCCCCGGTGAGGATGCAGAAGGTGTCATGACCGCCGTGGACTTCCTTCGCACTGTCGGCGCTGACGAAAGCTATCCTGTAACCGGCAAGGCTGTGGTTGTTGGCGGCGGCAATGTGGCCATCGACGTGGCAAGAACCGCCCAGCGCTGCGGCGCAGAGTCTGTAGCTATGTTCTGCCTGGAGCCTCGGGACAAGATGCCCGCCTCCGAAGAAGAAATCGCAGAAGCTCTGGAAGAGGATGTGACAATCGACTGCGGCTGGGGCCCCAAGGAAATTCTCACTGAAAGCGGCCGTGTAACCGGCATCGTCTTCAAGCGCTGCGTCAGCGTATGGGATAAAGACGGCAAGTTTGCACCTGCATATGATGAAAATGACACCAAGACCGTTCCCTGCGACCGGGTATTCCTGTCCATCGGTCAGAGCATTCTGTGGGGTGATCTGCTGAAGGGCTCCAAGGTGGAACTGGGCCGCGGAAATGGTGCAGTTGCAGACAGCCTTACCTATCAGACCGCGGAACCCGATATCTTCGTTGGCGGCGATGTGTACACCGGCCCCAAGTTTGCCATCGATGCCATCGCTGCTGGCCGTGAGGGTGCTATCTCCATCCACCGGTTCGTGCAGCCCCATTCCAGTCTGACTATCGGCCGTAACCGCCGTGAATTCATCGCCCTGGATAAGGACAACATCAAGGTAGAGCAGTACGACAACGCCTCCCGTCAGATCCCCGGCACCCGTAAGGATGTTGACCACAAGAAGTCCTTCCGGGATGCAAAGCTCCCCTTCACGGAAGAGCAGGTCAAGGCAGAAACGGCAAGATGCCTGGGCTGCGGCGCATCCGTCGTTGACCCCAACAAGTGCATCGGCTGCGGTGTCTGCACCACCAAGTGTGAATTCGGTGCCATTAAGCTCCATCGTGAGCGCCCCGAGTGTTCCAACATGATCCCCAGCGAGAAGAAGTTGCCTTATGTTCTGGGAAACGGTGCAAAGCAGGCCCTGAAGATCAAGTTCTCCAAGAAAAAGGAGCAGTAGATGCACGAACTGGGTGTTGTGTTTCATATTATCGACTCTTTGGAAGAAGTCGCCAAAGAAAATGATGTGACCCAGATCCAGAGCGTAACCATTGAGATTGGTGAGGTATCCACGGTGATCCCTCACTATCTCACCGATTGCTGGGAATGGGCCATCAAAAAGAAGCCTATGCTCACAGGCTGCGCAATGAAGGTGGAAATCCTGCCGGCAATTACCTGGTGTGACGGCTGCAAGCAGGAATACCCCACTGTGCAGCACGGTCGCATCTGCCCATATTGTGGCAGTGAGAAGACCTGGCTTTTGAAGGGAAACGAACTAAACATCAAAGAAGTAGAAGTTATATAAGGAGGTTATCTTATGTTATTCCAGATTTATGGTGAAACCGCCGGTTTCCAGCTTCTTGGCTGGCTGATGGTATTTGTGGGTCTGATTCTCGCCAATGAATTTGCACGCCGGACAAAATGGGGCGGCATTGCCTGCTTCCTGGTTCTGCCCGCAGGTCTGACTATTTACTTTATCTCCATTTATGTAGGCGCTGCTATGGGTGCCCAGTGGGCGCTGAATAATCCCACCTATGTCTACATGAACAGCTGGTTCCATTATTTCAAGCTCTATGCCGCGACATTGGGCTGCATCGGCTTTATGATGCTGAAATACAAGTGGTCCATCGGCAAAACGGATTGGTTCAAGGTGTTCCCCTTCCTGATCGTGGCCGCCAATATTCTGATTGCTGTGGTCAGCGACTTCGAATCCGGCATCAAGGGTGCCCTTTCTCCCGACGGCTGGTGGCTGTCCAGCGAAAATGTCTGGCTCTATGGTGGCTGGTGGAACTGGCTCAACGGCGCTGCCGGTATCATCAACATCTTCTGCATGACCGGCTGGTGGGGTATCTACGCTTCCAAAGATAAGAAAGATATGCTGTGGCCCGATATGATCTGGCTGTATATCCTGGCCTATGATGTGTGGAACTTCCAGTACACCTATCTGAACCTGCCTACCCACACATGGTATTGCGGTCTGGCGCTGCTGCTGGCTCCCACTGTTGCTAATGCCCTGTGGAATAAGGGCGGCTGGATCCAGAACCGGGCAAATACCCTGGCTCTGTGGTGTATGTTCGCTCAGGTGTTCCCCCTGTTCCAGGATAGGAGCATCTTCACTACCCTCCCGGTACTGTATGCTGACGGCTTCATGGATGCCGCTATCCGTCCGACCCTGGTAAATCCTGTTCCCCAGGGCGTGATTTCCATTGCTTCGCTGGCCATCAATGTGCTGGCTCTGGCGCTGATTATCAAGCGCTCCAAGGAACAGAAGAAGAATCCCTACAAGCAGGAAATTTTCACTGACGCCAAGGACTTCCAGCTGGCAATGGCTAGAGCGGAAGATAAGTAACCCACATAGCACAGAGGCTGCAGAATTTCTGCAGCCTCTTTTCATATTCGTCACCCTTCGATGCTTCTCGTGTGCTTCTAACATGTTATACTGAACTTCAATTAAAATCTTTAAAAAAGATTTTAATTGCCCGAAGGGCATGAAGTTCATATGAGACTTGTTTTGTGATTTCTTTCCTTATAAATCACAAAACCGGCAGCGCCATTAGGCGATGCCTTCCTGATTAAAATCAAAGATTTTAATCAGGAAATAGTATCAATACATTTCTTACCGCCGCCCAGGCGGTCTGCCGTGAAACGGCTTTCATAAAATGATGAAATCATTTTATGAAGAAATAGTGTTATCGGCTTACCGCCCGCTGCGGAAATCCGCAAACGCGGCGTATTTTCTGATTTAACAAAAAACCGGGGCTACATGCGCAGCCCCGGTGTTGCATCACAAATTACTCGGCGTCCTCTTCAGGCTGTTCCAGCAGAGCGCGGATAGACAGGGAGATACGCTTGTTCTCGGCGTCCACATCGGTGATCTTGACCTTCACATCCTGACCCTCGGACAGAACATCCTCGGGCTTGCCGATGCGGCGGTCAGCGATCTGGGAAATGTGAATCAGGCCGTCCACGCCGGGGAGAATCTCAGCGAAGGCACCGAAGGTCATCAGCTTGACGATCTTGGCGTCCACAACGTCGCCCACGGAATACTTGGTCATGAACTGATTCCAGGGGTTCATCTCGGCGGTCTTGTAGCCCAGAGAAATCTTGTGCTTCTCGGGGTCGAAGGAAATGACGTAAACGTCGATCTCGTCGCCGACCTTCACAACGTCAGCGGGAGTCTTGATATGGTTCCAGCTCAGCTCGGAAACGTGAACCATGCCGTCCACACCGCCGATGTCCACGAACGCACCGTAGGAAGTCAGGGACTTGACGGTGCCATGGTACTTCTTGCCCACTTCGATCTCGGACCAGATCTTCTCCTGCGCGGCCTTGCGAGCCTCGGAGTTGACGGCGCGGATGGAGCCGATAACACGGCGGCGGGCACGGTTGACCTCAGTGATCTTCAGCTGCACGGTCTTGCCGACCATACCGGCCATGTCACCGCCCTTGGCGATGCCGGACTGGGAAGCGGGGATGAACACCCGGATGCCCTTGACATTGGCGACCAAACCGCCCTTGTTTTCCTCGGTGATGGTGCCTTCAACAGTGGTCTTGTTCTCTGCCCATGCGGTCATGTCGTCCCAGACCTTCAGGCCGTCCAGCTTCTTCTTGGACAGCTGCACGGTGCCTTCCTGATCGTTGACGCGAACGACGAAAACCTCGATCTCGTCGCCAACTTTCAGGATGTCTTCGGGCTTCACGGAAGGATCGGTGCTGACTTCGTCATAAGGGATGTAGCCGGCATGCTTGGTGCCGAGGTCGACCTGGACTTCGGTGTTGCCGATTCCGGTCACGGTGCCGATAACCTTATCTCCTGTATTTAAAGTCTTGATGGACTGCTCGAGAAGCTCCGCGAAGTTCTCCTCCTGTACAGTCTCAACATTCGTGATTTCGCTCATAGTCTTGTTGACCTCCTTTATAATCCACGCCGGCGTCGACGCACCGGCAGTGATTCCAACATCGCTGACACCGCGAAAGTCCTCGGGACGCAGCTCGGAAGCGTTGTCCACCAGAAAGACCCGGCCGCAGTGTTCCCGGCAAATCATAGCGAGACGGCCTGTGTTGGAACTTTTTGGGTCTCCCACAACGACCATAGCCTGACAGATTTCACTCAATTCAGCTGCTTCGCTTTGCCTATACTCAGTTGCTCTACATATTGTATCAAAAATTTTCAGGTTAGTAAACTGTTTTTTTGCAAATTCACCGCACAATTTCCACAAAGATTCAGTCAAAGTCGTTTGTGAAACCATGCAAATTGACGAATTCTTAAGATTTTCTTTGGAATATGCCCAGTTTTTCAGGTCGTCAAGGGTCTCAAAAACCCGGCAGTCGCGGCACCATCCGGCAATGCCCTCCACCTCCGGGTGGGTGGGCGTTCCTCGGCGCGGCTGACGATTCCGTGGATGCGTTTGACGAAGGGACAGGTGGCGTCGATGATCTCCACGCCCCTGCGCTGCAATTCCTCATACACCGCCCGGCTGACGCCGTGGGAACGGATGATCACCGTCTGGCCGGGGCAAGCCTGCTCAGGGGTGTCGATCACCTCCACACCCAAGGCGCGGAATTTGTCCACGACGTGGTGATTGTGAATGATCGGCCCCAGCGTGACCACCTTTTTCCCCGCTTTTGCCGCCTGCTCCACCAGCTCCACCGCCCGACTGACGCCGAAGCAGAACCCGGCGCTTTTCGCGACCCGGACGCTCATAGCGTCACCTTCCGGGCAATGATCTCCTTCATCGCGGCGATAACGCCGTCGATGTCCAGCTCAGAAGTGTCCAGCTTGATGCTGTCCCGCGCCATTTTCAGGGGAGCGATCTCCCGGTGGGTGTCCTGATAGTCCCGCTGCTGAATATCCTTGAGGATTTTATTGTAGTCCGCCTTCTGTCCCTTGGCAATCAGCTCGTCCGTGCGGCGCTTTGCCCGCACCTCCGGGGTCGCGGTGAGGAAAATCTTTACCGTGGCCTTGGGCAGTACCACGGTGCCGATGTCCCGGCCGTCCATGATGACGTTGTGCTTCTCGGCCATTTCCCGCTGCATGTCCAGCAGCAGGTCCCGGACGATGGCGTGGGCAGAAACGAGACTGGCCTTCTGGGAAAGGTCGGGGGTGCGGATATCGCCGGTCACGTCCATGCCGTTCATGATCATGTGCTGGACGCCCTCGTCGTCGTACTCGATGCCGATGGTCAGCTCGTCGATGTAGCGGGTGATGCCGTCGATGTCCTTGGGACTGACGCCCCACAGGTCAAAGAAATAGGCCACGGTGCGGTAAATCGCCCCGGTGTCCACGTAGTAAAAGCCCAGCTCTTTTGCAAGTCTTCGGGCGATGGTGGACTTTCCTGCCCCGGCGGGGCCGTCAATGGCGATGGAAATTGGTTTTGCCATATAGATTTCCTTCTTTCTATCTCTCTGAGCGCAGCTTGCTCAGGGCGTTTGCTTCTCTTGCGACCACCTCGTCGGGGGTCAGGTTCAGGCGCTTTCCCGTTTCCTCGGGGCTTAGGGGCATTCCGCCCTCCAGACCAAACCGCAGGGAGATCAGCTTTGCGTCGGTCTCGTCCAGCACCGACATCAGCTCCATGATGCGCTGGCGCATCTGGAAATAGGCGGTGTCCTCCACGGCCTGCTCTTCGGCTTCCTTTTCTTCCTCCGGCTCCGGCTGCTTCTTCGCCTGCGCCAGAAGACGGGCGTCGTCCAGCATCTTTTTCACCACGGATGTTTCCTCCGGGCTTATGTGCATGGCCTCGGCGATCTCCTCCAAAGTGGGATTTCTCCCCAGCTCGGACAGCAGCCGCTCGTCCACGGCGCGGTAGTCCTCCAGCGCCCCACGGAGCTTCTGCCCAACACCGTTGGCTCTCGCCTGCAAAAAGACCGCTTTCGCCATGTAGAACCGAATCCAGTAGTCCCGGTAGGCGTCATAATCCCCCTCCCGGTAGCCCTGAATGGCCTGCCACAGTCCGAGACTCCCCTCCTGAATCAAATCCAGCAGGAGCACCCCGCAGCCGACGTGATCTTTGGCGATTTCCAGAACCCGGTGCAGCCCCAGATTGGTCAATGTCTCCATAGCGCACTCATCCGCTGCCGCGCATTTTGCGGCCAGCGCCTGCTCGTCGCCGGTGGAGGAAAGCTGCGCTACCTCTTCCAAGTACAGCCGCAGTGGATCGTTGGGTTCCAGTTCCTTGGGGTTCAAGCCCTTTTCCACCAGCTGCGCTTCCTGACGCAGACGCAGAGCCGCCTCTCCGCTGCCCGACGTTTTGGGGAGGTCAAAAACATTCAGATTCAGTCCGCCGTCCTCCAGTGCCTGAAGGGCATCCTCCACGACCTGCTCGTTTTCTTCCTCCAGCATGGTCAGAAGGTTCGCGGCCGAAACCGTATCCCCTGCCCGTTTGGTTCGCAGAAAGGCTTCCCACGGGCTGTCCTCAAAGGAAAAATCCAGATCATTCATTCAAGAAATCCTCCAATCCAAGACTGGTACCCATTTTTTGCAGCTTGTCCATGGCCTGGCGCTCGATCTGGCGCACCCGTTCCTTGGAAATGCTCAGCTTTTTGCCGATCTCCTCCAAAGAATAGCAGTTGCCGTCCTCCATGCCGAAATGCAGCCGCAGGATCTGCTGCTGGCGCTCGTTCAGCGTACTCAGAAGCTGGTCCATTGTCTTGTCCAGCTCCCCGCGCACCACTTCCTCATAGGGCTGGGGTGCCTGGGCGTCTTCCAGCAGAGATTGCAGGGCAGTGCCGTCGTCATCCCCCGTGGGAACGTCCAGCGAGCAGATATCCGGCGTCAGCTGGGTCAGCTCCGCCACTTTTTCCTCGGGCAGGCCGCACTTTTCCGCGATCTGCGCGGCGGTGGGTTCCTCCCCCAGTTCCTGACGCAGGGCGGTGCGCACCGCTTCGATCTTCCGCATCCGCTCCGCCGTGTGCAGCGGTACCCGGATGGCGCTGCCGTGGTTCATCAGGCACCGGGTCACGCCCTGCCTGATCCATTTTGTGGCATAAGTGGAAAAACGGTAATCCTTGGTATAATCAAATTTCCGCGCCGCCACCAGAAGGCCGATACTGCCCTCCTGAATCAGGTCCATCAGCGCAACGCCACGCCCCGCGTACTCTCTCGCGATGGACACCACCAGACGCAGATTGGAATTGACCATCTGGCGAATGGCGCTCTCGTCTCCCTGCGCGCAGCGCATGGCAAGCTGGCGCTCCTCCTCCGGCGTCAGACGGGGATACCGCCGGATCTCATTCAGGTATTGGCGCACATCGTCCTCGCCGGCACTCACCGGAGAATTCTCTAACAGCTCTGTCATGCTTTCATTCCTTTTCTTTCCTTTAATCGTTCCCGCACCGCCAGCAGATCGTCCTCCGTCGTCACTTTGGACGCCTGGTACACGTTCTGGATGGTGCGGATGCAGTCCGTCAGCGCCTGCTCGTTTACAGGCCCCTGCTGTCTGTGCAGGATGCCTGCAATGTGGGACATTTCCTCCGGCGTCAAATCCGTCAGCCCCGCAAGAGAAACGTCCAGTCCCTGCTCATGGCGCTGTTTTAACTGGGCGTAGACCCGTCCCAGCAGCTCCGAGGAGAACATCTCCGCTTCCAGGCCGTCGGTGCTGTACAGCAGGGCGCTTTCCCGCAGAACCAGCGACAGGAGCATTTCCTCCGCCATGGCGGATTTCATGTTGGTATAGCGGATGTCCCGGCTTTTGGGTTGTAGATTCCGGGCGGGAGACAAGTCAATTTTCTCCTGCTTTCTCTTTTCCTGATAGACCCGTCGCTCCCACGCCCGCTTGATTTCCATCTGCATGGCGTCGGCGCTGATTTTCGCGGCCTCCGCCACCCGCCCGCCGTAGACATCCCGCTGGACGGCACTGGGCAGGGAGCCGATCAGGTCGGCAGATTCCTGCAAATAGCGAACCTTCTGGTCGTCGTCCCGCAGATCGTACTTCCGGGCAATGGCGGCAAGCTGGTATTCCACCCGATTGGAGGATTCCTCCAGCAGAATCTTGAAGCGGTCGGCGCCGTACTTT
>OHHL01000655.1_pt1 | contig 11603 bp, 7 predicted proteins | sample 1568031 | NCBI WGS metagenome assembly OHHL01 (sample SAMEA3879513, study PRJEB24766) | human gut metagenome | biome: human-associated habitat; feature: feces | place: USA | collected 1985/1987 | reverse complement strand
CTGCCACAGCGCACTCCAACGCTCCAGTGCATCATCGCTCTGCATCAGTGGGCGGGGCTCTCCCTTTGCATCCACCCGGGAGAACACGGTGAACAGCACCGCCAGCAGCAGCCGCAGCACGGCGGCGTTCTGGGTAGGCATCTCGCCCGCAAGGTCCGCATAATCCTGCGCCGACACCAGCGCCTCGGTCAGGGACACCTCCCGCACCGTGTTGTCCCGCAGCCGCACCCGTATCCACGGTTCGGTCAGCAGGTTGAATTCAATTTCCTTCATCCGTCTCCTCCTTTTGGTAATACAGGCCGTTTTCACGGTCATAACAAAGTTCCATGCCCGCAAGCCGGGCAGTCAGGTTTTCGTCCAGCAGCAGGATCAGTTCTCCGTGCAGCAGCGGCGACAGCTGCCACGCCGCAAGGCGGCTGCGGTTGTCCGCTTCCAACTCCCGGATGACCCCGTCCACCTTCCACGCCTTGCCGAACACCGCCGGGAGCCGCAGCTTCTGCCGGGCGATCTTCAGTGCCGTTTCCGGTGGGGGCGGGCTGTCGGCAGCTACGGCACTGCCGCCCTCCTGCCACGGCAGAAAGTGGATGCTGCCGTCTGCCCGACGCTGCATTACCAGCACCTCCACCGAGGGGTCGCCGTCCCGCACTGCCGCCCGGGCTGCCGGGTCGGAGCGGGCGCCCTCGTTCTGCATCCAGTCGTCCAGCGTGTTCAGCTGCGCCAGCCGGTGCGTTTCCGGCTGCGGCACAAGGTACGCCTCGGCGCGTGCTTTCTTTTTCTCCTGTGTCTGCTCATATACGCAGCGCATTTCCTCGCCCTGCGCCCCGCCGGGAGCTTCCCGCTCCCAGCCGTAGACCCGCTGCACCAGCGGAGAGATTTCCTCCGGCAGCCGGATGCTCCGGGGCAGAAACTTCCGGGTGCGCCAGAGCAGCCACTGTCCATATACCGCCTCGCTGCCCGCGTCAAAGGCATCTTCCCCGGTGTCCAGCACCGCGCAGCAGGCCTGCTGCAACGGAGCGGGGCGGCTGCGGTGGTGGCGGTGCAGCCGTCCAATGCGCTGCAGCAGCAGATCCATGGGGCAAAGCTCTGTGACAAGAACGTCCAGATCAATGTCCAGCGACTGCTCCATCACCTGCGTACCCACCACGATCAGGTCGTTCCGGCACTCCGGTGCAGAGCCCTTGCCGATGCGTGCCATCAGCTGGTTTTCCCGCGCCGCGCGGTCCGGCATCAGAAACTGCGCATGGAACAGCTGCACCTCTTTGTCCGGCAGGCTTTCCCGCAGCAGCTGCGCGATCTTCTGCGCTTTTTTGACCGTGTTTACGATCACTCCTGCGCAGCCGCCCTCGGCCAGCTTCCGGCGCAGCAGCGCGGGCAGCTCCGGCTCTGTGAGCGTAGTTATCTGCACCGTTTGACCGGGTGCGTCCGGTGGGATGGCCGTCTGCTTTACCTCTGCGCCATCCGTCCATGTCAGCAGCGGATAGCCGCAGCTGGTTTCCCACGGAGCGTCCGGGGCGGCCTTTTTCTGCTGGTAGACCTCGACCAGCTCTGTGCGCCGCCGGGCGGGCAGGGTGGCCGACAGCAGAATGACCGGCACCTTGTACCAGCCCAGCCATTCCAGTGCGCGGTCCAGATAGCAGTTCATGTAGGTATCGTAGGCGTGGCACTCGTCAATAATGACCACTTTGCCCGCAAGTCCCAGATGCCGCAGCATAACGTGCTTCTGGGCAAGTGCCGCCAGCAGCAGCTGATCCACTGTGCCAATCACGAAGTTTGCCAGCAGTGCCTGCTTGTTTCCCTGAAACCACTGGTGTACCTGCACCTGATGCTCTTCCTGCGCGTCCTCCTCCAGCTGCACCCCGCGCCCCTGCAGCCGCAGATAGTTCTCGTTCAGTTCTGCCATGCCGTGCGCCAGCTTTATAGCCTGCGGCAGCGTCTCCTCAGACTGCGTGTCTGCCCAGCCAAGCAGCCGGGGAAAGATGCCGTTTGCCGTGGCCTGTGTGGGCAGCCCGAAAAAGACACCGCCCAGCCCGAACCGGCTGGCCATGATCTCCGCAGCGGCCAGCGCCGCCTCGGTTTTGCCCACGCCCATCTGTGCTTCCAAGATCAGGATACCCGGTTCCGCTGCGGTATCTGCAGCTTCCAGAACAGCCCTCTGCACCGCATTGGGCGCAAAGCCGAACCGCACCGCAAACTCCTGCGGGTCTGCGATGCCCGGCTGTGCCTCCCACGGAAAGGGCAGGGCCAGCTTTTCCCAAGCCCTGTCCACCCGCGCCGGGTAATCCTCCATGCTGCCCAGCTCCTCTACCGGGATCAGGGGGAAGTATTCCGTATTGCTGGCGATCCAGTCTGCCATGATCAGAAGTCCGGTCAGAAGCACTTCCTCCTGCGGGTCCAGGTCGTACAGTTCCGCCGTATCATCAAAGCCGCAGTCCTGCAAAACAGTCATGAGCAGTTCTGTCCAGAAGCCCTGCCAGACCTTTTCCTGTCCCTTGGGGTAGTAGTTGCTCTCCCAGCACTCCAACTGGTCATCGACCGCCGCGCAGCTCTGTGGCCTGCCGTGATGCGCTCCCACAATGGAGGCTAGCCCGCCGGGACAATCATCCCACAGCAGGATTGCCTCTCCCGCCCGGGCATGCGGCGATTCTCTGCGGTTCTGTTCAGGACAGTCCAGCGGCGTCAGCATTTCCAGCCGCTGCCGTGCCTCCGGCAGGGTGCACAGGATATTTGCCTGAAAGGCTACCGTAGCCTTGCCTATATCATGGATCCCGCCCAGAAACCGGGCATGCGCGAGCAACGCTTCCTCGCGCTCAAAGCCCATGGCCCGTTTTGCACTTTCCGGGAGCCACTGCCGGACCAGCCGTTCCATGATGCCCGCCGTATCCCACAGGTGCATCCAGAGCGGCAGCCACAGGCTGGTATTCTCCGGGTCCGTTTTACCAGCCAAAAGCCTTGTTTTATTCAACGTCCAGCGCATTTTTGCTCCTTTTCCGGTGTGTGTGCCTTCCGTGTACCGAGCATAGCAGATAATGTGTACTATAATCCGTACTTTTTGCATTTTATCTCCGCAAATGAAAAAAGCGGCACACCGGGTCGTGCCTCATCAAAACGAAAGTGTCCTTGCAAGGTAAAGAAAACTGCTATTTATGGCCCTGTTCCGCCTTCTGTTCCAAAGATACGCTTCTGCCCTTCTGCTGTCAACGGCTCCGCGCCAATTCATCAAAGCTATACAAAAACGATCTCTTTTTTGTATAAAAACCGCCCCGGCTTCCTACTATGGAAACCGGGGCGGTTCATTCTGTTTATTGGTGTTCTTTCAGACACTCAATGCCTACCAACTGACATTCAGTTTTTGAAATTTTAGTCATATCTGTATTTAGAGGACTTTCCGTACACTTTTCGGAGCGATTTTTTCAGGCTGACCACCGTTTCTTTGATGATCTTTGCCTCATCGGCAGAGCAATCTGCAAGCTGTTCGGTCATCCAGCTGTCGAACACCGGCTTTGCTTTTTTGATCTCGATGCACAGCAACTCGTCTGCGGAGCAGTCCAGTGCGTTAATGATGTCGATCAGCGTTTTCAGACTGGGCACGGAGTTGCCTGTTTCGATATGGCTGATGTGCGTGACCACAACGCCGACCTCATTGGCCAGCTGTTCCTGCGTCATGCCCTTTGCAAGGCGGCAGGCACGGATGCGTTTTCCGATGTCGGCGTAGTCCACCATAGTACAAGTACCCTCCGTTTTGTGAAGTGATACTTGTATTGTATGTGCAATCGACCGGGATTGTAATAACCTGAAAGTGCAGTGGACTTATAAATACTAATCGTTCAGAAATACTTTAACTTCCTGCTTTCCGTCAATCGTTGTCACAGCAGTAATGGCATCCGGGCGGAAGGAGTCTCCCGGATAATGCATTTCCAATTTCAGATTGACTTTTTTCCCAGCTTCCACTTCCTGTGCCAGTTTATTCTCAAAATTTTTGAATTCGTTCCGATTTAGTCCAGAATCCTGCGGAATGAGATTTTCCAAATCGTTTGCCCCATCAAAGCGATCTGCAATTGCATGACCTCGATCATCGGTACTTTTTTCATATCCTTTTCCAATGTCATGGATGCTGTCTTTAATTTGCAGACGACCATCATGCTCTTTCAAATGCAGGTCTCCTTCGGCTGTAAACAGCCTTCCAAGGTGATCGGTAGTGTACTCATATCCGTTTCTTTTATACTCTGCATCCGACAAAAGATCCTGCTCCATACGGTACGGCATTCCATCATCGTTATTTTTGTATTCCAGCTCTTTTTCTAGCTCTGCAAATGACTTTTCCGTAGCAGCATCCAGTTTTTCTTCTGCCTTTTCTGTCACGCCTTTCTGTAGACGCTCAAATGACCGTTTGACGACATCATCCAACCCAATGTGCATTTTTGCTTCCATCGGTTTCGCTTCTGAGATTTCTCGCCTCACAGCACACGACCTCCCTGCTGTTCAAAATTCGTCCTTAGATTATCTACAGCCTTTGCATCCGGGTTCAGGCTCATGCCCATGCTTATCACGCTATTCAGCACCCAGTCTGCAGCAGCAGCTTTCAGGCCGTACTGTCCCTGCAGCTGTTCCAGAAATTCTTTACGGGGTGTGAGCGATTTTTCGGCTGCGGCACAGTAATCAACGACTGTACCGATTCCACCAAAGAAATCGAACACAGCTTTCCGAGTCTTAGCCACATCCAGTTCGCCGCCTGCAAAGACCCGTTCCAGGTAGCGGCTGTCCTCAGGCTTCAGCACAGTCTCATGGCGTTTCAGCCAGAGCTTCAGCTGCTCCATCTCCGAACTGCTCAGCGGTTCCAGCTCTTTGCCCACTGCCAGTTGTCCGAATACAAACTCTGCGTTGATTTCATGCGGCATTTTTGAAGGCTTGTGGTAAACAGCATTTTCCGGCATGGGATACGCCTCGATCTTGCAGAGCACCGCCTCCGGCCACTCGTTCTGGTAAACGGCAGCCACACCCAGCGGCAGCTTGGACAATTCGTCGATCTGTGCCTCCTTCAGGGCGGCAGACTTGCCTACCAGCTTGCGATCTTCTTCGTCCGGCAGGCGCAGAATAATTTTGGTGTTCGTGTTGCGGATGACCGACATATCCAGCAGTCCGGGTGCCTGGTCTGCAATGATAAACCCCTCACCATAAGTACGCATTTCCGCAATGGCATTTGCCAGCATTTCCACCGACTTGCCCTGCAGGTTTGCACCTTCCTGTGATTGCTCTGCCGAGGTCTTGCGCAGCAGGTTGTGCGCTTCTTCCAGCACTGTGACATGGCGAAGCCTGCTGTTCATCCCGCTGCTGCACATCCGGTATTCCTGTAACTTCATCACCAAGATGCCCATCAGCAGCGATTTTGTTTCCATAGAACCCACACGGCTCAAATCCACAATAACATTGCGGTCAAACAGCGCTTCGTCCGTCAGCGCATCTTCTGCGCAAAGCACACTGCCATAAATACCGTTTGTCAGAGACTTTACGCGGGTGCACAATGCGCCCACATAATCGCTTTGGGTATCCTTGGAATAATGCGACTCTTCAATGACGCCCGGCAGAATATCCAGCAGGTCAAAGAAGGTTGGGAAAACTCCCTTCTCGCTCTCCGAATTGCGCAGATCCCAGCCTACTTTCTGATAGCTGCGCTCAATAGCATCCTTCAGCACCGCTGGCATGGCTGCATACATCGGCCAGCAGGCGTTGAATATCTCCACCAGACGGTCAATATGTTCCAGAATATGGATATTCTCAGGGAACGCAAAGGGGTTCATGCGCAGCAGCGGCGTTTCTCTGGGGTTTGTACCAAACACCTGCACATCTGTACAATTGCCGAACACGTTCTTGTATTCGCCCTTGGCCGGTTCCACCACAAGAAACGTCGTTTGTCCGTTCTTTGTGATCTCATCCAGCAGATGGTAGACCGCATTGGATTTGCCTGTGCCGGTCGAGCCAGTGATGAACGTATGGGAAGCCATCGCCTGCCGATTCAGGATCAGTCCTGCCGCTTCCTCTTTACCCATGTGGTAAATCTTGCCCAGATTCATCTTGTCCTCATCCGGCATCGCCTCATCCGGCACATTGCGGCCAAACTCCGCGTGCTCAATAATTGGCAAGCCGTGCACTGAGCGGGTGGGCAAGCCAAGGTGCATCGGCAGTTCCCGCCCGCTGACCAGCGTACCTGCCGTGTAAAACAGACTGTCAGCTTCATTCTCCCAGAGCTGGCGTGCAAAGACAGGGTGTGTAAACCGTTTGAGATATTCTCGCATAGCAGTTACACTTGCACGGTCCTGCCAAAGATTGACCGCACCGCTTTCCACAGAAGAGCCTTCTCCAATCATCAGCGAACGATATGTATTAGCTGCAAGAAGAGCCTTGCTGGGGCGAGAGGACAAAAAATAAGCCGCACAACTGTAACAGCCGTAATCTTCACTTTCTTTGGTACGCTTGATTTGCTCGTCAATTCGTGTCAGCAGTTCTTCCACCGCCTTGTTGCAGACTTCTATCTGCTGCGTCCGCGCAGTGCCGTGCGTATCCGTCGTCCCGTTGGAATGCTGTTCATTGGTGCTGTGCGCATTGCTGCGTTCCACCGTAGAGCTGTCTGTGTGCGCCGTGTTGTATCCCCGGCTCATCCCAAAGCCCAGCGACTTTCCGATGCTCCGTGCCGTACTCCATGCAGTCCCATTTGTTTCATGTCCAGCCACCATAGGCACCACAGCGCCAAACAGCGGTCCAGCCTTTACCGCCGCACCAACTGTACTCGCCGCCGACACGATGGCTGCTCCGGCAGGCGGGAAGACTGCCGATGCCGCCACTGCTCCAAGCGCAAGGATACTCGCACCAGCCGCAACGCCGACCATCGTTCTTTTGCTCGGCAACCGAAGCCGTGTGACCGCGTGCGACTGTCCTATCGTATTCGTCGTTCCTTGGTTCATTCCAGCGTTAAAGTTAAATCCCGTGTTTCGGCCTTGTTCATCGCTGAAACCACTGCTCGTTCCGTCCGTTACCGTATCCGATGTGCCAGAGCAGAACGTCTCCATGACCGCATGGCTTTCGTTTTCTGTATAAGACCACGTTGTTTTGCGGAACGGAGACAACGCGCTATACAGTTCCTCATATCCATTTCGGATGCCAGCCTGTGTTTCTTCTGTAACTGGCTCTGCCAGAAATAACGCTGTATAAGCATCGCCATCCATTGCATCGATAAAACGCTCAATGCCCTGAATAAATGCTTTGTCCTCCGTCTTGGATTTATCTCGCAATGCCGCAACGCAGGAGACAGAAGCGATTGCCGATTGTGCCGAACCGAAAGAACCGTTATCGTCTTCCAGCAGCGCGTCAATTTCTTCCTGATGGAGTTCCTGCACTTCAGAGCCGGGAAAGTTACTCTTCATCCCTTTTTCAATCGCATCACCGGAAATTGCAAGGTCGCGGTTATCGATGCTCTGCCTGCCCGGATTCTGCCGCACACCCAAATAGACATCTGCCGGAGCACCATCTGCCGGAACATCGATCATCACAGCCAGACTGCAACCAAGGGCCATGCTGGAATGATAAACGGTGGAGAGTTTTTGGAGCATATCCTCGCCTTTTTTTAGGGTCAGTTCCTTCATCTGGAACAGCTTGATGCAGGTCTTGACATCCAGCATTCTCTTCATTTCTTCCGATGGTTCCACCAGCGGATAATTTTGCAATTCCGGCAGATATTTTTTGTACACCAGATGGTCTGCCAACGTCAGCTGATTTGCAAGTTCTTCCATCGACTGTCTCTGGGAGAGGTCCTGATTCGTCATTTGTAAATCGCTCATGTTGATTTCCTCTTATACTAAAAAGAAAACTTTATTCAATTTCCATATTCTCAAGCATCTTCTCCTCCTCACAACCTATACTTTCATATACCGAAGAAACAAGCTCTGCTACAAGTTGTACGGTGCCTGTCATCATTTTCGTGTTTGCCGCAGATTTTCGAATTTCCCGCTGCGCTTTTCGGCTGCACCAGATATTGGCACATGCTTCTTCTGCCTTTTTATCTACTGCTTGCCTAGATTCTTTTGCATTTTGAGCAACTTCATTCCAGAATGCAGCTTTTTCCAGTGAAGTTTTATTCTTATACTTTTTATCCCTGCCTGTTTCAGCTGCTTTCTGTAAGGAAATATAATCTGGCTTAAACGGCGTCTCTACTGTTTCTGAACTCGGAACATTCACCGGTATTATCAATTCCTTTTTCTTTGCCCTTGCTTCCTCCTCTGCTCGTCTCCGGCGTTCCGCCTCCTCTTTTGCTATTCTCTGACGTTCCGCCTCTTCTGCCTGCTTCCGGCGTTCGGCTTCTATCTGTGCCTGCCTGCGTAGCTCTAGTTCCTGAGCCGCATCTTTCTGGCCCTGTGCGGCGGCTTTCTGATACCAGCTCACTGCTGTATCCGTTTTGCTTTCTGGGACAGCCGTTCCATTTTCCAGACATTTTCCATAGCGATACTCTGCATCTGTATAGCCTTGCTTTGCCGCTTTTCGGAACCACTGCACAGCATTTTCGTTATCACCCAGAACTCTCTCGCAGTAATCTCCCAGCACAAATTCCGCCTCAGCCATGTGATACCATTTCGCCGCGATTTCGTATGCCCGCAATGTGCCCTCATCATCGCCATGCTGCCCGCAGTGCTGTGCAATTTCAAGATACTCCCATGCGGCTTCTTCTATCTCCAACTCGTCAGCCATCCTGCCCAGTTTGTTTTCTTGGATGCACTTCTGAAAAATTGCTTTTTCCTCTTCCGGGCCATTGAAAATAAAGCAGAGCTCCCCCTCTTTCCTGCTTTGGCTTTCAAGTTCCTCTTTCAGGCCTTTCCAGCTGGCACGACCTGAAGCGGGCATAAACCACTCTGGGATAGTTTTATTTTCTATTGCTACAAGGCCTTCCATCTCGTAGTGGTCGATACGGATAGATTGCAAAGCATTATCCTGATAGAAAACTTCAACCCGAACCTTGTTCATACAGCAGAACTCCTTTTATTTTTTCATTTCCGATATAATTTTGATGTAATCTCCCTGACTTCTCACCCACATATTGATACCTGTACCGAACACCTCAGCTTCTACGATCCAACCTTTTTCTGTTACCTGCAAAACCTTTGCAGTGGGCAGTCGGTCGAGAACGGATTCCAGACTTGGCCCGGTATACTCGAACCGGATGGTCTGCAACTCGCCGCCGTACATGAACTGGATGCGCTTGCGCATCTCGCCTTCCTGAAAACGGTCGGTATACCGCTGTGCAAAGTGCCGATCGAGGGTCTTATAATTCTGGATACGGTCGATGCGGTAAATCGTCGGGGAGTTGTCCTGCGGATTCTTGAAGTGCTTATCCTTGTCGATGCCTTCGATGAACGCTGCCAGATAGAAATAATACTCACTGAACAGGATGCCCACCGGCTCAATGGTGCGCACACGGGTCTCGCCGTCATGGGTGCGGCAGTAGGTAATTTCCATAACATTGTGATTTTCTACTGCCGTACCGATGTCCCACAAACTCTCAATAAACTTCCGGCCATGCTGCGGCTCAACGTAATGGAAGCGCTCGTTGCTGATGAGGTCTTTGACCTGATTCAAGCGATCCAGCGGGGTGCAAGCCCAAATCAGCTTGTCCAGAATGGGGAACATTTCCTCCTTGACCATGGAGCGGCTCTCCAGCAGGATCTTGCACACTGCCAGAATCTCGCTGCTGGTGAGGAAGCGCGAAAGCGTGTCATCCAGCAGATAGCCGCCCTTTGCGGAGTTGTATAAGATCTCCCGGCGCGGCTCGCTGTCTGCAAAATAGCTACGCAGGGTATCAAGATCGCGCTGGATGGTTTTTTCGCTGACACCGAAGCGGTCAGCCGTCTGCTGTTTATTCAGCACACCGCCCTGTACCAGCACCTGCTGGATATAGAGTATACGGTCTAATCTACTATTACGCACGGTTCATTCTCCTTCTCTGCTTATTGTAACACAGTGCAACAACTGTCGCAATTCTTTGTGTGAAATTCCGTTGTTTTGTGAAACAGCTACAAAATTTTTGTCTCTTTTGCACAACCCCAGTATACAAAAAAAGATGGACAGCTTGTCTGTCCATCCTCCAAAAAGCCAAGTGCTTTTCTCACAAATTCCATCTGCGGTTCAGCCGGTAGATCACATCCCATACATCATCCTTAAAAGTGTACATTACCTGACGCGGTGATGCACTTCTGCTTGCCATGCAGACAAGCAGAAACAGTTCGGCGGCAAATGCCGCGCCCAGCAGAAACATCCATATTTTTTTCATTGTGCACTCTCCTTTGATGGCGTTTATGCCCTTTTGTCTGTCTATTATAACGATCCTGTTGGACAGTTTGCTTGTCCTTTCTGTAAAAGATATTTTCTGCTTTTCCTGTACGTTGCAACACAAAAACCGCCCCGGCTTCCTGTTACGGAAACCGGGGCGGTTCGTTTGTTTTATTTGTGCTTTTTCAAGCGCTCACGCAATTACTTGCGGGGGTTCTTGATGGCAGCCTGAGCAGCAGCCAGACGGGCGATAGGCACACGGAAGGGAGAGCAGCTGACGTAGTCCAGACCGACGTTGTGGCAGAACTCCACGCTCGTGGGGTCGCCGCCGTGCTCGCCGCAGATGCCCAGACCCAGATCGGGGCGGGTCTCGCGGCCATCATGGGCAGCCATCTTGACCAGCTTGCCGACGCCGACCTGATCCAAATGCTGGAACGGATCGCTCTCGTAGATCTTGTTCTCGTAGTATGCGCCCAGGAACTTGGCAGCGTCATCACGGCTGAAGCCGAAGGTCATCTGGGTCAGGTCGTTGGTGCCGAAGCTGAAGAACTCAGCCTCCTTGGCGATCTCGCCGGCAGTCAGGGCTGCGCGGGGGATCTCGATCATGGTACCGACCTGATACTTCATGTCAACGCCGGCAGCAGCGATCAGCTCGTCAGCAACCTTGACGACAACGTCCTTGACGAACTTCAGCTCCTTGACCTCGCCGACCAGCGGGATCATGATGTGCGGGGTGATCACATGGCCGGTCTCAGCAGAGACGTTCAGAGCAGCCTTGATCACAGCGCGGGTCTGCATAGCAGCGATCTCGGGGTAGGTAACAGCCAGACGGCAGCCACGGTGACCCATCATGGGGTTGAACTCGTGCAGAGAAGCAACCACGTTCTTCAGGTCTTCGTAGGTCATGCCCATATCGGCAGCCAGCTCCTTGATGTCCTCGTCCTTGGTGGGCAGGAACTCGTGCAGAGGCGGGTCCAGATAACGGATGGTCATCGGGCGCTCACCCATGATGCGGTACATAGCCTCGAAGTCGCCCTGCTGGAACGGCTCAACCTTGGCCAGAGCAGCCTCGCGCTCTTCCACGGTGCGTGCGCAGATCATCTCACGGACAGCCTTGATGCGGTCCTCAGCGAAGAACATGTGCTCGGTGCGGCACAGGCCGATGCCCTCAGCACCCAGATCCACTGCCTGCTGTGCGTCACGCGGGTTATCAGCGTTGGTCATGACCAGCAGCTGACGTGCTGCGTCTGCCCAGCCCATGAAGCGGTTGAAGTTCTTGTTGCCGGTAGCGGCCA
>OHHL01000652.1_pt1 | contig 11626 bp, 7 predicted proteins | sample 1568031 | NCBI WGS metagenome assembly OHHL01 (sample SAMEA3879513, study PRJEB24766) | human gut metagenome | biome: human-associated habitat; feature: feces | place: USA | collected 1985/1987 | reverse complement strand
CTTATGAATATTATTAAGAATTTTGAAGATTTGAAATTATTAAAATCAATTCCGCTTGACACGGTTTTTGAATTTGACGGCGAGGAATGGAAAAATATTCCATACGACTACTATGCAGACCGCTATCTTGTGAGCGATAGCGGAAAGAGTTGGAGCATCAAGCGACACAGACAGATGAACAATCACCCGAACGACAAGGGATATTTTGGAATCAATCTTTGCAAAGATGGAGTATTCAAACGAAAGAGCATGAGCCGAACAGTTGCCCTTGCCTTTATTGAGGATACCCCGGAAAATTGGCAAGAATTGGATGTGAACCACAAGGACGAGAACCCCGCAAACAACACTGTTGATAATTTGGAATGGGTAACACATGAGCAGAATTGCAACTATGGGCATCATAATGAACGTATAGCAGCATCGAGAAAAGGCCGCAAGATGACCGCAGAGCAACGCGCCAGAATGAGCGAGTTACACAAGGGCAGAGGCGTTAAGGCCGTTGTACAGATGGACAGGGACGGAAACCCCATTGCAGAGTATGAGAGCATCAAGGCAGCGGCAGAGGCTTTGAACATTGACCCCGGCAACATATCATCAGCTTGCAGAGGATACCGCCCAAGTGCAGGCGGCTTTTTGTTTGCCTATAAGGTTAGTTGAATCTAACAAAATGAATCATCTTCTTGTTAGATTGTTCAAATTTAACGTCACTGAAAAGAGTACCAAAAGTGCTTGCATATAGGGGGCATTTGTGCTATAATGGGTTTGGAAATTTAACGAACCTTAGATTTGACAAGAGAGGTACATATAATGACATACGGATATGCGAGAATCAGCACCAAACAGCAGTCTATTGAACGGCAGATTAGAAACATTTCGGCAGCGTTCCCGGATGCGAGAATCTATCGGGAAGCCTACACAGGTACAAAGATTGAGCGGCCAGAGTTTGAGAAGCTGTTGAAGCGGTTGAAATCGGGTGATACAGTCGTTTTTGATTCGGTTAGTCGTATGTCCAGAGATGCAGAGGACGGCTTTGCACTGTATCAAGACCTGTACAATAAGGGAATCAATCTGGTTTTCCTCAAAGAACACCACATCGACACAGACACATATAAAAGCGCACTGACTAATCAGCTTGCAATGACAGGCGATGATACAGACCTCATTTTGCAAGGAGTCAATGCTTATCTGTTGCGATTGGCTGCAAAGCAAATCAGGCTGGCTTTTGAACAGGCGCAAAAAGAAGTCGATGATTTGCACGACCGCACAAAAGAGGGCATCCAGACCGCTAAATTGAACGGAAAGCAGATAGGACAGAAGCAAGGCGCGAAGCTGAATGTGAAGAAAGCAGCCCCCGCAAAAGCGGCTATCTTACAGCACTCTAAGGATTTTGGCGGTACGCTTGATGATAAAGACTGTATGAAGCTGGCAGGAGTTTCCAGAAACACCTACTTCAAGTACAAGCGCGAATTGAAAGAGGAACAGTAAACCCAGCACCCCGAAAGGGGTGCATTTTTAATTTGCAAAGCGTTTTGTGTGAATTTCCAAATTTTCAGTTTGCATTTTGTGCAATATGCCCCATAGTCCATAGGAAAACACCCAGCAGAAAAACCATAAACGATATACGTTTAACAGACCTTGCCCCATATCGTGCCAGTTGAGCAAAGGAGCAGACCAGAGCCGAAAGAGCCATACTTTGCATATCTCTTTTCTGTTAGATTGGACAAACCTAAAGTTTTGAACTATCTGTGAACAACCTACTAACCATGCACAGAAGCCGAAAATCAAAAACGATTAACGATACTAACCCGATACTATGCAGCATCTTTTCTTGTTAGATTAAGCTAACCGACAATCAGAGCAGAAACATAGATTTTCTTTGTTTCCTACACGTTCAAAAAAGTTAGGGGGATAAAACAAAAATTTCATTCCCGTAAAACATCGAGAATATATAGCTTTCGTAGCATCGTTAATAATCATAAAAAATATAGCTTAGGACGTGCTAGAGCATCAAAAAATCCGTTGGCAGCATAGAACCACCAACGGCGAAAGACTCAATATTTTTACCAATTAAGAGCATCCATCTTCTTTGCCTTTTCAGCGTCTACCGTGTGCACATAGGTTTTAAGCGTAAAGCTCACTGTGCTATGTCCTAACTGTTCCGACACGGTTTTGATGTCCACGCCTTGCCTTATGAGCTTTGTTGCGTATGTATGCCGTAAGTCGTGCAGCCCTCTTACATCGATGATTTGAGCACGTTTGCAAACTGCTTTGTATTCACGCCCAAGATATGCAAGATTGACCGTTTCTTTGTTGAGATTGGCAAGATAGCAATTTTTGGGGCAGTAAATCAACCGTTCTTCTAGTAGTGATTTTGTGGCATCATTAAAATATACGCGTCTGTTCTTGTTGGTTTTCGTCTTTCCTTGATAAACGTACTTTTCATTCTGTTCAATAATCGTACCGTGAACATCAATATACTTTTCAGACAAATGAATATCAGCAGGGCACAGAGCGCAAGCCTCACCCATGCGCAGCCCCGTATAAAGAATGAGCTTGTATACCCATTCGTATTGTGACATACCGACTTCACAAGCCGACAAAAAACGCTTTGCTTCATCGTCTGTAAGCGGCCTGATTTGTTTTGCATCGGTTTTACGCTCTTTGGGTAAGACAACATTTTCGCAGGGATTAGAGGTTATATCCCCCACCTTAACCGCATATTTAAGACAGGCGTTGACAATATCATACGGCTTTTTGATGGTAGAGAATGAGTTGGGCTTGCCTGTTTTTGCGTTTGGCTCATTCGTCATACGGTTCACAAGTTCGGTTTGAATCGTCTTTGTATCCAGATTGATAAGGCGATACTTGCCAAGGTACGGAATAACATAAGTGCGGATTGTTCTTTTGTTCCGCTCGTATGATTGCGTTTTCAATCCCAGCTTACCAACATTTTCCATCCATTCGCTTACATAGTCCGCAAACCATGTCGTTTCTCTTTTGCCCTCTTTTTCTGTCGGATGTTCTCTAAGCCAGTCTTTGTATTTTCTGTACGCTTCTGTTTCCGTCTTTCCCTCAAATTGCTTTCTTTTGCCGTTCGGAAGCAAAACACGGTACATGATTTTTCCCTCTTTCGCGCCTTTTCCGGGAACAAAAGAGCCTGAGCCTTTGGCTCTACGCTGCTTTTTAACGGCCTGTTCCATGCTCAACACCTCCACAAGTCACCTTTAGTCACCTTATCAGTCACCTTATTTTTCGGGAAAGTCTCAGAAAATCCGGGATTTGATAACATTATAGCAGATTTTGCGCAGGATTGCAAAAAAGAAAGGACTTCAAAAATCATCGTAAATTCGATGGTTTCTAAAGTCCTTTATTGGTTGCGCCAGCAGGAGTCGAACCTACGATGGGGGAGTCAAAGTCCCCTGCCTTACCGCTTGGCGATGGCGCATCATGCAAAACAGTATAGCATATTTTCCGCTGTTCCACAAGAGGTGCGCCGCATTTTTGCGGCTTTTTCTGTGCGCTGTCTGCCGCACTTGCGGCGGTTTGGGTCGGTTTTTGGGCTTTGCGGCCGGGACCCTGCGTTTTCCATATCCTTCCATGTTTTTACGAAAGGCAAGTTTTGCGGGATGCGTTTTTCAAAAAACACAGTCCGCAGGGGGCACAAGATTCATATTGCAAAGGTGAAATTTATTTTTTCCTGATTTTTCTTATTATTTTCTCAAAAGACTGTATTTTTTGTTGCGGTTCTGGTACACTGGATGTGATAAAAATAAGTTGAAGAAACTACGCCGATGTCCGGGCTGTCCCCGGGCGGGGCAGTGTCTCCATCTTTGTGAAGGAAAGCGAGGGATCTCATGAAAAAATTCCTGAAAACGCTGGTGGTCGGGCTTTGCCTGTTCACGCTGCTGTGCTGCGCACTGCCGGCTGCATTTGCCGCCGACAAAACTTCAGGGAGCAAAAAGGAAGAGAACGTGTACGCCATTGGTATGGATGCCCAGGGCGGCATCTGCTCCACCGTGGTAACCTACACGAACCTGTCCGGCAAACTGGAGAGCACGCCCGAGCAGCCTACCATGACGGGCTACACCTTTGACGGCTGGTACACTGAGCCGGTGGGCGGCAGCAAGGTGACCACCTCCACCGTGTTCACCTCCGACGCCACCATCTACGCCCACTGGACTGCCAAGGTCGGTACTTCTACCGTGCCGCAGCCCACCACCCAGCCTGCCGCCACCCAGTGGCAAAAGTATGTAGGGCCTGCACTTGTGGCCGGTGCCCTGCTTACTACCCTGCTGGTCGCCACCATGTTCTGAACACTGCTGTAAACACAATGACACCATTGAAGAAAGGGATCTTACCATGACTACTTCTACCATGAAAATGCCCGCCAGCTATTCCGCTATCGAAGCCGAGGAGATGACCTATCTGGACGGCGGCGCCAGCAACGCTTATCAGTCCTTCCTGGACATCGGCAAGGTGTTCAACTACATTGCCCGCATCTTCTCCGGTGCAAGCTCCATCATCAACAACGTTAACGTCATCTACCAGTCCTTTGTATCGCTGAACAGCCTGCTGGGCAGCTTCGGCAAGTAAAAGCATCACCCCAAAGTTCAGATCCGGGAGCCGCGCTTTTTTCGAAAAGTGCGGCTCCCGTTTTTCGTACACGCTGTAATTCAGTGCATTACTGCGCAGCACTTCACGTTCCAGAATTGTGAACAAACTTTTTAAGCTTTTGGGGGGTCAGTGGCCGTTTTTTGGGCTTTTTCTATATAAAAAGCAAAAAAATGCGATATTTTTTCGGCTTTATCTCTTGATTTTGTGTCTGATTTGTTATATTGTTGTTACATGGAATGTGCTAAACTAAGATAGTTTATAAAAGGTCTCTCCCGCTGCGCAAATTGCGTGGCAACAAGTGAATTATCAGGCATTTCCTTTAAGTTGTTTCGGTATTTTCGAAAAAATTTTCGTTATCTTTACATTCGGGAGTTTGTACGCAAATGGCAGATCGTGAACTGCGGCGGATGCACCGCGCTGAACTGATAGAGATCATCTATGCGCTGAAGCAGAGCGAGGACCAGCTCAAGGCGCAGAACGCCGCGCTTACCGCGCAGCTGCAGGACCGGCAGCTCCGGCTGGAAAGCGCCGGTTCCATCGCGCAGGCCGCGCTGGAGCTGAACAACGTGTTCGCCGCCGCGCAGGCCGCCGCCGATGACTATCTGCACTCAGTGCAGGCCAGTCTTGCGGACACCAACGCCACCGCCGCCAATACCCTTTCGCAGGCGCGCAGCGAGGCCAAGCGCATTCTGGAGCAGGCACAGGCAGACGCCGACAGCCTGAAAGCGCAGGCGCAGCAGGAATGCGACGCCATGACCGCCGCCGCCGCGCAAAAACGCACCCAGACCGAGGCCGACTGCAAGGCCATGGTAGAGCGCGCCGAGCAGGAGGTGCAGCAGCGCTGGCAGGCATTTGACCACAAGGCCAACGAGCTGCTGGATCAATACCGCAGCACTGACGGCCTGCCTTCGGAGGAAACATGAAAAAACGCGATATCCGGTTCGCTTCCATCCCTTCCACCGAGGAAGTGGCCGCAGAACGTGAGCGTCTTGCGTACCAGAGCCGCTACCAGCGGGTGCTGCGCAGTACGATCTATATTTTGGTGGTGGTGGCCGCAGCAGCCGTGCTGCTGGCTACGCTGTTTCTGCCGGTGCTTCAGGTCTCCGGCGACAGCATGTACCCTACATTAAATGATAAAGACATTATCCTGCTGGTAAAATCCAACCACATTGAAAACGGCGAGCTGTGCGGGTTTTACTGGCAGAACAAGCTGCTGCTCAAGCGCATCATCGGGCAGCCCGGTGATGTGATCGATATGGACGTGAACGGCGTAGTCTCGGTAAACGGCGTGGCGCTGGACGAACCCTATGTGGACGCGCTGACCGTGGGCGAATGCGACATCCGGTTCCCCTATCAGGTGCCGGAAAACCGTTACTTCGTGCTGGGCGACCACCGTGCCACCTCCATCGACAGCCGCAGCAGCGTGATAGGCTGCGTTGAAAAAAGCCAGATCGTGGGCAGGGTTTTCCTGAGGATATGGCCCTTGTCCAGCTTCTCGTTGATCCATTGACCCCGGGAGGAGGTATTTCGTTATGAACGACATTCTTAAAACGTACATGGAGCGGTTCCGTGAGAACCGGCACACCCTGCGGCGCTACACCGCATTTGTGCTGGCACTTGCCATGATCACCACCCTGTTCGTCAACTGGCAGCTGCATGGCGTGGGCATCTCGATGACCGCGCAGTACCAGTGCGGCGAGGAGGAGCACACCCACACCGCGGATTGCTACACCAAGGTGCTCACCTGCGGTTACGAGGAAGGCGAGCTTGAAAATGCGGACGAGGTGGCCGCCGCTGCTGCGATCAGCCAGCCCACCGTTGAGGCTGAGCCCGCGCCGCTGGCACTGGAGCCGCAGATCGAGTTTGTGCCCCACGAGCACACCGAGGACTGCTACACCGAGGTGCAGACTCTGACCTGCATGGAGGAAGAGCACGTCCACGGTGACGACTGCTTCGACCCCGAGGACGGCACCCTGATCTGCGAGAAATTTGAGCATACCCACGATGAAAACTGCTATACCACCGAGTACGAGCTGACCTGTGGACTGGAAGAGGGCGAGCTTGTGGAGCAGGTGGTGGAGCCCACCCAGAGCGCCGAGCTGGCGGCTATGGCCGTGGCCGAGCCTGTGGCACTGGAGCCGACGGTGGACACCGTGGAGCCCATCTACCACCACCACACTGACGCCTGCTATGAGGAAGTGCTTACCTGCCCCCTGCCGGAGCATCACCACACCGTAGCCTGCCTGAGCGACACCTCCGCCGACGTTGAGACCCCCGAGGAGTGGCAGGCCGCCAACGCCGAGGCCGTGATGACCGGCAACTGGGACGAGGACCTGCTCAGCGTGGCAAAGACCCAGCTGGGCTACGAGCAGAGCGAGAAAAACTTCGAGATCGACCCCGCGGACGGCGTGACCCTGCGCTACTACTCCCGCTACGGCCAGTCTTACGGCAACCCCTACGGCGAGTGGGATGTGATGTTCCTCTCCTACTGCCTGAAGTACGCCGGTATCCCCCAGAGCGCCATCCCGCAGGAGGCCAGCGTGCTTTCCCTGCGCAGCTCCATGAGCGACATGGACTGGCTGCTGGACGGCGAGGACGGCAGCGCCGCCAATGTGGGCGACATCGTTATTTATAATAAGTACGTCACCCGCACCGTGGCTGTGGACAGCAGCGCCGATGGTGCAGCGGACGATCTGGACGACCAGTTCAGCATGGACGCTGAGGGTGAGAACGGCGCAGCGCTTGAAACTTCCGGCGCTTCTGCGTTGGATGCAGCCCCTGCCGCCGAGGATGCCCCCGCTGCCGACAGCGTGATCACCCCCGATCTCCCCGACACCGCCAACCCGGAGCAGCCCGCCGCAAAGCCGGCGGACAGCACCGGCACCTCTGCATCCGGCGCGGACACCCTTATTCCCAGCGTGGTGTCCCCCGCTGCCGAGCCGCAAACCACTACCGTGACTGACGCTCAGCCCGTGGAGACCGTGGGCATCGTGAGCGAGGCGGACGATGACACCCTGACCGTTATTTCCGGCGACGTGGACGGCAAGGTTGCCGAGGTCACCATTTCCAGCGCCGAGGTACTGGCCGTGGTGGATGTTGCCTATGCCCAGTACGCAGACGAGATGCTCTCCTCTGCTGTTGACGGCGCACTGAAAGCCCCCGGTATGCTTACGATGGCGGGTGAGCCCATGACCGTAAGCACTGCGACCAAGTTGGACGAAAACTGGATCTCCGGCAGTACGATCATGCTCAACGGCCAAACCTACACGGTCAAGGGCACTCCCACCACCGCTGCCCCTACACTGCCCGAGGGCGTTTCTGTTACCGTCAATGACAATGTATCCTTGCATTATGGCTTTGACATTCCCGATGGGAGCGCCCAGGGTGTAAGCACCCTGACCTACAAGCTCCCCAGCCATCTTATTCCGCTTAAAAACACTGCAAGCGGATATCTGACTAACGGTCAAAACGAAACCATTGGTACTATTACCGTAGACACAAACGGTCTTGCTACCCTCAACTTTAACAAACCGCTGAGCGGACAGACCAGCGGCACATTTTACGTTGATTGCCGCGTAAGCGAAACATCGACCCCAACTGAAAATCAGATCAGATTCCCCGGAACCAACCATACTGTTGAGATCAAAAAGCAGACGGACGTTAAAGTTAAAAAAGAGATCGTAAAGAACGCCAGCGGCTCTGAGTATACGCTGCAATCTGACGGTACCTATAAGGTGCACTACAAAGTTACCGTAAGCACGAAAAACGGCAGCGGCGAGACGATCGATCTGGTAGATAAGATCACCGAGATCAATAATATTTCGGATGTCAAGTATCAGGATGTCAAGCTGTACAAGAACGGTAGCACTACACCGTACAGCGATTGCAAAGTGACTACGTCTAACGAAAACGGCCGTCCTGCAATCAAGATCACAACAGCCGACGGCAGCAAGCTGCCCGCGCTGAACGCCGGTGAGTATTATACACTGGACTATGATCTTGAGTTCAAGAAAACCAAGCAGGACTGGGGTAATATTAAAAATACCGCTTTTGCCAACGGCGAGAGCAACGGTAAAGAAATCAGTTTCCAAAACGAGCTGCAAAAATATGGCAGCTATGACCCAAAAACAAGAGAAATCACTTGGACGATCGAGATTTACCCCAACGGCAACACGCTGGCCGGGCTTGAATTGAATGATACCCTGCAAAACGGAATGAAAATGACCGGCAAATTCATCATCAAGGACAAGGACGGCAAAAAGCTTGTTAACGAACCTAATTTTGAAGCAGGTAAAGACAACTTCACCTACACCTTCCCGACTGATTCTCCCTTCAACGACCCGAATGCAAATTCCAAGTATACAGTAACCTATACCACAACTGCCCCGGCTGACTTTGCAACGAACCCCACTGTAAGCAACACTGCAACGATCAAACTCAATGGGGGCAAGAAGTGGGAAGGCACGGGCTCTGCCGGCTACAACAAAGGCAGCGAGGTCGTCAGCAAAACAACTAAATCTGGTAATAATGAATCCACCCTGACCACTTCCGATCTGGATACCACAACCGGGCTCTTTACGCTGCCTTGGAAGTTGGAAGTTCAGCTGCCCGATAATGAAGGCGCAAACAAGGTCGAGATTCAGGATACCATCAAAAAGCCCGAAAACGGCGACCATTATGCCGTCAAGAGCGAGCTGGAAACAGCGATCCAGAAGAACTTGCTGGTGTTTGTGGGAGAAAATTCCTACGGCTACAACGACCTGTCGAAGGCCGGTCTTAACCTTACGATCCATTATTACGCGGAAGAAGATTGTAAGGATAAGGATGAGTACACTTTCCCGAACGATAACGACAAGGTTCGCTCTTTCAAGCTGACGTTTGAAAAGACCGATACGTTCGATCTGGATAAGGTCGTGATCTCCGAGTACTCTACCAAGGCATCGTATGATAAAACTGCACTGAAGCCCGGTGACAAGATTAAATTCCAGAATAAGTGCAAAGGCAAGACCGCCACGTACTATTTTACCGTGCCCGCCGATAACAGCATGGGGCTTGTTAAAACGTCCTCTAATACGGCCGGCGGTACGAATAGTGAAGGCTCTTATAGCGCCAACGATGTCACTGTAGAAAAAGGCAACGGCTATACAGATTTTAATGGCGTCAAGCACGAGGGCACCTATATCTACTACCAGTTGGAGCTTACTCCCGGCGACCTGACAAAATGGACAGCCACCACCGTCACCGATACCCTGCAGGACGGCCTGACCTATGTTAAAGACTCTGCCTATGTAGTAGTGCGCCGTGGTGCTGAAGATATGTACACCACTGGCAATACATGGCGGCAATACATGTCCGATGCACAATGGTATAAAAATGGCGATGAACAGCCCCAGATTCAAGGAAACCTTTCAACCGCTGACTTCTTCAGCGTCCAGCAGAACGGCCAGAAGTTGACATTTGGTCTTACTGGTAATTTCAAGTATCTGAAATACCCCGACCCGCAGCTTGTCGACCGCATCCTGATCCGTTTTGCTGCAAAAGTGGATGATAGCATCTGGGATCCTACCCAGCAGGTGCAGACCGTATATTTCAGCAACTCTGCAAAATGGGGAGAGTATAGCTCTACCACCAAAACTGAGGTCAAGCATGAATCCCAGATCATAAGCAAGAAAGGACAGTATGATAATTCTACCGGCTATGTACGGTACTCTGTTGTCATCAACCCCGACAAGCTGAAGCTTGGCACCGACAAGATGATCGAGCTGGTAGACGATATGCACCCCGATGGCAACGAATCAAATACCGCCGCGCTGGTACGCTCTACGGTCAAGTTGTACAGCTATGACCCAACCGCTCCCGATAAGAAGGGCGCAGAGATCGCCGATGGTGTATATACTGTGGACTATAAGGAGACCCAAAAAAATCAGCGCAACCATTATATCCTTACCGTCAGCGTCCCGAACGGTTATGCCTATGTTCTGGAGTATGCTTACCGGAACACTTCTAAAACCGAGTACCGCATGAAAAACACCGCCGAGCTTTGTGGTAAAACGCTCGAGGAGATTTCCACAAAGACGCAGGCTACAAGCGCCGGAGGCACTGCCGATTCTGCCGGACTGCATCTGTATAAGGTTGATAGTCGCGATGCCCGAAAGCTGCTGCCCGGTGCAACGTTCAAGCTGCAATGGTTTAACATCGGCAGCGGTGAGTACGAGGACGTCCAGACTGTAACAACTGACGAGAGCGGTAAGATCGACCTGACCTTCTCTGTAGCTGCCGGTTTAAAGCCCGGTAAGAACGCAGCCGGTGCTGTGTACCGCCCCCACAATTATCTTTACAAGCTGACCGAAAAACAGGCACCGGATGGCTACCGCACGGATACAGATTGGGCGCATTACTTCATCTGGACATCTGATTCCACCTCGGATGACGTTGCCTACAAAACCGCTGTCGGCAATTACGGTGAATCTAACACCGGCGTAGCCCAAGGTAACGTCAATGTCTACAAGGGTAGCGCTTCCATTGATCTGGAAGTGACCAACGAAAGCAACCGTCTTACCTTTGTAAAGCAGTGGATCGACAAAGACGGCAAAGCCATTCCCAAAGACGCTAGCAGCCTGCCGGATAACATCCAGCTGGAACTCTGGTGCACCCCGACCAAGGGCGATACCCCCAACGCCAAAATGGTTGACACCATCACGCTGAGTAAGACGGACAGCTGGACTTACAACTACCCGATCCCTGAAGCCTATAAAGACAGGTACTTCTACGTAAAGGAAGTTGCCACCAACAAAAATTACACGGTAAGCTACATTGGCAACGATGGTGTGCAGCATGGTACTATTACCATCATCAACACCGAGACGGATTCCTCCGGCTACGAGCTCCCCTCTACCGGCGGCACCGGTACACTCCCGTATACAGCCGTGGGCGGCACAATGATGCTGACCGCGCTGGCATATAGTTTTATCCACCGCAAGCGCAGACGCGAAGGGAGAGCAGATGACTAAAC
>OHHL01000644.1_pt1 | contig 11699 bp, 10 predicted proteins | sample 1568031 | NCBI WGS metagenome assembly OHHL01 (sample SAMEA3879513, study PRJEB24766) | human gut metagenome | biome: human-associated habitat; feature: feces | place: USA | collected 1985/1987 | reverse complement strand
TGATATCTCGCGTAACAAATTTAATATTTTTGTAACAAACCGGTGAAAATCTTAATAATTTCAGCATATACTATTCACTGGTGAGATCCACAGGTATCACACCCATCGGGGAATCTTCCTGTGGGAAAGGCGTGTATCAAGATGACAAAAAGCAGAAGAATGCTGGTTGTATGTGCAGGACTGCTCTGTTCTATCTTCCTGAGCATGCAAATGAGCATGACCGCACAGGCAAGCAATACTAAAAACTATGTCAATGATCTGAACGGTGGTGTCGCATCGATCTTAGACCCCGGTTCCAAAAACAGTACCGAGGTCATCAATGCAACGGTGAAGGAATTAAATCTGACATTCCCCGCTGAGGAAGAGATCAGTTCCGGGCTGGTCATGGCAAACGTAAAGGATGCCGTGAATGTAAGAAGCGATGCCAGCGAGGAAGCATCCAAGGTCGGTAAACTCTACAAGGACTGTGGAGGTACCATCCTGGAGCGTAAGGACGGCTGGACCAAGATCCAGTCCGGCACTCTGATCGGCTGGGCAAAGGACGAATATCTCCTGTTCGGAGATGACGCCAGAGCACTGGCCAACGATGTAGGCAGGATGATCGCACAGATCAATACGGAGACCCTCCGTGTGAGAACGGAAGCGGATCAGGAAGCCGGTGTCCTGGGACTTCTTCCCAAGGGAGACATCGCAGATGTAGTAGACAACAGCAACCCGGAATGGGTCTGTATTGACTACGAAGGCGCAGACGGTTATGTGGCTGCGGAATATGTAACTGTAGATTTCCAGATCGACTCCGGTGAGACACTGGAGGAGATCAAGGCAAGAGAAGCCGCAGAGCGTGAAGCAAAGCGTCACGTCAACTACGGCGAATATACCACCGATGCGGATACCACGCAGCTGCTGGCCGCACTGGTACAGTGTGAAGCAGGCTGTGAAAGCTACGAAGGCCAGCTGGCGGTAGCGTCCGTAGTTATGAACCGTGTAAGAAGCGGAGCATATCCCAATAGTATTCACGGTGTTATCTATGCCTCCGGACAGTTTACTCCAGCACTGAACGGTAAGGTAAATACCGTATACGAATCCGGCAGGATCTCCGCAAGCTGTGTTCAGGCAGCCCAGGAAGCCATCTCCGGTGTCTCCAATGTAGGAGACATGACCCACTTCAGACGTAACAATGGCCGTGACGGACTGGTCATCGGTAACCACGTCTTCTACTAAGTGGCACACAAAAGAACAGCGCATACAACAGAGACGGTATCCCGGAACAGGGGTACCGTCTTTTAACGTACAGGCAGGAGCCGATCCGCCGGATGGAATGAGGAATGAGAAGAGCACAATAGAATCCTGTATCGTGCACCAATAGAGGTTGTCACAGAAGACTATTTGTAGTACACTGGATACAACTACAAAACCAAAGGAGTGATCACATGAGTGAAATGGTAACCTTGTGGCTTGTGGTATTGATCGTATCGATCGGTGTGGAGGTCGCCACTCTGGGACTGACGAGCATCTGGTTCGCCGGAGGCGCCGTTGTGGCAGTGATTGCCGCCGCATTGCAGGCACCGATCTGGTTGCAGATCCTGCTATTTTTTGCAGTGTCTCTGCTGCTGTTATTTTTCACCAGACCTGTCGCAGTCAGATATTTCAACAAAGACCGCGTAAGGACGAATGTGGAAAGTATGATCGGCAGACAGGCGATCGTGACCAGTGAGATCGACAATCTGCAGGGCATCGGACAGGTAACGGTGGGCGGCCAGGAGTGGAGCGCCAGAACCGAAAAAGACGGACTGAATCTACAGCCCGGAACGGTGGTAGACATCGTGGCAGTCAGTGGTGTCAAGCTGATCGTCAAGGTGGATCCGCAGATGACGAAGGTCATCGGGGAAGTACCGCAGTCACAGAATTAAGAATCGTGTAACACGGATACATGAGGGAAAAGCGCGTACAGAGGTACGCAGCGTACACGAATGTACGCAGAAGGAGGAAAAATGGTAGCATTAATCATTATTGTCGTTTTAGTATTATGGATCTGTGTATCCTGTATCAAGATCGTGCCTCAGGCACAGGCCTACGTGATCGAACGTCTGGGTGCTTATCAGTCCACCTGGAATGTAGGATTCAATCTGAAGATCCCGTTCATCGATAAGGTAGCCAGAAAAGTCAATTTAAAAGAGCAGGTAGCGGATTTCCCACCCCAGCCCGTAATCACCAAGGATAACGTAACCATGCGGATCGATACCGTAGTCTTTTACCAGATCACAGATCCCAAGCTGTTCACCTACGGTGTAGAGAATCCCATGATGGCTATTGAGAATCTGACCGCCACCACCCTGCGTAATATCATCGGTGACCTGGAACTGGACCAGACCCTGACTTCCCGTGAGACCATCAACACCAAGATGCGTGCGGCACTGGATATCGCCACCGATCCCTGGGGTATCAAGGTCAACCGTGTGGAGCTGAAGAACATCCTGCCGCCCCGCGAGATCCAGAACGCCATGGAAAAGCAGATGAAGGCCGAGCGCGAAAAGCGCGCCGTCATCCTGAAGGCAGACGGTGAAAAGCAGGCCGCCATTACCGCCGCCGAGGGCGAAAAGGAAGCCGCTATCCTGCGCGCCGATGCTGTGAAGCAGCAGCGCATTCTGGAGGCCGAGGGCGAAGCACAGGCCATTCTGGCTGTGCAGAAGGCCAACGCCGATGCCATCCGTCTGCTGAACGAGGCCATGCCCAGCGACAAGGTGCTGGCCATCCGCAGCCTTGAAGCGCTGGCGAAGGTTGCCAACGGCAAGGCTACCAAGATCATCATCCCCTCTGAGCTGCAGAATCTGGGCGGCGTTGTGCCCAGCATCAAGGAGCTGATGACCGACCCGAAGGACGCCGAGTAAGCGCCCACTTATCCAGCAGTAAGCTAAAACAGCTCCCGGTCACGTCAGCGGCGTGACCGGGAGCTGTTCTTTTGCTATTTATGTTTTATCCGGGGGATCACTTTTCCCCTTTTTCCTCGTTCTCCTGTGCCTGCTGTTCGCGGCGCAGCTCTTTGATGCGCTTTTTCTCACTCTGGACGTGGGGCCACGGCCATGAGAAGCCCTCGTTCTGCTTGCACCAGCGGGTAAGGGGGTAGAAGGCAAAGGCCAAGCCAAAAATGTACAGCAGAGCGTACAGCAGGGCATCCAGCGTGATCAGGGCATCCAGTGCACCGATCACCGCCACAACGCAGCCTGCCTTTAAAAAGAACTGGCCGTTCTGGCGGCAATATTCCTCAAAGTTTTCGGCCTTGACCGCCCTGCGCCCCTGATCGCCCCACACGCGGGGATTTTTCATCACCGAAAAACCGTAAAAGGCCATCATCAGGCCAAGGGTAAGCTGAAAGCCAAAAAACATGGGTCATACCTCGTTTTTATCAGGATACAAAAAGCGGATCAGTCCTCGAACAGGGGCTTCATAAAGGGCAAAAAGTCCAGCGTTGCAAAGTAATCGCGGGGGGTCTGGGCGCGGCGGATCAGCCGGTGAGAGCCGTCCTCACACAGCAGCACCTCGGCGCAGTGCAGCTTGCCGTTGTAGTTGTAGCCCATAGCAGAGCCGTGGGCACCGGTATCGTGGATGTAAAGGATGTCCCCGATGTCGATCTTGGGCAGCATCCGGTCAACGGCAAACTTGTCGTTGTTCTCGCACAGGCCGCCCACCACGTCGTACTTGTGGTCGCAGGGCTCGTTTTCCTTGCCCAGCACGGTGATGTGGTGGTAAGCGCCGTACATGGCGGGGCGCATCAGGTTTGCGGCGCAGGCATCCAGACCGATGTACTCCTTATAGATGTGCTTTTCGTGGATGACGGTAGACACCAGTGCGCCGTAGGGGCCGGTGGTAAAGCGGCCCATCTCGCTGAAGATGGCCACATCGCCCATACCGGCGGGCACAAGGATCTCCTCAAACTTTTTGCGCACGCCCTCGCCGATGGCCATGATGTCGTTCTCGGTCTGCTCCGGGCGGTACGGGATGCCCACACCGCCGGACAGGTTGATGTAGCTGATATGCGCGCCGGTAGCCTGCTGCACCCGGACAGCCAGCTGGAACAGGATGCCTGCCAGCTCCGGGTAGTAGGCGTCCGAGATGGTGTTGGAGGCCAAGAAAGCATGGATGCCGAACTGCTTTGCGCCCTTCTGCATCAGCTTTTTGTAGCTGTCGATCATCTGCTGCTCGGTCATGCCGTACTTGGCATCGCCGGGCTTGTCCATGACCTGAAAACCCTCTTCGCTCTCGCCCAGCTGGAAGGTTCCGCCGGGGTTATAGCGGCAGAAGATCTCCTGCGGCACCCCGGCCACCCGCTCCAGAAACTCCACCATGGTGGCGTCATCCAGATTGATGTAGGCGCCCAGCTCGTAGGCCTTCTGCATATCCTCCACGGGGGTCTGGTTGGAGGAGAACATGATCTCATGGCCGGTAAAGCCGCAGGCCTCGCTGAGCATCAGCTCGGTCAGGGAGGAGCAGTCCACGCCGCAGCCCTCCTCCTTGAGAATCTGCAGGATAACGGGGTTCGGCAGTGCCTTGACCGCAAAATACTCCTTGAAGCCCTTGTTCCAGCTGAAGGCCTTGTTGATGCGGCGGACATTCTCCCGGATGCCCTTCTCGTCGTAGACGTGGAACGGCGTGGGCACATCTTCGATGATCTGCTGTGCCATCGCCTCGGTCAGAAACGGTTTCTTTTCCATAATAACATCCCTCTCGTTTTGCGCAGCCCGGCATGTTCCGGCCTGCGGTCTATCCCATGCGGCCCAGTGCCGCAATTCAAGCTGTTACAGTTTCAGGTTCTCCCGGGTGGGGGTAAAGGTGGGGATCATGGCCGCCAGCTGGCGCACCACGCCCTCATCGTTGTGGGCGGCAGCGGCTTCCAGCGCCTGCAGCTGCTCGTAGAACTCGGCCAGATCAATGGTGCGGGGGCTTGCCACAAAGATCTTGTTGTGCTGGGTGCGGCGCATCTTGTCCTGCTCCTCGTCCATCATCAGCTCTTCGTAAAGCTTTTCACCGGGGCGCAGGCCCACGATCTTGATCTCCATATTCACGCCCGGCTCGTAGCCGTAAAAGCGGATGAGCTGCTTGGCCAGATCCATAATGCGCACCGGCTCGCCCATATCCAACACATAGATATTGCCGCTTTCGGCCAGCGCACCCGCCTGCAGCACCAGCTGGGCTGCCTCCGGGATGGTCATAAAGTAGCGCACGATGTTGGGGTCGGTCAGAGTGACCGGCCCGCCCTTTTTGATCTGCGCTTCAAACAGCGGGATAACGCTGCCGTGGCTGCCCAGCACATTGCCGAACCGCACCGCTACACACTTCATATCCGTGTTGCCCGCAAAGGTCTGGATGAGCATTTCGCAGATGCGCTTGGTGCAGCCCATGACGCTGGTGGGGTTGACGGCCTTGTCGGTGGATATCTGCACAAACCGCTTGACGCCGTACTCCGCGGCGGCCTTCGCCAGCTTGTAGGTGCCGATGACGTTGTTCTTGATGGCCTCGTTGGGGCTTTCCTCCATCAGCGGGACGTGCTTATGGGCCGCAGCGTGGAACACAAGCTCCGGCCGGTAGGTTTCCATCACATGGTTCAGCCGGACGGCGTCACGGACAGAGCCGATGATGACCTCCAGATTCAGTTCCGGATGGGTGCGGCGCAGCTCCATTTGAATATCATAGGCATTATTTTCGTAAATATCCAGAATAATAAGCTGCTTCGGCTTCGCATGGGCGATCTGACGGCACAGCTCGCTGCCGATGCTCCCGCCGCCGCCGGTGACCAGCACCACCTTGCCGGAAATATAGCCCACAATTTCATCCAGATTGACCTTGATGGGTTCCCGGCCCAGCAGGTCCTGCGGATCGACCTTGCGCAGCTTGCTGACGCTGACCTCTCCGTTGACCATCTGGAAAATACCGGGAAGCATCTGTACCTCGCAGCCGGTGGTGGCACAGATGTCCAGAATTTCCTTCCGGGACTTTGCGGTACAGTTGGGAATGGCGAAGATGATCTTGCTGATCTTGTATTTTTTCACAGCCGTGGCAATGTCCTGACGTCCGCCCACGATGGGCACGCCGCACAGCTGCTTGTTCCATTTCACCGGGTTGTCGTCAATGACGCAGGACAGGTGATCCTGAATATGGTCGCTGTTGGTAAATTCCACAGCCAGCGCCCGTCCGGCGTCGCCCGCGCCGATAAGCATGACGTTTTTCACGCCGTTGGCATGGGTGATGTGGCTGATGCGCCGCTGCGCCGTCCGGAGCAGCCGGTAGGAGAACCGGATGGCCACGGTGCTGACGAAGCTGAACAGGAAGCCCACCACCATGCTGGAACGGGGCATCAGATTGCCGTCAAAGTGGAATACCAGCACGCCGATCACGCCCAGCACCACATATGCACCAGTAATGCGGAACACCTCCGGCGTACTGACAAAGGCCCAGATGGAGTTGTACAGCCGGAAAATCCAGAATACCAGAAGCGTGATCACGCACCATAGGCCGATGGCGGACAGGAAGCCCTCCAGATGGACGGGGCGAATTTCGGCAAAGGAAAAATCATACCGGAACCACAGCCCCAGAAAGAAGGAGACGACAGTAGCAAGCACGTCCAGCATCATAATAAAAATGACCTTCGGCGCCATGCCCAGATTCAGTTTCATCGGCTTTCGGGAACCCATTTTGTTCACATCCTGTATTTCACCGCGGGCAGTTGTCCGCGGGTACTTTGTTTTGTCTGCATAGTTCATTTTATTATAACACAATATGTCGAATACAGCAAGGGAAAGTTTTGCCGTTACCCTGTTCCGGAGCTTTTATTTTCCTGCATGATTGACACGGCAAAATTTTATGATATACTGAAGTCACCATAAAGAGTGCGTTAGGGACAGCCCCTATGACCGCACAGCAACCTGCCAAAAGGTAAGGTGCTAAAGGCTGAATGATGGGTCTATAGGAATGTCAAAGACCCATCAAACGATGGGTCTTTTCTTTATGAGTACATTTTGGAGGGTATATTCATGGAAGAACAGAGGACTCATATCAGTCAAGGAAAAGCGGAAGCATTTCTCGTGTGCGACAAATCTTTGGGGGACAGCGATGCACCCTTCTTTTCATGGCTTCGTAGTGAGGGATTTACATTTGCTTGTTACAATTGGAATTATGGGTGTTACTGGGCGTATGTGAGCATTACCCGTAAGCAATATGCCTATGGAATGCCGGGAGCTTGCCTGGTAACGCCTACCGGCAATCACGCGATTACGATTGATGAATTTATGACGATCTACCGTATCTACGAAAAGTATCAGGGCAAAAATCCCCTGGTATTTCACTCCGTGAACTGCGATTATGACGCATAGGCGGTTTTCTTGTAATTGGCGGTAAAAGTGGCAATCATCGCAAAGAGAGCTTTCCGTTTGTGGAAAAAACAAAGCAATATCGTAAAAACGACGCGGCCTTATGGCCACGTCGTTTCGACGTTTTACGCTTTGTCCGGGAAAAGGTTCTCGATGGCGCAGCGGGCGGCGTCCTGCTCTGCCCTTTTTTTGCTGCTGCCGACGCCCTTGCCTATGATCGCGCCGTTGAGGGAGACCTCCACGGAAAACTGCTTGTCGTGGTCGGGGCCGGACTGCCCCACCAGCTCATAAGCCAGCACCTGATTTTTCTTCTGCTGCACCAGCTCCTGCAGCTCGGTCTTGTAGTCCGCGTTGTGCAGTTTGGTCACCGGCACCTCCACCAGAATGAACGTCCTGACCACCTGCAGCGCCGCGTCCAGTCCGCCGTCCAGAAAGCACGCGGCGATCACCGACTCCATGGCGTCCGCCAGAATGGAGTCCCGGCTCCGTCCGCCGCCCTGCTCCTCACCGTGGCCAAGGAGCAGATGGTTCCCAAGGCCGATGCGGTTGGCAGCACCCGCCAAGGTAGTCTCGCAGACCATGTCCGCCCGCATCCGGGTCAGCTCGCCCTCCGGGCGGTTGGGAAAATTGCGGTAGAGATACTCCGCCACCAGCATTCCCAGCACGCTGTCCCCCAAAAATTCCAGCCGCTCGTTGCTGAGCAGGCTGTTGTGCCAGCGCTCGTTTGCGTAGGAGGAATGGGTCAGCGCATTCTGCAAAAGGGAAATATTCCGGAACCGGTAGCCGATGACGGCCTCCAAGTCCTTAATCATGCTCCGTCACCTTCTCTTTTTCAGCAGCCAGCCGCTGTAAATTTTCTTCCAGCTCCCCGGTGATGTCCGACGCAGCCACATCTGCCGCCTGCTTTACCGCGTTGCGGAACGCCAGCACGTCGGAAGCGCCGTGGGCCTTGATGACCGGCTTGCGGATGCCAAGGAACGGCGTACCGCCGATCTCCCGGTAGTCCAGCATCTTCATCAGGTCTTTGACCCCGGAGGCGCACAGAAGATAGCCCAGCTTGCTGAGCAGGTTCTTCTTGAACATTTTCTTCATCAGGCTGCCCATGAACATGGCAGTACCCTCGATGGTTTTGAGAAGCACGTTGCCGTTGAAGCCGTCGCAGACCACAACGTCCACCGCGCCCAGAGGCACGTCCCGGGCTTCCACATTGCCGACAAAGTTGACAAGCCCCTTCTCCCCCGCGTTTTTCAGCAGCGTATAGGCTTCCTTCTGCAGGGCGGTGCCCTTGCTGTCCTCGGTGCCGATGTTCAGAAGGCCGACTTTGGGATTCTCGATGCCCAGCTGCTTCTTCGCGTAGACAGAGCCGACCAGACCGAATTGCAGCAGGAATTCCGGCGTACACTCGGCATTCGCACCGCAGTCCACGATCACGGTCTTTCCCCCTGCCTTGTTGGGCATGGCGGGACCCATGGCCGCACGGCGGATTCCCTTGACCCGCTTGACCAGCAGCGTCGCGCCGGTGAGCAGCGCGCCGGTGGAACCGGCGGACACGAACGCGTCGCCCAGCCCGTCCGCCAGCATCTTCAGGCCGATCACCATGGAAGAATTCTTCCGTTTATGGATGATGGATGCGGGATCGTCATGCATGTCCACCACATCGTCGGCATTGGAGATCTCCATGCCTTCCGGCAGGTTGTCAATGCCGTGCTTCTTGAGAACCGCAAGGATATCCTCTCCCCGGCCTACCAGCACGATCTCGATACCGTAGGTCTTTGCCGCTTCCACAGCGCCTAAAACGGGAGCCTCGGGGGCATTGTCGCCGCCCATCGCGTCAAGAATGATCTTCAACCGTTCCACCTCTTTCTTTCAGATACCCTTCGCCACCAGCCTATCGATCACGTCCAGCGACCGCGCGGCAATGGCGAGATTTTTTTCTGCTTTCTTACGGATGCGCTTTTCCAGCGGTGCGATGATGCTGAAATTGATATTCATGGGCTGGAAATTCTCAATGCTTTCGTCGCTGACGTACTGCCCCAGCGCACCGATGGCGGTCTCCTTGGGAAAATCGGGAACTTCCCGTCCCTGTACCTTCGCCGCCATGGCCACCGCCGCCAGATACCCGGAGGCCGTGGATTCCACGTACCCCTCCACGCCGGTCATCTGCCCGGCAAAAGCCACCAGCGGGTTTCGGCGGTCTGCGTAATACTTATCCAGCAGCTTGGGGCTTTGCAGGAAGGTATTCTGGTGCATCACACCGTAGCGGACAAATTCCGCGTTTTCCAGACCGGGTATCATGGAGAATACCCGCTTCTGCTCGCCGAATTTCAGGTGGGTCTGGAAGCCCACCAGATTGTACACGCTTTTTGCCGCGTTGTCCTGCCGCAGCTGCACCACGGCGTAAGGCTCATGGCCGGTGGCAGGATTTCTCAGCCCCACGGGCTTCATGGGGCCGTAGCGCAGGGTATCCACGCCTCGCCGCGCCATGACCTCCACGGGCATACAGCCCTCGAAGACGTTCTTGTCCTCAAAGCCATGCACCGGGGCTTCCTCGGCGTTTACCAACTCCCGGACGAAGGCTTCGTACTGCTCTTTGTTCATGGCGCAGTTGATGTAATCGGGCGTTCCCCGGTCGTACCGGGACTGCCACCACGCGAGATTCATGTCGATGGACTCCGCCGAAACCAGCGGCGCCGCTGCGTCAAAAAAGTGCAGATACCCGGTCTCCCCGAAGTAATGCCCGATGGCCTCGCTCAAAGCATCGGAAGTCAGCGGCCCTGTAGCCACGATCACCGGCCCCTCGGGGACTTCGGTGATTTCTTCGGAAATCACCGTGATATTGGGGTGATTCCGGATTTTCTCCGTAACCATCCGGGAAAAGCCGCCCCGGTCAACTGCCAGGCAGCCGCCCGCCTCCACCCGGGTAGCATCGGCGCAGGCGAGGATCAGGCTGCCGCAGCGGCGCAGCTCCTCCTTGAGAAGCCCCACGGCGTTTTCCAGCCGGTCGCCCCGCAGGGAATTGGAGCAGACAAGCTCGGCAAAATCCTCGCTGTGGTGGGCGGGGGTCATCTTTTTGGGCTTCATTTCGTAAAGCGCCACTTCGATGCCCCGGTTTGCCAGCTGCCATGCCGCTTCGCTTCCGGCCAGCCCCGCGCCGATGACTTTTACCTTCATGCCTTGCTCTCCTTCTTAGAGGATGTTTTCGCCGTCTTCTTCGTTGTGGTCTTGGCGGCGGTCTTTTTTACCGTGGTCTTTTTCGCCGCCGTTTTCTTTGCTGCCGTCTTCTTTGCCGGGGCTTTTGCCGTCGTTTTCTTTGCCGCCGTCTTCTTCTCGGCAGACTTTTCCTCCGGGGTGGCCTCCCCGTCCTCGGCGGCCTTCTTTTTATAGTAGCCCCGCTGGTCCTCCGGGAGGAAACGGGAGCATTTCTCGTTGATGCAGAAGGGCTTCATGCGCCCCTTGCCGGATTTCTTGAACAGGGTCTGACCGCATTCCGGGCAGTCCTCGGCGGTGGGAACGTCCCATGTCATGAAGCCGCACTCCGCGCCCCGCTCGCAGGCGTAGTAGGCGTAGCCCTTCTTGGACTTGCGCTTGAGCAAGCCGCTGCCGCACTTGGGGCAGCGACCGGGCATCCGCTCCACCAGAGGCTTGGTATTCTTACACTCCGGGTAGCCCGGGCAGGCCAGAAATTTTCCGAACCGGCCGGTTTTCACCACCATTTTCCGTCCGCACAGCTCGCAGACCTCGTCGGTCGTGACGGCGTCAAGGCCGCAGCCGAACGAGTTGAGCTGAATGAGCTCAAGATCGTCGCGCCCGCAGACGAATTCCGCCGCGGTGTAGAGGCGGGAGTGATAGACCCACTGGTCATTCACGCGCACGGGGCGCTTGGGGACAAAGCCGATGGGCAGGCAATCCTCGGTCAGCACCGTCAGGCCGTAGGCCGCGATGAGCTCGGGGATGCCGTGGTTGATCTCGGGGTCAACGTGGTAGGGGCGGCCTGCAAGAACGATGCCGCTGCCGCCGTTTTTCTCCATGTCGGCGAGTGCCTTCGCGCCCGCGGCGCGGACGTCGGCCTTGGCCCTGCGCTGCTCTTCCCACGCGAGGTGGGCGGCATGGCGCGTTTCCTTTTCGGGAATGTTCCATACTTCCTTACAGAACTGGACGAGGCGGTCGGACGCGACCTTCTCATTTGTAAAAGCGAGGAAAGGATGGAGATAACGCACAGAGCCATCGGTCACGGCTTCGACGTTGTTCTTGATATTCTCGGGATATGAAACGACGATCGGGCAGTTGAAGTGGTTCTGCGCGCCCGGCACTTCCTGATGTTCGTAGAACACGCAGGGG
>OHHL01000641.1_pt1 | contig 11763 bp, 13 predicted proteins | sample 1568031 | NCBI WGS metagenome assembly OHHL01 (sample SAMEA3879513, study PRJEB24766) | human gut metagenome | biome: human-associated habitat; feature: feces | place: USA | collected 1985/1987 | reverse complement strand
CCCGCCCGCCAGCCGCACCATTGCGCTTGCCGCTGCGACCGATGCCCCTGCCGCCACCCGCTTCGCGGACTTCGCAGTCCACTGGGTCAGAGAGAACACATAAAAAACCGGGCCGCTGCGGATTTGCAGCGGCCCGGAGCATTTATTTCCGGCTCAGTCGGGCTTCTATATAGTTGTGCGCGGCAGTTTCAAATTCGTCGGCAAGGGGCGGAAGCTCCACTTTGCCATATTTGCGTTCGAGCGCAAGCTTGAGGATCAGATCGGCCAGCTTCGGGTTTTTGGGCAGCAGACAGCCGTGGGAATAGGACGCGAAGACGTTTTTGTAGCGTGCGCCCTCCGTCCCGTCCTCGCCGTTGTTGCCGTATCCCTCGAGGACTTTGCCGAGCGGCTTCACGCCGGAGCCGAGATACGTCTTGCCGGAGTGGTTTTCAAAGCCGACAATTTTACAGTCCGCCTCGTCGCACGTGAACATATAATTGCCGATCATACGCTGCTCGGAGCCGACGGTGTAAAGATCGAGCGCGCCGGTAAAGTCACACTGCTTGCCGTCCCAGGTCTTGTAATACTGGCCCAGCATCTGATACCCGCCGCAGATGGCGAGCACGGGCACGCCGTCCTCGATGGCGGCTTTCAGCTCTGCCGTCTTTTCGCCCTTCAGATCGTGCATCAGGATCTCCTGCTCAAAGTCCTGTCCGCCGCCGATGAAGAGCAGATCGCAGTCCTTCGCGGCAAGTTTCACCCCGATGGGAACCGGGACAATGTTTGCCTGCATCCCGCGCCATTCCAGCCGCCGCTGCATACACAGGACATTTCCGCGGTCGCCGTAGAGGTTCAGAACGTCTGGATATAAATGATAGATGTTCAGTTCCATAGCTTACTCCCAGAATTGCTTGTAGCCATACGTTTTGCTGATCGTGCCGCGCAGAGCCAGCATGGCCGTGTACGTCGGCATGACTAAGACCGGCAGCTTATGCGCCGTCGCCTCCTCCATCAGCGCGCCGTAGTCCTTCTGCACGTGCAGCTTTTCCTTCGGGATTCCGGCGTAGAGGAAGCGCAGGGCCATATCCTCCGCCCGCGTGCCGGACAGATAGACCTCACGGAGCGTATCGCCCATGTCTACCAGACGCTCAAAGGAGACGTCCCAAATCCAGCTGACGTCGCGGCCGTCCTGTGTCCGGTCGTTGAGACAGGCGGCGAAGACGAACGGCTCGGTCCGCTGCGTCAGGAAGCTCAGCACCTGGTTGCAGCCCGCTGGATTCTTGATCAAAATCATGCGCACGTCCGTGCCATTGATCTCGAATTTCTCCATGCGCCCAAAGCCGCAGGCAAAGCGGGACAGCGACTGCGCCGCCTTCGGAAGCTCCAGCCCCATGGCCTTTGCTGCCGCCATGGCCGCGCAGGCGTTATAAATATTGTATCCGCCCGGCAGATTGACCGTTGCGGGGATCTCCGTTTCGCCGTCGCGGAAGACGACCTCGGAGCGCTCCTCGTCGCTCAGAATGACCTTGCTGACGCAGATATCCGGCTTCGGACGGGCATAGCCGCAGCGCAGGCAGCGGTAGCCGCCCAGATGGCCGTAGGTCACAAAGTCGTATTGATATTCGCTCTTGCACTTGATGCAGTACGGCGCGTCGGAGAGGTCCGAAACCTGCTCCTCATAGAGCGGCGTGCTGATGCCGTAGAAAATAACGGGGTTCGGCACGTCGTCGTGCAGGCTGGTAATGAGCGAATCGTCCGCGTTCAGGCACAGAACGGCGTTCGGACTGTTCTGCGCGCCGACGCGCAGCTTGCTGAGCGTATGCGTGACCTCGCCGTAGCGGTCGAGCTGGTCGCGGAAGACGTTCGTGTAGACGATCACCTTCGCGTCGACATATTTGCTGATGAATTTCAGCGCCGCCTCGTCCGACTCAATGAGCGCGTGCGAATATCTGCAGCGGCCCGTGAGCGTGGAGTGGACGGCGAATTCCGCCGTGACGCCGGACAGGAGGTTTGCACCGGATTTATTTGCAAAGTAAGAGATTCCAGCGTCCTGCCACGACTGCTCGATCATGCGCGAGGTCGTGGTCTTGCCGTTGGTGCCCGTGACGATCACGGTCGTCACGTTCCTTGCAAGTTCACCCAGCAGATTCGGGCAGAGCTTGAGCGCCACGCGCCCGGGAAAATCCGTGCCGCCTCTGCCCAGCAGGCGGATCAGGGCCCGGCAGAGCTTGCAGGCAAGCACTGCGGTCATCACTCGTAACTTCATATCACACTTATATCATATTTTTTCGCAAAACTCAACTGGTTACGAAAGATTTACAAAATTGTGCTTGTAATGGTTGTCATAATCTGATATAATGCAGTCGAATTGTTTCGAAAATGTGCCGTTCCGGTCCGGGAACGGAAAAAAGGAGTCTGTAAACCATGCGAAAGGCAAGAAAACCGCTGTGCCTGCTGCTGTGCGCCGTGCTGCTTCTGTCCATGAGCGCGGCCGCGCTCGGCGCGAACAACAACTATAGCAGCTGGTTCCAAACAAACTATGACGAGATCAACAAGCTCGGCCTGATGCCCGCGTCCTTTAACGGCCTTGATCTGACCAAGAACATCACGCGCGGCGAGATGTGCGAGCTGGCCGTCTACGCATTCGAAAAGGCCACCGGCAACGACATCGATATGTCGAACGAAACGTTCACCGGCTTTACGGATACGTCGGATAAGAATATTGTTAAGGCCCATCTGTACGGCATCGTCAACGGCTACGAGGACGGCTCGTTCCGCCCGAAGCAGCTGCTGACGCGGCAGGAATTCTTCAAGCTCATCGAGAATTTCTGCACGGCGGCTGCATTCTCCCCCAAGGCGAAAGACGGCGCGCTGAACGGCTTTGCCGACGCCGGATCGATCTCCGCATGGGCGAAGGAGGCCGCGCAGATCTGCGTGAGCTATTCCTACGTGCAGGGCACGAAGCTTGGAAACGGCACGTATCTGAACCCCAAGGACAACGCCAGCCGGCAGGAAGCCATGACGATGTTCCTGCGCTGCTATAAGACCATCCAGTGGTTCTACGATGAAAACGTCAAGAGCGCGACGGTCGTTGTTGACCAGATCAATCTGAACGTCACCGTCACGAGCATCAGCAAGACCATGTACGTCTGCCAGACGGGTTATATCAACGTCCGCGATTCCTGGACGACCGGCAGCACGAAGGTCGGCGAGCTGAGCTACAACGCCGCCGTCACCGTCACCGGCATCACGACTACGACCTCCGACGGCCACCAGTGGTACCGCATCAAATATAACGGCATTACGGCCTATGTCCGCGCAGACCTGCTCGCCGATAAGAAGGACAGCACCGTCACGCCGGGCGGCGGCTCCGGCTCCGGCAGCGGCGGGACCGTCTCCGGCTCCGGCACAGCCAGCGAGATCGCGAACTTCGCCATGGGCTTCGTCGGCTACAGCTATGTCTGGGGCGGCTCGAGTCCGTCGACCGGCTTTGACTGCTCCGGCCTCATGTACTATGTCCTGACGCAGTACGGCTACTCCATGAAGCGCGTCGCCAACGACCAGATGACGCAGGGCACCTACGTTTCCCGCAGCGACCTGCAGGTCGGTGACCTCGTCTTCTTCGGCTACAGCGGCTACGCGAACCACGTCGGTATGTACATCGGCGGCGGCAACTTCGTCCACGCCTCCACGCCGTCCACGGGCGTCCGCGTCAACTCGCTTGACGAATCGTATTACAAGACCCGCTTCCTGTGCGGACGCCGCATCATCTGACGATCAAATTATGACAGACCGGGGGCCGCGCTTATCAAAAGGAGAATGTATGGAGCGAACCGAGCTGGCGCTTGCGCGCCTGTCCAATCAATATCTGCTGCACACAGGGGAGCGGATGGAGGTGCTCCGCGCTATGAACGGCTTTCAGGCGCAGTTCCTCTCCAACGCGCTGTATGCCATGCGCCTGCGCAGTACAGCGTATGACACAGCACACGCGGCAGACAGCCTCGTAAAGAGCTGGACGCTCCGCGGCACAATGCACATCTTTGCAGAAGCCGACCTTCCGTTGTTCCTGCACACTGGCTGCCGGTACCGGAGTCGGGACTGGACTGTTCCGTCATTCTGGAACCAGCGCCCGAACTGGGCGCTTACACCGAAGCGGCAGGCATACTTTTCGGACCTGATCATCGATGCACTTGCGCAAGGGCCAATGACGCGCGAGGCCCTGAAAGCCCGCTGCCGCGCTGCCGGAATGACGCAGGCGGAGGAGGGCAGCATATTCCATCCCTGGGGCGGCGGCATACGCGAGCTCTGCGAGCGCGGCTTTCTCTGCGGCACGGTCAGCGAGGAAAAGGCGTTCCGCCTCTGTCCGGCATTCACACCGATGGAGGAGCAGGACGCACTGCTGGAACAGACGCGCCGGTATTTCACGAATTATGGCCCGGCTTCCGTCCGGGATGCAGCCTATTATTTCGGTACCTCGCAGGCGGAGATCAAAAAGCGGCTGGCCCGGCTTCCTGTGGAAGCAGCCAAATACGAGGGGCAGCAGCTGTTCAGTCTGGATTCCGGAAGAGCACCAGGACAGGCGCTTCCGGACTGCCTGCTGCTGGCAGGCTTCGACCCGCTGGTGCTGGGTTATGAGAAAAAGCAGAGTATATTTCTTCCGCCGGAGTATCTGCGCGGCATTTTCAGTCTGTCCGGCATCGTCATGCCGCCGGTGCTGCTGCACGGCAGCGTAGCGGGCCGCTGGAAGCACAGCGGAAAGCGCCTGCTTATCACGCAGTTCCGCCCATTTTCGCAGGAGGAGCGTGGTTTTGCAGAGGCAGCCGCGGCGCAGCTTTGGGACGAAGCCGTACAGCCTGTCTTTCAGGACGCATAATCGACCTTTTCAAACCGAAAAATCCATGCTATACTTTTCTTGTCCCTCATACGCTTGTATGGGGTGATCATATGAAAAAATGGGTAGAGATCATGATGCCGGTCATGCTGTTTGCGACCGTTCTGTACTTCTGCGTCTTCGCCGTCCTGACGCATCAGAGCGCGCAGACGGCGGCCATGCAGCCCGGCGGAACGACCGTCGTGCTCGACGCGGGGCACGGCGGGGAGGACGGCGGCGCGACCGGCGTTTCCGGCACGTCGGAGGCGGCGCTGAATCTGGATATTTCGCTGCGCCTGCGCGACCTTCTGCGCCTGTGCGGCGTGCGGGTCAGCATGATCCGCGAGACGGATACGGCGGTCTATTCAGACGGCTGCCGCACGATCTCGGAGAAAAAAGTTTCGGACATCAAAAACCGGACCGAGACGGTGAACCAGACGGAGGATGCGCTGCTTCTGAGCGTGCACCAGAACTTCTTCACCGAGGGCAAGTACCACGGCGCACAGGTCTTTTACGCGAAAACGCCCGGCAGTCAGGCGCTGGCCGAGCAGCTGCAGGCCAATCTGGCCCTGGGCCTCGAGCCGGGCAACCGCCGTCAGTGCAAAAAATCGGACGGCGTGTATCTCATGGAGCATATCGGCTGCACCGGCGTGCTGGTCGAATGCGGATTTTTATCCAATTACGAGGAAGAACAGCGGCTCTTGCAGCCGGAGTATCAGAAAAAGCTGGCCGCCGTGATCGCGGGAACGCTGTCCGTGTGGCTCTCAGAGGAGCATCCGAATGAAATCTAAAACCGTTTTTGTCTGCAAGCAATGCGGCAACGAAACGCCGCGCTGGCAGGGCCAGTGCCCCGCCTGCGGGGCATGGAACTCCATCGTGGAGTTCGAGGACAAAAAAGCGCCTGCCGCGAAGGCGGCAGGCCGGGCAGGCATCGCGCGTGCCGTCCCGAAAAAGCTCAAAGAGGTGACAGGGGAGCAGGAGATCCGCTTCTCCACCGGTATGCAGGAGCTTGACCGCGTTCTGGGCGGCGGCGGCGTGCGCGGGTCGCTGATTTTAGTGGGCGGCGCGCCCGGCATCGGCAAATCGACGCTGCTTTTGCAGATCTGCGCGTATCTAGGAAAAACGCTCCGCATCCTCTATGTCTCCGGCGAGGAATCGGAAAAGCAGATCAAAATGCGTGCCGACCGGCTGCAAGTCGCGTCGGACGAATTATATATCCTCTCGGAGACGGATCTTTCCGAGATTTTAAGCGCTGTCGACGAGGTGCAGCCGGATATTCTCATTGCCGACTCCATCCAGACGCTCTACAGCCCGGAGAATACCTCTGCCCCCGGCAGCATTTCACAGGTCAAGGACTGCACCATGGCCCTCATGCAGCTGGCCAAGAGCAGCGGCGTGACCGTCTTTGTCGTCGGCCATGTCAATAAGGAGGGCGCGATCGCGGGGCCGAAGGTGCTCGAGCACATGGTCGACTGCGAGCTGTTTTTCGAGGGCGAGCACGCCAGCAGCTACCGTATCCTGCGCGCGGCCAAGAACCGCTTCGGCTCGACAAACGAGATCGGCGTGTTCGAAATGGAGGGCAGGGGACTGCTCGAAGTCCCGAATCCGTCCGAAATGCTGCTGGCCGGACGGCCATTAAATGCCCCCGGTACGTGCGTGGCCTGCGTGATGGAGGGTACGCGCCCGGTTCTGGCAGAAATTCAGGCGCTTGTCGCGCGGACGAATTTCAACGTCCCCCGCCGCACGGCGGACGGCTTTGATTTTAACCGGGCAAATCTCATGCTGGCCGTGCTGGAAAAGCGCGGCGGTGTGAATCTCGGCATGTCGGATGCATATGTGAACGTCATCGGCGGCTTGCAGCTGGACGAGCCTGCCGCCGATCTGGCCCTTGTGCTTGCTGCCGCGTCCAGCTTCCGCGATAAGCCCATCGATCCGGCGACCGCCGCCATCGGCGAGGTCGGCCTGACGGGCGAAATCCGCGCCGTAACGGGCTTGCAGCAGCGCCTGTCCGAGGCCTCCCGCACAGGCTTTAAAACCTGCATCATCCCGCGCCACGGGACGGGCAATGTTACCGCGCCCGACGGTATGGAGCTGCTGCGCGTGCGCAATATCCGCGAAGCGATCGAACTGGTTCTGTCATAAATCAAAAAGGAGAAATCGATATGGAAGTGCGTGCATTACTGGATGTTTTACATATTGCTGAGCGCCTCAAGGACGAGCTGCGCCATTGTGAGACGAGCAGGGGCCGCCGCGAAAGCGTCGCCGAGCACAGCTGGCGGCTTGCACTGATGGCATTCTTTATGAAGGACGAATTCCCGGCGCTCGATATGGACAAGGTCATCAAAATGTGCCTGATCCACGATCTCGGCGAGTGCTTCACCGGCGATATCCCGACGTTTTTGAAGTCTGCAAGCGACGAAAAGAAGGAGGATACCGCGCTGTTCGATTGGGTCGCGTCGCTCCCGGCCCCGTACAATACGGAGCTGGCCGCGCTGTATACCGAAATGGGCGCGCTGCAGACAGACGAAGCGAAGCTCTATAAGGCGCTGGACAAGCTCGAAGCCGTTATCCAGCACAATGAATCCGATATCCGCTCGTGGGAGCCGCTGGAATATGACCTCAACCGGACATACGCCTATGACGCTGTTGCGTTCTCGCCCTATCTGACGAAGCTGCGCGAGGCCGTCCGCGAGGATACGGAGGAAAAGATCAAAGCGGCGGAAAAATAAGCGATTTTCCGCAAAAAAGTATTTGACACGGAGAAAAATCTCTGGTATAATCCATAAGCCGCATTAAAGAGGTCAAAAGCTGCTCCGGCACACCTCAAGAGCGAGTCTACGAAAGAAAAGGTAGGTGCAAACGAATATGCAGGCTATTATCGTTACCGGCGGTAAGCAGTACAACGTCAAGGAGGGCGATGTGATCTACATCGAGAAGCTCGCGGCGGAGGCTGAGCAGACCGTCACCTTCGATCAGGTTCTGGCAGTTGTCGACGGTGCTGACTCCAAGTTCGGTATCCCCACAGTTGCAGGTGCTAAGGTTGAGGCTAAGGTGCTGAAGAATGGCAAGGGCAAGAAGATCCGCGTCTTCAAGTACCGTCCGAAGAAGGACTCCAAGTCCCTCCAGGGCCACAGACAGCCGTACACCAAGGTGCAGATCGAAAAGATCGCGCTGTAATTTATGACGCGCGTCGAATTTTTCGATCACGAGGGCAGGATCACCGGATTCTGCTGTTCGGGCCACAGCGGCTATGCAGAGGAAAGCGGCGACGTTGTGTGCGCAGCTGTCTCCACAGCCGTCAAGCTTGCGGAGTGCACGATCAACGATGTGCTCGGCGAGCATGCGAAAACCAGGGTGAATGAAGACGAGGCCCGGATCACCTTAACCCTTCCCGCAGCGTGTGAAAGCGAAGAGGCCGTACAGGCGGTTCTCTCCGGCATGATGCTCACATTGTGTTCTCTGCGGGATGACTATCCTGATTATATCGAAGTTTTGGAGGTGCAAAACGATGCTTAATATGAGTTTCCAGTTCTTCGCACATAAGAAAGGCGGCGGCTCCACCAAGAACGGCCGTGATTCTGAATCGAAGAGACTCGGCGCAAAGCGCGCTGACGGTCAGTTCGTTCTGGCTGGCAACATCCTCGTTCGTCAGAGAGGCACGCACATTCATCCGGGCAACAACGTCGGTATCGGCAAGGACGACACGCTGTTCGCTCTGATCGACGGCAAGGTCAAGTTCGAGCGTATGGGCAAGGATCGCAAGATGTGCTCTGTCTACGCAGAACAGTAATTTTGTTGTAAAAACCCCGAACGAGTCCCGTTCGGGGTTTTTTCTTAAAAGGGAGGCCGGTATGACCTATTACCACGCTTCGCCGACAGGCGGTCTGCAAATACTCGAACCGAGAAAGTCCCCGTTTTTTGACAACCCCACGCAGGTCTGCCTGACATCTTTGCGCGCCATGGCGCTGTTCTATCTCATCCGGAATTATGAATACGCATATGGCTATACCCGGCAGGGCAAGCTGTATTTCGACGATCCGTTCCCCGACGCGCTGAAAAAGCTCTACGCTGGAAAATCCGGCTGGCTTTATACCTGTGAAGACGGGGACTACGAAAAGACGGAAATTCCGAACGAGTTCGTTTCCACGCAGCCCGTCCGCATTGTCGGCGCGGAATATATCCCGGATGCCTATGAAGCGTTCCTGCGGGAGCAGGAGGCGGGCAATATCCTGCTGCTGGATTACGCGCAGTTTGCGTCCGACCCGGAGAAATTCGCAAAGAAACGCGCCTGGCTGCAAAAGGCCATCTCCGAAGAAATTCGGAAAAAGGAGATCTGGAAAGCCCCGGATTCCGACCGCGCGCACTATTATCAGGAGAACTATCCGGAAATCTGGACAAAGACTACGAAAACCTTACTGACAGAGGAGGAACCTCATGTTTATTGATAAAGTACGCATTTCGGTCAAGGCCGGTGCGGGCGGCAACGGCGCAGTGGCCTTCCACCGGGAAAAATACGTGGCCGCAGGCGGCCCGGACGGCGGCGACGGCGGCCGGGGCGGCGACATCATCTTCGTGGCAGACGATCATCTGTCCACCCTGATGGATTTCCGCTATAAACGCAAGTATGTGGCCCCGGAGGGCGGCAAGGGCGGCGCAAGCCTGTGCCACGGCAAAAATGCCGAGAATCTGGTCATCAAGGTGCCGCTGGGCACCGTGATCAAGGATGCAGAGAGCGGCCTTGTCATCGCAGATCTGTCCGACCACACCCCGGTCACCATTGCTAAGGGCGGTCGCGGCGGCTACGGCAACGCACATTTTGCCACCCCCACCCGCCAGATCCCCAAGTTTGCAAAGCCCGGTATGCCCGGCGAGGATCTGCAGGTGACCTTGGAGCTGAAGTTGATTGCGGACGTGGGTCTGATCGGTTTCCCCAACGTGGGTAAGTCCACCCTCATCTCCACCATCAGCGCCGCCAAGCCCAAGATCGCAAACTACCACTTTACCACCCTTGTGCCCACGCTGGGCGTTGTGTCGGTGGGTGAGGGCGCAAGCTTTGTCTGCGCCGACATTCCCGGCCTGATCGAGGGTGCCAGCGAGGGTATCGGTCTGGGCCACGACTTCCTGCGCCATGTGGAGCGCTGCCGCCTGCTGCTGCACGTCGTTGACGTTTCCGGCAGCGAGTGCCGCGACCCCATCGAGGACTTTGAAAAGATCAACGAGGAACTGGCAAAGTTCAGCTCCGTGCTGGCCGAGCGCCCGCAGATCGTGGTTGGCAATAAGTGCGACCTTGCCACCGAGGAGCAAATCGAGACCTTCCGCCAGTATGTGGAGGGCAAAGGCCTGACCTTCGTACCCATCTCTGCCGCCACCATGCAGGGCGTAAAGCAGCTGCCGGGGCTCGTGTACAACCGCCTCAAGGATATCCCGCAGGTGCCGGTGTTCACCCCCGAGTACAAAAAGCCGGAGCCCAAGAAGAATGGCCGCGATTTCACCATCCAGCGCATGGAAGCCCATGTGTGGAGCGTGGATGCCCCGTGGCTGGAGTATATTCTGGCCGGCAGCAACGTGGATGACTACGAGAGCCTGCAGTTCTTCCAGCGTCAGCTGGGCGAGAGCGGCATTCTGGACGCGCTGGTGCAGAAGGGCGTGGAAGAGAACGATACCATCCTCATCGGCGATTATCAGTTCGACTATATCTTCTAAGGATAAAGCATCATGAACGAATCAGAAAAGATCGACCCGCGGGAGCTCAGCCCGCTGGCGCTGGCCTTTGTGGGGGACAGCGTGCTGGAGCTGCTGGTGCGTCAGCGTCTGGTGGAGCACCACCGCCTTTCAGCCGGAAAGCTGAATGCCGAAAAGGTCAAGTATGTCTCGGCCCGGGCGCAGTTCCGGGAAGAGCAGCTGCTGGAGCCGCTGTTCACCGAGGACGAGCTGGCTGTGTTCAAGCGCGGCCGCAACGCCAGCAAGGCCAGCGTAGCCAAGCACGCCTCCCCGGAGGAATACCGTGCCTCCACCGGCTTCGAGTGCCTGTTGGGTTGGCTGTACCTGAACGGACAGCTGGAGCGTGTGCACCAGCTGTTCGAGGTGCTGTGGCAGCAGTTTGACCCTGACCAGAAATAAGAATGCGAAAGCCCGCTGCTTTCCGCACTGGAAACCAGTGGTGGAGGGCAGCGGGCTTTGCTTGTTGGCATCTGCGGTCCGTCAGATGCCGCTTACGCCATCAGCGGCTGTTTTTTGCGTTGGTGGAACGGCTGTTGGTGGAGTTCTTGGCGCTCTCGTCATCGGCACCCTTGGTGTACTGGTTGGGGTGCTTGTGCTCGTTGGTTGCGCTGTTGGTGGTCTTGCTGCTGGTACGGTTAGAGGTCTGGTTCTTGCAATTGGTACTGCGGTTCTCACTGCGGTTTTCCATGATGTGAATGCTCCTTTCGGTCGTTGCTGTGGGGGCGGGACCGCCCTCACAGTCCATAGTGTGGCCGCAGCCGGCGGCTTTATACATCCCATGGGAGGAAAAGAATATGCCTACGGAATATTTTGAGCAGCGGGAACGTGCCCTGCTGGGCCAGCGGTACGAGCAGCTGTATGCCGCCCCGCAGCAGACGGCAGAGCGCGGTGTAACCGTGTCGGCGCTGCGCACCACACCGGAGCAGTTTGCGCAGAGGGCAGATTTTCCGCTGGAACCCTCGCCCTTCTGCAAGGCGGCTTTTGTGGTGCATCAGCCGGATTTTAAGCCCGGACGGCATCCGTACCACCATGCGGGTGTGTTCTATTCGCAGGAACCCTCGGCTTCTTCGGTAGCGCCGCTGCTGGGGGTACAGCCGGGGATGCGGGTGCTGGATCTGTGCGCCGGGACAGGCTGTCTGGGGCTGGGGGTCAAGCGCTTCTGCCCCGCCGCGCAGGTGACCTGCGTGGAAAAA
>OHHL01000640.1_pt1 | contig 11764 bp, 8 predicted proteins | sample 1568031 | NCBI WGS metagenome assembly OHHL01 (sample SAMEA3879513, study PRJEB24766) | human gut metagenome | biome: human-associated habitat; feature: feces | place: USA | collected 1985/1987 | reverse complement strand
ACACCCCCAGACCAAGACCGGCCACCATCCAGAGATCCATAAAAATATTCAGGATGGAGGAAAAGATCAGCAGACCCAGCGGGATCCGGGATTCCCCAATGGAGGTAAACATGGTGGAAAGAATGTTGTACATGAACAAAAACGGGAAGCCCACAAAATAGACCCGCAGATACAGCACCGCGTCCTCCAGAATGTCGGCGGGGGTCTGCAAGCCGCTCATCATAGCATGGGAAAAGCTAAAGCCAAAAACGCCAAGGACAACGCTCAAAACCAGAAAGCTGAGCAGGGACGTTGACACAATGGTTTTCATTTTGCCATAGTTTTTAGCGCCAAAATAGCGGCTTACCAGCACACCGGCACCCACACCGGCACCCAGCGCCACACAGATAAAAACATTGGTCAGCGCAGCACAGGCACCGACAGCCGCCAGTGCCGAGGAGCCGACAAACTGACCGACTATGATGGAATCTGCCATGTTATAGACCTGCTGAAAAAAGCTGCCCAGGATCATTGGCATTGCAAAAAACGTCAGCGCTTTCAGCGGCGCATCTGTAATCAGATATTCATCTTTCGACATGATCTATTTCCTTTCAAGCTGTGTTTCTCTCAATTTTTTTAAATTTGCTCTGGCCAAGTATACCACGCTTTTTCCCTACTGAAAAGCTCCCGCTTGCATTCTCGCAAACTGCTTTTATAACGTCCCGTTTCCCTTTCTCTCGTCTTGACAAGCCCTTTTCTTCCGATTACAATACCAAAAAGAGTCGGCGGGCGGTCTTTTTGCTGCCTGCTGCCACAATCTTCCGGGAAAGGAACTTTTTCATGGAACCAAAAACAAAACAATCTCTGCTCGTTACCGTGGTAGGGGTAACGCTTTTTGTAGCGCTGCTGCGGCTTTCTGACGTTCTGGCCTTTGCCGCAAAGCTGATAGATCTGATACTGCCCATTCTGGCGGGCGGCATTCTGGCGCTTTTTATCAACGTGCCCATGACCGGTCTGGAAAAGCGGCTGAACCGCCTGTTCGGCAAGGCCAAAAAGCAGCCCTCGGCGAAAGCCATCCACCTTCTCAGCTTTTTCATCACCCTGCTGGGCGTTGTGCTGGTGCTGGTATTGGCGCTGACCCTACTGATCCCGGAGCTGGTGCAGTCCTTCCACAGCCTGTATGTGCAGATCGAGGCCAATATTCCCCGCTGGACTGCCTATCTCAACGCACAGGATGCTGACATGGGCTGGCTGATGAACTGGCTGGAGGGCATCAACTGGGAGCAGCTGCTGCACAAGGTCACCGCAAGCATCGACACGGTGCTGGTCAATGCGGTAGGGGCTGTCTCTGCCACGGTGAATATCGCGATCACCGCCTCGTTTGCGCTGATCATCTCCGTCTATATGTCCCTTAGTACGGAGAGCCTCGGCCACCAAGCCCGCACGCTGGTGTGCGCCTACCTGAAGCCTGCCCACGCCGCCGGGGTGCTGAAGTTCTGCCGGCTGTTCCGGCAGTCCTTTGCAAACTTTTTAACGGGACAATGCAGCGAGGCAGTGATCCTTGGCGTTCTGATGGCTCTTGCATTTTCCGTTTTCAAGATCCCCTACGGCAGTCTGGTGGGCGTGCTCACCGCCATCTGCGCCATCATCCCCTATGTGGGTGCACTGATCTCCTGCGTGGTCAGTGTGTTCCTTGTGCTGTTGGTAGACCCTGTGCTGGCGGTGCGCTGCCTGATCGTGTACCTTGCCGTGCAGTTTGTTGAAAACCAGTTCATTTATCCCCGTGTGGTGGGCAAATCCGTGGGGCTTTCGCCGCTGTACACCCTTATTGCCGCCATGATCGGCGGAAAGCTTTTTGGCATCATCGGCATTATCTTCTTTATCCCCCTGACAGCGGTGGTCATCGAGCTTGTAAAAGAGGACACCTTTCGGCGTCTGCGCGCAAAAGAGCCCCTGCAATAAAACAGCGTGCCCGGAATACCATACCCCCTGATACCCTTCCCCGGTGTCAGGGGTATTTTTATGCCGTGCAGCTGCAAAGCACGCGGTTGTTCGCCCTTTTCCATGCAAAATCCTTCAAAAAACAGCTTGAAACGCTTTTGTTGCAATGATACAATATGATTGTTATTTTATGGGAAAATCGGCGTATGCCCCGTGCGGACAGGCCGCGAGCGTAGGGGTTCCTGTGGGGTGTGTAAGAATCGCTAAGGCAGCACTGCGCTCCTGCACTTGCGCAGTACTGCCTTCCGAAAATGTGAGGAAAGTATATTTATATGATAAAAAAGATCTCCCGCCGCTCCTTTTTGCAGGCGGTCAGCGTTGCAGCTGCCACGGCAGCGCTGACCGCCTGCGGCGGCGGCAAGGCTGAAAGCAAAACAGCAGATGCGCACGAAGCCGTCACCTTTATGGCACCTTATAAGGAGATAGAAGCCTTTATTGAGCAGGTGCACAGCGTTTACCCGGAAGTGAACATCGAGGTCGTGCCATACAGCGGCGATAACACCACCACCTGTTTGCAGAATATGTTTGCGGCAGGCGACCTGCCGGACGTCTGCACCTTGACCTACTACGACCCCCAGATCGATCTGGTCTCCGACAAACTGCTGGACCTTTCCGGCTACGATTTTACGGATAACTATGTGGAGTCCCGCTTGCAGGATGTGTTCGATAACGGTGCCATCTATCTGCTGCCCTCGGTTTACAACTGCTACGGCATCACCTACAACAAGACCCTGCTGCGGGAACACGGCTGGGAGCTGCCCAATTCTTTCGCTGAGCTGGAAGTGCTGGCTGCAAAAGCCAAGGAAGCCGGGGTCGATCTCTGCCTGTCGCAGATCCAGTACCCGGGCTACGGTTTCCAGTATCTGTGCAACATTGCAGATGCCGATTTCCTTGGCACACTGGACGGCAGACTGTGGCAGAAGGATTATCTTTCCGGCAAGGCAAACGTCAGCAACACCCCCGGCATGATGCAGGCAATGGCGTATGTCAAAAAGTGGAAGGACATCGGGATGCTGAACGGCTCCGGCGATGCTCTTGACGACAACGTGACCCTGCAGAGGATGGCCGAGGGGAATACCCTGTTTTTGATCGGAAACACCAACGGCATTGTGGAGGCAGACGGCAACGCCGATAAATTCGGCCTGATGCCCTATCTTTCCGAGGACGGCACCCAGAACGTTTTTGTGCTGAATGTGAACCGCTTCTACGGTCTGAATAAAAAGCTGAAACAGAACCCCCAGAAGCTGGAGGATGCGCTCAAGGTGATGCGTGTGCTTTCCACCGTTGCAGGCACCAGCGCTCTGCAGCCCGCAACGGCGCTGAAAAGCAGCCTGTTGCCCTTCAAGGGTGCAAAGGCAGACGGCACCTACTATGCCGACATCGCCGATACCCTGAACGCAGGCAACACCGCGCCCTTTATCTATTCCGGCTGGGAAAACACCTTCGTGACCACCGGCCTTAAAATGCTGGACTTCATGAAGGGCAACGCCACCATGGAGGATGTCATCCGTCAGCTGGACGAGGATCAGGACAGTGTGGTGAACAACACCCCGGATGTCATCACTACCGTTACGGAGGAGCTTTCGCAGCAGGACTGCGCCATGCTGGTAGGCCGCTGCTTTGCACAGGCTACCGGCAGCGACCTTGCGCTGGTCTCGCTGAGCACATGGATCCCCGGCAACCCCACCGAGCAGAACCACCACGGCGTAGCCGCCAAGCTGTACGCCAAGGGCATTACGGATTACGACCTTTCGGTCATCCTGCCCACCGGCTGGAACCGCACCATCCAGACCGTCACCCTGACCGGGCAGCAGATCAGCGACCTGCTGGCTTCTGGTTACGATGCCTACGGCAACGGCAAGGGCTACCCCTATGTGCTGGTAAGCCCGGTGCAGCCGGAGGCGGGCAAGACCTATCAGGTTGCCATCTGCGGTGTGAGCGACCAGCTGGCTGCCGAAGCAACGGTGACAGACAGCGGCGTGGTGGGCATGGATGCCGCAAAAACCTTCTTTGGTGCTTACACCACCATCAGCCGGGCAGACACCGCATGGAGTTGAATAAAACGGACAGGAGATACTGGATGTGAACAACAAAATCTATAAAAAGCTGTTTGTGGGCTTCGGCTTTGTCAGCATCGTGTTGATCCTGACCCTTTTTGTCATGAGCCAGACCTACATCCAAAACCTTGTCTACCACGAGCGTCTGAGCCAGATGGAAGAGGTCACCCACCAGATGTTCCACAGTCTGGAGGATGTGATCGACAACCACTGGGACGAGGTGGATGTGCAGTGTAATTATTTATACTACACCCCGCTGGAGACCGATACCGATCTCTACCGCTATCTGAAAAAGCTGTCGGAGCTTTCCAATTACCATGAAAAACAGATCGAGCTGATCGCCGTGGATGCTGCCGGGCGTTATTATACCGAGTATGGCCGCACGGGTCTGCTGCGGGAAATGAACTATCTGGAAAACGCGCCGCAGCGGGTCAGCTATGTTTCCAATTCGTTGACCGTGGACGACTCCCGGATGGTGTTTCTGGAACAGCTCTCCACCCCCATCACACTGCAAAGCGGAGAGAAAGAGATCACCCTGCGCTACTTTGGTATCGCCCAGAGTATGACCCAGCTGAACGATAATTTCCGCTGCGACGCCTACGAAAATAACAACAGCGTCTATGTGCTGGACAACAACGGCTTCAAGCTGTTCAACGCCAATGATACTGAGCTGTTGAAGGGGCATAACGTATACACCGTGCTCTCCCAGATGTCCTATCTGCACGGTTCTTCCTTTGCAGCAGCAAAGGAGCGGCTTACCCGCACAGGCTCCTGTTATTCCAACGCCGTGCTGGACGGGACTGAGTATTACTACGCCCTGAAGCAGATGGAAAACGCCCAGTGGACGCTGGCGTTCCTTGTTCCGGCAAAATATGTGGCCGTGAATACGCAGAAGCTGGTCAATATCGTCATGGTCGTTATTGTAGGCTTTGCAACGGTGTTTTCGATTACGGCAGTCATTGCTGGCTGGTTCCTTTTGCGGGAAAAGCAGCAGCGGGAGCTGCGGGCCGAAAAAGAGACGAACCTCCGTCTGGAGCAGTATAACATCCAGCTGACGCAGGCCAACGACGAGATGCGGCGGGCGCAGGATGCTGCCGCCGAGGCGTTACAGTCCGCCGAGCGTGCCAGCAAAGCCAAGACGGACTTCCTCTCCAACATGAGCCACGATATCCGCACCCCCATGAACGCCATCATCGGCATCACCACCCTGATGAAAAACGAGCTGCACGAGCCGGAAAAGCTGGCCGAGCATCTGGGCAAGCTGGAAAGCTCCGGTCAGCTGCTGCTGGGCATCATCAACAATATTCTGGATATGAGCCGCATCGAGAGCGGCAAGACCACCCTGCATGTGGAAAAAATGAATCTGCCCCAGCAGATCAGTCAGCTGGACAGCATCATCCGGCAGCAGGCAGGTCAGCGCAGTCAGAGCTTTACGGTAAGCACCAATTTGCAGCACGAAAACGTGCTGGCAGACCCCAACCGTCTGAATCAGGTGCTGATGAACATCCTCTCCAACGCGGTCAAGTATACGCCCACCGGTGGGCACATCCGTTTGGAGGTGGAAGAGCTGCCCCGGAACGAGCACTACGCCCGGTACCGCTTCGTGGTGCAGGATGACGGCATCGGCATGAGCGCGGACTACCAAAAGACCCTTTTCGACCCCTTTACCCGGGAGGAGCGCTCCGGCACCAACAAGGTGCAGGGCACGGGTCTGGGTATGGCGATTACCAAAAGCGTCATAGACCTGATGGGCGGCTCCATCAGCGTAGAGAGTGCCACCGGTAAGGGCACCCGCTTTGAGGTGGTGCTGGAATTTCCCATTGACACCGAAGCGGACACGGTGCAAAAGGCGCAGGCGCTCCCGGAGGAAGAAGAGACCACTTCTCCCCTGTCCGGCATGAAGTTCCTTTGCGCCGAGGATAACGCCATCAACGCCGAGATTCTGCAAATGCTGCTGGAAACAAAAGGCGCAAGCTGCACCATCTGCCCCAACGGTCAGGAGATCGTGGATGCCTTTGCCAGCGTAAAGCCCGGCGATTACGACATGATTTTGATGGACGTGCAGATGCCGGTGATGGACGGCCTGGAAGCCACCCGCCGCATCCGCAGCGGCGAAAACCCGCTGGGCAGGATCATCCCCATCCTTGCCATGACCGCCAACGCCTTCCTTGAGGATATGCAAAAGAGCAAGGAAGCCGGCATGGACGAACATCTGTCCAAGCCTGTAGACATCAGCGCACTAGAACAGGTGGTAAAGCGCTTCCGCGTTACCCCCCGAAAATAAATAGCGGTCTGCAGCGTTTTTGCCGCAAACCACCGCATGACCTTGCATAAAAAAACTGCTGCCCCTTTGCCCGGACGCTTTGGCATCCGGTACGGGGCAGCAGTTTTTTGCGTTATAGAGGGAATGTTACGCTCAGATGGGCATGGTCTGGTAGAACCAGTCCGAAATGGCCTTGCGGGTGTCGGCGAAGAACTTTTTCACCGGGCAGGCGGCATCCCGGGCTTCCTGTTCCAGATCCGTGCCTGCGGGGAAGTTGCGGATGACGGTATACGCCACCGACTGCGGCGGCAGTGACATCATCACAGCCGGGTCGTGCACCACGCAGATCTGCTCGCCTACCGCAAGGGTAGCGGGGTCGGAGGTGGTCTTTTCGTCATGGTCCTGCCAGACGGTGCTGTCGGTAACGATCATCTGATAGGTCTCCTGCTCTTCCGCAGTCACCAGAATAGACTCCACCTTGCCCTCCACGGTGCGGCTGACGCCCTCTACTACACCATAATAGTAGAGCTTCTTGGAAAACAGCGCCGAAGCAGAGGGCAGTGCGCTGACGCTGAGCAGCAGCACCGCAAGCAGACAAAAGAGCGAGCGATAGGTCTTTTTCATAGAAAACCTCCATTTTTGATGTTGCAGCGGAGCGCCCGGCGCTCCCGGATGCCTTATTTTACCACAACTACCATCGGATTTCTATATCCGAGCTTAACCGGCCACGGAAAATCAGCTTTTATGCAAAAAGGACTGCCGTGCATAGCAACGCACAGCAGTCCTTTTTATGCTTTTATCCGTTTACTTGCTGATGGAAAGGGTGCCGAAAGCAGTCTCTTCAAAGTGGCTGCTGTACAGCTCCTGCATCAGTTTGATGAGCGAGAGGGTATCCTCTGCGCCGGCGGTCTCGTAGCAGGAGTGCATCGCCAGCTGGGGCAGGCCGATGTCCACGCAGTTCATGGACACCTGTGCCATCGCCAGATTGCCCAGCGTGCTGCCGCCCACCTTATCGGAGCGGTTTGCAAAGTATTGCAGCGGCACACCGGCGCGGGCAGCCAGCTCCCGGGCGGCGGCAACGCTCATGCCGTCGCTGGTGTACTTCTGACCTGCGTGGGTCTTGATGACCACACCCTTGTTCATGTAGGTGCAGTTGTTCACATCGGTGTGCTCCGGGTGGTTGGGGTGCACAGCGTGGGCGTTGTCGGCGCTGACCATAAAGCTGGAAGCCACCGCGCGGTGGAAGTCCTCATCGTTGCCGCCAAGGCTCTGGGCAATGCGGTGCAGCACATCGTACAGGAAGGTGGAAGCTGCGCCCTGCTTGGTGCCGGAGCCGACTTCCTCGTTATCAAAGAAGGCCGCCACGCCGATGGAGCGGGCGTTCTTGGCGGTCAGCAGACCTTTCAGGATGCCGTAAACGCACTGCTGGTCGTCCAGACGGCCGCAGGAGATGAACTCCTCGTTGCAGCCCCAGACGGTGGCCTTTTCCCGCACATAGAGGAACAGGTCGCTGCCAAGGATCTGCTCCTCGGACACCTGCAGCTCCTCTGCGATCAGCTTTTTCAGCGCGCCCTCCTCGCAGGCGCCGCCCAGCACAGGCAGCATATCCACCTGCTTGTTGAAGGAAGCCTTATCGTTGACCTCGCGGTTCATGTGGATGGCAACGCTGGGGATCATCAACAGGTCGCGGTCCAGTGCCACCAGACGGGATACGATAGCGCCGTTCTCCTGCACCAGCACACGGCCCGCCACAGACAGCGGACGATCCATCCATGTGGCGCAGATCATGCCGCCGTAGCCCTCGGTGTTCAGCTTGGTGTAGTTCTGCCCCATGTGGATCTCGGCGTTCTCCTTGATGCGGAAGCAGGGAGAATCCGTATGGGCGGCGGCAACGTTGAAGCTGTAATTTTCCAGCTGGTCGCCCATGCGGAAGGCGATGATGCTGGAACCGTTGCGGCAGACAAAGTAGTCCTTGCCGGGTTCCAGCGCCCACTTGCGGCTTTCCAGCAGCTCGGCAAAGCCTGCCTTCAGCAGGATATCCCGCACAGCGGCGGTGGTGTGGTATGCGGTGGGGTTGCCGTCGATGAAGGACAGCATTTCACGGACTTCGGATGCGATCATAAAAATAAACCTCCTTGGGTGTATCTGAAAAGAGCCGGTCAGTGCTGACCGGCCCTTTTTAAGCATATTCAGGTTACTTTTTGGCAGCGGTCTGTTCGCGCTTTGCTAGGGCGGGCAGAATGAATCCCAGTACGGTCAGCACCACGGGGGTGATAACGTTCAGTGCAAAGGTGAAGGGGTCCTTATCATACATACCCAGTACGCAGCACACGGCGGTAACGGCAAAACACCAGCCGCCGAAGAACTTGGCCACGGCCTGATTCTTGACAAAGCGGTACTCGGCGGGGATGGTATCGTAGGCGTTGCGCAGGGCGATGTAGGCGGCAAACACCCACAGATAGCGCATAGGCATACACACAGAGTTCAGCTTGGTCAGCTGGCGCAGAACGGCAGCAGCACCGGGCACGAAGGACTGTGCCAGAATGATGGAGCCGGACAGCACAGCCACCATCTTGATGCCGTTGCTGTGCACACCGTGGGCGTTGACCTTGTGCAGAGCCTGCGGGATGAACTGCTTGGTGTGCTCGTTATCCAGCAGCATACGCAGCGGTGCGTCGATGCTCAAAATCAGCACAGCGAGCTGGCTGATGACGTTGCACAGGGCGTAGATGATCATGAACAGATCGCCCACATGGTAGTACTGACCCAGCTTCTGGAAAGCCCAGTAGGAACTGTTGGCGACATAGGCGTTGAAGCTCTCTGCGCTGGCGTTGATGACGGCGGGGTCGAACATACGGCTCATGGCCAGCGTGCCCAGAATGGCGCAGGTGACCACCATGACGGCCAGCGCGATCATGCCGCGGGGGAAGCCCTTGCTGGGGTTCTCGACCTTATTGACGTAGGGAGAGATCTTCTCGCAGCCGCCCACAGCGAACACCAGAATGGACAGAGACGTGAAGTAGGTGACGTTGAAGTTGGGAATGAGGCTGCTGAAGCTCAGGTTTGCGTGGACGTACTCTGCCGTGGGGTTGATGGCCGGGGCAGCGAACATCATCACGATGTACAGCAGGGACATGACGAAGGTGCAGGTGCCTGCGGCAGTCAGCAGCTTTTTCAGAGGGTTCAGACCCAGACTTGCAATGTAGCAGCCCAGCAGCAGGATGCAGAAGGTAGCCAGCTGAATGTAGCGGGTGGGGAAGGAATCGTAAGTCTCCGCATTGCGGAAAATTGCCCAGCTCAGCGCCTTCAAAAAGCCGCTGCCCTTGCTGGCAATGTAGGTGATGTGGCAGGCCCAGTAGGTCCAACCGGCGTAGTAGGCCAGCTTGGCGTTGGTGGTCTGGTGCAGCCAGGAGCTGACGCCGCCGCCCTCGTTCTTAAAGGCAGAGCCCAGCTCACCCACCATCAGCGCATAGGGGATGAAGTACAGGACAAACATAAAGATCCAGCTGAAGATGACCTGCGGACCGTTAAAGTACACAAAGCCGTTGGTAATGTTGCCGAAGCCCCAGACCGTAGAAAAGGCCATGAAGGCAAGGGTAAGCCACGAGATCTTTGTGGCTTTTTCTTTGTTAGACATGCGGACAATTCCTCTCTTTCTTTTCCACACAGGGCGGAAGTTCCTGTAAGAAGGCCGAGGTTCCGCATACGTTTCGCAATTTTTACCAAAAATACAGCAGTACTCGACCGATCACTTTGATAGTATAGCATAATTGCAGATTGTAGACAATCTGCAATTTTCATAAAATGATTGGTCAAAATTTAGACGGTCAGCCAAATTCCCCTTATTTTGCTGCTTCGTCCGCTGCCTGTACGGCGCTGTTCGCGCTGCGCATCCGCTCCATAGGCTCCATGTAGTGGGCGTAGACGGCGCGGCAGGCAACCTCGGTGTCGCCGCTTGCCAGCGCCTCGTACAGCTTGGTGTGGATGCCGTTCTGCCGCTGCGCCAGCGTCTCGTGGTTAGAGCCGCTGTTCGCCCCAACAAGCAGGTTGCCGTAGTTCAGGTCATCCCAGAATTTCAGCAGTCTGGGCAGCCCCGCCCGCTGCACGATGACCGCATGGAAGCGGTTGTCGTTCTCCACGATCTGCGAAAGATCCCCCGGCCGGACATTGCGCATCTCCTCCAGAATGCCGCGCAGGGTGCGCAGATCCTCCTCCGGGAATTTGCAATCAAAATAGCGCAGTGCCGTCATTTCCAGATTTGCCCGCAGCAGGTAGATCTCGTAGGCGTCCTCCGGCTTTACCCGGCGCACCGAGCAGCCTACATTGCGCGAATATTCAACCATGCCCTCCTGTTCCAGCTGCCGCAGCGCCTCCCGGATAGGTGCCCGGCTGGAGCCGAACTCCTCGGCCAGTTTCTGCTCGGCCAGCTTTACGCCCGGCTGCAGCTCCCCGGTAAGGATCTTGCTCCTGATGGCAGAGGTGATACTTTCCCGTAAAGTCTGAAAGGCAAATTCGCCCATGACTTTTATCCCCCTTTTCTCTTCTATACGTTCTTTTTTTGCCGCGCGCAGTCCGCAGCCGCTGCCAGTGCAGCCGCAGGCCTGTATTGCGTGTACCTTATAAGGATACCACGAAACGGTGGAAAAATAAAGTTTTCTGGCAAAAACAGGTATTTTCTCCCCTCTCCGTCATCGAAAGCCTGTACACAAAAAATGCCCCCGGAGGGCTTGTTGCAGCTCTCCGGGGGCATCCTATATACGTTATGCCTTGGCGCACATGGTCGGCATTTACTCAATCTCGATCAAATTCGGGTTCTCAGGCAGAGCCTTTGTCTGCTGAGGAGCGGGCAGCTGGATGTGCAGGACACCATCCTCGAACTTTGCGTGGATGTCCTCCTTCTTCACTTCGCCCACATAGAAGCTGCGGGCGCAGCTGCCGGAGAAGGTCTCGCGCCGCACGTAGCGACCCTTGTTGTCCTTTTCGTCATTAGAGTGGCTGCGCACTGCCTGAATGGTCAGATAGCCGTCGCTCAGATCCATCTGAACGTCTTCCTTCTTGCAGCCCGGCAGGTCAACGTCCACTTCGTAGCCGTTGTCCGTCTGCTTGACATCGGTCTTCATCATGTTTGCACCGCGCTTACCAAAGGTGTCGCGGGCTTCGCGGTTCATCGCACGCTCCAGTGCACCCTCGTTCCAGAACGGATCAAAGAGATCATCGAACAGGTTCTCATGAAAAACAGTCGGCATAAACATAAAACATACCTCCAATCCCGGCGTTCGGGTCGGGGCAAAAACTTTGAAGCGTCCATTCGGAAAGGCTTTCCGGGGAACCTTGCGGCTCTCCTTTTGCCCTTCCTCCTGAGCACGCCACTGTTATAGCACCGTTCATTAGCAGTGTCAATAGAAGAGTGCTAAAATTCATGAAAGAATAATACTTTTATAAAATCCTATGCAATCTTTTCAAA